>JAABUP010009606.1_pt1 | contig 11788 bp, 19 predicted proteins | sample 5559201 | NCBI WGS metagenome assembly JAABUP01 (sample SAMN10711887, study PRJNA513373) | rock metagenome | isolation source: Antarctica rocks | place: Antarctica | reverse complement strand
CTCTCTCTCTCTCTCTGTAATCTCTCCCTCTCTCTTTTGCGCAATTCATAGCAACTTCGTCAAGCAGTTGTACAGATACTTGTGCAACGTACGGCCAGAGCTGATTGAGCCCAATCGACACTCTGTAGCACAGTCTCCGAGAAGATAAACAAATTTGCGTGGACGGTATTCTGATATCTTGCGTTGAGCTCCCCCAGGGCTTCGGGGAGGAATGGTCGGCAGGCCACTCTCCCTTCATTCGTCGGTCTGGGACAAAGCAGCCGTAGCCGCTGCGTTTCAGGAGGCCGGCGTCAAGCCTTCTCACCTGACAAGCCTGTACAAGTATGGTATGCAGGACTGAGAATGACCTTCATGCTCAAAGCGTGCAGTGTCGGGCTTCTTAAACAGTGTGCATATGTGTCCCATGCTTTTCCAGGGCCTGGCTGGTACAGGTAGCAAGACGAGTTCTGTGTATGCTGCAGGCACCTGGCAAAACATCCAGAGGCTGCATGGGAGGAAGTCCCAAACCTTCCCAGAGCAGCTGTACAGCTATTGAATGCAAACTTTAATCACTTGACCTCAACAGTGCTCCACTGCCAAACCTCTGGCAGTGCAGACACGACCAAGCTGTTGTTGAAGCTTCAAAATGGAATGCAAGTGGAGGCTGTAATCATGCATTATGATACAACAGGTATAAGCACTGCTCGTTTTGGATGTCAAAATAGCTTGATTAACAATGGCAAGTTGCAAGGTGCTTTGCTTCTGCATTGGTGCGCCCTGCTGCAGTGTTGATGTGCAACATCGCTGTGCAAAACTCATGAGCAGCACTGGTGTGCAACACTGATGCTCTGAATGCCACCTAAACTCACATTGTCAAGCATATGAAGCACAGTGCTATGAGCATCCTTGCACCAAAACTTGCCCTGCTTAAGCCAAACATGCATCACTTATTTCCTGCTCATGCTGCTATGCATGACAGATGTTGATGCACATGCAGCATCAGCAAGGGAGGAGTGCAATGAGACAGCATCAGATGATGTTGCTTCTACCTCTGGCAGATCTCATGTTGCCGGTCATCAACGTGCCACACTCTGTGTGTCTTCTCAAGTTGGCTGCATAATGGGATGCACCTTCTGTGCAACTGGCACTATGGGCATCAAAGGGGATCTGACAACAGGAGAAATTCTTGAACAGCTTGTGCATGCGCAGAGAGTCACCCCCATCAGGAATGTAGTTTTCATGGTGAGCTTTTAGCTTGTGTTGTTTGCATACACATGCTACTTGCAGTGTCAGATTGACTAACAGGTCATGGCGTCGACATCAAAGTGATACACTGCATTTTTTAGGCGCTATGCTGCATCACATGGAGCAGATGTGGCACAGGTGTGGCACATGCTGCGAGACATCAGAATGTTGGGTGCTACATGTGCACATGGCAATGTTGCATTCTGATGTCTGCACGCAAGGCTGCTAGTCACATTCATCCACTATCATGGACAATGTGGTTTGATGCAGGGTATGGGTGAGCCACTCAACAATTACAATGAGGTGTCATCCGCAGTCAAAATGATGGTTGATCCTCAGATCTTTGCATTACGACGTAGCGCTGTGACAGTGTCCACAGTAGGGGTCATACCTCGCATGCTGCAAATGATGGAGGACCTACCTGGAGTCAGCCTGGCTTTGTCCTTGCATGCCCCAACACAGGAGCTGAGAAAGACAATAGTCCCCAGCGCCAAGTCTTATCCTCTAGAGAAGCTCATGGCAGCTGTTGACAAGTACCAGATGCAAACAAGGCAGAAGGTGAGCAACTTGTTTTCGCTATTTGCATCTGATTTCTGCGCTGCCCAGCTGCGTGATTTGCTTGTCAGACAATTTATGTAGTTAGCTGCCGGGCAATCAGATGAGCATGGTTTGTCTTTTGCTGCTGTACATGAGGGTGCATGCTGTAAATGGGAGCTGAGCAACAGGTCCAGGGTGCTCATTCCAGCAAAACGTGAAAGGGTTGGCACAAGGGCTGTCCACAAGTGCTACTGACCGTGCACATGAGTGCAGGTGTTTGTGGAATATGTCATGTTGGCAAAGGTGAATGACAGTGAGGAGCAGGCTCATCAATTGGGAGCTTTGCTGCAAGGCAGGGCAGTGGTCCTGAATCTCATTCCATGGAACCCAGTGTACAGCCCTGAGTTTGACTTTAAAGCCCCTGGACATCAAAGAACAGAAACTTTCCAGACCATTGTGCGTCAGTATGGAGTGCATTGTACTGTGCGACAAGAGAAGGGGCAGGACATCTCAGGTAGCTGTTACGTGGGACATGGCTTCATGTGCACCGCAGCCATACATTTGTCAGAGTGTTGCAACCACTGGTTGTTTTGGGCTGTACTGAGGGTTTGAAGCAACTTGCAGGCGCCTGTGGACAGCTTGTAGTGGAGTATGGTGCTGGAAAGGGCTGTGGTAGCAGCACCAACAGCGACATGGAAGACATTGCATCAACGCTCATTGGCACCAAATAGACATCATCTGACAACACTTCGTCCAGAGATACGGCTAGAACTTGAAATTGCACACTGTGACATGTGACATGCAATCATGTAGTCGAGTACTCATGTAGTCGAGTACTTAATATTAACTTAACTTAACTAGTTTGAGCAAACAGTGGGCATTCAATTGGACCCCTCTGGTTTTGTTTCAGCGAGGTCCACCTTAGTAATGCAGTTTGACAGTCTGGTAGCTGACGCGATGCCCGCCTCAGCTGCTGTAACAAGCCCAAGCCAGCTTGTCATTCAAGCCTGCACTCAATTTACAATTTGGCTTTATGCACATGCGTTCATCTTCTTCAGCGCTGCAGCGATTACTGCAGAGGGTACAACCGTTCCGCATGCTAGAAAGGGCCGACGAGCAATTGCGTCTACCGCATGGTACAATGCACAATCACACCGCAGCGGAATGTTAGATTGCCTGATCTGATCGTATCGCTAGTCTTGGCCTGTTGATCAGTTTGCAAAGCTTGAGGTTTTCACCGACAGCGCTGGGCTATTTGCAGCATTAAAACACAGTTGCATCGCTGTGGACAGCGTGCTGAGTGTCAACAGGCATCATGGTGACTTCTTAACGCGTTCATCACGTCTGCGCGTATGTTGCCGCCAAAGACCGCTGTGACACTATCGTATGCTGCCTGCAGTCTGATCAAGTTGATGCGGACATTCCCCTGCCAAATGAGCCAGATGACCGTGACTACCACAGTGATGACTCTCGTAACATTCAAGACGCCGGCAGTGATGATGAAGGAGAAGACCTGCAGGAAGATGCAGAAAGGTTTGATCTATGTGGTGCAAGCTTGAGTTCACATAGGGGTGGAAGTTGTTCGTCAGTTAACGAACAGGCCATTGACCAGATACGGCACACACTGGCATATGTCATGCCATCTGACAGCTCCTTGTTTGACTCACAGGGATTACCGTCCCAACGAGGTATTGGATGCATATGAAGAGGAAGGTATTGACGAAGCACCAGAGGCCGAGGATGTCACTCTTGAAGAGCAGCTTGCAGCACGTGCAAGAGCTGAAAGAGAGCTCAACAAGAGAGACAGGCGTGAGAACAGGCGTGGGTTGCCTGGTGCCCTGGAAGGTATATATAGCAAAAACCAGGATGCAGGACTAGCCTGACAGCTGTGTTCGAGCCTGGTGCCAATTTGCTGATCAGTCTGTGTGATATGCAGAGTCGGACAGTGATGAGAGCGACCGCCGGCCAGCTAGACGCCGCAGAGTTGAAGCTGCCCAGGCTGATGATATGGATGATGATGAGGTGTGGTTACTGACTCAAGTGATCAAATATGTAGATGCCAGTCACAGCATTGATGCAGCTGATTCGCAGTAATTGCTGCTTCTTACATGGCCAAGCAGACAGCACATCAAACTGCAGGTGCTGGGGGATCTTGATATGCCGTTTGAAGACATCAAAGGGCCACTGAGCAACTGGGTGAAAACAGAAAGCATCCAGAGGCAGATCAAGCTCCGCTTCCGTGCTTTTCTAGATCAGTATCGAGATGAGAACAACAATCTAGTGTATAAGCAGCGCATCAGAGACATGTGTATAGGTAGGTCTGAGATTTGCCTGGCGTGTTGTTGCAGCCATCTCTGTCATTGGCTGTGCTGTTGCACACTACTGCTGTCCTTCATGCAACCCTGTTTGCCTGTATAGCTTTCACTCACTCACTGGCACATGTTATGCATGATGACACAGATGATACTCTGCAGATGGGCAGCAGAGCTTGCTGGTGGACCTGGACCAGCTTGCACTTGTTCAGACAGACATCACCATCTGGTTGCAATGTCAGCCAAAGATTGTGATGGAGCTTCTGCACCAGGTTGCCAAGGAGGTGGTCTTGTTGGAGTACCCTGAGTATGAAAACACACATAAGGACATCTTTGTACGTGTGGAAGCAACCATTGAGGAGAACATCCGTGACCTGAGGTAAGCATTTGCACGCTGTTACGGACTGCAGAACTGACCGGCACTTGCACCATGTCTGTCATTGCTGACAGAGGGGCCTCGGGCTGAAGCCTGGTCCACAGCTTTTGTAGCACTGTCACTGCTGTGGTACTGCAGGCAGCATCATCTGAACTCACTGATCAGGTTCAAGGGTGTGGTGACGAGAAGAACAGGCGTTTTCCCTCAGCTGCAGATGGTCAAATTCAACTGCACCAGGTGCAGCTTTGTTGTGGGACCTTTCTTCCAGAACACTGAAAATGAGATCAAGGTCGGCGCATGTCCAAGCTGTCAATCCCAGGGCCCATTTGAGGTGAGCAATCTGCCTGCAGATACTGCACATTTACGTAGCTTGTTCTGCCGGTGCTGCCAAGCAAGCATGCCAAGAGTTGCCCAGCCAGCTGGCGTACAGTCTACAGAACGACAGACATCATTTGTGCTTGTGTGGGCAAGTTGCTCTTTCTTTAAAAGCTGATGAGCATACTTCACGCTGAATAGATTGAAGTATGCAGAGCTAGCTAAATGTGGCCTGCAGTTGAATGTTGCGGAGACGGTTTACCGCAACTACCAGAAGATCACTGTGCAAGAAAGCCCTGGTACAGTTCCAGCTGGCCGATTGCCCAGGCACAAGGAGGTTGTCCTGCTACATGATCTCATTAACAGAGCCCGGCCTGGAGAGGAAGTCATGGTCACAGGTGCCTTTCCAGACTCAGGACTTGCAGCAGTAGACACCATGAAGTGTACATCGCTCAAGTGGTTTGTGCCAGCCATCAATGTATTCCAAATCATAGCACAAAGCTGCATGTGTACATGCATACATTGTCAGGCTGTCCCTGCTGTAAGTTGACTGACAGGACAGTTGCTGTGAGCTGCCAGTTGTCACACAGTATGTCTTATGTGATGCAGGGGTGTACATGAACACTTATGATGCCACGTTGAATGCTCGGAATGGCTTCCCTGTGTTCTCCACACAGGTGGAGGCCAATTGGCTGTCAAAGAGTGAGGACAAGTATGCGTCCTTCCGCCTCACTGATGAGGACAAGGATGAGATCAACAGGCTGTCCAAAGATCCTAACATCGGTGAGCATCAAAAACCTGGTCTTGCTGACAGACTGTTTAAGACAAAGCAGTGTAGGCATGACATGTATAGTTTGCGTTATGCAAGCAGTGGCAGCATCTGTCACGCTTGCATAGCATGCTGCAACCTGAGACAAAGGTGCATCACAAACAGTTCTGGCAGAAATCTTTGCATCACAGCAACCAAATACCAACAGCCTGCATGTGACATTGGTGCAACAGCAGTCACGCAATAATGGGTTTAAGAAAAGAAAAGGTTACGCTTTTCAGCGATCATAACGGGAGGCTCCTGAGACGGCAGCCCGGAGCTATGACCATAGGCCATAGCCCAAAGGGAAAGGAAAATTCCTATACCTAAGGTGGATCAGGCCTGTTCTGTCTGGTTTTGTCTGTCTTCTCCCTCTCTGTTACTCTCCTAGATGTGAGAATCTTGTGAAATGTCAGAACAGAGTGCTCATGCAATTTGGACATAACTTTGCTTGCAGGTCCATGCTCTATACCAATCTTTGCTAGAGCGTCAGAGGTAGTGTGATATTGCGACCCAGATTGTCCTAAGATTATAGGCAGTGTGGTAACATTGTATCCATACTCCTTGAGAGCTTCCTCCAATGCTTCATGCTGTGCTTCCTTTTCTTGCAGCTTTTCCTCATATCTTGTATCAGGGCAATATCCTCCTTCCACAATCTTTATGCTCCTTGGATTTCCATTAGGCATCACTGGTGTCAGTCAGGATCCAGATAAGGGTGTCAGTCTGGATCCAGAGTTGTCATCATGACGCAAGTACTGTTGTTGTTCTGCTGCTGTCATTTCCACTATCATCATGTCCGGCCTCATCTTGCTCCGTGTGTCTGCCGCTCCCCTCTGCAAGAAACCCCTCCCCACCGTAGGGTCCAAGCCCCTTGCTTGTAAACATCTGTCTGGGAGTACAAATGTGGGAACTCTCTTGCTGTGCACGCCCATATCTTTGAGTCCTTCAATCTTTCCCACATCTGCAATCAGGTAGTGACGACCACACTGCCCTTTAGTAAAAGCTTGGATTACTGTTCTCATGGCTTGATCATGTCTAGCTATAAATTGCTTGCTCATGTCTGGGTGCATGCAAATAATGGGTTTCTCTAATGTGCAGCCAAGAAGATTTGCAAATCCATCGCTCCTTCTATCTATGGCCATGACAACATCAAGAAGGGTGTGGCCATGGCGCTGTTTGGGGGTCAAGAGAAGCATCCTGGGGGCAAGCACAGGCTGCGTGGTGACATCAATCTCCTGCTGCTGGGCGATCCTGGAACTGCCAAGTCACAGTTTCTGAAGTACGTTGAGAAAGTGGCTCAGAGAGCTGTGTACACCACAGGTGAGCAGCTCAATTGGAGTGTACAGACAATCGCAGTGCCTGCTGTGGCGTCTCAATGTACAGTATTGAGCCCTTTGTATCTGCTGGACATCTAGCCTGGAAAACTTGTATCCCTTCAAAAACGTAGAAAAGGTTAGAAAACTTACAAAAACGTAGAAAAGGTCTGCATGAAGATTGGCCATGCCTGCTGCACAATGCAATGAACAGCTCAAGCTCGAGCAGCAGCCAAATCCTACGTCAGTCCTAGCAATGGTGACTTGATACATTTTCCAGCTAATCCTGATCATCTACTCATCATGGGCAGGCAAGGGAGCATCTGCTGTGGGTTTGACGGCCTCAGTCCAAAAGGACCCCATCACACGAGAATGGACCCTAGAGGGTGGGGCGTTGGTCTTGGCAGACAAGGGTGTCTGCCTCATTGATGAGTTTGACAAGATGAACGATCAGGACAGAGTCAGTATTCATGAGGTATGCCACCATTTGGTCCCTATCTGCAGTATGTCTCTCATGCAGTTCAGCCACAGCTTTTGTGGCTTGCTGCATGCCAAAGTGGTCCAAATATATTAGCAGCAGCGTATCATGGAGCTGCTTGTGGTTGAGTTCCCTAGCATTGTGCTGTTGAAAGTGTTGGTGCCAGCATATTAGGAGCTGTGTAGTCAGAATTCACCTGCCATCTGCGCACAGAGGTATCCCTGAAGCTGATCAAGTTGATGGGTGGGCAGTTGCCAAAGAGCCTGTGAAGCATGACTGTTTTATCATTGCACTCATGAATGCTTGCAAGCGTGAGGGCCAATGGCATGTGTGTATGCAGGCAATGGAGCAGCAGAGCATTTCCATTTCCAAGGCTGGCATTGTGACCAGTCTGCAGGCACGCTGCTCTGTCATTGCAGCTGCCAATCCCATTGGGGGCCGCTACGACTCCTCGCGCACCTTTGCTGAGAATGTCGAGCTGACCGACCCCATCCTGTCCAGGTGCTCTGCTGTCCAACCTATCTGGCTTGTATGCAACCTTTGCAAGCCTGAATTGCTGTTATTGCTGGACCATTCTTTGCTGTGAGCAAATGCTGTTTGACATCCATCTTGTATGGGTCTGTCCATGCCATGAGCTTGTTTCTCTTTCTGGACAGAATCCCGTTTCAGCGCCAGTGACAGGTCATGAGCGCTCGTGCAGGTTTGACATCCTGTGTGTGGTGAAAGATAAAGTTGACCCTGTGGCAGATGAGATGCTGGCCAATTTTGTCATAGATAGTCACATCCGTAGTCACCCGGACAAGGTAAATGTGCACATGCATGGACACCATGTCATCACTGTTGCTGCTGGCAAGACACAAGCACATCTGTTCTCAGTGAGTGATCTCTGTACCTACATTCAGGCACTTTTGTCTGGAAGTATTGTCGCAAAAGGTATTGCACCTGCATCAAGTGGAATGGGCAGCACAGATGTGAAACAGTCAGCACCGCACAGAGCTGTACAGCATAGGACATAGGTGCAGCTGACATTTGTCAGCCCAAAATGCAGACTGGAAGCATCAACATGTATCTGTCAGGTTTGTACATGCTTTGCATGCAGCAAGCTGAGGAGGCTGCAGCCCAGGAAGAGGCGGCGCCGGACCCAAGCATGCTCAGCCAGGAAATGCTGCGCAAATATATCACCTTTGCCAAGCAGAACTGCCACCCCAAGCTGGCAAACGCAGACTATGAGAAGATCAGCCAGGTAGGCTGGCCAGCTGACACCAGCTAGTGCTGGCATGAGCACGTGTGGTCTCAGCGTGCATGATTATAAGCTGTGTCCAAGACTCATCAGCAAAGTCCAGCGAGTAGCTGGACCTCTTGTAGTAAAGATTTGCGTGTAGCTCAGGCAATACACAGCACAGCCGCCAGTAAGAAACCCTTCCTTGGAATGTCCTACAAAGATGTTGGTGTGTGATGACTTTCGAGCTTCAGCACCCTCAGTACGTGTGCATGTAAAGGCGCCGTCACAGACGACATGCATGCTGTCACACCTAGGCGTCTGCGTGCTGCAGGTGTATGCTGAGCTGCGCAGGGAATCTGCCATCAGTCATGGCATGCCCATTGCTGTGAGGCATCTTGAGAGCATCATTCGCATGTCTGAAGCCTCTGCCATGATGCACCTGAGGGAGTATGTCAATGAGGAAGATGTCAATGTTGCCATCAGGTAATGTCTTCATATTCCCAATATTTGTTCATATTGCTCATGGAGCAGCTGCTTGTCAAGCTATGGCAGCAAGTGTTATGCTTCTGCTGTGTTGTGAGCTTTGGAGCCTTGAACTTGTTGACACATAGGGCTGCAACAGAATGTTTGCGTGCATGTTGGAGGACATTCCTGTCTGAGTAGGCCCTGCACAGCAGGACGTGTGCTGAGCTTGAGTGTCTATCCGCAGTGTGATGATTGAGAGCTTCATCAGTACTCAGAAAACAAGTGTGCAGAAGCTGATGTCCAAGAAGTTCCGCCACTTCCTGACGCACAAGCAAGACTTGAATGACCTGATCATGCACGCTCTGCAGGTCTGATGCCTTCACGATTGTGCTGCCTATGTCACCTCTGCATGGCCACTGATGCGAATCTTCCGTGAACACAAATACAGCTTGAATCATCTGCAGGAGCTGACGCCTGCAACTATGAGCTTGTCCTTGCCTTAGCCTCTGCATGCTGCATCTTCTATGGCGCTTTGATTTTGAGTGTAGCATGTAACCTGCATAGGTGACAACTGCTGTGGTAAATGCAGGCCTTGGTGCGTGACCAGCTGAGGTATGAGCAAGCAATGGGAGAGGATATCGCAGATGACAATGTCATCAAGATTCCATGCAGGTGCTGATATTCGTATTTGCTGCTTGCGTGGTGCACAAGAAAATGTTGTATGGCTGTCTGAAACTGCACGCTGGCATGCATGAGTATTACAACCGCTGCATTCAATGTTGTACAGGAGTCTAGAAGACAAGGTCAGGGAGTATGAGATCTTTGACTTGAGGGATTTCTACACGAGCACTCACTTCAGCAAAGCAGAGTTTCAGCTGGACCCAGGTGCAGGGCTCATCACTCGGCACAGGAGTCGCTGACTAGGCTTCTGATGCATAGAACTGTACTAGAGAGCAGCTGCTGAAAGGTGTCTTGATTTGGCAGCTGCACTTAGATGAAAGTTTCTTCCAAATGTCAATTCGGGACAGCATGCCCACAATCCTGTTTCCTCTTGAGGTCCATGCTTCACGGCTTTCATCAAAGTGGCCAGTAGATCAGTGACTGTCTATCTCTAATGCATGAAAAGTCTGATGTTGTGCTGGCCACAGGGCCCCATGAATGATTGGGGAAAGCTGCAAAACAATTTTGCTATCACAACAGCCTTCCCCAAAATCCTGTGCTTCACCATCAGTAATGTTTCCCAGCTTGGAAAATGCCAAAGCGAGCATTGTCAACTACTAAACGCTTGCAAACTCAGCTCAGCTAGCGACTATAGCAAGACAGGCAGGATCTTTCCTATCATGTGTGACTATCTTGCTCCAGCAAGCTGAGCCCTGATCAGCGGATTTTCTGGACTCTTCTGCCAGGACTTGAATATCATATCCTGATACTGAGACTGTTTGAGCCCTGGTTTCTCTTCCTTGACCAGCGGCAACTGTCTCTCCTTGTACGCAGCGAAGGCTGCCTTCATACGCCTGCCAAAAGACAAGCTGTGTTAAGACGAGACATGCAGCATCTGCAGCGTCTGGTGATGGCTGCAATTTGTACACTGTGCAACTGATGCTGGTGTATATATTGGCAATCCATCAGCTCAGTGTAATCTGTGCAAGGGTACATTTCTGAGCAATGAGCCGCACTCACTCATGAGGTTTGGGCAATGCTGACACACAGCCATTGAAGGCAGCAAAATACCTTTCAGGATGCTTGTCCTCGCCCTCTTGGACTCCCAAAGCAGATAGAGCTTCTGTTACGCTGCGAGCACCATCACCACCACCATCACGGTTCACATTGTGAGAATCTACCAATTGGCTGTATGAGTCCTCTGTCACTACTCTCTTTTTGGCTTTGGAAGCTTCCTCAGCAGCTGCTTCTTGTGCCTTCCTGTCTGCTTCTTGCTGTAGCTGCAGCTGGTGGGAGGTGACCTGCACAGCATGTATGCCGCTTAATGTGCAGTGGCGACTTCACATTTGTGGCTCTATGAGTGAAAGACATGCATCTACCTTTGTTTCTGAGTTTGCCTTCTTGGGTGCCTTCTTGGCTAGTTTAGCCATTGCAGCATCTTCTTCAGCTGCAAGTTGCTTAGCTTCTGCTTTCTTTGCTGCTGCAGCTTCTCGCTCCTTTGCTTGTTCATCTTTCTTCTTGGAGGCCTTGCTCTTAGCTCCTTCTCCTGCTTCTTGCCAGAACTCGTCTTCTGCTTTATTCTTCTCCTGAACCTGACTATCCTTCTTGCTGTTGGCCTTACGCTCACGGCTCTCTACAGCCTTTGGGTTTTCGGAAATCTTTTTCTTTGCCATATGCGGCTGCAATGGTGTCACAAAAGCAATGCAAAGATCGACAGACGAGCCCACTGGTATAGCACGCCAACAGCGGTCGAGCCTGCTACGCTAAAGTTGTAATCAAAAATTTGCAAACAACCGTCCTCCGGGGTGCCTGACAGAGCACAGCCACGCAGAAATTGGCGCAGGTTGATCCAATTGCAAGTTCTCCGATACACACTTCTGGTAAACCTTTGGCATTGCATCACATTGAGCCTGCAATAGAAGTGCATGTGTGCGTAGCAAGACGAAGCAACTTCAAGTGCGGCCATTTCGGGTTCCTGTCAGCCTCAATCAGCCTCTAACCCTGGCTGAGGTTGAGGTTGGGCTGCAACATTTGCACAATGGCAGATCAGGAGCCTTGCACGGCTACACCTCAGAGCT
>JAABUP010009604.1_pt1 | contig 11788 bp, 10 predicted proteins | sample 5559201 | NCBI WGS metagenome assembly JAABUP01 (sample SAMN10711887, study PRJNA513373) | rock metagenome | isolation source: Antarctica rocks | place: Antarctica | reverse complement strand
CCGGCTCAACTCATGCGATGCCCGCATCCGGCAGATGCCCTCTCCTGCGCGACGGTTTGGCCTCTCGACAAGACCAAACTATCTGCAGCGCAGGGCATCTGCCCCTAGACACGCCCAACAACATCAATACTTAACGGTGCATCCAGGGTGAGCAGCACCACTGACTCCACCGCGTCGACCTGGGCGTGCGGCCCGTCGACGACCGCGTCATCCGGCGTCCCACCCGACCGCCCTCTTCTTTCGACTACTGCCTCGGTCGCGCGGATCGTCGCATGAGCGATCATTCCGCCACGTCGATCCAGCGGGCGGCTGCCTCGTAGGTATCTGACGGGGTGGCGTTGAAGGCGATGGCAGCGCCTGGGGCGTGTCGGCGCACGATGTTGATGACGCGCTCGAATAGTCCGAGCTGATCCTCCGCTGTGCGTACGCCCCCGCCAATGATCACGCACTCCCAAGGTTGGGACTGCAGTGCTGCTGTCACCATCTCTTCCGGGTGGTCGCTGCCGTCGAGGCCGAACAGGCAGGACTGTGCGCCGACGCCGTGATTGGCGAACTTGGTCATGCCTGCCTCAATGGCTTCGGCTACCGGTTTGGGTCCCAAGGTCCCGGCACGCGGTACGGGTTCAGCCCGATGACGAGCACCCGAGGTTTGAGCTGCCGAGCGGTCACGCTTCAACCTATCGGCTGGATCGGTCACGGGACCGAGACGCACTCATCGGCATGTGCGGATGCCCGGCTCTCCGGTGGGCCGCGGAAGGGTGGCCGTGTTCAGGGCTTCTCGCCCAGCTCGAACCGGTCGATCCCGCCCGAGCCGAGTTGGGCGAGAAGCGCCTGGATGCGGTCGCCGGGGGGGAGTCACGCGAGCGCCTTCGTGGCCCCCTGCCCCTCGACGATCAGGGGGCGGCGGTGGGGTGCGCACCGCCCTTCGCGGGTCCGGGTCTGAGCCGCCGCCTGCGGGTACCGAGCCCGACTACCGCCGCGAGGGCGAGGGGTACGAGCAGGGCGGGGGCGCGTGTGTCGGGCAGGCTGGGTGGGACCTGCCCAGGGAAGGCGTCCGGGCAACCGTTACCGGGGCCGTCTGCGAGGTTCTGGGTGGCGAGTGGGTGCGCGCCGGTGGCAGCCGGGTAGAGCGCTGTGTTGGTCACGTCTGTGGCGCTGCGTACGTGGGCGCAGGCGGTCCACGTCTGTGGTGTGCCTGGCAGGGTCGCGCGGACCGTGTAGTCACCTGGGCCGGGGAAGTCGAAGGTGGTGATGGCCAGAGCGGGGTCCACGGTCGCCGGGACACCGTCGACGGTGACGGTGGGCACCCCGGTCGCGCGGTCGCCGAGCGGCCCGGTCGGCAGCCCACCGTCGTAGTCGTTGCCGCGGGCGTCGCTGGCGCGCAGCTCGATCGGTAGGCGGATCGCCCCACCGGCCGGCTGCTCGATTCCGTCGCGCGGCCCGGTGGGGTAGACGAAGGTCTGGACACCGCCCTGCAGGACGAAGCGGGTGTAGTCGTTGCCGGTGGGGTCGGCCACCGTCGGGGTGACTGCGAAACCGAGTAGGGCTGCCAGCGCTGTCGCGGCCTGGATGTTCTCCTCGCCCAGCGTCGGGCCCACGTTGAACGTGTAATGGTCAGCCGAGTAGTACAAGGTGGGTACCTGGGCGAACGGGTCGTAGAAGTAGCCCAGCTGATCCTGGGCGTTGGCCACGGTGAACACGGCGCCGGCTCCGCTGAGCGCGCGGCGGATCGCCAGCGAGATGTGCGGGAACGCCTCCCCGGGCTCGCTGACCACCGCCACGTCCCCGATCCGGAGCACCGTGAAGGTCACCCCGATCGTGTTGGCGACCGCGTAGGGCGCCGCGGTGCTGCGGTCGGTCGGGCTGACCCCGGTCACCGACTGCACCGCGGGCTGGCCCAGTTGGCTGTCGATCGTGTGTTCGTAGAGCAGGCCCAGCACGATCGGGTTGGTGACCGGCACCGGTACCTGGCGTTCCGCCCCGCCCACCGTCGGGTCGGTGACGTCGTGGCCGTGGTGGTCCAGCGCCTGGACGGCGGTGGCTGCCGCGAGGCCGCCCAGCCGGTCGATGTCGTCGTAGGAGCGCGGGAGGTCAGGGCCGCGCGGGCCGGCGGGCAGCCGGACGCTGTCGCCCTGCATGGGTGAGGTCTGGTCGCCGAGCGTCCCCGCCGCGACAACCCCAGCGCCCTGCCCGTGCACGGCGAGCCAGCGGTCGGCCGCGCCGAAGTACTCGCTGGTCATCTCCGGCAGCTCCGGGCCCTTGGTGATGTTGCCGTGCACCGGGACGTCGGCGTAGGTGAGCAGCGGGCGGCCGTCGGCGACCGCGCGGGCCTGCAGCACGCTGAGCTGACCGTCCAGCGGCCAACCCTCGTTGGCGTTGAGCTGCCCGACGGTCACGTCGTCGACGTAGCCCAGGTCAGCGGTCGCCCAGCGCAGGGTGGCCGGCACGGCGCTGCGCTGCGCGTCCTGCGCGGCGAGGACGGCCTGGGCCTGCACATAGCGCAGGTACCCCGGGTTTGTCGGCCCCCAGATCCCGACCAGCGTCGGGCAGGCGTGACAGTGCGTCGTGCTAACCACTACGTTGCCCAGCGCGAGCACGGGACGACCGGTTCCGGTCAGCGCGGCGACGATCTGGGTGCGCAGCGGGTCGATGCCCAGGTCCGGCGCCTCGTCGTTGGCGGCGAACATGCCCTCGGCGGGGATGGTCACCACGAGGTCCGCTGTCTTGCCGTCGGCCGCCGCGACGTACACGGCCCGGGCGTCCAACGTGTCCCCGGCCCGCACCGCACTGGTCCCGCCGTTGGCAGCCGTGCAGCCGCGGCAGTCGCCGTACCCGCCGACGTGGGTGGGGCCCGTCGCCGTCGTCGGGACGACAGACGCGACCCCCACCCCCACGAGGAAGCGGGCTGGTGCGGGAACCGCGGCAGAGGTGGCGGCCGAGACGGGACCGGCCGCAAGCAGCCCCCCGACGGCCAGCAGCAGGGCCGCGATGACGCGCAGGCGATGTTTCGGCGAGGTCGCGCAGCGTGATTTCGACACCCTGTGGGTCGTTCCTTCCTGCTCTGCTGGGCGGCCGGAGGCGGGCTGAGACGGGCGTCTCTGGCGGTCAGTCGAAGGTCATCCGGGCTCGCCGTCTGAAGAGCAGGAACAGGACCGCGCCGGTGGGCAGCAGGAGCAAGACCGGGAGGGGCGTCTCGGGCAGCGCGGGGGGGGCTGCCGCGGTCAGCCCGGCGCAGCCGCCTGATGCGGGGGACACCGGGTACGGCGCGTTCTGCGGGTCGGGGGCAGGGTTGTTCTGCCCCGGCGGGTTGACCGGTCCGGCGGTGACGCCGTCGTAGCTGCCGCCGGTGACGGGCAGCCCGAGCGCGGCCGCGTCGGTGAGATGGGTGTTGATGATGTCGTCACCGTGATGGGCGTTGAGGGTGAAGAAGCCTTCGTCGCCGCCGTCGGCCAGAGCGACGACGGGGTATTCGAACGCCGGCGGCGTATAGCCGATCTGGTCCTCGGCCAGCGCGACGGTGAAGGGCGGGATCTGAGTGTGGATCCTGGTCCCTGGCACCGTGGCGACCTCCGGGTAGGCCTCACCGGGGGCAGTGTCCACGGCCAGGTCGCCGATCCGGATGGTCTGGACCTCCGAGTCCAGGACAGTCCCCACCGCGTACGGCGGCAGCACCGAGCGCATCGTCCCGCCGATCGCGCCCGGCACCCCCTGTTCGGCCGCGAACAGGGGGATCAGGGCGGGCTCGGCGATCTCCTCGTGCAGGTGGGTGTCAAGCACCGCGACCGGGCCGGGCGAGACCGGCGTACCGGTGGTGACCGCGGCGTGCACCCGGTCGGCCATCAGGTCCCCGTAGGCCGCGACGCGGTCCAGGTCCGCGCCGTGCGGGTCGGTCCCCACCGGGAAGCTCGGCCCGGTGCGGCCCACCGCTCCGGCCAGCACCACGGTGGTGCTCCCCGGCTGCTCGACCTCCAGATCGGTCGCGAGCCGCCCCGGCCAGTCCGGGTCGATGAGGTCGTGGGCGTTGTCCGGGCCGATCGGGCCGGCGACGTCGGCGTGCACACCAGGGTTGACCAGGGTGGCGATCACCGTGCAACTGGCACTGTCGTAAGCGCGCAGGACGCGCAGGGTCGTGTCGACCGGGTAATCGGTGGGATCGGCGCGGACCTCGGCGTAGCTGTCCTGCAGCCGGGCGATGTCGGCGGTCCCGGCCACCAGCCGGGCCGGCCGGAGCCCGGCCAGGGCCTGCTCCACCGCGGCCACCGTCTGCGTCTTCACCCGGCCCAGGTAGGGGGCCTGGTTCGCCGCCACGCTGCCGCCACCCCAGATCCCCACGCTGTCGGGGGAGTTGTGGGTGTGCGTCGCCGCGATCACGACGTGGTCGGCGGCCAGCCCGGTGTCACGTGCCACGGTCGCGCGGATCGCTGTGGTCCCGTAGCCCAGCGTCGGGTCGGTCACCGCCCCCGGCGGGTCCTCCTTGTAGGCGGTGAAGTAGCCCTGGCTGTCCAGCCCCACCAGTACGGTGGTCTGACCGTTCGTGCAGGACTGCACCGCGATCGCCCGGGCGTAGAAGGGATGCGCGGCGCCGACCCCCAGCCGCCCGATCGCGTATGCCGCGACCGCCACCGGCCACACCGTCGGCGTGATGTCGGCCTTGGCCGCCCCGACACGGTAGGTCGCCCCGACGGGGCACGAGACAACGGTCACGGCAGACCCGCTCCTACGAGACTCAGACGATCTCGGACCTGCTGCCACAGCACGCTCGGGCAACACGGTCACCGCGGCGAGCAGCAGGAGCAGCAGCAGGACGAGGCCACCTATGCCTCGGCATGTGAGCTTGACCACAGGGGTTGGATTCGACGGCCCGCGCGGCACACCTGCCGCCCACGCCGAAGCTCTTCCTGCTAGCCGGAGCATCCCCAGGGCGGGGGTCGTCGACTGGAGTCGGGACCGTGCGAGCGCTCGGTATGCCGGTCCGGCTGTCCCGGGGGACGGCTGAGCGCCGGGACGCCGTCTGGCATGTAGCGCGCCTCGAGTGCCGCTTCAGGCGAGGACGGTGGCACCGAGGATGTCGCGGAGCAGATGCAGCACCGGGTGTTCACCTTCGGCGGGGTCGGGTCAGGTGGCGGCACCGACCGTGTTGACGGTGAGTGCGCTGCCATGCCGGCCACCGACGGCGTCCCTGGTCGGTGGGGCTGCCGGGTGGGTCGGCTGGGTGGGAGCCCGTGGACGTCGCTGTAGGAGGAGTGGAGTGCCGGTCGGGCTGCTGCCCGGCACCTCGCGGGGCGGAACGCCGGGCAGGCTCTGGGTTCACGACTGCTGGTGGCTGTCGGTCTTGGGGTTGCCGGTGGTCACGGTGGTGGCGTGGGCGAGGCTGGCGCCGATGTGGTCGGCGTCGAGCTGGTAGACGGTGCGCTTCTCACCGGTCTCGGTGGTGTAGTCGCGTTGGGTCAGCCGGCCGATGATGAGGAATCCGTCGCCCTTGTGCAGGGACTCGGCGGTGTTCTCGGCCAGGCGGCGCCAGCCGGTGACGGACAGGTAGACGGTGTCGGCGTCCTTCCACTCCCCGGTCGTGTGGTCCTGGTAGCGGTTGTTGACGGCGACCCGGAGGTTGACCACGCCGTGACCGGCGGGAGTGATCCGGTAGGTGGGGTCCTCGACGAGGTCCCGGCGAGGCTGGTGTGGACCTGCATGATGCGTTCTCCTTGCTCGTGCCCGCACGGGTGGCCGGGCTGTCCGCGGTGCCCGGGTTGGCTCGTAGCCAGTCGCAGTCGCTGGTGGCGGTTGCTCAAGGCACCATCCGGGGCCCAAGACAGGGGATAGCGCCGGCGCAGCCGGTTCCTCGTGGTGGGCTCATGCCCAGGGCTGTTGTCTGGCAGGTTGGCGGGGCACCGGCCCTGGTCCGGGAACCTGGGGCACCTGCAGGCTGCAGGTCGTCGCAGGCGGTCGATGCGGCGGCCGGATCTGCTGGGTCAAGCTGCGGTGCTCCCCGGCCGTATCGCGTGCAGGATTGCCAGCCGCTGGCCGGGCTGCCGGGCGGTGAGCCTGCCGACGTCGATGATCGTCGATGCGGAAGCCGGTCAGGATTCGGAGACCGGCGTCGGAAACCGAGAGACGCCAACGCCAACCGGCGTTCTTCCGTCCGCATCCGGTGGACGACCGGCTTACGGTACGGTACACTGGGGAGGTTCTCAGACCTGGGGCTTGATCACATCGCCTTGTTCAAGTTCACGGCAATGTTCGCTGCGGCCAGCTCGCGCCCGAGGGGAAGCTGCCAGGCGCTGCCTTCTAAAGGCACCCACTCGACTCCCTGGTAGTCGGAGGGGAGCTCGACGGCGGGCTCGTACAGCGCGACCACTCGGTCACGGCCGAGGAGTCCAAGGAAGAGACCCAGCTCGAACACGACATTCTGTCGGGCACGGCGCTGGAGCTGCGCATCGCTTGCAGCTGCGCGACCCTCGTCATCTCCGGTGATGAGCACGATGCAGAAGGCGGCAGGTGTTGCGTTGGCGATCAGCTTGTCGAGAAGGCTTGCGCCGCGCCCAGGCTGCTCTTGGAGGACGATGACGCGACGACCGGACACCTGCTCGAGAAAGCGCCGGACAGTCTCCCTGGTGCTCAGGTCGTGCCCGTGGACCAAGAAGATGGGTGCGTTGCAGGACTTGGTGGCTTCCCCGTCTGGCTCGGCTGCTGCTCGTTTGGTACCTCGAACAGATCGAGACGCTCGGCAAGAGCCGCGAGGACACGGACTTGCTCAAGGATGATGCGCTCGAGGTCCGAAAGCCGCTCATCAGGTATCTCTGAAGCCGCGATCAGCCTGAGGTCCATGATCGGTACCGCCGGTGCCGTGAAGTCGCCACGCGGTCCTGAAGTCAGGAATCCTGTGGTCTCGAAGGCCCGGTCGAGCAGGGTCTCGGTGCGCTCGGACCAGGCCAACCAGCGACCGCGGAGCTCGACTCCGTTGCCGGAACCAGAGTTTGCGTGGATCTGCTCCGCTACCGAGCGCCCTTCTGATATTGCCTTCGCGAGTTCGTCTTCAAGCTGTGGGCGCGGCCAGCGCAGCGCAGCGCTCATGCTGCCCATCTTCGCCCAGAACCGCGCTGACGGTGCGCTTCCACGACGGCGAAGACGCAGATGGAGTGAGGCTGTCGAGGCGAGGCGCTCGAGTGTGCCGTTGAAGGTTCGGCTACTGGGACCCGGGCGGTCCGCGGGGAGGGTCAGCCGAGCCGGTCACGCCCGCACGTGGTCGGAAGAGACGACCACGTAGAGCTCCACGGCACGCACGCCAGAACCGCGCGCACGTACGGGGCGGCGGAAAGCCCCTGTGCTGGAGCAAGTCGTTAGCCGGGTAACGCGTCGCGGACGTGGTCGAGCAGGTCGCGCACCGTGCGACGGGCGAGATCGGCGCGCACGACCGCAACGAGCTCACCCTCGATCTCGGTCATGGCGGCCTGGATCCCGAGCCCGACGGGGCACGACGGGTTCGGCCCGTGCATGCCGACCAGCTGGTCCGCGCCGCCGACGATGGTCCACAGTTCGTCCAGCCTGATCAATTCGGCGGGGCGGCCGATGGTCCAGCCTCCGTGCTGCCCCGAGCGCGACCGCACGAGACCGGCTTCGCGCAACGGCCCGAGCACGCGCCGGATGTGCACCGGGTTGACGTTCACGCTGCCGGCTAGTTCCTCGGAAGTCACCGCGTGAGCGGGGTTGGTTCCTGCCAGGTAGGTCAGCACGTGCACGGCGACGGCGAAGCGTGTGTTGGTCGCTTGCGGCATGCCTCCATGATGACATCTGTAGCAAGTCCGGCTACAGTCATCCGCAACAGCAACGGTTGCGGAAGGACTGCTATGACGTATGCGATCACCGGAGCGTCCGGGCATCTCGGCCGGTTCACCGCCGAGGCACTGCTGAACCGCGTCGAGCCGGATGAGCTCGTGCTGATCACCCGGACTCCCGACCGGCTCGCCGACTTGGCGGCGCGCGGGGTGGACGTGCGGGCCGGAGACTTCACCCGTCCCGGCGAGCTGGGCGCCGCGTTCGACGGGGTGAATGACCTGCTGCTCATCTCCACCGACGCCATCGGGGCGCGGGTCCCGCAGCACCAGGCTGCTGTCGAGGCCGCGGCGAAGGCCGGCGTGCGGCGCATCGTTTACACCTCAGTGCCGGAACCGACCTCCGAGAACCCCGCCTTCGTCGTCGCCGATCACGCAGCGACCGAGGCGGCGCTGCGCGAGAGCGGGCTTGGTTGGACCGTGCTGCGCAACAACCTTTACGCCGAGTACCAGCTCGTCGCGCTGCAGCACGCCGCGGCGTCAGGCCGCTACGTCACCAACACAGGTGCAGGGCGGGCCGCGTACGTCACCCGAGCCGATTGCGCCGCGGCGGCCGCCGGCGCGCTCGTCAGCCGCGAGGTTGACGACCGCGCCCTCGACGTCACCGGCCCCCGGGCGCTCGACGCGCAGGACATGGCCCGCCTCGCCGCCGGGGTCGGCGCTCGTCCGGTCGAGGTCCAGCTGCTCGACGACGACGCCTACACGGCGAGCCTGGTCACAGCCGGCGTCCCGGAGCCGCTGGCCGTCGGCCTCGCCTCGTTCGGCGCAGCGATCCGCCTCGGCCACCTCGCCGCCGTCACCGACACGGTGCAGCGCTTGTCCGGCGCGGCCCCGACCCCGATCGAGGCCCTGCTGCCGTCCGCCGCCGGATCAGCGTCACCCAACTGATCTCCGCCGCCCTCCGCCGGTAACGAAAGGCAGAACAGCTATGAGTTCCACACCGTCCGGCCGGGCCGGCGACGCCAAGCTGATCGTCATCCTCGGTGCGCTGGTGGCGCTCGGTCCGCTGTCCATCGACGCCTACGTGCCAGGACTGCCGAAGCTGACCCGGGATCTGGGCGCCAGCGTGTCCGGTGCCCAACTGACCATCACCGCTTGCCTGGTCGGCCTCGCGGTCGGGCAGCTGCTGGCCGGCCCGCTCAGCGACGCGCTCGGTCGGCGCCGCCCGCTGATCGCCGGGCTGGCGCTCTACACGGCAGCCGGGCTGTCCTGCGCGCTGGCAGCCGACGTCTGGACCCTGGTCGCCCTGCGCCTGGTGCAGGGCATCGGAGGCGCGTGCGGCCTGGTAATCGCCAACGCGGTGGTCCGCGACCGGACGTCCGGCGCAGCGGCGGCCCGGTTCTTCGCCCTGCTGATGCTGGTGGCCGGGGTTGCCCCGGTCTTGTCGCCCATCGCCGGCGGCCAGTTGCTGCGGGTGACGGGCTGGCAGGGCATCTTCGTGGCGTTGGCCGCGATCAGCGGCGTCATGATCCTGGTGACTCTGGTCGGCCTGCCGGAGACGTTGCCGCCCGCACGGCGCCGCCGGGGCGGCCTGCAGGCCATCAGGCCGGTCTTCGCCGGATTGCTGGCCGACCGGGGGTTCACCGGGTATGTGCTCGCCAACGGCTTCGCGTTCGCGTCGATGTTCGCCTACATCTCCGGCTCGCCCTACGTACTCCAGGACATCCACGGGCTTTCTCCGCAGGGCTACAGCGGGGTGTTCGCGGTCAACGCCCTCGGCTTGGTCGCCGCCGCGCAGGTCAGCGGGCGGCTGGTGCACCAGGTCGGCGCCCGAGCACTGCTGGCCACCGGGCTGACCGGCAGCGCGGCAGGCGGCGTAGGGGTATTGCTCGCCACAGCCACCGACGCTGGGCTCGTCCCCCTGCTCCTCGCCCTGTTCGTAGCCGTGACCAGTGTGGGTCTGGTCCTGCCCAACGCGGCCGCGCTCGCGCTGCAGGACCACGGGGAACACGCCGGGTCGGCCGCGGCGCTGCTCGGCTGCACCCAGTTCCTCATCGGTGGCGCGCTCGCGCCGCTGGCCGGCGCCGGAGGTACCCGCACCGCGGTGCCCATGGGAGTGGTCATGGCCGTCCTTGGCTGCCTTTCGCTCCTGGTCTACATCGCGCTTACCCGCAAGACCCGCCCGAACGGCGCAGCCGACGTGCCTGACAGGATGGCCGGGCTCGACGAGGTGCGCGCCCCCGCAGCCCGGTGACGATGGTGCCAACCGCGGCGGGCGGCGCCAGCCTGGCCAACACCGCGGCACCTGGCCGCCGCGCTGCACGCCCACGACCCACGCGACCGCGCGAAGACCCACCAGGTAGGCGCGGCGGTGCACGTCCTGCGTCCCGTGGCCAGCGGGACGCGCCGACTACGGACTCGAGGGGTCTTCCTCACCCGTGGGCGGTGGTCTTCGCGCGGCCCCTGTTGAGGCTTTCGGCTACTCCATCCGGGTGGGGCACAGCCCAGCTGGACCGCACGCGGCAGTAACGCCCCCTGCCAGGGCCCCTCCCCTGCTGAAAGCCCGCAGCAGAGGAGCCCACCTTGCGCAGCCCGAGAACGCGCCGCCCCACCGTCCCCGGCGCACACCACGCCCAGACCGCCTCCGGCGACCAGCCCGCTCCCCGACCCGCTGCCCGCCGAGCCGGGCGGGACCAGGCCCGCCGGCCGGAGCTAGCCGTGGGGCGCGATGGGCTGCACCGTCCGCCCGGTGCTCACTGCCCAGGCCGCTACAGCCTCGTAGGACCCCACCCGGCCAACGGTCAGCACCGCGATCGGCGCCGGGAATTCGGCCTTGGCCACCAGGTGCGTGACGCGACCCGGCTCGGCGCGTGGGCCGAGCAGGTCGACGCCCTCTGCCCCGCGGGCTGGGTCGCCGCCGGCGGCCCCATCCGCACTCTCCGCGGGCCCATGGGCAGCCGCCACGTCTCGCACCTCCCTGACTTGGGTGGCTTCGACCTCGGCGTCCTGGTCGACGGCGAGGACGGGGTGGCACTGGTCGCGCGCCACCCACGTGGCCGCTGCCCGTCGGGGACCGGCACGGCGACCCCAGTGGGGCAGCGGTGAGCCCCGCCGTAGCAGGCATCCATCCGGGCCAACCCGACCCGGGGCTGCGGCCGTGCCGGCACCCCCGCGTCCACCACACCCACGGCACCCGCACCGCCTACGTCGCCGATCGCTGCCGGTGCCGCGACTGCACCGACGCCAACGCCAACGCCCGGGCCGAGCGCGACGCCTACCGGTCCCGCCAAGCACAGCCCGCCGCTGCCCGTATCGAGGCCGGGCCCGTCCGGGAGCACCTGCTCGGCCTGCGCGCCACCGGGATCGGCATCCGACAGATCGCCGACCTGGCCGCCACTACCCCCTCCTACGTCCGCCGGCTCACCGCCGCCCCCACCCGCGGGCAGGCGGAGCCCCGGATCGGGGTCGACCTCAGCCAGCGGCTCCTGCGGATCACCGCGACCGAGGCCAACCGGGCCGAGAAGAGCCAGCGCCCGGCCGGGCCCACCCTCGCCCTGCTCACCGAACTCCTCACACAGGGCTGGAGCCTCACCCATCTCGCCCACGACCTGCGGCGCAGCCCGCGCAGCCTCACCAAGACGCTGCACGCCCAGCACGTCGACGAGGCCACCCACCGCGCCGTCCGCGCCCTGCACACCAGGCTCCACCTGTTCGCCCCCGCGCAGATCGCGGCCACCCAGCGCCTCACCCCGGCCGCGCGGAGCCCCCGCGGGCTCACTGACGCCACCGGCACCCGGCGCCGGCTGCAGGCACTGCTGCGGCTCGGGTGGAGCGTCGACCGGCTCGCCGCCGACCTGGGGAGGACCAGCAGACGGCTGGAGCGCACCCTCACCTGAACCGCCCCGGGTTTGGTGGAGGGTTGGATCTAACGGATCTTGCCTGGCATGTGCTGATCGTCGTCGACGCCGAGCAGCTCGTCAACGGTCATGGGTTCGCCGCATTCACGGCACAGGCCGCCG
>JAABUP010009600.1_pt1 | contig 11795 bp, 9 predicted proteins | sample 5559201 | NCBI WGS metagenome assembly JAABUP01 (sample SAMN10711887, study PRJNA513373) | rock metagenome | isolation source: Antarctica rocks | place: Antarctica | reverse complement strand
TTTGTACCTAATTATGCAAAGATTGCAGAACCCCTCACACAACTAATGCACAAGAACAAGAGATGACATTGAGATAAAGAGCAGAAGAATGCATTTCACACATTAAAGAGAAGCCTTAGTGGAACGGCACACCTGAGAATACCCAATCTGACATGTGAAAAGGTACTGAAAATCAACGCATCAAATTTCACAGTAGGTGCATGCTTGTACCAGATCAAGGATGGGTAACAAAGACTCATAGCCTATCAATTTAAAAAACTATCAGAATTGAAGAAAAGATATGAGGTTCACAACAAGAAACTTCTTGTGATAGTGAAAGCATTGCAAGATTGAAGACCTTATCTTGCAGATACTGAAAAGTCTATTTAGATCTACACAGATCACAAGAATTTGAGAAACTTTGCAACAATGAAACAGTTGAATTGACAACAGGTTCGCTGAGCCAAACAGTTAGTCAATTATGAATTTCAAATCCATTACAAGAAGGATAATGAGAATGGTGAAGCAGACGCTTTAAGTAGACAGCCTGACCATGAAGAAGTGAAAAAGATTCACGCCAAAATTTTGAGTGAAGACAACAAAGAAATCCTTACAAAAGGCTTAGCAGCAACATACAAGGTAAAGCAAGCTTCCTTGACAGATGAAGAATTGATATGAGTATGTCACAACGGCAGGGCTGATGAACACCTTGAAGTCAAAAGAACTGAGAACCTCATATGAAGAAGGTGTGATATCAGCGACCTTAAAGATTGAATCACTGAGTACATCATTAAATGCAATTCATGTTGCAGAAACAAGATTCAGAGAGACAAAAGATATGACAGAGTAACATGACTAGACACACTGAATGCATCATGAGAGTTGATTACCATGAACTTCATAACAAAGTTACTGACATCAAAGAATCCGGCATGAGGAGTGAAGTTTGACAGTATATTGACTATAGTTGATAGATTGATCAAGTACACAATGTTCATTTCATTCAAGAAAACCACAACAGCACCAGTATTGACATACACCATACTGCAAGAGTTGGTTAGCAATCACAGGCTATCAAAAGAGTTTATCATTGACAGAGACAAGCTGTTCACAAGCAAGTTTTAAGAGATGCTCACAGCAGAACTCAGAATAAATCACAAAATGTTGACAACATACCACTCACAGATGAATGAGCAGAGCAAGCAAATGAACCAGACGGTTGAAACGTACTTGAGACACTATGTCAATAAGAACCAGAACAACTGAGTACAACTGTTGCTGACAGCACAGTTTGTGTACAATAACACACAAAATGAAACCACAGAAGAAACACCATTTCAAGCAAATTATGAATATAACTCAAAGGTATGACAAGAACTGCAAGCACACAAATCACAAAGCCAAAAAGCAATACTAGACATTGCAGAGATCAAAAAGTTGCACAAGAATCTGACAAACAGAATTCAACAGCAAACAGAACAAACAACAGAGGTAAAACCTTTTGAGGTTGAAGAGAGAGTTTATCTAAGAACAGACAACATTCATGTAAAATGAAGAAGCAAGAAGTTGAACAACAAAAGCATAAAACTGTTCAAAATCAAGAGAAACATCAAGAAGTTAAGCTATAAGCTAGACTTACTCAAGAAAATGCAGATACACTCAGTATTTCATGCGTTCATGCTTCAGTGTTGCAATCAGTTCATACCACTTCAGACCATTGAAACGTCTGTTGAATCTGACAAAGAGTATCAGGTTGAGAACATTCTAGAAAAATGAATGATTAGCAGAAAACCCCACTATCTTGTCAAATGAAAGAGGTACAACACCTCTGAAAACACATGAGAACTCATAGAAAACCTCAATAGTTGTGTGAGAACACTTCAGCACTTTGAGAGGGGAAGGCGACAAGATTAAACTGTCAAAAGTCATTTGACATGTTATCAAAAAGCTAAGACAAGGTCTCAGGCTGAGGAGTTTCCTCATCACCATTGTTATTATTGCTCATTTTCTTTAACAGACAGAGAGTTTTCTGTTTAGCATGATCTTGAGTCTGACGCAACATTTTGCGTAATCAAGAAAGCTTTGCAAAGAGGTGAGCTTGTTCTTCTTCAGTTTGAAGAATTTCTGACTTCAGCTTATTGTGAACACAGTCTAGTGATTCCCACGTCACACCCACACATGAACAACCTTGATGAGTACACTCAGCACATTTGAAATGTGGCTTCATCATCACACAGAGAATAGAGTGATTGAAACAGTAAACACAGGCGATGTTCAAAGAACTGCCAGCTACAGTAATCTCTTTTGCAGCATGAAGGCAATTGTTGTACTCACAGGTGAGAGAAGGCTTTCAAGGCATGGCTGATGTTGAGAGGTTTCATTTATACCCTCACTTAAATAGAATCCTGAGAACAGGGATCACAGAGAGAGAAGATAGTGTTATGATCATACTCAGTTAAGACTAATGAGATGAATCAAACACAAGAGTTGCATAATCTCTGACACAAGATGACAGGTTGAGTATCAACTCAATCATGAGAGTGTTGAGTCAATCCTTAGCAGGTTGAGTCAACTCTTTGAGAGTCAACTCTTGCTTTATATAGAAAGGATTGTTTCCCTTATGGAAACGATCATGTTCAACTCAATACAAGTTATCAACTACTGGTTTACCCTACACTGCGCACTGAGACCCTTATATCAACAAGCACAAACCTCTAGCCCTAATATCTGAGGCATCTCAGATCAGAACGTAACACATGAAATTGAGAATAAATGCAGTTATTGAGACAGAGAGATGATACACTCAGTATTAGTTAAAAACTGAGATTGGGGATTTTAAGTACTATACAATACTAATTATCATACAAAACTACAAGACTCTTCAGTAATTTGTTGAAAGTTATACATGATATAATAATGAGAGTTGTGGTGAGGTAACCCCGCTCACAAAGACTTTTGACATAGAACTGTAATACATTCTTTGTTCTTACCTACTATAAAGCTACAGCTCAATAGTAATGAGACTGTCAAAAAGTGGCTTGTAGGGTCACAGAAACGCTAGTAAAGGTAGTGGATATTGTCAGAGTGTCAAAAAGGGGTCAATTGACCTTGCTGTCATCACTGTCATATGTGTATACCTTTGTATACTTCTACTTTATAGCATAGTTAGCAATAATCATGGTCAACAAGCATACAGACCTTTACACTCATGCTCAGACTCTTATTCTTGCTGAAATTGAGCATTCAATGCATGAAATAATGACTATTACTAACCTTGCTCAATTCACCATTTATCAATACAAATTCATGGCTCAAAAGTGAGGGTATGACCCTACTATTAGTTGTATACTCAAAGATAAGTATCTTGTTAATGACCTTAAATTTAAAAGACCTTTTGTTCTCATAAAGAAGCAGAAGAAGAACCTAGTTATGTCAGTTAAGAAGAACAAAAACAATTGAGAAAAGAGTGCTCAATGCATTGCTTTTGAGCATGATGTATTTAAATTCACTGTTCTTCAAGTTCTTCATGCAGTTAATCTGCACAAATGAAAGCTTATTATTAAGTCAAATCTCACTGCTTTTATGAAGAAAGTTTAACTTCAATTTGTTCTTCAACATCAGCATTAAATTCTTAAAGACTGAAAGAATGTTATATAAACAAACAAGACAAGCATACTCTTAAAACATCACAGAAAAGCACTTAAAGTGTGAAGAACATCAGAGAAGCAATTTGCATCTGACTGCACAAGACTTTGTTAAAATGAGATGTTGAAGTTTATGTTCTGAGGCTTATTTTCATATGACAGAAAGAGTTCATTTCATTGCTAAAAGAAGAAGACAGCAAAGAAGAAAAAAGTGACAACAGAGTTTCTAGAACACTGAAACAAGAAGTTAAAATCAGCTGCTAAACAGAAATGAGAACTTATTAATGAGATGAGACAACTTCAAATAAATTGAACTAATTCAGACAAGAAGCCTTAATGAAATTTCACTGTTAAAAGAGAAGCAGTTACACAAGACAAAGAAAGAGGAAAAATTAACTGATATTGTTACCAGAAAGTTATCCTTGAGCCTAAGCTCATACTCTTTGTTAAAGAGTGTATGATGGCTTGTTCAGACACAGTCATTCAGAAGAATAAAGCCTTTACTTATAATTCAAAGCATTAAAAACCTGTTTATGCATTAACTCAAGTGAAAAGATTCTTATGATCAGAAAACAGCCCTGATCTCAATGCAATTGAGCCTACCTAATTCTATATGAAATGAGAAATCATCAGAAAAGAAGCCTCTCAAGCTTGAAAGACTGCAGAAAGTGTGTGAACTCAAGTGTGAAAAGACCTTTCACAATTCATGATTCAGTGATGAATTAAGTGTATTTCACATCATATTCAAAAGGTCATTTGCCTTGAAGAAGTCAATGAATACTGTGAGAAAGCACTAAACAACAAGAAGAATTGAGTTTGACAAACAGAGAATGAACAACAACAAAGTCAACAGTATGTGAGAATGACAGCAAGGGTGAAGAAGGCTGTGAAGGTTGTGAAGGCTGTGAAGGCTGTGAAGGCTGTGAAGGCTGTGAACAATGATGTTGAGAATGTTGATGAGTCAGAATGGGGCAGTGATGTTGCCATTGACCTATGATAAACACCATTAGTTATCGGCGACAGCGAGGTTATTTTGGACAGGAAACCCCCTTGTAATTGTGGCGTTATTAGCTGCATAATTAGCGTGTCCCATTACTATTGGGCTGTAGCTTCGTAGGCAATAAATACCTTACCTGTACCTTTCAGAGGCCGTTAAGGTTGCCTCGGATGAACGATTAGCCTTGCAGTATTTACCCCACGTCCTCTCTGACGATGTGATCTACGAGTAGTCCCACTACTTTATACCTACATCGGAAGGGAGATCGCAAGTACTCAAGTACCGCTCATCAGGCAACTCCTTCTCCTGCGAACCACTCCTATCTTCATATCACTGTCAAAGCAGACAAACGTGTTATCGCCGCCGATCTCATCGTCGACACGAAGGCGAGAATCCGATGAACCCTTTCTCCGATCATGCCCGACAAGCTAACCGGCCGCCTTTATCACCAGACACTGCGCTTTGTGCGGCATACAGCAGTCCGTTCTCAACACTTTCTTCGCAACACCCCTCGACCACATCAAGCTCCACTTCCCAAGTCCGACCACTAACCCTCCATCCTCCGCTCCATCCACCGCCACCCTCCCATCCTCCTTTCGCGCAGCACATGGCGGCACCTCTACCATCACCATCCGCGACTCAGCCAAAACGTTACTTCCCTCAACCCCTACCACCGCCCACCTCAGATCCCTCGCAACCACAGCCCCAGCAATACTTAAAACAAGCGCCCTCGTCACAAGCTACGTCGCAGCAAGCGTCATTACAACCACAGTCATATCACCAACAACCCTCAGCATACGACTGTCTGCCCCAAAGAGGAACCGCGAATGACCCATCGGCCGCGTCACCTTTTCTGAGAGACTTCAATCTCGTGGCGGAGGCTGCGAAAAGAGCGCAGATGGCGGTGCTGATGAGGGATATGGAGGGCGTGGCGTTATAGAGAGTTACTTGGTGATGTGGGGTGGCTGATTTCTCTGATTTCTATTTAAGAGCGACATTTGAGATCGTCGTCTTGACTTCCTTTCTTAGGAATGCGTCTCGAGATCTTCGATACCATTATAGACATGGATCATCGGGCTTCGTCGTTATAGAGAGCTGGCTAAAGTGTACAATTATAGTCGTTTATTCCCAGGTGGCTTATTCTACTTTCAACATGCTATTCCATCTTGCATTGTCTGGCGCGTCAGGGAGTCTTTGCATTACATATCTTACTCCGCTGAACTTCATCATCCAAGGAATAAAGCATCTCAACCTCTCAACTACCCTTATCAAACATCAACCTCCAAATCTACTGAATACCAGCGCGTTAGAGGTTCCAAAATGCAAGACGCTTAAGAGATTATTACAGCTCCTACGCCCTGTCGCCTTTAATCACCGCCCCAGGAGCTCCGTTTTGATACGAACCCCCAATCCACCTCGAGAGAAGCCACCCTGCTATCCTTGAGAGAAATCACCTCGTTACCTCCCTATTCGTGCCCTACGTCCTCATCTCCCTGCCGTTGGAAACCGCTCGGCTGACCGCGTTAGCCAAATTCGCCGCTTTGCTGGAACCCTTGCGACGAGGATTGTCCAGGGTTGGGCTTGTCTTTGTTCTTGTTTTGCCCTTGTAGAAGGCGATACTCTTTAAGAGGGAAGACTCGATGATATATCCAAGAGTTTCGAGTGGACGGAGGCGAACGTGCTCTCTGGGTTGAGGTGGCGGTCGAGAAGCTGATTGTGCCTGGCTAGAGGCCGACTGCGTTTTGTAGATATGGAAGTCAGCACCATATGCTCACTTTCGATCTGAAATTTGTTGCGCTGGATTCTTATCTGAGCGTTGTTGGATCTGTCCAAGGCGCATCCGGATAGATAATCGCTGACTGGTCTTCCATGGCAGGCCAGCGTCCGTATAGGGAATCGGCCGTGAATATTAGGAGTTGATGGAATACAGTGACCAAGAAATTGGTAACGGCGACCCCAAAGGGTTGCGGTTTCAATTGGCAACAAAATTGAAGCCATTGCGAAAGTTGACGTCGGAATAATAGAGACAACCGCCGCGAGGCAAGTTCAACAGCACGAAAGACTTGCTGACGTTCTTCTTGATCAAGAATCACAGATCTCGTGGCAATGGATGCTCTGGTGCCGCTGTCCATCCTATTTTGTCGTCGTTTGACGTTTCTCTTGCTCACTGTTCCTCGGACTGTGCAGCTCTTTGATTATGTAGTACTTCGCGACAGTTCACTCTGTGATTTCACCTTTTACATCTCTCGATGTACGTGTCTACATCCATACAACAGCATCGAAGTACAGCAAATCTTATAGGTTGCGCTCGCCCTTGCACCCTTGCGAGCCTGAAAGTCTCTGAAAGTCTCGTCAGGCATTCCCGAAGGATTCAGTGTAATCTGGTCCACTGATGCTACTTGTACCCTTCTCGACGTGTCCTTTTCATCGACTTGCAGACTACGCCCCCATTATGCAGTGTAGGCTCTCGGTTGCACGTTTTTATCCGCATGACAGCTTGGGAGATGTTTGTGTCATACGATTGCATTGTTATCCCATTCTCAGGTCCAATACACTTGTAAGAAAGGCCTCTCGGTATATTCATCGCAACTTTTGTCGAGCGGATAGTGGATGAGCTATTATCGCCAAACCTTCTTTCGTTGGCCATCGTCTCGTCTATACCTTTTAAGAAGCCAGGTAGAGTGGGTTGTGCGCCGCAAGCCTTGCGGAGTCCCATGCTTCCCAATTCGTGGCCTTGTCTGGTCTTCTACGTTCATTTGGCGTATAAACCTCCCGTCCTAGAAGGAGAGGATGCGGCGCCGCCCCAGCACCTGCCTGAGGTTCCAGTGTAGTGAAGCCAACTGTTAGGCCAACGATGGACACTCGCTCACTCAGACAATCCGCATTGGCCACCTTACCCCGCATGTATACATCAGAGCATCACGAATCCTGCAGTCCAGTATAGTTCCCTGGCAGTAGCGAATCTGCCACGACAGACTATGGAGCCCCCACCCCAACAAATATATCCAAGGTTTACTGCTGAACGCTTCTCGCAGTAACAGTTATGCTTCAGTGCCGTTACATCCCCATATCCACCTGCCGCAGACAATCAGTGCACAACAGACGCCAGGAGGGATCCCAGATACCAAACCCAGCGTGTTCCGCGCAGAGAGGAAGCGTCTTTACCCGGCATATAACCCAGATGCATCGAGAGCTGCTATCCGCTGCTTAGATCACCAGTCTCGGTATCCTTGCAGCCAAAGGCGCAGCCTCGATGTTAATCTGCTCTCTATGGCCCTTGAACGCTGTTAGTAACAGCTTCTTACTGTGCGATAACGGTCCGAAACCGGCTTCCGCTATAATCGGATCGAGGACGGCCTTGTCAAACGTGAAGTACCGCTTACACTCGCATAGTAGATATTCCAGTCTATAGCTGGCGCCCTACGATTAGAGGTCCCGTGCCAATAGAGCCTCCCTTCGGTGTTCCGACGGTATACACGGGATAAGGTCATGCAGGCAATGCGGCTAAGAGCATTAGTTGGTTGCAGGGGCAAAGTATGGAGTCAAACCTTCGCACATAATCATAGGGGTAAATATCCGCGTCGACAGGATAGCCCTGCTGTGTCTTGTCGTCCTAAGGCCATTTGCAGCTCAATTGGTTGCGCTTCTCTTGTCTGTACAGACATCAAGTCCAGTTTGAATAAGCGCTACTTATACAGAGTAAAATCCCGCAAGGCTGCAAAGGATTTATGTGCAATCTGGAAAAAGGTGTCATCAGCCTCAACCGGGGTTGTCGTGAGGCTAGGCAGAGCCGCACTAAATGATGGCTTGTTGATGTTTCACAAGGATGCCTTGTGTAAGTTGTAAGGGTCCGATCTCGCTAAGAGACACGTTTTTCTCACAGAGCCTCTTAACATCATGTCCCCGAGACTCCGCTTGATACCCAGAGTCCGATATTGAGTTCGTGGAGCCTCATGATGCGATGCTCAGTATCACTATGTCTGCATTCAAACCGCCTCGTCTCTGGGGGCTGTGCAAAAGTCCCACCTGACTTTGACGCAATCGAGCTCAGACCTATCTCAACTTCATGCCACATAGAGATTGCCAGTTGAGGCTCAGCTCTTCTCGAACCCATAAAGCTTCTGAAATGGCAGCCTCAGTGCTGAGCAGGTCACAGGGTGCATACGTTCACCACCAAGATCTTGGTATTGGTGGATTGTTATTGTTTCGACTCTGTATGTGACGATGCGTGCTAACTCAAGTTCATTGTTCTCGACTCATTTGTGTATGAGACCAGTCGTTATTTTCTATTCTTGTCTGTCACTCCCTTGAAATTCCGTCCGCTCGATTTCAACTGTAACCGTTCCATGATCTTTCCATTTCTCAATCGAGGTTGTTCTTGTACCACGTCGCGGCTGTTCTGGAAAGTATGCCTCTAACCATTGATGCATTGCCTTTCGATGTTTTGTTCAACATTTCATCAGGCCTCAACTTTGAGGATTACGTCAATCTCGGAGATGCGAACAGGCAGTTGAGGTCACTTCTTAGTGGAGAGACCATCTGTAAACGGGCGGTGAATGTGGGTACATCGGCTTTCTGCGCAGTGCCGGTGCAACATAAGCTGATTAAAGCTGACGACAGGCGTATGTTCCGTACACCAAGGAGGCGCATCTTACAAGGACTGGAGGTCTCACGTACGGGAAGGCCATACGAAGAGTCTTCCGCAGAAGAGAAGCATTTGCCGCTGCTCAGCCATCTTCAGTCCTTATCCTTGGGTGTGGGACCACATTTGTGTACCAATGCGGAATCCTATGCTACGCCAATGACCAGAGTATTCGAATTTTGAACGTCCACGATGCGTCTCAAACAGAAAACGTTATCTCTATACCCACCCTTATCGAATACGCGGTTCGGGGGGATAGCAAAAACCGCCATGGCCAGCTTACCCTCTTGAATTATAGTGACCGCATTTTGGTCTGCTTGTACGAAGTCGAGAATGTCGACGACGATGCATGGCTTATTGCTCTCGACGTTCGCCCTGGTCCAGCTACACGGAAAAGGATCCGGGTTGCACTACGACTTGATACGTCCGAGAAGCTGTTTGTCCGCCACAACAAAGATCACCTTTATTATGGCACGCACTCCGGCTTCGGCTCTCATGGCCACCGTGAGTGGGTTATCAAAGGCATTCCACTGCGCAATCCTGGTCCGAGTGCCGAGACAAATTCACTGCAGCTTTCGGAACTTGTTGGATCTGATGTTGGGTGCACTGTAGCCTTTGAGATCCATGAAGGGTACTTCTACGCCCTGTCAAATCAGACTTCATTTGATGTAGAAGAGGTGGATTGGACGTCATACTACCACTGCTCCCGCTTTCCCCTCGATAAACCTCGAAAAGAATGCGTAGAGGTTGACAGGGAGATATGGCGCAGACAGCACGTTGAGGGCCCAATCAATGACTCCTGGACTGATCTTGGTTTGCGGGTAGATGAAGGCTCTGGCGAGCTTTTGATTGTGGAGTGTCGCCGCGAATGGCAGGGTGGAGGAAGTCAGAGCCAACGCACATACTATACGCAGCCCATAGGTTTCCAGCTAAACAACGAGTCGGTAGAGTCCTTAATACCTGCGCAGCTATCATCCCTCGATGCTGCTGCACTCGTAAGCACATTGTCCGTCGCTGTGGCTTTACCTACCAATGATCCTTTGACCAGTACAATCGATGCAAGCAACAAACCACATTGGGCACCGCCACGCAAGCGCCTTTACAGCGACTCTCACGCTGAGGAACATGCGTCCTCTAATGCGTGCCCAAGCTTCACCCTCTCCAAGACTAAGTTTCGAACTTACAATCCCTGCAGTTCCTCTTTTCTTGACCTCGTTCTGGACAATACCACATCTCCCTCAGCAGACGCGAATCGTCTACCACGACAGCAACTTCGCATACGTATTGGTTCTCGCAAGCTTGCCTCCCCTCTCAACGAAGATGGTGCTCTGCGATTGCCCGAGCTCAACGACGAGACGGGCGAAGTCCTGAAAGGGAGTGAGGCAAGATTCATTGATCGAGGAATCAGGATGTGGCCATCTGGGAACGCGCCTGCGGAGCTCCTTGACGTCCTCAACCCCTGTTCGAACTTGAATGAAGTGGAAGCTACCTCAGACGAGCGGTCGATTGTCTACATGACAGGGTCCTCTCCATCCACGCAGGATAGAGCGATCGTGCTGATCAACTTCGATTCCGCGATCGAATTCCCTGATCTACCGTTATTAGATTCGAGAAGAGCGCGCACTCAGCCTCTTGATGTAAGTGAAGGGAGACGGGACGTCACGCTCGAGTCGAAAAGATTCGAAGATCATGAAGGCAAGAGCAAGTTAAGAGCCAATCGGGCAGTGTCTACAACTGTTCGAGTGTCCGGTACTACTGCTCCGTGGTTTCGATCCGAGAGAGCGATGTATTGCGATATTGGCAAGGGTTTCAAACTGTGTTAGGCAACACAACATCCTTGTCAGCTTGTGCACATGTAGCTGAGTTGTCCTTCAACCTAGCTTAACAATTGCTTTGAAGCCTTTAAACATCCCGCATTGATCATTCGATCTCCATATTGGCGGTCACTTCTCCATCATCATGTGACATACTAAGACAATCGCAACCTCAGCCCTTACTGTGCCTTACCGTTGCGGCCCAAACAGCCTAGTTCCTTCCAACGTGCAACGCGAACTCTCTGCCACAAGGCCGTATTTACGATTCCGCTGCCGCCAACGCCGAGGTGCATAATGACTTGTAAATCTCCCAGGACGCTTGCACGGAAGGGTTGGGAAGGCGGCTGCTACCGCTCAGGAGAGTTGTGTTATCGATCTGAACGGGTTGATGGCTGGGGGCATAAGTTCGTCCGACTCCCGACCGATCGCTATCACCAGTAAAGCTTCTACTGGTCTTTCCTACATGCATCCCTCCAAGGCGTGTGATCTTTACATTCTTTATAGGGCGATCACTAATCATCCACAAAGCCGAGTATCTGGATTAATCATCATGACTTTCAGGTCATACAACTTCAATGATTAGTCTTCCTCGAAGCTCCTTCATAAAGCTATAACATCACCATCACCATCACCATCATCACCATACCCGCTCTTCCCTCCTCAACATCTCGCACCAACAACTCTCACAACCCCGATCACATCCATCACCCCCCAAAAAA
>JAABUP010009599.1_pt1 | contig 11795 bp, 2 predicted proteins | sample 5559201 | NCBI WGS metagenome assembly JAABUP01 (sample SAMN10711887, study PRJNA513373) | rock metagenome | isolation source: Antarctica rocks | place: Antarctica | reverse complement strand
ATACTCCTAACTAATTAGTTCACCCGATATACGTAGTATTACACCTTTAAGTATAAGGATAACGTCTTTCCCTTATTTACTTCGTAGAAGGTGATAGTTGAAAATTAATTAGGTTATAAGGTTAAAACGGTTAGAGTTAATAACGGCTCTAAGTACGTTAACTAACGATTTAATTTCCTATTTAAAGAACTCGGAGTTCTTCGTAAGCCTACTATTACTTATACCCCCGAGTAGAACGGACTTAGTAAGGTCTAAAACCGGAACGTTATAAGTAGTATTAGAGCAATATTATTTAACTCTAAATTAATACGCTATTTATAGGGTAAACTCCTATATACTAAGGTCTATTAGAAGAATAGGTTACCTACCTCCCACCTTAAGAGGATGACTCCTTATTAAGCCTAGACCGACGAGATACCCTAGGTGGGACACCTACGTATTATTAGATATATCGTGTAGTATTATATACCGAAGGAGAAGAGGAAGAAACTTAATACTAGGAGCAAAAAGTATTACCTAGTAGGTTACGATGGTAACTATATATTCCGTGTTTAGGATCTAACTATATAGACTATCTAACGAGTATCTTACGTTATATTCGATAAGACTTACCTAGAGAAGTCTCTAGTAGCTAACTACGGCAAATGGTTAGATAATAAGGTCGTTATAGACCTAGAAGATAGGGTGGATAATAAGGCTCTTCTAGAGCCTATATACCTCGATAAAACTAACGACTAAGTAATTAGAGACGTACTAAGTCACGTTATTAACTAATTAGGAGTCGTATATAAGGAAGAAATAGCTAGTAACTTAGCTATAGACCTAAACGATTAATTAGCTTAGGATTCTATAGGAGTGTTAAATGCGGGTAGTTATTTTACCCCCGAGGGCTCCGACTCTGTCGAGGTACCTACGGATAGCCTAGAGACTTATCTAGATCTAAGTACCGATTTAACCTATAGACCCCGATCGATAAGAAATTTAAAGATATCGGAAAAGGCTTTATAAAACGAACGTTAGTTAACTACGACTAACTAGGCCTAGCGAGCTGTGGCCTATAGTAAGCTCGATGAGACTATTTAGGCTAAGAAATAGTACTATAGACTCGCTACGTGTAACTACGATAACGCTAGCCACCACGATTTTCACCCTAAGTTCGACCTTAATAGAGTAATCTAACTTATAGGTAATAATCGAGTATATACGGCCATGGCTGAGGCCGCTAAGTAGGAGCCACTAACCTTCTATAAGGCTATAACTAGGCCTAATAAATATTACTAGAAGAAGTCTACCGACCTAGCGATGTCTGAGTTTAATAAGAAGAAGACCTAGGTCCTAGTTAAGAGGCCTAAGGATACTCTCGTACTTAGTAGTAGGTAGGTCTTTAAAATTAAGAAGAAACTTAATAGGACCGTTATCTGTAAATCTAGATAGGTTATACGAGGCTTTAAATAAACGTATAGCGTTAATTTCGATTAAACGTTTACCTTAGTAGTTAAATCTATGAGTTTTAAGACTCTATTTACTATAATAGCCTATTTTGATGTAGAAAGCGAACAGATAGACGTCGTTACAGCGTTTCTTAACTCTATTATCGATGAGTTAATATACGTGGAGCAATCTACTAGATATATAACTAATAAGAATATAGTATACAGATTGCTTAGAGCCCTATATAGCCTTAAGTAATCAACTCGGGCCTAGTACTCCACCCTCCACGACTTCCTATTATTAAAAGGATTTAAATATACCGAATCCGACTACTCTATATTCGTTAATCGAATGACTCGTCTTATTATAAGCGTGTATATTAATAATATACTGATTTTTAGACCACGTCGGTCTATAGATATTGCGGTACTTAAGAAGGCTCTTAATAATGCTTATAAGATAACCGACCTAGGCCTATACTCTTAATATCTCGGGATAGAGATAGTACGTAACCGGACTAATAGGACGGTCCGTATTACTTAAAGCACCTATATTAAGAAGATATTAGTTCGATTTAAGATGGCCGATTATACCTTAGTTACTACACTAATGGTGGCTAATATAGAGTTCTATAAGGAATCCATTAGAATCGCTATAATTACTAATACTTATAAGTATTAAAGTATAATTAGTTCATTTATATATCCTATAATATAGACGAGGGCTAATATTTACTATACTATATCTATCCTCTCCTAATTTAACTATAATCTAAATGCGAAGCATTTCGGAGCGGCTAAACGAATACTCCGTTACCTTAAAGGAACGATAAATATAGGTATTACCTACGGTGGAAGAGATAGCCTTAAGGCCTTTACCGATACTAACTAGGGGTCTAATATAGCCACCCGTTTATCACGTAGAGCATATATCTTCTTACTCTATAGTAGAGCTATTAGCTAGACCTCGAAGCGTTAGTAATCGATCGTATTATTATTATGCGAGGCCGAGTATATGGCCTAAACCTAGGCCTCTAAGGAGGCTATTTAGTTAACTAGGCTATTTAGTAAGCTAGATATAGGCTACGGCCTACCGACTAATCTAGTTATTATTAAGGCCGATAACTAGGGTGCTATAGCCCTAGCTAAAGACCCTAGATTCCACTCTAGGACGAAGTATATCGATATCTAGTAGCACTTCGTTAGGGACTAGGTAGAGTTAGGAATAGTAGAGTTCTTATAGGTTCCTACTAATAAGATAGTAGCTGATGGGCTAACTAAGCCGTTAACTAATAAGAAGCACGCTAGGTTTCTCCGTTAGATTAGTCTAACTAAGGTGTAAAACTAGTTAGTTAAGAAGAGATATTTAGTTAATTATATATAACTGAATGTAGGAGTGTTGGAATTCAGCCTTATACTACTAACTATTCCAGGTTTTATGGGTGGATTGCCTAATGCGGTTTAGCGTCTTGGCACCCCCCTGACACTTCTCTTTCTTCTCTATGTAACTAACTCAATCAATCAATTCCACACCTATGAGACCTCAACTTCTCCTCGTATTCCAACAAGTACGCTGGAGCCTGAACAGGCTCCCTTGAGCCCGGCTTCAATTGCCTTCGTTGGCGGTACGCTGGTGCCTACAATCCTTCAATGTTGCTGCCTAGCACCCCCCAATCATTGCTGCCTAGGTTCACCTCCCTCACATTCCGCCCTGCTAAGACGACGGGATTCAATCAGGCGGCTTGGCATGGCCCGACCCTTTCACTAGATCATGTCCAATACCAACTTTTCCCGGGCTATGGTTCCACTCGCAGTCCATCAAATACCATCCATCCCTGCGTCATCTTCAATCTTTCCTTCACCTCTCCTCTCCCTTTTCCCCCTGCCTTAGTCTCTCTGCTGTCGGCTCCTGCTATCCATCTCGTGACCCTCGCTGGGATATGTTGACAACTACGACCATCGCTTCGCCGGCGCTTAGTGTCTTACGTTTTATATAACCTTCCGCCGCCTTATAACACCTAGTCGTAGTGCCTCTAACCTAAGATTAGCGAGCTGAGCCAGATCTACCTATTAGGTAGTTATAAACGCAGGCTTCCTTAGCACCTAGGATCATTCGCATTCCTATAGGAACGATAGCTTATATCATTCCCTTAGTAGCCTTCCTAAAGTTAAAGCGTAGCGCCCGGCACTATAGTAGGTTCTCTTTAGCCGCCTTAAAGTGTGTCGGTGTCGCTGCGCCATTAATAAGGCTAAATCGATCTACACCCTCATTATTATAATAGAGTATATATATTCGTTTAGAAGGATGCTCTAGCTTATTATATATTACACCCGTATATAGTCCACTATATAAAGGTTGCGCTATTAATTAATGGGGACCTCTTAATTTAATACGTTGCCGAAACTATCTAGTTATCTAACTTAGAGATCCTACTTAGAACTATTAAACCCGGTATTCTCGTAGAAATAGGGTTAGGGGAAGCACTTAAACCTCTAAATCTCTAGAATATCGATACTTAAAGGCGGTTATATACGCCTAAGTAACTATTAGTCCTATTTAATTAATTTTCTAATATATTAAAACTATATAAGCCCCCTAGCTTTAAATAAGTTAACGCCTCTTACTATCGATTCCTATATCTACTATATCCGCACGTATAGTAAAAAAGGTCGCTATTAGCTCTAAGACGATTCCTATTACCGTAGCCGAATATATTCGAGGCGACGGCTAAAAACGCTAGATTAACTCTATTAATAAAACCGCTCTTTAGAAGATAGTAGACAAAGTGGTAACGGCGGTCGCGGGATCTAATTTAGGGTTAATAAAGAACGAAAAGGACCGTATAGATAGGGTTATAGTATAGTATACGTAACCTAGAGTAACGGTCGGAAATCCGCGTACTAATCCTATAGTAGTTCTATACCGTATCCTAGTCTAGAAGATCCTTAAGTCTACTCTATAATTACTAGCGAAGATAAAGCCGGAAAAGAAATATTTAGGAAATATGTTCCTTACGATCTAAGTATAGATACCGTAAGTATCTCTATCTACGTTATACTTCTAATACCCTACTAATATTTAGTAGTCTTCTAGTAGTTCGAAGTAGTATAGGAATAAGTATACGGAATAAAGTAAGAGCTTAATAGTCGATTTAATCGGGTACTAGCACGCGTAGTAATAGGATAATATTTTAAGTAATTATAAAACCTTATAGAGAACGAGATTATTATAGAAGTAGCCGAGGACGCTTATTATAAACTATATCGATCGTTAGAAAAGAAACTTTAATTTATTTTAAGAATATTACTAAGGATTAGTATTTAGTTCCCGACTAAATTAAAGATAATATTAATTAGAAATAGAAAGTAGACGCTCGAGCGCTCCTATTACGATTTTAAGTACTTATTATTATATCTTCGATACCGCTTCTACGGGGGAATTATGGCGAATATAGGGATATTATAGCGCCTCCTCTACCGTTAGTCTCTTCGTATAATCTAAGACGAGTAAGAATTCGATAAAGTCTAAGAGCTCTAGAGACACCTTTAGAGTAGATATATTCTCGAGCTCTTAACGTAAGGTACTAACGGTGATAAATTACCTCTCCGAAGAATCGTTTTAATACCTAAAAGTGCTCGTTTCGAGATATTCGGCTAACGTAAATTCTTCTTCGTATTTTAAGTCGACTAGTAGCTCTATTAGCCTAATAAGCCGTCGTATTTTAGCGATATACTAGGCTTCGGTTAGATCTTAAACGATCTTATCTTACTAGCCGAAGATGGCGGAGTGCGATAACTAGTACGTAAGCTTTACTATTAGCTAATAAACGCTACGAAATAGAGGCTCTATTATACCGTAATCCTAAATAACTATACGTCCGAAGAATACTAGACGCCTAAACCTCTCTATACCTCGGGGGCGCGGCACTTAAGACTCTAGAGACGCATTATATTATATCTATCCTCGAATACTAGTAAACTTTAGTAAAGACTAGTAGTTAGACTACTAGGACTTACTATTTCCTAAGTCTCCTACTTTAACGGTAGGAGAAGGGCTATTAATACTAGAAAGGAAGATATTATTCGGGTTAATATCTAATTAGTTAGTAGTTACTATAAGAGGAAGAGATTATTTACCGACCCGTATAAATTACGTCGTACTATATCTTAAGAAGAGTAAGTGCCGATAGTACTAATCTAGAGATAACTTTAGGGAGGATAGAATTTCGTCGAAACCGTTTAGACGGCACTTACTATAAGTCGTAGTCTATCTACTTAAAGACTATACTAGGCGGAGCTATAGCCGTCTTATCTACTTACGGCGGATCTTTACTAGAATACGGATTATATTTAAGGTTATTATACTAACTGCGGATGTATAGGCTCGAGCGGATCCTAGGAATAAGGTAGTTATTTCGTTCTCGCCTTAAGGCCTTCTTAGTAGGCTCTAGTACTATTTTAACCACCGCACTAGATACTAGTAAGCTAGTATATCGTATGTTATAATAGTTAGTATAACTTATAACTCTAATTTAACCGTAAGGCTTTCTAGCACTTATACTTTAAACACCGTTAGCGCATAGAGTGCATTTAGGAGGCGATATATTATATAGCGTCCTCGTAATACTTATCCCGGGCTTAGTATTATCTCTTTAGGCATCGTCGGTAGGCTATATATATAAGGTATTCTAAAGAGAAACCGCGGTGCAAAACGGTCTAGTACTACTATATTAAATTATACTACTACTCGAATAAGTACGAAGTTATAAGGGTATAGTTTACGGAGTATATAATCTTAGATTATATAGCTCTATTCGCGCCTTCGCCGTCGATCGGCTTAGTAAGGCTAAAGGAGCGGGGATTCTAATTCTAAGAAAATAGTCGACTAACTCTCTATAACGTCTCTTATCTTATTAATATCCGCCTTTAGATATAGACCGCTAGATAACTAACTCTATTTAAGACCTACGAGTAGTATCGATAATTTAAACTCCGAGCTAGGATAAAGGACGGCCGCTTCTGACACCTAGCGTTCTTAGTCCGAATTCCACTCTCAGTCATTAAACGAGGTTATAAAGTCGATCCTATAACTTCTAGGGCTCAGCATCTATAGAGACGCTTATTATAGACCCTAGTGCATTACGCCAGGCCTATCGTGATACGACCCTAACGTTATTAGACACCGTGGTACACCGAAGGAACGTCGACGGTAAGACAGCCGCAGAATCATGCTGTATTTACCTAGAAGGCCTGGAGATTGGGGAAGAGGTGGTGACATTACGGTGTGAATGTCCCTACTGGACACATGAGGCCTGTTTGGCCAAGTCCGTTTTCGAGACTTACCGTTGTCCGACTTTTTAAACGTCGGTTAACCTTTTAGATAATAAGATTAGCCTTATAAAAGCTGTAGCCGAAGGAAATATAGCTGAAGTTAGGCGTTTATTAGAACAGGGCACCCAGCATTCTCTAAGAGATCTAATAACCGAACAGGTCGGCATACCTTACGCTAAAACTCGGAGTACTTTCGGTCCGGGCGGAGAAACGTCGGATTACCTTAGACTAAGATAGTTATAGCCTAGCGCCCGCCACGCGGGGTCTTCCTATAGTTTGATTTTTAAACCTCTATTAACTCTTTATTATCTAGTCAGTATTAGTTCGTAGTTAAAATTATTAAAAAATTATCGGTAAGTTAATTTCTAAGCTCTAAATATAATCGCTATTATTTTATTACTAACTAATTAAGGCCCTAGACCCCTTATATTACTTTTCGTACGATAATAATATAGTAATAAGTTAGGCTATACGCCCGGGCAAAAATCTTAATAAGTTAGTAACTTATTAAGATCGGGCCTTTTTCAAAAAATCGGACTCTTAGCCTAATATATTATTATCTTATTATCGTAGGGTTTCTTTTTTAAAAAAATCGGGCTCTCACCCTAATATATTATTATCTTATTATTATAGAGGTTTTTTTTTGAATCGGGCTCCTAATACTAATATATTACTAATAGGATACGGTTAATATAGATTAGTATTAGGAATTATTAGCTAGTAAATCTAACCGCCTTAACGAGCTTCCCGTCTTCTAACGGAACGTGCGTGTAGTAGATTTCTTCTCTCGCTAACTTATTATTAATAAGCTAATAATAGAATAACTATAAATTTATTATTTATAGCGTAGAGCGATACTACCGTTTTAATATAGAGGTAGATAATAACGATACTTATCCTACTATCTATACCGTAAAAGTAAATCTCTTACCCGAAATACTAATTAGTTATTAACTTAATTTAATTTAATTATTTATACGCCTACTCTAGTAAAACTATATTACTAATAAGGGTGTTCCTTATACCTTCTACTCCCGAGTATTAGACGTGCTCGTTAGCCGCTAGAGAAACCGTTAAGCCTACGCTCTAGTTAAAAACTCCCTCTTATCTATATAATTTACTAATTATTAACCCCGCGGCGGTGCCGCTAGGTCCCTTATACTACGGTAGGAACTTACGTTAGTTCCTATTCTTACGTATTAGTAAGTTATAGTCCGAACTACCGCTTTACGGCCGGTAGTAATTAAGATAGTTAGATTTACGCGGTTAGTCTCGGGGCGGTTATTACCCCTTTAGCCCCCGCGTCTTTCTTCTTCTTCTTCTTCCTCTTTTTCCTTACTAGGATTTCCTTCTCGATACCCCGTAGGAGCCTCGACTTTACTAGTTACTCCCCTATTAGCGAGAAGGATATAATTACCCTAGTCTCTACTATCTATCGTACCGCTACTCTAATCCCCTTTACTTCGGTTAGTATTCTTCGAGTATTAGATATACTAGCCTCCGTAAAAAGCCGCCGCCGGGCCTCTCTAAATTTAGGGTAGAAAAAGAGAATATATTTTATATCTTACTTCCTCTACCTATATAAGTATTCGCCGCTATCTACTATTAGGATATATATACGGTAGAGGAAGTAGTTTAGGCCGATCTTTCCGCTTCGGAGCTAGGTCGCTATCGAGCTTTCTACTTTCCGTAGTATATAGTAGTAATTAAGGCGATTATCGAATAGGCCGCCTTATTAAGCGGGGGATATTTACTAGCCCTAAAGGCCTACCTTATACTTCTCCCACCTATCGATCTAACGTCGCCGTACCTAGTACTTTATATTCTCGTTAATTACCTTTATACTCTAGTATTCCTCGGTTTCGGTACTAGAGATCTAGCCCTATTTCTTTCTAATAGTAGTAGCCGCTTTATCTTAATAGTCGTAGTCTAGGGAGTCGAGGGCCTACTTCTCCTTCTCCTAGGTTAGGGTAGGTAGTAGGTCGCGCCTCCTCCGCCGGTAGAGCCTATTCTAAATTATCCTATTCCTATTTATTATTACGGACTACTACGATTAAAGCTAGGGAAGCGTTAGAAAAGAACGGGGAATAGGTAACGGAAACCTTCCTCTCGGCTAGGGTACTTCGATAGACCTTCCTAGTAGTAGTATACGGCTTCCGACTAAGCGCTATCGACGTTAATAATTAGAAGGCGGCTATAGAAAAGATTACTAGAGAAAATGTGGGGCTTTATAAAGACCTAGAAGTAATAAGGATATCGTAGCCCTACTTCGCCCTAAGAGAGGTCGAGGGGGTAAAGAAATAGAGGTCCTTACTACTAATTAAGGTAGCGAAGCCCGAGATAGCGGATCGAATAATAGAATAAGGTATAGTAGAAGGATATAATATACTATAATACTAGTTATAGGAGAGGAGCGGTAAGGTACTCTAATACTTTAACTATTACGGATACGGCTATATTACTAGGCGATACGATCGGTAGACTACCTACGGGGAGTGCGTAGGGCCCTATAGTACGCGAGACTATATCGTAAAGAAGGGAGAGACTAAGAAATATAACGGCTATAGTAAGGTAGGACACTAAGTATAGGATAAGGCCTATAAGGTTAGAGAGAAGGAAGACTATAAACTATAGTAGAGGCTATAGAATAAGAGATAGCGGTACGGGTCGTACTAAAGAGGGCTATACCCGACTCGAATAGCTCCTAACTCTACTACTATTAGCGAAGGGAACTAGAGCCTAGTCTAGGCTAGGAAGAGGAAGGTAACCGGTAACTAAGGAGGACCGGCTCTAAGAGGCGTACTAGGGATAATAGGCCTAACCCTAGGGGGGAAGAGGCTAGATAGACCGCTAAGAATACTAGTAAAGGAGTAAGGGTAACGCCTAATAGTGCTCGCGAAACCGGCCGCTACGGCTCTAATACTAGGGGTGGAATAGTTACCCCGAGAGATATAGGATATCTAGAACATCGGCAAATCTCAAAAGTTTATATTAGCACGCTTTTTTGGATATTATCGGAAAAATTAGGTTTTAGCACGATTTAACACGTTTCGCACGTTCCGCCCATATCTAACGCTTTCAGCCATATTAGTAACCCGGGTTGCTAATACCCGAAACACCGGGAATAGCAACCCTAAAATTTTGGCCGCACGAACCCCCGAAGGCCCCCGAAGGCCTTATAACCATGGCCCGAAGGCCTTACGACCGTAGCCCGAAGGCCTTTATACGACCGTGGCCCGAAGGCCTTTATGCGACCGTAGCCCCGAAGGCCTTATAACCGTAGCCCACCACTATTATCGCTATGCGCATAACCCTAGGCATTCCCCGAGCACCACCCCGGGCACCACCCCCGCGAGAGAATCGGCTAAATCGACCGAATTTGGGGTCTGATTTTAGGTGGTGTTAGTGGTTCATCCCCCATAGCCTTCCCGAGTGTTTTGGTCGATCATAAATATCAAAAAAATCAAGAAAATTAAACTTTTTAAAATCACGTGATTTACTAAAAAATCGTGATTTTGCTAAACCTGCTAAACCTACGAAACCTGCTAAAATCGTGATATTAGTACGCGCATTTGCTAATTGCGATAAAATCACGATTTTACCCGTATTTCCGGAGTTAGCAAATCCGGATTTAATATAAACTTTTGAGATTTGCCGATGAACTAGCCTATATATTAGGAAACTATATCGTAAGAATAATATAGTATAATATACGCTACGAAAAGGCGATAGTAATAGCGTTACTACTTAAGGATAAAGAGGTTAAAGAAATAGATATCCTAGCTATCTAAGAGCCGTAGATCGATAGCCGGACGAAGTTATTATATAACCCCGGATCTAGTTAATTCTATCTAGCCTATAGAAGCGAGGCCGATACGAGGGTATACTTCTATATTAATAAGAAATAGGATATCGATAACTAGGAAGTCGAATATATAACTAGGGACCTAAGCTCCCTAAAGCTATAAATTAAGCTATAGAACCGGGAGGGGTAGGAGTAGGAGTTCTAGACTCTATAGATATATAATATATATAACCCTAGCCCGGCCTTATATAACTCTACTAATAGTCTATTAATACTAGGCGTACTAGGACCTAAACTAGACCTCCTAGGGGAATATATTCTCCTTAGAGACTTTAACCTCTACTACCCTAGCTAGAATAATAAAGGACGATATATATATTACTAGGTAGTAGATAGCCTACTTAAGCTAACGCTAGAACGCGGAATAGAACTTATACTACTAGAGAACTTAATAACGTAGTAGGCGAGGAAGAGTTAGAGTACGATTAACTTAGTATTTATATTAATAATTATGCGGAACCTAATCTAGAGCTACTAGACTCGCTAAGACCTCTAATATAGGTCGGACTATATCCTAATCGTTACGGAGATAGAGGTAGATATAGAAGATATAGTACCGAGGAAAAGAAGAGCATAGAAAACGGCGAAGGCTAGCGAGGTAATAAAGGAGGCTAAGAAGCTAGGAGAAGCTTTAGGACTAAGGCCACTAGTAACCTATAAAGATATCGACGAGTACGTAATAGATATCGAGGAGAGTATAGCCGAAATCGTCGACTAGACCGTACTATAGGCGAAACCGTTAACCCGAGCGAAATCTTTCTAGAACGAACTATATAAGATAGCTACGGAGGAAGTAAAGGTACGGAATAAGGAGTATAGTACCTATAGGATAAGGTAGATAGAGGAGGCCTTATAAGAGGCCTAGAGGAGTAAGGGTAAGATTATTAAGAAGGCGAAAACGCTCTACTTTCGAGAAAGCGTATATACCGCGATAGACGTCTAGTTAATTACGAAATAGGGAAGGGAAAGTAGTATACTCCTAAAATAGCTTCCTAAGTTCCTAGCGCTAAAGACTAGGGAGGGGGAGAGGAAAATAGACTAATTCGAGGGTAAGGTAGAAGTCCTACGAAGGACCTTCTTCCCCCTACCCCCGGCTACTAACCTAAGGGATATCGATAGGACGATATACCCGGAGCCCTTATTAATAGAAGAGGTAATTATAGAGTAAG
>JAABUP010009598.1_pt1 | contig 11796 bp, 22 predicted proteins | sample 5559201 | NCBI WGS metagenome assembly JAABUP01 (sample SAMN10711887, study PRJNA513373) | rock metagenome | isolation source: Antarctica rocks | place: Antarctica | reverse complement strand
TCAGCCCCTTGTATCCCCCTTCACCCTCCCTGTACACTCTACTCTCTGTACTTCCCTCCCAAATCTCTAAATACTCACCCATAGGTTTGTCTGTGAATGCAGCTGAAACCAGTGTGACTTTAGTCTGCACAGACGTGGAAGGTAGCACAGAGATGTGGGAGTGGGATAACAAAGCCATGATGGACGCCATCAGCCTACACGACCGCGTCATGCGGATGCACCTGCCCAAGTTTGGTGGATATGAAGTTGCCACAGAAGGCGACGCATTCGTCATTGCCTTCCACACTCCTGGCAAGGCAGTTGGCTGGGCAGCTGCCACCCAGCAGGTGACTGATTGGTGACTGATTGGGCATTCGAAGTCGACTGCATGCTGGCTGCTTGTTGCCAAGGATCGCTGCCCAATGAGCTTGTCAATCAAGCAAGCTGAGGTGGTTCCAACTGATGCACGAGAGCTGCAGTGTTCAACGTGTAGTCGTGTACTTTTTCCGAGTCAGCATCTGGTGACAGCCAGTCATACATGCATCTACCATTTGATGAGCTGTGCATCAAACTTTTGTGCAATATATTGAAAACCTGTACATGCTCTTCACAGAAGATCTGTACTCTACACAGCTTGCCCAGCACAGCCCATCAAGGCTCAAACACAACACCAAGAACGTTATATTTGGTATAATGGCTGCGTGTGCAGCCTCTGTTGGCGACCAGGTGGCCCTTAGCACTGCAGCAGAACACTAAGAATGCCATATCTGACATAAAGGCTGCGCGTGCAGTCTCTGTTGACGGCCAGGTGGCCCCTAGCGCTGCAACAGAACAAGCACTCCTGTATTCAGCAGCTGCAGGACGTGTATCTGTGTGTCACCAACTACGGTGAAGCGGTTGGGGTGCCGCCCACTGATGCAAGCGGCAATTCTGAGTTCTTGGATCTTTCCTCGGTGAGACTCCGTGGCAGCAACATGACTGAATCAGAAGCAGCGTCATGTGCTTTGTCTCTTGACCAATACTGTGGCCGTCATCCACATCTCTGTCTGTTCTCTCAGCTGTCTGTCTGCCTATCTGTCTGCCTATCTGCCTGCCTTTTTATGCGTCTACCTGCTGTTCTGTCTGTCTGTCTGGCTTTTTGTCCTGCATGTTGTTCGGTCACATCACATTGTGGGCATGGCCCCAGTGCGTGTCTGTGAGGAATGCATGACAGTGCTGCATGGACGCATGATGGAACACTGCAAGGATGAGTTCACACATGGAGTGAATGAAATGAGTGCATGCATGAATGGTTTTGTGGCTCCCCAGGTGGATCCCCAGTCCATCATCATGTGGGGGCTGAGAGTGCGCATGGCCATTGCCACAGGCGCTGTGGAGAGTATCAAGGTATGGGTCGTCTCATCACCAGAATACTTCAGGCCCAGGGTTTAGGTTCTGGGTCAGAACAGCTCAATTTGCCTGGGCTTGAGACTGCAGGGTCGCTGGTCTGCTTCTTGTGGCCCCTGTTTATTGGCTTAAGACTGCATAGACTTGTTGGTTTGCTTGCTGGCTTGGGAAGTCAGGTAAACACGTGATATGCTAAAACATGCGACTCTGTTTTGTCATGTCGTATGTGCATCACATTGCATACAACCTGAGCGTGTCAACTGCTGGCTCGCTGGCTTGCTTGCTTGAGCAAGCTTGCTGGTCGTGGTGCTGTGCAAGTAGTACTAGTACTTTGCAAGAGCAGCAACTTACAGCTGTCAAGGCGACAGATATCTAGCAAAAGTATGGGAGCTTGCGAGGGTATGGTTGTAGGGCCTGAACAATCATTGACTGCAGAGCGCCTCTCCATACATCTCTAGCAACGTGGTGTCTGTCTGTGCAGGTGAATGAGATCAGCAAGTGCATACATCTCTAGCCATGTGGTGTCTATCCGTGCAGGTGAATGAGATCAGCAAGCGCAAGGAGTATGGGGGTAAAGTGAGGGAGAGGGTGCAAGCTCTGTCTGAAGCCTGCCATGGAGGTCAAATCATCATTGATGCTCCCACCTTTGAGGGCATCACCAACTGCATGACTGACCTATCTAACAAGATCCCGCTGGAGCCAGATTTTGCAGCCATCAGCGAATATGCTAGGTGAGCAGTCGTAGAAGTAATGTTGTGTTTGACTGCAACGATCAGGGATACCTGTGCAATCCAGCCCAGCATTATGTGCAGTCCTGCTGTAGCTCATCTGCTGCTTGGGTCTGAGTGTTTGACTATGCCACCAGGCAATTTGACTGATACTGGACTGTTACTGGACTGACTGGATGGGAACGTTGCCAACAGGGAAATGCAGCCGCTGGATGATGATGATTCCCTGGGGTCATCCCCCTCAGCCCCCTCTTCAGCCGCCCAGAACGCTGCAATGGCCCTAGCCTTCCTAGGGCCAAACCACAGGGGCAATGTCACCTTTGAGGCCATTGGAGAGGCTGAGGAGACTGAGACCCAGGGGCCAGAAGGAAATCACGCAGGAGAGGTGGATCTGAGCTCCACTATGAATTCAGCTGTTTCGTTTGCTGATACCACTGGGGAGGGTGAAAAGTCAGGCGGGCTGAGGTGAGTGTATGTTCGCCTTGTCACTCATTCAGTCTTTTGCCTACACTGCTGTGCATACAACTCTTGTGTGTGTGGACATGTCTGTTAATGCACGCATGCATGCACGCAGCAGTTGCGACACACATGAGCTCATCTGTGCATGGCTGTGCAAGTTCTTATTGTTGTCTTGGTTGTGCATGTCCGTCCATACATACATGGACCCATCTGTGCATGGTTCATCTGCACATCCAGCTACTGATGTCTTCATGGATCTGTCCGTGCAGCTGCTGTTGATCTGGATTGCACTGCTTTCTGGTTTTGCAGGAGGAGGCAAAGCTCCCTCTATGCAATGCCATCAGGCAATCTGTCAGCGTTGACCACCAAGACTTCTTGGTTGAAGACTACTATGACTCGCTCCTTTGGAAGCACCTTCCACAAGCTTACCACCTTCAACAAGGGTGTGTTTCATCTTCTTCTACAATACCCATGAACCTTGCACCGACAATTGCACTGACCCTTTGCATTGTCACTTCCACTGACCCTCGCATTGACTCTTGCACTGACGCTGGCATCAACTATTGCAGTGATGCTTGCACTGATACTTGCATTGACGCTTGCATTGACACTTGCAACCCTGGGGGGGGGGGGGGTGTGCAGTCTCATCCTGGGGGGCTTAGAGACCCTGAAACCGGGTTCACTCCAGTCCCTGGCATGTAGTGTGCATGACTAATGCTGTATGTTTGTACAATACACTCAACTGTGGCTTTGCTTTGTTGCCTGATAGCGCTCATTCATTGATGCATGCATTACATTGGTGTCTCCCCCTAGGGCCAGGTAGGCACCGTCCTGAGTAGTTGCCTGCATGAGGTCCTGTTTTGGCAGTCAGCGTACCAGCGATAACATGTGTTTGGCGCTATTCCTGTTTGGCGAGAGCTTGTCTCAGGCGTCAGGCTGCATTCTGCACGACTGCTGCTAGATCTCGAGCAGCATCGTTGTCAGCAACATTTAGCATCATGGCCCCTTATGCGCTCTGCATGACAAGGTGCTGCATGCATGCTCTCCAGCAGGAGTCTGCATGGCATGATTCTGTGGTGTTGTTTGAAACTTTTGCTGCTGCTGTTCCTGCCGCTGTTGCTGCTGCTGCTGCTGCTACAATCGCTCAGCTCATGTGCTGTCTATGCTGAGCTCTTGAGAGTGCACAGACGTCGCTACTTTCAGAGAGGAAGCCCATTTCATGTCGTAAAGTTTAACCCAGATGTGCCTGGGATGAACTTCTCAGGAGTTTGAAGAGATACTTTTGATACATGCTGCTGCCGCCACTTCTGCTGTCATTGCCTCATGTGCTGACACAACACATGCCTGCAGCTGTGGCTCTGTGTCATGGTCTGTTGGAAGGAACTGCACAATCTCACAAAGGCGCCATATGTTTTGCATCATACCAATGCGTACCAGCACTGACAGAGTCCCTCAACAGTGGAGAAGATTGCAGCCACTGTGATGCAGGCCTCTGTGGTGATGTATGAAGGCTTTTTGAGCAATTTGGGGACAGGCTGATGGTCATTGACATGGGGCTCCCACATGCTGACTGATCTAGGCATGTGTGAACATGCAGGGCGGCATGTTGAGCAGTCTGGGGACAGGCTGATAATCATTGACATGGGCTCCCACATGCTGACTGGACAGGTTGGGTCTCAGAACCTGCTGCAAGTGGCGGTGCCGGGGCTGGAGGACAGAGCGCGCACTTTTGCGCCCTTGCATGGTGTCCTGCTCATGCCTGGTAGGCCTGCATTCGTTTGTTCATTCAGAGGTGTGCTTCATGAACGAATGGATGAAAAAAAGCGCAAACACAAGAGCAAACCAACAAATGAGGGCATGGAGGGATAAATGAACAAACAAACAAACAAACAAACAAACAAACAAACAAACAAAACTAGTGGATGTGTGACTGGCTGGATGAATGAGTGAACGAATGGATGAACGATTGAACAGACGGATGGATGGATGGGTAAGGGGGTGAATGGAGGTATCAAAGGTTGCATTACTCATTGCTGTGAGCTGGAGATGGTATCAATGGAGTCAGGTTGTAAAGGACAGCAAGCTCATGTGCATAGGCTGACGCACCAAATGTTGTGACAGGGTACTTTGAGGCCCCAGGGGCTCTGACGTATGGGCTGGGGAGGGTTGCGGGGGCGCTGCAAGCCTTCAACCCCCAGCCTGTCACCATAGTCTTCTGTAACATGGACAATCTGCCCCTCATGAAGGTGAGCCCCTCTGCTGACATGTTGCACCATGCTGCGCTGTGAAGTGCTGTGCTGTGCTGTGCTGTGCTGCGCTGTGATATAGCATTGCACCCCAGACTATGCTGTGCCGTGGCATTGCAACCCAGACTATGCTGTGCTCTGATCTGCTGCGATGTGTTATTGCACACAGTGCTATGATATGCTATGCAACGCTATGCTGTGCTCTGCCATGCTGTGGTCCCTGAGCCGGTGCAGTGTCATGTGATGATTTTCAAACAGCCTGTATGGCTGCCACTTGCCAGAAACTTGACAGCCTCAATGCTGCTGCAATCCATCTGGCCTCCACCTGACACCCTGCACCCGTTGTCTGTGAAACCTTGGGCATTGCAGGCTTTCGTTCTGTTGAGGTGAGGGCAACAGACACCATGGTCATAGTCAGAAGGTTGGTGTGAAGCTGTCCAGTCTGATTGAGAGCAGGTTATTGTTGATATGTAGACAACCAAAGCAGGACCTACAGGGAGCATTTCAGGACTCTAGAGGCAGAAACATGTTCAATGAATGAATGAATGAATGAATGAATTGCAGGCGGCTGACCTAGCAGCCACAGAGGAAGCTCTGGTCATGTTCCGGTACAAAGTGAGGAGGGCCCTAAGAGACCAGCAGGGCTATGAATGCCAAGAGGCAGATGGAGACTTCATGCTGGCCTTCAGCAGCCCCTGTGATGCTGCCAGGTTCTGCCTATCGGTAAGCTGATTTTGCCTTTCATGCCTGAGTCGCTAGGCAACAGCTTGCCTTTCAAATCAGGAAATTGGAGCTCAACACGTCTTGTTGGTGTTTTAGTAAGCTCAAAAGGCAAACGGAGGCATGATGCTGGCCTTTGTCGCCCCTGTGGTGATGCCAGCATCTGCCCATTGGTAAGCCAGGTTTGCCTTTCGCAGCTGATTCAGCAGGCAAAAGCTTGCCCTTGAATCATGCAGAGCGTTGCCAAAGCGTGACCAGGACTGCGGTTGTCAAACAGGCAGAGCCTTTGTTGCTCATATGACAATGCCAGTTTCTGCCTACTGGCCAGCCGGCACTGCCTTTCATGCCTGATGTACTAGGCACAGCTCTGCCTTTCAGGGTAGGGACATATGGCACGTTGCACACTCAAAGTGCTGACTCTGCCTGTTTATTGCCCAGTCCTTGTCTCGAGAGTGAAGGTGATGTGTATAGGGATCCAAAGCCCAAAGTAACCTCAACACGCATACTGTACTTTGGCCGCGACTGCCGCTGCTATTGTTGTACAAGCTCTATTGTGGCGATACAGGTGCAGCAACTGTTGCTAGAGGGGGCCTGGTCAGACAAGGTGCTGGCTTTGCCTGGGTGTGGGCCAGCCCTGAGCTCCAGTATGGAGGTGGTATGGGTGGGGCCAAGGGCCCGCATGGGTATCTCCGAAGCCATCCCTAGCCGCGTGGTTCCTCATACTACCTCTGGCAGAGCTGACTACTTCGGGCCCTTAGTCAACAGGTATGTGATCAGGCCCTTAGTCAAGAGATACGTGATATGGCCATTAGTCAGCGGGTATGTGAAATGGGCCCTCAGTCCTACAGGTATATTGATGTGCTTGTGAATGGATGCGCCACAGATGCTGGCATGAAGAACTGGGTCCTTGTTGGCTGTTGCAACGGCTGCCCAGCTGGTGCCTTGCAGCATCACAGCTGCTGTTGCGCTGAGCGATGCACAGTCCAACAGCTGGAAGCGGCTGACATTATGGTTGGTATGAAAGGTCAAGCTGTTTGCAAGACCCTGTCTTGACATCGGACAGTCAGACAGATTGACAGCCTCAGGGAATTGTGCAAGACCTGCTTGTTTTGACTGCCTAACGTGATGCACTGCAGGGCGGCTAGGTTGTGTCATAGTGCTGCACATGGGGGGCAGATTTTGGCGCCACTGGATCTGGTGCAGCATCTGGTCAAGACATGGGCTGGCACAGATTTGGAGCTTGCTGCTCATCACAAGCCAGTCAAGACCGCCAAGCCTCACAGTGACGCCGGTGAGACAAGATTTGCTGCCAGCACATGGGTAGTCTGTCTATGTGTCTGTCTGTCTGTCTGATGCTCAGCTCCCTTGCATGCTGGTCAGGTATTCAGGATCTGAGACTCTCTGTCTGTCTGTCTGTGTGTCTATCTGTCTGATGCTCAAAAACCCAGAGCCTTGCCACCGACTGGTCTTGGTTGCCCAGCCTCTGATATCGCATCAGCACTCTGTTGTATCATGCACACTATCAGAGCTGATCCCCTTCAAACAGCCTGCAGCAGCTCTGACTGCAGGCGTGATGTGTCACACATGTGTCACCTGTTTACAAGACTGCAAAGAGCAGAGCCTTGACAAGCCGCCTGTGTTGTGTCTGCAGTATCAGAGCTGGCAGATTTGGAGCCACTGGACCTTCACAGAAGGGGCAAAAGCCTGACAACTGTTGAGGTTGCTGCTGGCAGTTGGACTGTGGGCAAGATGCTCGGTGCCCACAACAGGATTAGTGACCATGGAAACATGGCAGGCCCAGGCAGCAGACGCCGTAACAGCCTGTCATTGGCTGGTCATGACTCATCAGCCTTTCGTAGTGCCCTGGGAGGCGCTCAGAAGCTGAGCGTCAATATTCAGGCTGTTGCTGGACCTGGTGAGTCTTTTTGAGCCTGTGTTTGACTGGCAGAAGAGTGGGAAAGGCCTGTGTTTTGATGGGAAAGGGTCAAGGCCCTGTCTGATACTTGAAAGTGTTGAAGGGCATGAGAAACAAGAATATGCTGTTGGTTCGATTGGACCAATCATGGGAAAAGCCTGTGTTGTGATGAAAAGCAAGCATGACCTTGGCATGTGTTTTTCATATGACCTGTGCTGCCCTCATGCTGCCTTCCTGGCACTCCTCTGCATGCTTTCTGATATGGCGTGAACGTTGAGTGCTGAAGAGCTTGAAAAATCTAGCTGTGCTTTACCATCTTCTGTGCGTGTGTTTGAAGCACAACAACGCTTTAACTGCAGTGTGGTGATGCATTGAATTTGACCCTCAGCCGATTGTTCTTACCACATTCTGACCCTGGCATTGATAGCTATACTGCATGCATGTTGTTGTTCCAGTCCTTTGAGACTATATATGTTATATAGAATGTATACATTTTATATGTTTATGTGTACATATGTTTCCAGCCCCTATTCAAACACTGCATACAGGTCATGACTTGGGCAGCATTGCAGAGGCAGGCCTTGGTGACACAGCCAGTCCACTGCCTAGCCCCTCCTGGACCCCCAACATGCCCCCAGGGTCAGCCTTGCTGGGCCCCAGCCCCCTTGTGAGGGGTGTGAGCGGGTCTGGGTTAGGGCGCCTGCATAGGGTCGGCAGCAACCCCCTCAACGATGTGAACAGGCACAGCTTCTCACAGGTACTACCCATCAGACAAGCAGCTCTGGTACCAGCATCAGTACTGTATGTATGTATGCATCAGTCCTTTCTTGGCAAGAGCTGAATAAGTGCAAAGCCAGTCCTTGTAGCTGCATGGAGCAACACTGCAGCTGACCTGCTGCCTCCTATGCGCTTTTACCTTTTCCTTCCTCTCATGAAACTTGGCTGGAATGGCAATGACCTACACAAGTGACTTTTTGTTTGCCCAAGGACCTCTGATGCCTTAGGGCCCCTGCATGCGCACCTGCTTGCACACCTCATGACTGGTCCCCCCCACCCCACCCCCCCCCCCCCCGGGGTCCCCATTTCTCAATTTATGCGTGTCACCTCTGCATGAGGGCCATGCTGTTCATTTCTGTATTGCTCCCATTTTATCAGATGTTAACAACATTACTATATGGAGAAATTGTATGAGCTGACCCGCACTTTGTTACAAGTGAAGAGTCTTACGACATCGTCTGACGACGATCAGTCCATTAGTCAAAACATCCTGCAACAGTTTTGTCTTCTGCACGACTGGTACGACAGCCCCTGTGGTGAGGACAGATTCAGTATATAGCCTTCGCATAGAAGCAGAAGTGTGCTGCAGGTGCAAATGGAGGTGTGGCATGTGGGCTTATTCAGATTCAAAGGTGTTCCAGAGCCAGTGCATGTCATGCACCTGGGCAATAACCTGGTGAGCGGCAGGGTTTTTTCGTCCCACACTCCTTCCAAGAAGGCAGAGAGGGTTGCTCCTGCCCTAGGGCTGCAGTGCATTGTGGCGGTGCCAGCGATCTGAGATGGCTTGTTTGATATTCATTTGTTTCGTATTCAGCATCACAAAATATTATGTCCCTGAGAAGGGGCAATGGATGACTTATCTTAAATCTGGGAGAACTGTTGACAGCATGAATGTTGTGTTGGCGAGCAATGCATTACCATTATTGTTAGGATAGTTGTACCACTAGTAGGATGATGCCACTCAACTGTTCTTTATTCTGATAAACCTCAATGAAGCATTGGTGGACCTGAAACATCTCTTCTTTCTGTGTTGCAACCCACTTTTCACGATCTGGCTGTGACAGAACTGTTCCAGGTTGACTGGTACAGAGTCTCTCAGAGCTTTGGGCAATTGAATTGTTGCAGCGCTGTTCTGGGCACTGCTGTCTAGCAAGATCAGAGCCAAGATTGTATAGGCATAGCAAAGCATGACTGGGCAGTACTACTCTGCACTGCAGTGGTATGCATGTTGCCGTGTGTAGAAACTTACTACAGCTACATCTTACTGACTTGACAGGCAGAATAGCACTGTAACGATTGTCCTTCGTTGATGATTATTTCCTCCAATATTTCGACATGTTTTCGGACCTGATTGAGCAGAGCATTCAGGCTAGCAATCTATCAAGTGCACAACAATTATCAGACCTGTTGGCTGCCTAAAGCCGTCCGACAGACGCTTAATTATAGAGGCAGGTTTGGCCTCTATCGAAAGGCTCCAACTTGGAGCCTCCAAGACAGCTTATTGCCGATGACGACAGCCATTTCCTTGCAAACCCCTTGATCGCGATTGCAGGTTGCTTTGTCAACCTCGCAACAGTCCGGAGCCCTCATTGCTGATACTCAGTGGCGACGAGATGGCTGGCAAACGCCTGCTGCGAGTACGTGCAGCTGAAGCGCATAAAGCATGGCGCGTGTGATCACCAGCCTGACACCGACCGGTTCTGACGCAGGTTGCGGTTGAAGGTTGCTGTCACGGAGAACTTGATAAGATCTACGACACCATGAGACACCTCGAAACGCAGAGTGGAAAAGCTATCGACCTGCTCATATGTTGTGGTGACTTTCAGGTCTGCACACAAGCTCCGCTTCTGCCGTGCACCCAAGGCATGTATCTCAGCTTTTCCCCGTACTATGCAGGCTGTCAGAAACTTGGATGATCTCGAGTGCTTAGCATGTCCTCCAAAATATAGAGCCCTCAACACGTTTTGGAAGTACTATACAGGACGTGCAACAGCGCCATACCCAACCCTGTTCAGTAGGTCCAGCATCTGGCAAAGCTTTCCTGTCCCCATTTGTCACCTCTCAGTTGCCAGGAGTTACATTGCCTGCAGTTGGAGGAAATCATGAAGCAATGAACTACCTATGGGAGCTGTACTATGGAGGTTGGGTCGCCCCTAATATCTACTATTTGGGCCATGCTGGGGTGGTCAAGTTTGGAGGCATACGCATTGGAGGCATGTCTGGCATTTTCAACGGAGGCCACTATAAGCAGGTTTGTTCGGCATGTCTTGGCAATACAGCACAAGGCATCTGCCGAAATCTTCTTGCAGCACCGGACAGACAACTGCTTTCATTTGGTGCATACTGGATCTTGCAGCAACAGTAGTCGACAGTGTTCAGCAGCTTTCACAGTGAGGTTGCGTGCTTTACATTGCCACAAGACGGTCATTTCGCATGGCATACAATGCACAACCGGGCTTGGTACATCAGCTTGCGCTACCCTGCAACCCAGGACAATATCTCAGAGACGTGGTCACCAGCAAACAAGCAGCAGCAGTCGTTTGGACACAACAAGTGTCAAGATCAACACCAAGTATGTGCGGTGATCCTTACAGGGTCATTGGGAAAAGCCACCATATGACAGCAGCAGCATGCGCAGTGCATACCACATTAGGGAGCTAGATGTTTTCAGGCTGCTTCAGATCCACAGACCCCTGGATGTGTTTCTGTCACATGACTGGCCACGTGGCATCGCATATCATGGAAACAAGGCTCAGCTGTTCCGAGCCAAGCCTTTCCTGCGGCAAGAGGTGACTTCTGCTCTCTGCCTTTCCTTGTGTCCCAATGTATCAAGAGTCAGCTGTCTTGTTGCATCTGGTATGATCAGTAGCAGGCCGTTGTGCTTTCAGGCATGGCTTGTGATGCAATCATATGTAAGGGATGCTGCATCCACAGCTCAAAGAGACAGCGTCCAATGACATTCGCAAACCTGTGTCTAGGCCCTGCATGTGGTGAAAGCTGCTTGCTCTGTCTATCATGCATGTGCTTCATCATCCCTTGTAAGCTGCTGTGACAGCGTCTGTCAATACGGGGTCTAGTGAAGAAGCATTTGTAGAGGCGATGTTAAGCTCAGATGGAGGAGGAGGAGGAGGAGGAGGAGGAGGAGGAGGAGTATTTGCATCCTCAGCCAACCGACTAGATTGTACAGATGTGCTGGGGTTGTCAGAATCCTGGTCAAGAAACATCTTGCATGCCTCTGCAGATTGAGGAGGGCAGCCTGGGGAGTCCCCCTGGGGAACAGATCTTGCACGAGCTGCAACCATCTCACTGGTTCAGCGCCCACTTACACGTCAAGTATGCAGCCTTGGTAGCACATTCCCACCAGCAGGACAACCAGCAGCGGCAGGGGCAAGGCAGGGGACAAAAGCGGAAGAGCCCCAGCCGGGGGCCCTCACCACCTCCAGGCTTTGGGCAGGGGCGGAAGGGCAGGGACAAGTTCACCAAGTTTTTGGCCCTGGACAAGTGCTTGCCTAGACGAGGTTTCCTGCAGGTAGGTTTTGCTAATCTGGGGGGTTTAGGGTTGCTTCAATATAGTCAATTAGCTGCA
>JAABUP010009596.1_pt1 | contig 11800 bp, 10 predicted proteins | sample 5559201 | NCBI WGS metagenome assembly JAABUP01 (sample SAMN10711887, study PRJNA513373) | rock metagenome | isolation source: Antarctica rocks | place: Antarctica | reverse complement strand
ATTGCAGTATGACCACCGTGGTGTTGTATTTCGATAAGACCCTTGGGGCTGCATACGATGCTTCCACGATCCGGGCATGTTGTGTAGGTTGCAACTGTACGGAATCCATACCATGATTCAAGATGTTCACACTTTGCCTTGATGTTCACGTTCAATCATTTCCCCCGCCCCCCAAAATTCGATCAATCCAAGGACGCACTTTCGTAATCTTCAGATCTTCCTCTACTTCTAATAATCTCCCCTTCCATGAATATTGCAATCTCATATCGCGAGAGAACTGAGCACCGCTACTATAAGGCGAGAGATTCTCCCGTTCCCAACGCCAGTTTCATTCACCCAAACACACAACGAAAAATCTAAACAATTCTCGATTGGTTCGTTTCTTATCTGTGCTAGACATGTAGGGTCTCCTACCGTTTGTCAATTCGCCAAAAGATCGACCGTATCGACTCTCATTCGATGCCACACTTTCATACGTTCTAAGCCAAGAAGCGTATGGAACGTTGAATGCCGAAAGCAGATCTGATTAGATGGTAGCGCAAAGCTACATGTCTATTCATTAACATTAGTCTTCATAATTTATTATCCCTCCTCGTCCCACCTGCATCAAGATACCCATTTGCAGTTTTTATACACTCCTCTGCCTCCCGTACCATCTCCTCCACAATGACCTTGGCAGGTTTTATATCACTAATCGACGCCGCCACCATACCCATCAGATGCGGAAGGTCTACATCCTTATCCTCCTCCATATCTTGTTCCATTGGCACGACCCCCTTCTCCGTCAACTCTTTAACCTCGCCCTCTCTTTCCTCCCAGTCTGCAATATACTCATTTCTCTTGACCCTAAGCGGCCTCCCACTCACGACCAAAGTCCGCGTAGTATCCTCCCAACCGGCCGACACCACGCCCTCCTTATGCAGCCGACTACACCCCGCCTCCTCACTCGCCACAAATCTCGTGCCCACCCATACGCCCACAGCGCCCATTCCAAGCGCAGCAGCCAGCCCCCGACCATCGTAGACACCTCCGGCCGCAACGACCCATCCTGGACCACCTTTGCACATCTGTGGACGATATCTCCTCGCAACATCCACACAAGCCGGCACGAGTAGATTCGCCGGAATCTCGCCCGTATGTCCTCCTCCCTCTCCGCCCTGCGCACAGACAATATCCACACCGGCATCAAATGCTTTGACAGCATGTTTAGGATGCCCTACCATGTTCATCACAACCACACCTCCATTATGAAGCCGCTCTATTACTTGTACCGGCGGCACACCAACCGCAGACACGAACAGCGCAGCTTTTTCATCCACAATCACATCGACGAGCTCGTTGAGTAGGCCCTTTGTGTAATCATGATTGGTTTTCCTAGCTGTGCCGCCGACGGCTGGGAGGGCGAGGTCAACCCCGAAGGGGAGGGTGGGGCTGGAGAGGAGGGACTTGAGTTCGCGTATCATTGTGCGGAGTTGCTGAGGTGTATAGCCCAGACCACCGATGACGCCTAGGCCACCTGCATTTGAGACGGCTGAGGCGAGGGGAGCGGTCGCAGTGTGGGCCATGCCTGCTAGGAGGATTGGGTGAGTTATGTGGAGGAGGGTAGTGAGCGGCGTTGTGATGGTGGGCGAAGCCATTGTTGCGACTGATCAAGAAACTTATAGTAGACTTGAAATGCAACGCGAATGATTGGAAATATTGGATAATACTAGGAAGCCTTCAGGGCCCGGCCTCATACGACGAGTTCGCTGGTGTCGCAGTGAGGCAGTCTGAAGGATCGCGATGTGCATGCCAAGATCTGGGGTAAAGCTGGGGCCGAGGCTTCCATGTCAGTGCAATCGTGGATCCCGCACGCCAAGCCACATGGCAATGAAATGAGCACGTGATCATTCTCTTCATCGTCATAATGTTTTCCATACGGTAAGTACTCATACAGCTCCATCGAAAAGGACCCTCATCTTACAAAACGTGCGCTGAGACTTGCAAATGCGTCAGGGCTGTGTCGTCCATTCTGAAACCCTCCAACGTCCACGCTTTCTTGACTGGCATGCCTGAATGCCCCTGTTGGATTGCCATTTACTGCGCTAGGATTCGCTGGAGTTGTTTGGAATGGATTTCGGCTTCCAGTCGCTAGCTGTACAGGCATTGTTACACCTCTTTGTGCAGGTTTCTCTCCAGGTGGTAGGTTAGGGACAGGTGGCTCTAGCGGCGGTACGGAAATTTGGTCAACGGGTAGAGGAGGAGGCGCGAGTTGTGGATAATTATACAAGGCGAGGATGCTTGACTTGTCCACTCGTCCGGTCTGCTGGGCTTGGAGAGGCTGAGGTTGGAATTGACTGAAAGATTGCGTTTGCTGTGGCTGAAATTGATTATACTGCTGAGTTGGCTGATGCTGGTTCTGCGCTGCATATTGTGTAGGATTGGCGGAAGTTTGCTGCGGTATGTATGGATTAGGATAGTATTGCTGAGGAGGCTGCGGCTCCTGCCGTATCGCCTGTTGCTGAAATTGATGTTGCGGTAATGATCCATTCTGCATCTGTGGAGAGTATGCTAGGGGTGCTTCTGATGAATAGCCGTTACTAAAAGGCTGAGGCATAGATTGCTGTTGAAATGGATTATTCTGGGTTTGAATGTTCTGCTGTGAGATGTTCAATGCGTAAGGATTTGATGACTGAGGTACAGATTGCTGCGTCGTTTGATAGAACGGATTGCGGTTTTGATTAGGGATGGTATTCTGTTGTACATATGGGTTGTTCTGCATATATTGTTGAGGCATCTGAGGCACAGGTGGAGTCATTGTTTGAAAGCGTGCTTCCTGCGGCTGTTGAGGTTGACTTGGATAGCCTCCCGTGGCGTTCGGAAAAAGAGGTTGCTGGGATTGTTGCGATATCTGCATCCCTTGGAAAGCATTTTCCAGAGGAACCTCTGTCTTTTGCTGAGTGGAAATGTCGAAAGGATTGTAGGATTGAAGGTGCGATTGCGGTTGATATGGATTAGGAGATGTGAAGTTCCTTATTGGCTGGGGTTGCGGCTGGTCAAGGTTCTGATAAGGCTGTTGCCCTTGGCTTCCAGTGCTTGTCTGGGAGACCGATCCATTGGTCATGAACGATAAGCCATTCACAGCAGCTGTGGACTGTGCGGCTGGCGCTGGCGGTAATGGCTGACTCACTGCGACGTTCCGTGGTGGATTTGGTGTCCTCGATCTCGAAGCCGGCGTGCTACCCTCCCCAAGCCTGACCAGAGATTCGATAGTCCGTTCCAAATTACCGCCCAATCCTTTGAGCACCTGTGCATTCCGTCTTTCGTCATGAAACCCCATATCTTTCAGCTGCGCATATTTTGCTTCCATTTCCCCTCCTCCACCTCCCACATTTGCGCCAAAAACCCGAGACTGCTTATTGACTCTTATTGGAGAAGGAGGTCCACTGAAACCATGGCTTCCAGGTGGAGAATGTGGAGGAGAGGCGGGCAAATTGCGCTGTAAAGGTAAAGCGGAGGATGCACTGCGCAGGCCAAAACCAAACCGCTTGCCAGGTTTTGGAGGCAGAGGTGGAGGTTGATCCTCTGAGCTTCGGGTGCTGCCGGTGTTATTGCGCGCTGCTGGTCGATGTTGGCCACCTGAGAAAAGCTGTTGATCGTACTTTTGTCTTATAAATCTCTCCAATACTGCGTCTACCTCGTCGACGTCGATTGGAATCGGTGGTTTTGTGTTCTGAGGATTGAAAGTCCGGTTGGTATTGACGTTGCCATTGCGCTTCATGCTCTATCCTGCCTATCAGCAATGCCTCTAAACATGTCTTTGCTGACTGACGTCGACCTGTTCATTCGACCAGCTGTCCATGCTTAATGATTTGACCTTCGATATGTGGGTGCCGAGTTTGCGATGAAGGGAGGCGCATCGCATGCAAAGGAAGATTCCCAGCTATGTTCCCACACCCAGGGTCAGCCATCCTGCTTCTGAAAATCCTGTCTTCCTGTGCGGTGTTTACTTACACTCCAGCTGGCCCATCCTTTAATCAAATCGCAGTCAGCCCGGGAGCCCAGAGAACCAAACATTGTGACATACCTGGATTCCTGGCACCACAATCTGCGCATCTATCATTGCCTGGTACAGTCTTGATCAACTCCTGAAGGGCTCTCTCGTTCCGCGCCTGATGGCGTTTGCTCAAGGTAGCGGTCATGTTGTGGTGCAGTATGGAGACTAATTGGTCAAAGGCAACGTCGGTGGATATATGAGGTTGCTACGGGGAACGAGTTTGAGACAAACGGCCTGAAGGAACAAGCAGATTCATAAGATGTGGTCTTTCTCAAGCCTGACAGCGACTGTTGCCATTGTTGAGGAAAGGAGGTTTTCTTGAAGCTAGAATGGGCGGCGGCGTCAGATTGTCATGGTTCGTGTCCCAATGCGGCTAGGGCAGGGATCCTCAGATCTGCCCTTTGTCTGCCGTGCTTGCGTCAGAGGCATGAGAGAATCGTTGGACTTTTCCCCGGGCATGTTTCACCTAAGTTTCTGTCAAAGCCAAACCCACGCTGTCCAGCCTTTGATTTGATCGTTGTGCAGCCCTTGCTTTGATACATGTACGTTTGTTGTTGAAGACTACCTGCCACCTTTTCCGAGACCTAAGCCCGGTGGAGCCCTGAAGCTTAGGTATACCTTCATTGAATTGACGGCTATTCGAGGGTCCCGGCTTCTCCATCTTCCATCTATATCATGGCGAAGCCAAAGCTCGTTCTCTACATTGATGTCGTCAGCCCATTTGCCTACCTTGCTTTTCACGTTGTCAGGGTAGGTCGTTAGTTGGTTTGCTGTGGTCTGCTCTCGTAATGTATGCTGTGATCTCAACTTCCAGTCCTGATCAATTGGCGCTCTTTAGACTTCGCCAGTCTTCAGGGACTGCGATGTCACCTACGTACCCGTCTTCCTCGGAGGAATTATGAGGGCGTGTGGAAATACGCCTCCCATCCAGATTAAAAGTATGGTCATTCATACCTTGTGACAAGCCTACGTAATGCTTGGAAACAGACAAAGGCGAGTGGATGACAAAAGAGCGTCTTCGCTGGGGAAAACTCTTCAATGTACCCATGGCCGAAGAGCTGCCACCTGGATTTCCTCGCAACACGATTCAAGTGAGAGCCTGCAAGTGCACGTGTCGGATCTAGGCTCACCTTCCACCAAGGTTCAGAGGGCATTGAGCGCTACATCTGCACTCTATCCCGAGAAACTCGTGGAGACTACTGCAGCTCTGTATCATATGTCTTTCGTGGAATGTCGAGACATAAGCACGCCAGACAGTCTCACCCCAATTCTTGGCAAGATCTTTGGAGAGAACAAGACGAAGGAAATCCTGAAAAAGGTACCTTTTCAAATACCAAGGCAGTGATCACGCGTACTAAGACTAGCAGGCTACTAGTGATGAGATCAAGAAGCTTTTGACTTCCAAAACCGATGAAGCATTTGTAGAGGGCAGCTTCGGGCTGCCATGGTTTGCTGGTCTGTCATCTTCCCGGAATGAATGACCACACGCTCACAGATGCAGCTACTAATGCTCAAGGAGAGAAAGAATGTTTTTGGGGCTTTGATCATCTTGCTCAAGTCACCAACCATCTAGGACTTGATCGACCGGCGGCCGTGAGCTCTGAAGGAGGCTGGCGAGCAATGTTGTGATAATAAAGGAGAATTCCCTCATGTCCAGCTTCGCATTCTCACCCACATCCTGTCCATAACTTTGGCAGAAAGCCGAAGACAGCGGAAAGCTGTCGAAAAAATCTCGCCTTCTTGAACGAAGCATGCTTGCGGGAGTCGTTTCATGATCTACCTTCCTCCTTGTTCATTTCTTCAGTCCGTGACATATATTTGTCCCTCATGAACTCCGAGATTTTCTCAGGATGTGCTTGATCAACAGCGTCGTGAATGTTCTGCTTCTCCTGATCCATTCCAGTTGACTTTTCTGCGCTCGATTGATCACCCTGTCCGAAAACAGATTGTTGCACAGCATCGATTCCTACTAGGATCAGCGAGTGGCATAATTGCATGGACCGTACTCTGGAGAGTTACCCTTGTTGAGATAGCTTTGGTCGCCGCCAGTGCCTTGACCTCCACTGACAACTGAGCTCAGCTTATCAGTCATGCCACCAAGCGTGCCACTGTTGTTAGAGCCTTGGTCAGTTGACTGGGTCGTCTCGCGCTGTTGGTCGCTGGCCATCGTGGTGTCCTAGGTTATGAGAGAATTCTTTCAACGGGAATGAGAAAGCAGCGTTCGTTGCAGCGTATTGTAGATCTTAACAGTGTGGTTTTTGAGGTTGCTCGTTGGAAAGAGCGTTTCACTTCTGCATTCGGGTCGTTGCAGCGGACCGCCACAGCGTGAAAATCTACAATTAAACGAGGTCCCAGCTTTTGGCGATAAGAATTGACGTTGATCCTTCTGATTCTCTCGTTTCCATCTGTCTCGACCCAAAATTCTGCAGGATTGAAGTCGTTCAAGCCCTCGACTCGTTCGCATCACAGGGCACGGGGCTCGGCCGAGAGCGCGGGGTGACTTTGGCGGGCTTGCCTGCGACCAGATTTCCGGCCGTTAGGGCAGCCAACCAACAAACCTCCGGCCTGCAGCTGTGGCTCTAGCCACTCTAGCCAGGCCAGAATGCCAAACGCAATCCCCATCACAATAGTGACGGGGTACCTAGGTACTCCCATATGATCTGTGTTGGCTTGCATCTGACTGAGTTATACCATAGGCTCCGGGAAAACGACACTGATCTTGAACCTTATCCCACAGCTTCCAAAGAACTACAAGCTTGCGCTGCTGAAGAACGAGTTCGGAGACGTCACCATAGACTCTGAGCTCGCCGCAGCATCCGCCATCGGAGGTGTTCAAGAGCTACTCAATGGATGCATCTGCTGCAATCTGGTCGGGCAGCTGGGAGATGCTCTCGATACCCTTCGAAAAGATGTCAGCCCTGACAGGATTATCATCGAGACGAGTGGGTCGGCCTTTCCTGCAACGATAGCGATGGAAGTGAATAGACTAGGAAGAGAATCTGGGAGTTATACGCTGGATGGGGTCGTTGTGGTCATTGATGTAGAGAATTGGAAAGGCTATGAGGATACGTCATACACCGCCCAAATGCAAGCAAAGTATACCGATCTGATCGTGTTCAACAAGTGGGAAACCGTGGATGAGAGACGATACGAAGACTGCTTAGATCGAGTAGGAGACCTCGAGCTACAAGTTGCTACCATTAAGTCTGATAAAGGACGGGTGGATCAAGACGTCTTATTGGGATTGGATAGTGCATTTGCGAAAGAGATTGATCCTCTACTAGACCAGCACCATGAAGACGAGGCCGATCACGATCACGCTTACAATCACCAGAGCGAGGTTGAGGTTCTCTCTATAATCCTATCATCCGAGGATCTTGTAGCACACGGTGCTAATCTTGATTCTCTGGAAACATTGCTTCTCTCAGCGCCCAAAGACGAAATATATCGCATCAAAGCGATAGTCAAAGCCTCAAAACCGCCTGCCTCTTCTGGCGGTGACGTCGAACCAGCCATCATTCATCAAGGACAAACGACTGCCAAGTATATCCTCAACTGGGCATTCGGTCGATGGAGCTTTACTCCAATGAGCTCCGCAATTCCTTCGACAGGTGATATTCCCTCTTCTAATACATCAAGAAGTGGATCCATCGTCGAGATTCCGGATGGGGACCCTATTGATCCTTTGTTGCGAATGACTGTCATCCTTGCTCGCGGAGAAGCGGAGAAATGGAAGAAACGCATAGAGACCCAAGCCTATATCGAGCCGGAGAGTGATGCCAAAGGTGTACTACGTATCAAACGTGTTTTATGACGGCCGGATAACAACGTTCCTAAATGGACGAAATTGGTAAGGCTTGCAGGAGACGAGCAAGGGCATGGAACGCCATTCTATTTTGATGTGTTGGAACATGATTTTCAAATGATTTCCTGGCTTCGTGGAGCATTTTGAATACGGGTCAGTGTGGATATGGATGTGTTACAACCATCGAGTATCTATGCATCTCGAGGCCGGAATGCAAGTTTAGACTAACGGACGAAGCTGTCACAGGCTGTTGTCTCTTCACGAAGTGCTGCAATTGCTCAATTGAACTTCTTATGAGCCATGCTGAGGCTGACGACACAGGTAGAAACAATTTTGCCGGTCATCAAGACATAGATGAGTACCATGTGGTGGACGTCTTCAAGAGAAAGCACCACCACACTTCAAGAAGGCAAAGTTCTGCCGAGATTCTTTCCGAGTCATTTGATGTCTTTCCGACAAGGTGTTCGGCGAAGCTCTCTGGGCGCTCTCAGGACTAAGTAACGTCTATTCCACTTTGATGATGAGGTTGGTTTGTGACAACTGTGCTTGCCTCCATAGTTATTCAGCATTTGGTGTTCATGAAATTGCACGCTAGCAGTACATCTGCTTGTCTCTCCGAAAATCTTTCAAATCCTCATCGAGCTACTTCCAGCAAAGCTTGCATCTGAGAGATTTCTCGTGTATATTGTTGTCAATGCCATTCAAATGCCATAATGACGCTCTCTGCCGGTCGAAACGAGATTAGATGAATTCGGATTTTCCCCAAGATCTTCGCTAATATTGAGACAAAGTTCGCAGTATGCGCTTCAATAGAACGCTCAGACTTTGGGAAGCAACAGGTCTCATGACGTAGTATAGAACAAATGTTATCTTTATATCGACCAGGAGATACTTATGAGAAACACCTGCATCTCCACAATTCTTCGAGGATCATCATGCTTATGTCCGCTCAAGTTTTCAAAAAGCCAGAGCATTCCATTTATACGCATCTACTTAGATGGAGGGTTACGTCAATACAGCGTTCCTCTTACCTGTTCCTACAGCATATTGACAGAGGCATTGAGAACTCAGGGAAAGTCTTGAATTGTGGCCATGCATACATCAAGTAAATGTGATCTTCTGCTTCGTCAGATCCCTGAAGACATCATCCAAAGCCTGCCTTTTCCTCTTTCTGCTTTCGTCTACACCATCATCAACCTGCAGTAGATCGTCTTCTTCGATCTCTGCTTCTTCCTTCGTGCGAGGCCTCCAAGCTCGAATCACACCATTGGAATGTGCTGAATACACTTCGACATCACCAGCCCTCCATGCGAGGGACGTAACCCTGTTCTTGATATTCCGCTGGCCCACACTCCCGCTTGTCTGAGCAACAGTTGCCCCTGATACCTTGAGCCTCTTCAGCAACGTCCCTTCGAACAAATCAAACATCAAAATCTCTTTCTCATTCGGATAAATCATCACCTGATCTGCAGGTCTCCCAACATGGCTAGGCACAATCAGTGGTAGTAGTGTCGACATGTGAGTATTCTTTATCGTGGGACCAAAATGTGAAAGAGCATTGGCGCCTACACCCACATCCCAGACCCTTACTCGTTCATCGTGTCCAGCTGTCACAAGAAATCTCCCATCATCTGTCCAAGTCACCCCATTACACGCGCCTATATGGGCCTTTCCGTGTCTTCTCGCCCTAGCTTTCTTTCCAAATCGATCTTCTCCACCTACACCTACAGAATCCTCAAGATCCATGACTCCCAAACTGCCAGTGCTACGGCGGACATCCCATAGCCTGACTGTCCCATCTGAACCACCACTCGCTAAGAGAAACTCGTGTATCGGACTCCATGAAGCCGAAAGCACAGCGCCTTGATGACCGACCAGGGAATGCGCACTGGCGCCTGATCGCAAATCGACGAGCCTAACCGCTGGATGCTGCGTCGCGCATGCTACCAGGAGGTGATCAGCGATTGGAGACAGAGCATGGGAATAAACCACAGAGTCGAGATCGAAGGATGCGGAAGGCACGAGGCTCTCTGTGGCGTAAAGCTTCAGGGTGTGATCGTACGAGCTGGACAGGAAGGCCTGGGAGTCGAAAGGATAAAAGGAGAGGTGTGTGATGCCAAATTTATGAGAAGAGGTGCCTTTGCTGGATCTGGCGGTGGGTTTGTAGGTGTATCGATTAAGATTATTTCCTGTGCTCTCCAGATCCCATAATAAGATGGAGGACTCTGCTCCTCCCGAGAGCATGTAACGCCCTTCAAATCGGTCAATGGTGAGGCAGTTCACCCCAGCTCGATGAGCCCATACTGTGTCCCCTACAGCCTTTTCCTCTCCGGTCTTGCTGCCTTGCGCTTGTGCTGGTCCATCACCACCATCAAATTTGACATTGGGAGCCCCTTGTAATGCGTGCAGGAGCTTCGATGTCTCGGCTCGTTGCAACGCCTGCGGGCTTATGGCTCCTAGGGCGCGGCCGAAGAGGTTGGAAGTCATGCATCACTTGATCGGGATGATCAATAATAGTGTAGTGAGAGAGCCTACAGACCAGAGGAAGACAGAAACGCGCCAAGGCGGCAACAGGACATCGGATTGATAAATCCACTCAATACTGACTGCTAAAGTACATAGTTACTCTTCAGCTCATTCATCATGCCATGAAGAATGGATTTGGAAGACTGGGGCTATAGGGGACGTACAGAGGATGCCACGCTCAAAGCGAAGCGTATCTCGCGTGACTCTTAGGTCAGAGCGGAGCAATAGCCGCAGCTCGACAGCCCCAGATAAACAGAAACGTCAAGCTACTGTCTACGATGCCGTCGCCGGTAACTATTCATCTACGCATGGTCATCGAATCCAGACTCTGACATCTTTTAGGTCGTGTGGCCTCCACTGGTTTTCTTCCCTCCAAACCACGCTTTACCAAGGATCGTGACACTGTCTCCTCCTCCAGCGTGGCTGTGGCTCCAGAGGAAGTCCTTTTCCGCCGTAAAGGAGCGCCAAAGCGCTATGCAGAGAACGACATATACTGGGCCGATAGGTCCCTGACTGATGACCAGAGATTGCCTGACTCGGATCTTCTCAAAGCGATACACACCTATGCTTCGGATTTCTACCAGAGAGCTACTAAGAATAAAGGGGCGATAGACTTTGAGAGTCTCGATGAGACTGCACTGCTCTGCTTTGGAATATTACTTGAGGAGACAGCAAGGCACGTGCTTGGTGATACTGGGGATTTGGCCTTTGTCGAGGGAGAAGAAATTGATGCGACCGATGACGACGCTGATTCGGAGGACAGTGACCCTGAAAGTCTAACGAGTGAAGATGAAATATCCTCGACTAGCTCTTCAGCGCGGACGACAGACTCTGGGAGCGAATCTAAAAAGGACCATAGGCGCAAGAAGAGAAAAATAAAACACGAAAGTAGTGATGACGGATGAGGAATCATAGCAACCCATATCCGTTCAGGAAGACTGTCCATTTTTTGTTCTAGACTGTAATTACGAATGGCCTATAAAGAGATGTCGAATTGCTATATTGACGGAGGAACACCCTTTCGAGACAACTTCCTTGCTCCTCGCATTTTACCAAAATTCCACCAGCTAGAACGTGCCAGAATGGTTCCAGCTAACCGGAAAAAATTGGCTGTCTCTGCATCGTATGATCAAAATGGATCAAACTCATTCCGTCATAATACCTTTGTGCTTCGAAACATCAGGCTGCTTCTTCAACAAAGGGAGAACAAGGTGGCATTTAGGACATCGGACAGCAACACTGTACCCGTCTATTGTTCTCAACAATTGGTCTCTTAAACCTTTCCAGTCCTACGGTTTTCCACATAAAGAGCCTGGTTTATTTACTCCTGTATCTTCCTCGAGCTCATCCACAACCCAAAACATCTCAACCATAGCCCAATCAAAAACCATTTAGTGTTCCATTACAGATCCACGATATCAACAAATCACCGA
>JAABUP010009593.1_pt1 | contig 11802 bp, 11 predicted proteins | sample 5559201 | NCBI WGS metagenome assembly JAABUP01 (sample SAMN10711887, study PRJNA513373) | rock metagenome | isolation source: Antarctica rocks | place: Antarctica | reverse complement strand
GCGCGGTGCGCGATGTTGAGGAGAAGTGAGAGTGTGAACGTCACGCCCGTTGAGCCGGCGATCAGAAGGACGGAGTCGAAGGCCGCGAAGTCGGCTTGTGAGCCGCCGTATGGGCCGTCGATGAGGGCTGTGAGCGTTTGCGATGGCGTCGTGGTGTCTTGGGAGGTTTTTGGGAGGAGCGAGGTGGTGGATGAGGAGGCGGATGTGAGGAGGCGGTTTGTGAAGCCTTTGTGGGATTTTAGGATGAAGACTAGGTCGTTGGAGTGGGAAGAGGGGATTGAGGCTATTGTTGCGGGGTGGGATTCTACGAGGCCGAGTTTGGGGATTTTGAGGAGGACGTGGGTGCCGGGGGACCAGGTTTTTATGTGCTTCATGGAGACGCGGATCTTTGTTACGCCGCCTTCCATCGCTGTGAGAGTCGCGAGGCCGGGAGTGGCGTTGTTGTATGCAAAGCGTGAAGTTCGAATTGCTCGATCAAGGAAGTACAGGACGATGGGGATGTAGATGTAGACTCGAGAGTATAGAGCGGTGGAGGGTAAGTGCATCATTACGGCAATGAGGAAGCCAAAAAAGGTGAGAATATGCTGGACGACGAAGAATTCGTAGGACAGGTTCCGCAAGGGGGCGACGGTGGTTAGATTCATCCAGAGCAGTATCGCGTAAGCTGCAATACCTGTGGGAGGACAGTCGTCGGTGTTCCATTCCATTTGCCTGAGGCCGTACAGATTCCATCCATAATTCTGGTAGCCAAGATGGAGAGTGGCTAATAGTAAGAGAACCCGTGAAGTCCACCGATGGAGGACATTGAGACGTTCATAGGACGTCCCGGTGATGAATCCAATGATGCTATTCTTGCCGGCAAGGAGGATCAAAAGCGGGACTTGGGCAACGGCCAGCCATGCCGCTCGAATCCCTAATGCCTGGTGATGCTGTGCGCCTGGAACGTTGTTGCTGATGAATTCCAGGGCGAGGACGAATCCCAGATAGGCTAGGAGAAGGCTGATGGTCCCGAGTGGAGGAACCTTGATCCAGAAAGCGTGTCTCGTAGGGGTCAGCTGCACGTAAGAGACCTCGCGGAATAGAGCGGTGATTGTTGCTATCGATCTAGCGAAAGCACTGCGAGGCCTAGCCGGATGCGGTCTGTTAGATGCAGCAGCCCAGAGTCTACATGGAAGTCCATCATTAGCTCGTTGGTTTTGAAGGAGCCAAAGGTACTCACCTGAGGCGAAGGTTCATTTTCTCTATCACATTGAAGATGGCAGTGATTCCAATAACGACGACCACCCCGTACCAGAAGTATCTGGCATAAGCATTTCCTGAGATCTGAAGACCTGTGTCATCCAGCATCTGCTCGAGGAAATCCATCGCTTGCGTGTCATTCGAAAAGTCTACACCAGCAGCATTGAGAGCAGAAGAGTCGCCGCCCGCTTCAGGCGTAGACATGGACATATCCATCTTGATAGAGATGTAGAGTACGGAGCGCAATGTCTCTTTAGAAATACACACAAGACATGAAAGAATTCATTGATTTTCAGCACTTCTGACAGTCAAGCTTGCGTAGGAAATGAGGAAGCGAGACAGAAATGTAGAATATCTCGGAAAAAAGAAAGACTTTAAGATGCTCGGCAAAGCCAACGTGGAAAGACTCGCTAGAATTCTACTACGGTCAGCACCCCACCTTCAACAAGAAAGCCACGGCAAGTCCTGCGCCATCATCACGGGGCACCATGCTCAGAGAGTTGCATGCCCTGGAGACCGAGAGGATTCTGTCGGCCGTTGAGAGGATCATGGATTATTTGCGGTCCGGCCCCACATTTGACCGGATGGGGTTAGAAAACTTGCTCAATCGCCCTCAGACTAAAGAGAAGTACGGATTCGGAACGCACACATCAAATAATGATGGAGAAAACGTGGACTGTTCTTCAGGAGCGATTGCCACCATGTTACCTTCTTCCTCGGTCGGAACCTCGTTTCAAATCGCCGTCGAGAAAGTCCCTGGCCCTTCACCACTTCCCTTCACGGGTTAATTAGTCCATTTCCCAACTTCGTCATCGCAAAGGCTTCCACACGTTGTTTTAGCTTCTCGTGGAAACATTGTTATCCGAAGACATTTTTTAAGGTTCGAAGAGAGGGAGTTCAAATTGTTGAATGGATTTGCCCCACCCACAAGGGCATAAGAACCACCACTGAAAGAACAATTTCTGTTCATTCGCTCGCAACTTAAGTGGCTTTTGCAGGTATTGCATTCAGACCAACTCGAAGACCTCGTCCGGGAGCATTGAAATAGTCATGGAAATGGATTCGCCGACAACCAGCCGCATGATGCCAATGTCGTCGATGATGATGACTTTCTTCACCTCCACCACGACACCTCTCTTCTCCAGCAGCTGGTACCCTGCTAGTACTGGAAGATATGCCGCGACCTGCATTTTCCTGATCTTTTTCGGAGCCATTTTTCAAGCTTTGCTGGCCTCGAGGGCATCCTGGCAACGAAAGCTGCGGGAGATAGAGCTGAGCAGACGGGTGATAGTCGTGGACGAGAGCGGGAGGAAGGACGAGGTGATAGCTACTGGTACGACACTTGAGATCATGCTGAATATGAGCTTCTGCTGATGGTCGTAGGCAACAACGTCCGACCATGGAGGCTGAGGACAGATCTCCCAAGGGCAGCCATAGATAGTACCATAGCTGGCGTTGGGTACTTGCTGTAAGCTACTCCTCTAGAAGATGGTCATACTTTCCACCCGCGGGAGAGAAGGCTGACTTTCTCGATAGCATGGTAGCGGTCATGACAATGAATGTGGGCTATTTCATGTCGGTGCTTGGTGGCATTTTCCTGGGCAGTCTGCTTGTTGGGCGGTATGCTGCGCCTTACCGATAAGGCACTCGAGTCCTGAGATAGCCATCTGATGAAATGGAATGAAAGACTCACGGAATTGATTTTCGGCTTGCAATGAGAGGACGATGGGATATGTATAATATGATAGGATCTCCTGCTTCTCCTGGATGTGATAGGGAAAGAACAGATTTCTGCCAACAAACAATCTAAGAAAACATTTCACATGAATCTCCGAGGATGAATATATTAGTGATTGCATCATAGGCTTGACGGGTATGCATCCATCCTCATACTGAATACAGTGGACAGCGCTTTCGTCATCAATCCAAGGCCAACAGTGTCGCAATTCTATGGATCCTCTGCATCTTCAGTTCCTGCCTAAGAATGCGAATCGATAAGAATCTGAACTCGGTTTGATGCGGCGAATAATCCAAAGTAGATGACGAGTCCTTCATGCCAGCCTCACTGTGGCGAGTATTTGGCTGACTAAGCCGCCAAGACCCTGCATTGGACAGGAGCTTGTAAGACACTTGTAGCGTCATGCCTTCCGATAATGTCGCACGTCAATCTACCGGCATCAAACCTATGTACGACCTGTTACAACCTGAGCCGCTATTGACTTTGCTCCTCCCTACCGTTCCTCAACGACCCCGCAGCTGCTCTTTTGCCTCAGCTTTCCCTTCTAACATCCGCGGCTAGACGAATTCAAATCCATTGTCTATCATCTGCACAATAATCACCGTAGCTGTCTAGGCCGCCAACGGCCGCTGAGCTGTCGAAGCGCATTTGTGACCTGAGCACTTGGTCATTTGTTAAATCGCGACGATGTCGAAGGTCGTACGGAGCGTAAAGAATGTCACCAAAGGCTATTCCAGTGTGCAGGTCAAGGCCCGAAATGGTAATCTATGGCTCTGCACCGGATTTTGAGGCACTGGCTGATCTCTGCTCTCAGCAACAAGTAATGATCCATGGGGACCCACGGGCACTGAGATGAGCGAAATTGCTCAATTGACCTTCAATGGGTGAATCTCTCAGTACACCGGAAGCTTACGGTGCTAATGTCAACGTAGCTCCAACGACTTTTACGAGATTATGGATATGCTGGATAAGAGGATGAATGACAAGGGAAAGAATTGGCGTCATGTCCTCAAATCTCTCAAAGTCTTAGACTACTGCCTCCACGAAGGATCGGAGTTGGTCGTCACCTGGGCTCGTAAGAATGTCTACATCATCAAGACATTAAGGGAGTTTCAATACGTAGACGATGACGGCAAAGATGTAGGACAGAACGGTAAGCAGCACAGCAATTCGTGTCCTCCATCGATGCTTATATGTGCCAGTGCGGGTGTCGGCAAAGGAGCTCACATCGCTTGTCTTGGATGAAGAGCGCTTGCGGACTGAACGATCAGATCGAAAGACATGGAAGTCAAGAGTTACTGGTATCGAGGAATTTGGGCCGCAGGGATCTGGCTACGCAGGGGGTGATGGGCCCACCCCCCAGCGCCGCAAACCTGAGCGCCGCCGGCAGGGTAATGATGAGGAGGACGCAGAGTACAAGTTGGCTATCGAAGCCAGCAAACATGAAGCGGAGGAAGACAAGAAGCGAAGGAATACGGCCGTGGCGCCTGCACAAGATGATGACCTGGCGAAAGCGATAAAGCTGAGTAAAGAGGAAGAGGAGTTACGAAGACGAGAATTGGAGGAGAGCAATGCTGCATCCCTCTTCGACGATGCTCCCTCTGCGAGCAATCAGCATCCTCAAAACACCGGCTTCAACCAAGGCTATCAGCAACAAGGCGCGGTAGACTGGTTTGGCAACCCTGTTGACCAGCAATCGCAACAGCAACAGCAACAGCAACAGCCGCAATCAACAGGTTATCTCAACAATGCATACTCTCAACCGACTGGCTTTCAAAGCCAGCAGACCGGCTTTCAGAATGGTTTTCAACCTCAGCAGACTGGGTTTGATCAGTTCCAGCAACAGCAGCCAAATTACATGCAACCACAGCAGACCATCCAGCCTCAGCAAACTGCGTTTGACAATTTGAATAATCCCTACGCACAACAGCAAAATAATTTTGGGAATCAATTCCAGCAACAGCAACCTCAACAACAGGGAAATGCACCGCAGGCAGGCAGCCATAACCCCTGGGCGACTGGTCAGCAACCACAGTACGATGCTTTGAAACCTATGCCCACGGGCTCCAACAATCCTTTTGCATCCGCTCGTCCTCAAGTCCAACAGCAGCAAAGCATGCCACCAACTTTGGACTCGCTTGCGGAGCAGCGAACCGCCACTCAGTTCAACAACCAATCATCGTTTAATCCGATCGCCAACTACCAAGCACCTCAACAGACCGCCACCCCGCAGAAACCTCAGAATCCACAGCACGAGCGCCTCAATGCTCTGCTTGCGTCTGGCGAAGGTATGGACACATTTGGCAATACCGGTGACCTTCGGATACCATCGCAACATACTGCACCCGGCACGTTTGTCAATAGTTCGGGTCAAGGGCTCAATCAATTGCATTCGGCACAAACGGGCAACAACCCATTCTTCAGCCAGCAATTCACCGGTGGCCCCAACATGCAATCACAGGGTGGATTTGGACAACAAAATCGGATGGCGCCGGCGCAGACAGGCCCCGCAGGTGGATTTGGGAGCAGCCCTTTCGGCCAATCAAACAACAACCCATTCGGAGCACAGCAGCAACATCAAGGGCAACCGCAGAGTGGGAGCTTGATCGATCTTTAGGCCGCTCGTTGGTACTTGGTTGGTAGGGTATGCGTCTGATTTTCGAGCGCTCAGCTTACGTGCAATGTCGATACCACTGATGTAGCGGTTTTCACTCTCAATTCTGATTCTGTACTGGCTCCGTATCCCCATGGGACATCATCTTACGCATGATAATCCTCCTGCCATGGCTTGCCTTTGCCTAGCTCTCCATCGAATAAGCAGCATTTTATGAGGTAAGTAGGAGCTAACTTCATACTGCATTCAGTCTGATGGCACTGTTGCTCAAAAAAAACTGCTTTCAATGGTCTCTGGCTCATGTATGGGGTCTCAAAATTCTATCTTCACACTCAACGGATACTATCCCGGGCCCCATAAGGCCGCAGCCGTGTTTCATGGAATGACTCTAAAGTGGAGAATATAAGCTTCACTTGCATTTGCAGAGCTAGTTCCTTCACATTCACAACGCTATTGTTCGGACAATAGCAGTTCGCGCTTATTGTCCCCCAGCCCCTTCCTCACTTGGCAAGAAAGTCTAAACTCACTTCAAACAATTCCCGAATTTCTATGCCTGTGACTCAGACTCGATGGCACTTTCTTTTTTATTCAATCTCAAAGATACAAATATCGACCATTGGCTTCTCTCAATGCATATCGATACCTAGCATTGCTACAGACAGTTCGCATTTGCTCAACCTACAGTACGAGGACTTTGACTCTTGTGACAGAGAATCTCCAATCCATCAGACTCGACCCCACTGCTGCTATCCTTTGCCTCCATTCTCTCCTCGCTTCGAAACTTCTCACGATGGCTTCCTCGGTGCCAGATGCTGCAACCGAAGCTCTAATTGCTCAGTTGGTGGCCCAGGATTTTGGCGATGTCTACAACGATGCCCATCGCCCTATCGGTTCTTGGTACGGTGACTACGAAGACCCTCTTACTTCATATGAGCGCCAAGTTCTGGAGCATCCTGACATGGAAGATGGAGAGGGAGGCTGGAATCCCCTTACGCCGAGACTCGATCCAGTCGAAGGATCTTCAATTCTGGCTGAAGGCGTGCCGTGGGATTCGAGCGTCAATGAAGATCCTGCTATTGAGCCAACGCTATTGAGGACTGTTGTCGAGGAAAATCCACTGGTGGTCGGACCCGAGCACGGAAGCGATGAAAACCATGCCGGTGTCAGTGCCGAAGAGCCACTACATCACCTCAATGATCCTATCCACTACCACTCCCCAGACAAACCAACCCTAACAAACCCTCGTCATGTCTCTCAACCCGCCAACGAACTCCGCTCTCCCACAATCGATGCTCGCCGTAACATCACAGATCCCCCTCATCTCGAGACCACCATCCACCACAACTACAACTATCCGTCGGAAATTGAACCATCCCGACCAGCCTCCCCCCTCGCACCAGAACCCATCTCACCCGTCGTACTCGCACGCTCAGAGTCACCGCCTTTCCCATCCGAATTGTTCCGCTCCTCGATCGCCACCAACGAGTTACTGCTCGACTGGCACATGGCCGAGCCAGCCTCACCTGACGCCTCTCCATTCAAGAACAAAGGCAAAGCACCCGCTGACCAATTCACGAACGAAGAAGGTTCGCAACGTAGAGCCAAGGCCCAAGCCACCCTCTCGAATTCCTGGGAATCTGACGATCAAGGCACCGCTTCCAAGCGAAAAGGAAAAGGCAAAGCCCGCGCCGATGACGATGTCGATATCGACAAAGACAGTGATCTCGGCACCGATGAGGAGACGGGCCTACCGTTCCTAAGGATTCCGTGGCCGGGAATGACGCCTGGGGAGAGGGCCTTTCGCGATGCGATGGAGAGGATTGTGGTGGAGGTGAGGGTTGGGGAGGAGGAGACGGTGGATAGTATTTTGATGGGGATTATGGAGAGGGATGCTGGGAAGGAGACGGTATGGTGTTAGTTGAATGGTATAGCGAGTATCGGAGGGATGATGTTGTGATGGTGAACGGGTGCTGTGCTCGCTGAGTTAGAGTGGGGCAAAATGTGGTTGCTGTGCTTGGGGTCCGCTTCAGGGGGGAGCGAGAAGTTGGATATAGATATCTTCCCTGGTCATATCGGGGTCAAGGGACTGGTTGCTCCTCTTGCTAGACAGAAAATAAAACTTTTACCTTTGCGAAGATCCTACGAGCTCCATGTTTCCTACATATCATTGTCACCCTCCCTCATACCATCCTCGCCCTTCCACCAGCCTCATTCCTTCTTTTTACTTTCTTCTTCTCCCCCGTATGCAGAATTTACCGAAATTTTCACGGTTCTGATGACAAATTCCGTCCATATTCAATCCCTCACAGTGCCTTTCACATCCTTACGCCCCCCACACTTAGAATGTCCTATCTACTCAAAGCATTCACAAAATCTCTCTCTACCACAATCTTCCCCTTCGTTATTAGCACTCCCCATCAAACATACATAAGTAGTATTCCAACAACCTCACGCACTCTCCATCCCATCTCATCCTCTTCTTTTCTTACAATCTCTACATCCCACCACACCGCGCAGAAAAAAGGAACCGATAAAACCCATGTATGTAGCGGATCACAAGACGAAGTTACATTGGGAGCGAGGAAGGTGGGGTAGATACTTTTGGAAGAAGGTTTGAGGTGGAGGGTTGATGGGATGGGGGTGAGGTAGGTGAGGTAGGTGAGGGGGAGGTTGTTCTGGTAGATGGGAGTGGGGTGGAAGATTGGGAGTGGGTTTTGATGATGGGAGAAAGGGGGGAGGGATGGTTGGGAGGGGGGGAGGAGATGAGTGGGAGGAGGGGGGAGATGGGTGGGTGGTGTTGATGTTCTGAAAGGGGAGGGGTTTGGTGATGGGATCCTATGGCAGACTTGCTGGGTTTGAGACCCCCGTATCGATTGGGTCCCAGATGAGCCTTTTCAAGCAGGACAGAGCTGTCATAGAGTAGCGTTTGCTGCTTGCGCCTTTCGTTGCTAATGACGAGTCAATTGCTTGATCGGTCTTCTTTCGTAGGAAATGATAAGCCATCGTGCTCACGTAGCCCCTCGTGACTGATTGCTTGGGGAGTTGTCTCGGGTAGCTGATATTAGCTTGTCTTTCAACCCCTGATGAGGCCTTGGAGCTCCGCTCCACTTAAGAGAATCTGCAGCCACTTATGTGTTCTTTTCATCTCACCTGACTGCAGGCCTTTCAGCTTTGGCATGACTGTAAGTTAGACCTAGCAGGTATGAATTGTATGAGCACCAAGCTATGCGGATCCGGAGATTGGGAAAAGTGGAATGAAGAATTACACGATCTGCTGGGATCCATGGGCTTGTGGAATGTTGTTATTGGGTAAGTCTCCGTTGGCGCAATCTTTTGCGGATAAAAAGAATACGAGCTTGTGAGCAGTGACAATAACTACCGCGAATCATGCTGACATCGAAACTCACGATAGAACGGAAGCGAGGCCCATGAAACTAGCACCACCAGGTCCGAGAGCAACAATCGACCACCAGCTAGCGTACGAGCGAATCGACCATAGACCTTATTGGAACAAGCTTCGAGAATGGAGACACAAACAAATTTCGGCATACAATCTGATCATAACGAGCTGCGAAGGCGAGGCACGTAAGCAGATCGAGAGGTACGAACTTGGACAGGTCGCCTATACAATCCTACGAGAAATCTTTGAACATTCAGACGAGGCCAGACCATCACAGATTCCCCGCTCTCTAGCGTTCGCTGGACTCTGCCGTGTTGGGCGCTCGAAGCCTGAATCCTTGGAGGATTCTGCGGAGAGAGCCCAGAATCTTGCCATTATTTCCGCACAGAATGGTCGTGGGATGCCAAATTGGATGCTAGGCTACCTCTTTCGTACCAGCCTGGCATTGGATGAGAGCGAGGAATTGGCGTTTTTGCTGGCGGAGGAGGAAAGCTGGGCTACTGATCTAGTGATCGAGGACATGATGGCAGTATTGAGGGAGCATAGGAAGGAAGAGGCTTGACGACGTGTTTGGAAAGTCTAGACTTTAGTGAGCCGAATAAAGGCCACTCTGAGAATGAGGCTGCCTCGGGGATGTATGAGCATCAGAAATTTGACGCTGCCTGCTTTGTGCCGGTCGATTGAACTTTGTAGGGGGATTTGGACGAAAATACCCTGGTTAGGCCGGCAGAAGTCCGTGTTCGAGCAAAAGTTCGAAATTGGAAGCCCTTGAAAGCAATCAGCAAGACTTGTCACGCTGTCGTCCCAAAAACCTAACGGAATAGGTGAGAAGTAGATGATGTTACTCACTGGTGAACTTTGAGAGAATGTTTTGATACTCGCGCGTCCTGCTGAACTCAAGGTCTAGGCTGTCTGTTCACCTGAAGACGTTATGGCTAGTCCAGCTCCTCTTCAAAGTTCTTGAGCTGCTCTTCCTCTCTGGCATAAAACTGATCTTGGCTGGTAAAGCCAATAGCATCGTACATTGCTTTCATGGAACTACGGACTGTGGCCCCCTCTTCTAATACTCTACAAGCATCATCCGTGATCTCCTTCTTCACCGTCTTTCCATTGGTATGGAAATTCTGAAGCAGCACCTTGACAGATATTCTGCCGCTGCGGAGTCTAGTACGCTCGACCATGATGTGTTGCGCTAGGATTGACGTGGGCATGACTAAAGTCGGCCTGACAGAATTGACGGACGGCGGGACTTTGTGCTCCTTTTCATTGTCATCATTGATAACATCTTGCATGGAATCTGGGCTTGAGAAGCTGAACGATTGAGGGTACTCCAAGCCAATGGTCGACCATGAGGGTATGAGGTACTCCATCGGTACGTTCCTTTCGAAATAGTCTATCATTTCTAATTCTGTGAATGTCATGCCGTCATAACTACCGTCGTCCGCTGGCTCCAACTTTTTGAAGTTGATGCACTCTCCTTTAGCACTATCCACCAAGTCAGACTGCCATCCAACAATTGCTCCACTTGTGATGAGAGATGCAATCCATTGTCCTCTTCTTTTGTACATGCTTGCTGGTCGCCCTTGGTTGTCTTCGTCTTTGAGCTTGGAAATTATGGTTTCTCCGGCAAGCACGGAGAGGCGCGAGTTCTCCGTCAGTTGCGGGATTTCTTCCTCATCAATGGATTTCATCACGTTTGTCAGCTTCGCGCAGGCATGTGCTTTTCTTATCCGCTTCAACAACAACATGTCTTATGGATTTGTAAGGTCAGCTTGATGCTACTAAGACCATTTCGAAAACGCTCAACAAGAAGTTTGGAAGTACATGCTCCTAAGCCATGTAAAGGAATGATCAGAAAAGACCTACATTTCTCGTCGCGCTGCAGCTGCCGATTCACCGTCGAAACGCCCTCGAACAATTCTTCACGCCAGAGACGTTCAGCCGTAATAGCCTCCTTCTCCCTGCTCTCATAATCGATCATTTCGCCGCCAGATTCGAGAGCAAGAAGGTCTTCGAATGCGTCTCGCCAATTACGGCTCGGCATCTCACGTTCCAGAGAGAGAGGTGAATAAGGACTGACGCCAATGTAGCCAATAGGCCACATGCGTGGGCTTGCGAAGTATCTCTTGAAACAGTCCAGTAAGCTTTCGCGGTACGTAAGATTTAGGCTCCCTCTGTAAATTGAAAGGTTAGTGGCCGTCAAAGGGAACAATGACATAACTTGCCGCTCGGCACCGATAACAGAAAGATTCCATCGTACAGAATCATGTACCTACTCGTCCGTCCACGATGCTGGGGCGCCGCATTTGTCGCAAGCCTTGTCGGCTTCTTCTGCTTCTGTTCGCCATTCCGATTCGGAAGCCATGACTGGCAGGCGAATTGAATATTGAAGCCTTGACACAATCTTCGTTTACTTCATAATGTCAGACTTCAAAGGTACCTAAGGCAACAACAAAGCCTTTATTCGAAGCTCCAGAAATGTTATGGTCGGCAACGGCCCGGCCCTTCCCGCCGCCTCACAGGGCCCTCGCGGGTTGCAGAAATGCCGGCCCCCCTCCTAGGGACCACCCCAACGCTTGATATTAATCCTGTGTACGAAGTACGAATGAAGATTCTTTCGAAAAACTCTTGAGCCTAGGGTGGAGTATGAAGAGTCTAAATATCAATTTCCGAGGCTTTACACCCTTCGTGTGACTAGTAGGATAGGCAGGGGGCCGGCATTTTTGCAAATCGCGAGGGCCCCTGTCAACTCATCGTCATAATGTGCATCAACAGGATTGGACAAGCGGGCCCGAGCATTTACTATTCGAA
>JAABUP010009592.1_pt1 | contig 11802 bp, 11 predicted proteins | sample 5559201 | NCBI WGS metagenome assembly JAABUP01 (sample SAMN10711887, study PRJNA513373) | rock metagenome | isolation source: Antarctica rocks | place: Antarctica | reverse complement strand
CTCGGCGGCATCGTCCTGGGCCTGACGGTGCCGCTGGTGGCGCTCGGCGCGGTGGACCGGCCCCGGCTGGCGTTGCTCTGCTCGGTGCTCATTGTCGTGTCCGGGGTGGCCGACAACCTCGACGGCGCCGTGGCGGTGCTCACCGACCGGGCGTCGCGGACCGGTTTCGTGCTGGACTCGGTCGCCGACCGGGTCGGCGATCTCGGGTACCTGGTGGCGCTGTGGCTGGTCGGTGCCCCCGGCCTGCTGGTCGCGGCAGGCGGCGCGGGCACGTTCCTGCAGGAGTACACCCGCGCCCGGGGCGCCGCGGCGGGAATGGCCGAGGTCGGCGTCGTCAGCATCGCCGAGCGGCCGACCCGGATCATCGTGGCTGCGCTCTTCCTGTTCGGCGCGGGGCTGTTCCCGGACCGGGCCGGGCAGTGGGCCACCGCCGGGGCGGTCGTGTGGGCGGCGGCGCACGCCATCGGCTTCGTCCAGGTCGCCCTCGGCGTGCGTCGCGCCCTGCGCTGACCCCGGCGCGGGCAAGGACGGGGGTTCAGTCCTCGTCGGCGCCCATCACCAGCCCCTCGATGGTGTGCTTCTGCACGATCGGCTCCAGCCGGTCGACCACCGGGCAGTGCAGGTGCTCGCGGACGACCGGCGGCAGGGCCTGGCGGTAGCCGGGGGTCACGGCCGCGTCATGGTGCTCGGCGTTGCCGGCACCGGGCGCGTCCAGGCCGAGCACGAGCACCGGCCGGGACAGCCGGGAGTGGTTGGCCGTCCCGCGGTGGATGGTCAGCGCCGACCGGACCGAGATGTCGCCGCGCTGCGGGTACTTGCGGACGGCGCGCTCCCGGTACGGGTCCCAGATCGACTTCGGCGGGAACATCTGGTGGTCGAACGCCGCGCCGTCGTCGAACTGCGTGCCGGGGGCGATCTCGAACGGGCCCATGTCCTGCGCGGTGTCCACGGTGGTGACGTTGACCGCCAACGAGGTCAGCCGGCGTTCGCGGCGGGTCGGTTCGGGCATCGGGAAGTCACGGTGCCACGGCTGGTCGACCGCGTCGGCGAACGGGATGTCGAAGCCGACTTCGACGATCTCGTAGTCCGGCCCGAGGACCGCGGTCGCGAGCCCGACGATCCACGGGTGGGACGCGAGCTCGGGAAAGCCGCGCAACTGCTCGGGATGGACCTCGACGTACCAGCGCTGCGGGCCTCGGCTGACGGCACCGCCCTCCCGGCTCCGGGCCTCGTCGAACGCGGCGAGCACGTCGGTGTTGAGCCGGTCGACCCAGGCGGGATCGAACGCGCCCTTCAGCCCGACGATCCCGTCGGTGTGCAGCGTCGAGACGAGCTCGGCGCGCCGCACGTCGTCCAGCGGCTCCGTTGACGTGGTGGTCATGGTTCCTCCCGGGTCGGTTGGCTTCGATCCTGCTCCGGACGCGGACGCAACGGAACCGCACCCGCGGGGCGGTCAGGCGGGGCCGATCGCATCGGCGACGATCTTGGCGGACAGCCCGACGAGCGGCAGGCCCCCGCCGGGGTGCGCCGACCCGCCCACGCAGAACAGGCCCGGTACCGGTGAGGCGTTCGCGGCCCGCAGGAACGCCGAACGGGCGCCGTTGGACGACGTGCCGTAGATCGCACCGCCCGGCGCGGCGGTCCGGTCGGCCAGGTCCGCCGGGGTCCGGATCTCCCGCCAGAGCACGCGGTCGCGGACGTCGACCCCGCGGGCGGCCATCACCGCCAGCACCCGGTCGGCGTAGGCGTCGGCGACCCCCGGCGCCCGCCAGTCGACGGTCGAGGAGTCCGCTGCCGGGTCTCCGTGCCGCGGGGCGTTGACGAGGACGTACACGGCCTCGGTGTCGGTGTCGGTGTCGGCGCTGGCCTCGGTGTCGGCGCTGGGTCGGGTCGCCGGATCGTCGGGGCCGGACAGGTAGACAGCCGGGTCCGGCGTGGGTCGGGCGGCACGGGACCGGGTGCCGAACACCGAGTCGAACTCGTCGTCGTAGTCGGCGGGGAACAGCACCGTGTGATGCCGCAGCCCGGGCGTCCGGCCCCGCAACGCCAGCAGCAGCACGAAGCCGGCCAGCGACGGCGTCGCCGCGGCCAGGCGGCGGCGCGCCGACCGGGCCGCCGGCAGCCGCGGGTCGAGCAGTCGGCCGTAGACGTCGGCGGCGTCGGCATCGGCGACGACGACGTCCGCAGTCAGCATTTGACCGTCCGCGAGCACCGCTCCGGTGACCCGGCCGCCGTCCACCGACAGCGACGCGACCTCCGTGTCCAGCCGCAGATCCACCTTCCGGACGCGCATCCGTTGCTGCAGGGCCTCGGCGATCCGGTAGAGGCCGCCCGGGACGTAGAAGGAGCCGAAGGTCTGCTCCACGTACGGCACGGTGGCCAACGCCGCCGGTGCCCGGCGCGGGTCCGACCCGGAGTAGGTGGCGTACCGGTCCAGGTACGTGCGCAGTCGCGGGTCGCGCAGGTGGGACCGGCCCAGAGCGCGCAGCGTCTGCCACGGCGCCATCGTCCGCAGGTCCCCGACCCGGCGGGACAGCCGCAGCAGGTCCGCGACGGTGAGCGCGTTCTCCAGGAACGGCCCGCGAGAGACGGCCCACATCGCCTTCGCCCGTACCGCGAACCGCCGCCAGTCGTCGGCCGCCGCACCGCCGAATGCGTCCCCGAAGGCGTCGACCACCCGGTGGACCCCGACTCCGGGGACGTCGACCTCACTGCCGTCGGCGAACCGGTAGTGGCACGCCGGTTCGACCGGGACGATCTCCAGCTCCCGCTCCAGCGGCCGGCCAGACTTACGGAACGTGTCCCGTAGCACCGCCGGCAGGGTCAGCAGGTGCGGACCGGTATCGAAGGTGAACCCGTCCCGGGAGAAGCGCCCGAGCTTGCCGCCGACGGCGTCGGCCCGCTCCAGCACGGTGATCTGGTGGCCGAGCTTGGCCAGCCGGACCGCCGCACACATCCCGCCGACGCCCGCGCCGACAACGAGAACCCTGCTCACCGAGCCGCACCGCCCGGGACGACGACGGGTCGCCCGCGCCAGCGCAGCGTCCCGCGGTCGTGCTCGCGCCACGAGCGGGCGAGCAGTCCGGTGAACGCCAGCACCGACACGGGATGGGCCAGCGCGTCCGGCCACGTCCGACCGCCGGTCCGCCGCGCCACCAGCACCCGGCCGGTCACGCCGGCGGCGTACCCGACAGCGCCGACCGCGGAGCCGCGCAGGGCCGCCATCGCGGGTAGGACATAGGCGAGCAACAGCAGCCCGGCCACGGCGGCGGACCCGCCGCGGCCGCCGAACGCCGACCACATCGACTTGCCGTACCCGGCGACCAGGTCCGGCCACGTCGGGTACATCCGGCAGGTCGCCAGCTCGGTGCCGTCGACCATCGTGCCGCGGCCGCCGGATGCCTTGACCGCCCGGAGCAGGGCCAGGTCCTCCAGCACGTCCGCGCGGACCGCGGCATGGCCACCGGCGCGCCGGTAGGCGGCGGCGTCGACGACGAGGAACTGCCCGTTCGCCGCCGACAGCGACGGCCGGGCCGAACGTTCGGCCAGCCGCAGCGGCAGCGTGGTCGCCCAGGACCACTGCAGCAGCGGCTGCACCAGCCGCTGCCCCAGCCCGGTGGCGAGCTGACGCGGGTAGGGGCTGACCAGGTCCAGACCGGTCGACCTCAGCAGCGCCACGGCCGCGTCGACGGCGTGCGGAGCGAGGGTCACGTCGGCGTCGAGGAAGACCAGCACCGACGCGTCTGCGGCGGCGTGGGCGAGCTGGTCGCACGCGTGCGGCTTGCCCAGCCAGCCAGCCGGCACCGGTGCGCCGGTCAGCACCCGCACACCGGGCACGCCGGCGAGCACGCTGCGGACCAGGTCCGCGGTGCCGTCGGTGGACCTGTCGTCGAGCACGGTCAGCGACACCGACCCGGGGGAACGAGAGAGCACCGCTCGTAGCGCCTGCAGGCAGGGGCCGACCCGGTCGGCCTCGTCGCGCAGCGGCAGTAGCAGCGCGACGGTCTCCGTGGGCGCCGGCGGGTCTGTCGGCGGTCGGCGCAGCGAGCGCAGGTTGGCGGCCGTGTGGGCGGTGAGCGCCAGCGCCATGGCTGTACCGACCGCGGTCAGCGCGTGCAGTGCTCTCACCGCGGGACGTCCCGGGTCCGTGGCGTACGCCGCCAGCAGACGGCGAACGGGACGGCCACCACGCCCATCAGCAGCCCGGCGACGACCGCGACAGCCGGCCGGCCGAAGAACGCGGCGTTGGCGAGGATGCCGCCGGCCCACGTCCACAGGTAGAGCGCGGCGGCGGGGCCGGGCACGGCGCGCGCCGTCGAACCGGGCAGCCGGATCAGCGCGAACAGTCCGGTCAGGACGAGGGAGACGGCCAGCCACCCCAGGTAGTTCGACACCGGGATGCCCGGGATGCCGGGCACGGCCGTCGCGATGCCGCTGCCGGTCCGCCACGACCAGTGGCCGGCGTTGACCATCTGCGGGTCCAGGAACACGTCCCAGCTGGCCAGCGCCCACGCGCCCGTCAGCCAGGAGAACGCACGGCGGCGACGGACCGGCGCCCGGGCCGCGAGAGCGGTGCCCACCACCCAGGCCGGCCACGCCATCATCACCCAGGCCAGCGGCACGACCAGCGGCACCCCAGCCAGTTTCGGCCCGAGGCTGTCCGCGTAGGTGTACTCGCCGAACGGCACTCCGGTGGACACCCCGACGACCTCGGCGACGAGTCCGATTCCGCCGCCGCCGAGCAGCACCGCCGCTGCCGTGCGGGCGCCGCCGTGGGCCCAGGCACCGGCGACCGACGCGGCCGCGAACACCAGCACCGTGAGTACGGACAGCCGGTCCCGCCCGGTGTTGCCGGCCAGCGGATAGGCGATGTTCAGCCCGACCGTGAGCACCGCACCCAGTGCCGCCAGCCACCACGCCGTCCGGCGATCCGCGGCGGCGTTGGCGTCCCGCCCGGTGACAGCGAGAGCACCGGTCACCGGCCGCCGCCGCCGTCGGAGTTGGCGGCGAAGGTCATGTCGTCGAACGTCGCCCCGGCGAAGGAGCCGGTGATGCGGCGGACGGCGAACCGGGCGAACAACTCCTCGCTGTACCAGCCCTCGACGGGGGTCCGTGCGACGACGGCCCGGTGCTCGGCACGCCGGTAGGCGAACCCGTTCAGCGCGCGCGCGTCGTGCCAGACGCTGAACGTCCCCTGCAGTCCCACCGGTGCCTCACCGATTCCGACAGCCAGGGCGAGACCGGGCACGCGGTGCAGGTCGGTGGACACCGGCGGGACGGCCCGCCAGAACCGCCGCCAGTGCGTCGGCCGGATCCTCGCGCGGGTCAGCGACGCGACGAGCCCGGACGACCGCGGGGTGTCGGTGGCTCCGCCCACCGGGTCGGCACCCGGGCGACCGAACGGCTCGACGCCGGACCACCGGCCCCGGGCGGCTATCGGGTCCAGCTCGGCGACCAGGTGCTCGGCGCTGATCCGGGCCCACCCGCGGCTGGTCGGGTCCTCGGCGAACGCGGCTGCCTGGTCCGCGGTGTCCCAGACGCTGACCAGTCCCCAGCGCAGGGGGTCCGCGTCGCGGGCGGTGAACGTTCGGCCGTCGCCGGTGCCGACCAGCTTGGCGAACCGCAGCCCGGGGCGGTCGCGAACCCGGCGGTCCCAGCCCATCCGCAGCAGCGCCACCGGAACCCGGGACGGCCGGACCGTCCACAGGTCGACACGGACTGCGGGTGGCACCGACCCAGCGTAGGGAGCGCGTACCCCGACGGTCCGGCAGGGCTGACCGGGCCCTAGGCGATCCCTTTCGGCTGCGCCGGCCGACGCGCGAGGAACACGAACTCCCGGCCGGGGCGGTCGGGCGCGTCCCGGACCTCGTCCACGACGTACCCGGCGGCGACCAGGTCCGCCGCAACCTCGTCCCGCTCCTGGAAGCGCACGTGCTCGGCGCCCGGTTTCGCCTGGGCGATGCGCAGGGAGCCGGCGGCCAGGTCGACGCCGGTCACGTCCCAACCCCGTTGGCCGGGTAGGCGGTCCGCCAGCGACACCGGACGGCTACCGGACGACCCGAAGGCCTCCACGTCGCGCGTCGGGTGTCGCTGGCGGACAGGTCGAGCTGGGTCAGCGCGGCGGAGCTCGGCGAGCAGGACCGCGAACGTCCCCGTTCCGCAGCCGACGTCCAGCACGAGTCGGGCGCCGAGCTCGTCGGCGATCGCGAGGTAGACGTCGAGGTCGCTGCGGTCGGCGTCGAGCGCGTCGTAGATCGCCGCCAGCCGCGGGTGTTCGAACAGGGCGTCAGCCACGTCGGCGACCCTAGGTCGGGGTCGCCGGCGACCGCCCCGACCGCCCCGATCGGCCGGGCCGGTGCTGGCCGCGGTCGGTCAGGGCCCGGCGAGCAGGTCCAGCAGAGCGGCGGGCGCACGGGTGAGGTGCGAGTGCTCCCGGGAACCGACGGTGGTCTGGGTGAGGGTCCGCCGGCAGCCGTCCAGTTCGACGTAGACGGTCGACTCATAGCCACGTGTTGGTGCGATCACCGCGAAGTGGGTGACCTCGGAACGGCAGGCCGCCGCGGGACGACCACTGGTGAGCAGCGCTCCGAGTCGGCGGCGCTGGTCGGGACTCAGGACCCCACCGCGCTCGAACGTCCCACCCGGTTTCGGGCTGCTCAGCTCGCTGGCCGGGACCCGGTAGACGCAGCCCCGCAGAGTGCCGTGGGGGGCGAACGGGTCCACGGTCGGCTCGAGCGTCGGCGCGGAGGTCGGGGCCGCACCGGAGGCCGACACCACGTGGACCATGTCCGACCACTGCTCGGTGCAGCCGGCCCGGACGGCAGCGGCCGACTCCGTCTGGCGGATCGTCCACGTCGCGACCGTCCGCGCGGGCAGGGCGGTCAGTGCGGCTGTCACCTCCGCCCGCGGTCCGCCGCAGTCAGCGGACGGCAGGGCCGGGCGGGTCCAGCGGCCGCCGGCGTCGAGCAGGAACAGCCAGAGTGAGCCGTAGCCGACCAGGGAACAGGCGCCGTCGTAGGGCGGCCGGTCCGGTAACCGCAGCGCCGCCACCAGCCGGGCGACGGCGGCCGGGTCGGTGGTCAGCCGTTCGATACCGACCTGGTCCTCGCTGCCGTCGGCGTTTCGGCGGCTGTCGGTTTGGCAGAGCACGACCGATTGCACCGCGAACGTCTCTGTCAGCCGGGTCAGCGGCCTGGCCCCACCGTCCGCCGGCGCGAGCGGATCACCGACCTCGGCGCGGCAGGACGTCCAGGTGCCCTGCGGCCGGGCGGTCGCTGCGGGCGCACGGGGTGGTAGGGCGCTCGCCGAGGCGATCGGCGCCGGGGCGGCACCGGTGCCCGGACCGACCACTGGGCCAGCCCCTGTTCCTGGGCCAGCCCCTGTTCCTGGGCGGACCCCGCATCCGGCCCCGACCGCCAGCATCGCGAGAGCCACGCACGCGGACCTCGTTGCGTTCCATCCGGGCATCTGCCTGCCTCCTGCGTCGGTGACGGCGGTCCGACGCAGCGCGCTGGCAGCCGGTTCCACGCAGCGCGCTGGCAGCCGGCCCCACCCCGCGGGCCGAGCGCGCGGGTTGCCTGGCCCCGCTGCCGAGGTCGGCGGTCGGCGGCTGGCGGCCGGCGGGTGGAACCGTCACTGGAGCGTCGACGTCCCACAGCCATGAGGACTGGTCGGAGCCGCGGGGCCACAGTCGTGCTGGCCGCATCGACGATCGGGTGCGTGGCGGCCTGCGGACACCAGGTCGCCAGCTCGGGCGCGCCGGGCGCGGTGTCCGGGAGCTCCCCGACGTCCCGGTCGACGGCGCAGCCGACCGACGCCTCACCCCGGTACGTCGTCTCCCGAGTCACCGTGGCGACGACGATCGACGGGGAGATGCACCTCGCACCGCCGGCGGGGGACCGGCCGGACATCAGCGGGCCGCAGGCATTTGCGGTCGCCCGTCGGCAGTTCGGGGACCCGAAGGGGACCACGACGCCGAGAGTGGTGCTCACCAGGTACACGAACAGGTCACAAGGCGTCGACAGGCTCGTCTGGGCCGTCATCGACTTCGGCGGGTCCTGCCAGCCCGTCGGTCCGAACCGCGGTCCGTCCGCGCCACCACTGCCGGCAGAGCACCCGTGCCTGTCCATCACGTTCCTCGACGCCCACACCGGGCAGGTCGTCGGCGGCTACGGCACGGGTGACTCAAGGGTCGTCGATCCACCCGTCCACTGAGCCTGGATCCGCCGGGGTGGTGGGTGGGTCGTGGCGGACGGATGCCCCGGTGGCCAGTGAAGGTGGGACTTGCGACAGTTTCCAACCCTCGAGGGACAGGGGCACCCGGTAGATGCGCGTCTCGCAGAGGGTTCCAGCGGATTTCCATGACCCGAACCGGGTGTCGGTCGCGGGTCTTGTCCCCGCGCTGGCCGTGGCAGAGCGGGCCGGGTTGCACGAGGTGGTCGCCGAGCGGGTGGCCGGGTCGGCGGGGGCGAACGTGGCGGTCAACGTGTCCGTGGTGGTCGCGGGGATGGTGGCCGGCGCGAGCAGAATCGAGGACTCGGACGTGCTCGGGCACGGGGTGATGAGCCGGGTGCTTATCGGGGTGCAGGCCCGGACGGCGTTGGGCACGCGACCTGCGGGCCTACGCGTTTGGGCACGTGCGCCAGCTGGACGCGGTCACCTCCTGGGCGTCGGAAAGCCTCGCCGGGCGGGTCTCGCGGTTGCTGGCCGGGGGGACCAGGTGGCGGCCTACCTCGACATCGACGACACCATCCGGGAGACCGACGGCTACGCCAAGCAAGGCGCTACCTACGGCTGCTCCTGTCAAGTACCGGGTTTGACGGAGACATCGAAGGCTGGAGGGTTGACAGATGGTCGCACGCCGGGCGTATCCGGAGGAGCTGGGGGAGCGGTCGGTGAGGTTCCCCGCTCCGGTATCCGAACGTGGTCTAAGACCGGACCGAGCAACGCCTGGTCTGGTGTCGCCGAGATCCGGTTCCACCACGACCACCTTCCATCCCCGAGCTGAGCAGGTCACCGCAAGGCTGATCGTGCGCCGGGTCCGCCAGCTCAACCCGGACAGTGTTCCGGCCAGCGAGGGCGAGCTGTTCCCCGGCTACCGACACCGGGCTGAGAGCACAGGACGCCGAGGCCGCCCGCCGGGTCCGCCCGGGCCTACCGACCGGCTGGCCCTGGCACGACGCCTGCACCCAGCTGTTCACCACCGCTTGCGGACCACCCTGCCCGGCCACAACCTGACCACCCCAGCCGCCCAGCCGCGGACCGGCAGGTCCCACCGCGCCCGACACCGAAGTCACCCCTGAGCGCCCGTTGTTGCTCACCCAGGAACGCTCGCCGGCGGATCCAGGCTCAGCCGCGACAGTCCGTTCGGCCAGTTCCGGGCCGGCGTCTACGCGGTCCCGGAAGTGCTGGTTCGCCCGCTGCCGGTCGACGCCCCGGACAAGGGACCGTTCCCACCGGGTCGCCAGCGACTGGTCATCCACTCGCCGGCTCCCTGTGCACCGCGGGAACGAGACAAGTTCATGTCCAAGACCTTGACTTAGCGCAGCGCAGACCGTAGCGTCCCAACTACAGCGAGTTAGAACACGTGCCGGGAGGGTCCAATGAAGGCTTCGTCTCGAAATCCGTTCGCGAGGACCACAATACTTGCCGTCGGGTTGTCCTTGTTTTTCTGGGTTCACCTTAATTCATCGGCGGAAGCCAGTCCAAGGACGCCTCGGCCACTGACCATTCATTCGAGTGAAGCGAACGTCGCCCACGTCACCCGAGCAGGACTCACCGCCCTGATGGACTATGCCGAGAAGCACGGAGACGCAATCGGTGGAGTGGGTACCGATCTGCAGAATAACCTATTCGTCGATATTGTCGATGGGGCAGCCGCATCCGCCACGCGGGCGCAAGTGGACACTGTCCTGAGTCAGTACAGTTGAGACGGCTGGTCAGTACGCGGTGACCATCCAGAGCGTGCAGTTTGGTCTCAATCACCTCCAGGGAATAGTCACAGAGCTGGCAAGTCCCGTCGGTGTAGGTCTCACTCTACGACCCGTCCTGAAAAATTGGGGCGTTGATCCCGTCAAGAATCAGGTGACGATCGGGGTTCCCGAGCTGACGCCCAACGTGAGCTCAGTCTTGTCTAGGGCTTTCGGTGACGCGGTCAGCTTTTTCGTGTTCACCGAAGACGCCCACACGCTCTCGGTTACTCGTGGATCGGACATTCAGCCCTACAACGGGGGCGACCGTATCGACAACATTAGCTACGGCAACTCCTGCACATCGGGCTTCCCCGTGAACCTCGCGCAGGGCGGTAGAGGAATGTTAACGGCCGGTCATTGCGGCAACCGAACTTCGACATCGGCCGATCACTTCAACAACGGCGGTCACGCGTTTGGCCACATTGGTGAGCGATCCCTAGGAAGTGGTACTGACAAGCTCGACTCGGCGGTGCTCGTTGACCAGACCTATTCCACGCTCATTTTTACCGGAACGTCGGCCAGCGCGCCCGTTAAGGGCCGCGCAACAGTCTCGGTCGGCGATATGCCCTGTTTCAGTGGGTCGTACACGAACAACGTATGCGGGAGGTCCCGCGTACTCGAAACCGATCGGTGTGCGTCAGCGACGGATCAAAGATTCGGCACGACCGTCAGCTGTCACCTTGACGGGTTCTCCAACCCGAGCGCCAGCATTCAACCCGGAGACAGTGGCGGTCCCGTGTATGACAACACTACCGGCGGGATCCTCGCAAAGGGGACCATCACCTCAACCACGTCGACGGAAGGCTTCTACGAAGAGGTCCTGTGGCAGCTACGACAGTGGAACGTCACACTGGCGACCTCGTGACCAGGAAGCGTCCTCATGCGCTTTTTGCGACCTTGGCAGCGTCGATGTGTCTTACCTTCGGCTGCTCGAACGGCCAGACCAACGAGCCCGCCGCAAACGGTCAGGTCGAGTCAGCTGTCCCCCGAAGCCTCCAGCAACAGCAGGCTCGATGTGTCACCACTACCAAGTCGAATGACCCTAGATTGGCCCTTCTTTCGGTCAACGCTCGCGTGTCGGTTGTAGAGTTGTGCGGCGTTGGCGCCAATATCGGCCATCCTAGGAATATTCGTGTTAGCGCATCGATGCCGCAGTTCGGACGTCTAGTTGCCAGCCTAAAGCTGCCGAATACCCCTGACCCCGGGCAGTGTAACCTTGCAGCTTATCCGGTACCGTCTATTGCGGCCATCCTCGACGACGGGTCAGTCGTTCGTCCAGGCGTCGGCGGGAACAGGTGTTTCCCTAACAAGCAAGTTCTCGACGTGATTGCGGAAATTAGCGGACGGCGATACGGCACGGATTCGTGAAAAGTTCCGCCCGAACGCCTCGCGGCTCATTTCGGTACTTGCGGTCATAGGGTCGGTGCACCGCTGGGATGATGGGCGGAAGTGCGGTACGGCATGGCGAGGCTGGCTGACGGGCATCGCAAGGCACGTCCGCAGCTGGGCCCGACGATGCACGGACTGCAGCGATTGCGCGGCCCGTGCGCCTACGTCCGCGCGGCTGCTGTCGGGGGGCTGAACGCGGACGCGTAATCGGTGGCGAACTGCTCGAAGGATCGGGGCGGCCGGCCGAGCACGGCCGTGACATCCTCGCTGAGCCACTCGGCGTCACCCTCGGCGACCAGGCTGAGTGCCTGAGCATTCATCGTCGCCAGCGGCTCCGGGAGACCGGCGCGCATCATGGCCTGCTTGTCCTGCTCGAAGGTGCCCGGACGATAGGCGATAGCACGACCGAGCACCCGCGAGAGCGTTTCGGCGACATGGGCGT
>JAABUP010009591.1_pt1 | contig 11802 bp, 9 predicted proteins | sample 5559201 | NCBI WGS metagenome assembly JAABUP01 (sample SAMN10711887, study PRJNA513373) | rock metagenome | isolation source: Antarctica rocks | place: Antarctica | reverse complement strand
CGGCGGACGCCCCGGTCGTGCTGCTTCTGCATGGCTATCCCACCACCAGCCACATGTTCCGCAACCTCATCCCGCAACTCGCCGTCCGTTACCGCGTCCTCGCTCCCGACCTGCCGGGCTTCGGATTGACCAAGGCGCCGCCCCGCGGGCGGTTCGACTACAGCTTCGGCAGCCTGGCCGAGGTGCTCGACGGCTTCACTCAGGCGCTCGGTCTGCGACGCTACGCGATCTACGTCTTCGACTACGGCGCGCCCACGGGCTTCCGCCTGGCCGCCGCCCATCCGGAGCGCGTGACGGCCATCATCAGCCAGAACGGCAATGCCTATCAGGAGGGCCTCAGCGCGGCCTGGTCGCCCTACCAGACCTACTGGACCGCGCCCTCGCCGGAGGCGCGGGACGCGTGCCGCGCGGCCTTGACGTCGGAGGCGACCCGCACCCAGTACCTGACCGGGGCCGACCCTGCGCGGGTCTCGCCGGACGGATACACGCTGGACATCGCCTACTTCGAGCGCCCCGGCACGGACGAGATCCAGCTCGACCTCATCTACGACTACCGCACCAACATCGCGCTCTACCCGACCTGGCAAGCTTATCTCCGTAAGCACAGGCCGCCGCTGCTGGCCGCATGGGGCAAGAACGACCTCTACTTCCTGCCGCCCGGCGCGGAAGCCTTCCGGCGCGACATTCACGACGCGGAAGTCCACTTCTTCGACACCGGCCATTTTGCCTTGGAAACGCATGGCCCGGAGATCGGCGATCTCATGCTGGATTTCCTCGGCCGCAAGATTGCGGGCTGACCGGCCGGAAGCATGAGAATCACCATGGCTTACGACTTCCTCGACCACCTCGCAACGCCGAGCGTGCGCGACGCCCAGGCCGCGAACGGCGTCGGCGAATTGTGGGAAAGCCTCGATGGCGACTACCCCTCGTCCCGCTTCACCGCGCGCGAGGCCGCCTTCATCGCCTTGCGCGACAGCTTCTATCTTGCGAGCGTGTCGCAATCGGGCTGGCCTTACATCCAGCACCGCGGCGGCCCGCCGGGCTTCCTGGTCGTGCTCGACGACACGACCCTGGGGTTCGCCGACTACCGCGGCAACCGGCAGTACATCAGCCTCGGCAACGTCGCCGCCGACAACCGGGTGGCGCTGTTCCTCATGGACTATCCCGGGCGCAAGAGGCTGAAGGTGCTGGCCCACATGACCCCGCACGACCTCAAGGCCGAACCCGACCTCGCCGCGCGGCTGGCCACGCCCGGCTATCGCGCCGTGGCCGAACGGGGCTTCACGCTTCGGCTCGACGCCTTCGACTGGAACTGCCCCCAGCATATCATGCCGCGCTTCACCGGGCCGGAGGTGGAAGCGGCCGTGGCGCCGCTGCGGGCGCGGCTGGCCCTGCTGGAAGCCGAGAATGCAGAGCTTCGCCGCCTCGGTGCGACACTGGATAACATCTGAGATGACCGAAGACGCCCGCCCGCCGCTGCCGCCTTTCACGCCCGAGACGGCCGCCCAGAAGGCCCGCCTCGCCGAGGACGCCTGGAACAGTCGTGATCCGCGGCGCGTGTCGCTGGCCTATACGCCCGACAGCCGATGGCGGAACCGCACCGAGTTCCTGCAGGGCCGCGATGCGATCGGGGCGTTCCTCACGCGCAAATGGACGGCCGAACTCGATTACCGTCTCATCAAGGAGGTTTGGGGCTTCCACGAGAACCGCATGGCGGTGCGCTTTGCCTACGAGTCGCGCAACGCGGGCGGCGACTGGTTCCGCTCTTACGGCAACGAGCTCTGGGAGTTCGATGCGCGCGGCCTCATGGCGCGCCGCGTCGCCAGCATCAACGATCTGCCGATCCGCGAGAGCGAGCGCCTGTTCCACTGGCCACAGGGCCGCCGGCCCGACGATCATCCGGGTCTGAGTGACCTCGGCCTCTAGCGCCCGAGCGCGCTCGCCTGAGCGGGCGCGGGCTCGCACGCCGCGAAGTTCTGGGACGCGCCGCCGACCGGGCTCTCATGCGTTTCTTGGCGCGCCGTCTGGCGGAAGACGGCCCCGAGGTGTCGCACCTCCGCATGGCTGTCAGCCGCACCCTGGCGGGCGAACCACCGGAGAAAGGCGGCATCTTCGCAGCCTTGCGCCGCTCGTCGGCGCCGGCCTCGACCTAACCCGTTCCCGTGAGGAAGGTGGCGAGATGGACCTTTGATGCGCTACCTGCTCGACGCCAACGTCATCAGCAACATAGTGAAGCCGGTCCCGTCGGATCCGCTGCTCGCCTGGATGGCTGAACAGGCGGACCAAGACCTTTTTCATCGCTTCACACGCGGCGGCCACGTGAGGATCCGCCGAGGCACCGGCCGCCATCATGCCCGAACCCGGAGCGGCGGCAGCACGCGCTCGATCTCGCCGCGACGGGCCTCGTAGCGCGGCGGCAGCATGAGATGCGTGCCGAGTTCGTCCGACGCTTCGTCCGTGGAGAACCCCGGCGGGTCGGTGGCGATCTCGAACAGGATGCCGCCCGGCTCGCGGAAGTAGATCGCGTTGAAATACTGCCGATCGATCACGGGCGTGACGTCGAGGCCCGCCGCCCTTGCACGCTCGCGCCACTCGTGCTGCGCGGCGTCGTCCTCGGCGCGAAAGGCGACGTGGTGGATCGTGCCCGCCCCTTGGCGCCCGATGGAACGCGCGTCGGAGCGCACGAGATCGACGATCGATCCACGGCTGCGCGAGGGTGAGCGGAAGCGCAGGCGCTCCACGCTGTCGCCCGCCTCGTGCCCTGCAGCCTCGTAGCCGAAGAGATCGACGAGCAGCCTGGCGGTGGGCGTGGGATCGGCGAGCCACAGCGTGACGGAGTGGAACCCGTCGTCGCGCGGCCTCCCGGCGGACCCGTCCGCTGGTTCGCCCGCCTGGCGGTTCGGCTCCTCCGCCATCTCCGTCTCGATCAGCTCGACCGGCATGCCGTCCGGATCGGCGAGCGCGATCATACGTTCGCCGAAACGCTCGCGCGGGTCCTCGAAGTGAACCGCCGCCTCGGCCATGCGCACCATCCAAGCGTCGAGCCCGCCCTGCGGCACGGCATAGGCGACCGCGCTCGCCATGCCGGGTCCCGCCCGGCCGTGCCCGGCATCCGGGAAAGGGAAGAAGGTCAGGATGGTGCCGGGCGAGCCGGTCCGGTCACCGAAATAGAGATGATAGGTGTCGGGCGCATCGAAGTTCACCGTCTTCTTGACCAGCCGCTGGCCGAGATGTCGGGTGTAGAAATCGACGTTCGGCTGGGGCGGGCCGGAGATCGCCGTCACGTGGTGGATGCCCGGTATGGTGCGCGTCATGGCTCTCCTTTCCTTGCTCTCGGTTCCCGCCGCGGTGTCTTCGGCGCGCTGGGCTCACGGATGGAAAACCCCGCCGGTCGAGCGCTGGGGCTTGTGCCGTGTGTCGGGCAGCGGAATGAAATCCTCAACGTCGCCCGGCACGGTGTCGAAGCGCCCCCGCGCCCATTCGTCCTTGGCCTGCTCGATCCGCTCCGGCCGCGAGGACCCGAAATTTCACCAGATGTAACGCGGCCCTCCCATCGGCGCGCCGCCGGTCCCCATCACTCCCACTCGATTGTCAACTACACTGTAAACTATTGTTTCTGTTGGGTTAAATATGCTACTAACCCTAGATACCGTCAAAAATACCGTCGTATAATAACATAATCCGAGCCTTCGCTACAGCCCTCAAGACTATCCTCGGCTACGCTCGGCACAAGAAATCGCGTTGGCAGACCCAATGAAAAACATGCGTGACGTGATCGGATCAGCGACGATTTGACGGGCTATTCCCCAACTCGCATCAGTCGCTGCCATTCGCAACGACGACCTTGCCGACTTTCCCGGTGACGCTATCCGGCTGACGGTCGAGCAGGTCACCTGCTATGGGCGGCAAGGCTTCACGCCCTGCCGCGTGACATTGGTCGGTCGGTCCACGAGGACTGGGTTCCCACCATGGCATCGAGGGTCTGATCGGTAGGCGCGCTCGGGTCGAGAAGACCAAGCTCGGCGGCGGGGGTGCCCTTCTCGCGCAAGATCTGGCGCTGGGTGGCGTGTGTGGAATGCAGCAATTCGATATAGCGGGCGGAGGGCAGGAGGACGTGGATCGGCGCAGGGTGGCCCAGGCCACCGTGAGCTTTGGCAATTGACGCTGTTCGGCTTGCCAAAGGACCCGCCGGTCACCCCATTGATAAGACTTTTCCCCTCGCGTGGGTTTAAGTAACACGAGGGTGACGACAGGAGCCGTGTGCGTCGGCGCTGGGTGAGGTTATGGAGTAAGATGCAGGACACCGCCGCTTACAGACAGGACGGCGTCGCCAACGCCGTAAGCGGACGAAGTCTCGTGTCGCTTGTAGACACGTTTGACTGGTCGCTCACGAAGCTCGGACCGAAAGAAGCGTGGCCGCAGAGCTTACGAACTGCCGTCGACATCGTGCTGCATTCGCCGGTTCCGATGATCCTTATCTGGGGTCTGGATGGTCCGATGATCTACAACGACGGGTATTCTGAGATCTCTAGAGACCGGCACCCGGCGTTGCTTGGCAATTCAGTCTCACGAGGCTGGCCCGAAGCAGCCGAGTTCATGGCGGATACGGCCGCAAAGGTTCTAGCCGGGAAGGCGCAGAGGCTGCGCAACCAGGAGTTCGTGCTGGAGCGTGGCGGTGTTGCCGAAAAAGCCTGGTTTGACCTCGCCTTTTCACCCGTGCCGGACGAGACGGGTCGACCCGCAGGCATCATCGTCATCGTTAGCGAGACAACTTCCCGCATGCGGGCCGAGCAGGCGACGGCAGGCGAGCGCGAGCGGCAGCAGCAAGCCCTCCGACAAATGCCGGGTTTCGTCGCGCTGCTTGCAGGACCCGAGCACCGTTACGAGTATGTGAACGACGCCTATGTCGCGCTTTCCGGTGCCCGTGAATTCATCGGCCGTCCGGTCCGCGAGGTCTTTCCCGAAGTCATTGACCAAGGTTTTCTCGAACTGCTCGATCGTGTGTTTGCAGACGGCACGCCGTTCGTCGCGCGCGCCATGCCGATCAGCCTCGATCGCGCCGACGGCGAACGGTTCATCGACCTGCTGTATCAACCAGTTCGCGATGACCAAGGCGCAATTAGCGGCATTTTCGTCGGCGGGTACGACGCGACTGACCAGGTCCGCGCCGAGGTGCTGCTGCGCGAAAGCGAGGAGCGCAGCCGTCGGATCATCGAGGGGGTCAAGGACCACGGAATTTTCACGACCGACATGGGCGGCACCATCACCGACTGGACGCCCGGGGCGGAAGTCGTATTCGGGTGGAGTTCGGACGAGATCGTCGGGCGCGATTGTTCGGCGCTGTTCACGCCCGAAGACGTGGCAGCAGGCGCGCCGCAGCAGGAACTGACGACAGCGCGCGAGACCGGCTGCGCGGCCGACGTCCGCTGGCACCTGCGTCGCGACGGCTCGCGCTTTTTTGCCGACGGATCTGTGCGTCCATTGCACGATGCCGATGGCAAGATCGGCGGATTCATCAAGATCGCGCGTGACGAGACGGAACGCCGGCTGATCGAAGACCGGCTGCGATCGAGCGAAGAACTGGCCAATCGGGTCCTCGCAAGCTCGGCGGATTGCATCAAGGTGCTCGACCTCGACGCGCGCCTCGAATTCATGACCGAGGGCGGGATGTGCGTCATGGAGGTCGACGACTTCGGCGACATTGCCGGCCTCCGCTGGCCCGACTTCTGGGAAGGCGTGGAGCACGACAAGGCGAATACGGCGGTAGCCAAGGCACGCGCGGGCGGCACGGGTCGCTTCCAGGGCTTTGCCACGACGTTGAAGGGTACGCCGCGCTGGTGGGACGTGATCGTCACGCCGATCAACGGGGCCGATGGACAACCCGAACGGCTGCTTGCGGTCTCGCGCGACGTCACCCGGGAAAAATTGGCCCAAGAGGCCGAGCGAGCCAGCGGCGATCGCTTCCGCGCTGCGGTCGACGCGGTGCAAGGCGTCTTGTGGACGAACTCGGCGCAAGGCGAGATGCGTGGCGAACAAGCCGGCTGGGCGGCGTTGACCGGTCAGTCGCCGGACGAGTACCAAGGCTATGGCTGGGCTGCCGCAGTGCACCCCGATGACGCAAAAGCGACGATCGACGCCTGGAACGATGCTGTTCGCGAACGCAAGACCTTCATCTTTGAACACCGTGTCCGCCGACACGACGGTGCGTGGCGGCTGTTTTCGATCAGGGCGATCCCGGCGCTCGACGAAGCAGGCGAGACCCGCGAGTGGGTTGGCGTCCACACCGACATCACCGCGCAGCGGCTCGCTGAGGACCGGCTGCGCGAGTTGAACGAAACGCTGGAAGCGCGTGTCCAGGAGCGAACCGCCGATCGAGACCGCATGTGGCGGTTGTCGACAGACCTGATGCTGGTCGCGCGGCTCGACGGGACGATAACCGCAGTCAATCCGGCGTGGACGACGCTTTTCGGATGGGCCGAGGAAGAGCTGCTCGATCGCGACTTCATGGACCTCATTCACCCCGACGACGCGGCGCAGACGATCGCCGAGGTTGGAAATCTCTCCGAGGGCCTGACGACGCTGCGGTTCGAAAATCGTTACCGGCATAAGGATGGGTCATACCGTTGGTTGTCGTGGACCGCGGTGCCCGACCAGCGCCTGATCCATGCGCTGGGCCGCGATATCACCGGCGAGAAGCTTCGCGCCGAAGCACTGGCTCAAGCCGAGGAACAGCTGCGCCAGTCACAGAAGATGGAAGCAGTCGGGCAGCTGACCGGCGGGATCGCGCACGACTTCAACAACATGCTGGCGGTCGTCATGGGATCGCTGGAGTTGCTCAAAAGGCGGATCAATACTGACGACGCACGCGTGCATCGCTATGCCGATGCTGCGACGGAGGGCGCACGCCGCGCTGCCAATCTGACCCAGCGCTTGCTCGCATTCTCGCGTCAGCAGCCGCTCAAGCCCGAGCCGATCGATGCGAACAAACTCGTTGTCGGCATGTCGGACCTGTTGCGCCACTCGCTCGGCGCGATGGTCCAGCTCGAAACCGTGCTGGCTGGCGGCCTCTGGCGGACCAGCGCAGACCCCAACCAGCTCGAGAATGTCATTCTGAACCTTGGCGTCAACGCACGCGACGCCATGCCCGAGGGAGGGAGGCTGACGATCGAGACCCAGAACGCCCACCTGGACGACCGCTACGCCGCCGCGCATCTGGGCCTGGTCGCGGGCCAATATGTACTGATCGCGGTAACCGATACCGGCACCGGTATGTCGCCCGAGGTGATCGCCAAGGCGTTCGACCCGTTCTTCACAACCAAGGACGTTGGCAAGGGGACAGGGCTCGGCCTCAGCCAAGTCTACGGCTTTGTGAAACAGTCGGGCGGGCATGTGAAAATTTACTCGGAGGCCGGGCAAGGCACGACGATCAAAGTCTATCTGCCCCGGCTGATCGGAGCCCTAGCTGTGGCGTCCGACGCCGAACAAGAGTTCGATATTCCGCTTGGCGAGGCGCAGGAAGTCATTCTCGTCGTCGAGGATGAGCATGCCGTGCGTCAGCTCAGCGTGGATGCGCTCACCGAACTCGGCTACCGGACCTTGGAAGCGGACGGTGCCGCGTCTGCTCTGCGACTGCTCGAAGTTCACCCCGAGATCGTGCTTATGTTCACCGACATCGTGATGCCCGAGGTGAACGGCGCCAAGCTGGCCGAAGCGGCGCGCCGACAACGACCCGACCTACGCGTCCTGTTTACGACGGGCTACACGCGCAACGCAGTGGTGCACAACGGCGTGCTCGACGCGGGCGTGGAACTGCTTGGCAAGCCGTTCACGATCGAGGAGCTGGCGGCAAAGGTTCGGTCAGTCCTCAATGCGCCCGTAAACGATCACTGACGAGAATGGTGCTGGGGGATCATGTTGCCGGTTCTCAGTCCTCTTCCGGCCGCTTGTACGCGCGCAAAACTACGCCAAAACAGCCTTTCCACCGCCGAACACCGCCGTTTTCCCTACTCCCACTCGATCGTACCTGGCGGCTTCGAGGTCACGTCGTAGACGACGCGGTTGATGCCCGGGACCTCGTTGATGATGCGGGTCGCGGCGCGGCCGAGGAAGCCCATGTCGAAGGGGAAGAAGTCGGCCGTCATGCCGTCGGTCGAGGTCACGGCACGCAGTGCGCAGACCTGGTCGTAGGTGCGGCCGTCGCCCATCACGCCGACGGTGCGCACCGGCAGCAGCACCGCGAAGGCCTGCCAGATGGTGTCGTAGAGCCCGGCGCGGCGGATCTCGTCGAGGTAGATGGCGTCGGCGCGCCGCAGGATCTCCAGTGTCTCGCGGGTCACTTCGCCGGGACAGCGGATTGCCAGGCCCGGTCCGGGAAAGGGATGGCGGCCCACGAAGGCCGGCGGCAGGCCGAGCGTGCGGCCCAGCACCCGCACCTCGTCCTTGAAGAGCGCGCGCAGCGGCTCCAAGAGCTTCATCTTCATGCGGGCCGGCAGGCCCCCGACGTTGTGGTGCGATTTGATGGTCACGGCCGGACCGCCGGTCGCCGACACGCTCTCGATCACGTCGGGGTAGAGCGTGCCCTGGGCGAGGTATTCGGCACCGCCGATCTTCCTGGCTTCCGCGTCGAACACGTCGATGAACAGGCGGCCTATGGTCTTGCGCTTCTGTTCCGGGTCCGAGACGCCGCGGAGCGCCTCGAGGAACGTGTCGCCGGCTTCGGCATGGACCAGCGGGATGTTGTAGTGGTCGCGGAACAGTCCGATCACCTCGGCGGCCTCGCCCTGGCGCAAGAGGCCGTGGTCGACGAACACGCAGGTGAGCTGGTCGCCGATGGCCTCGTGGATCAGCACGGCCGCGACCGCCGAATCGACGCCGCCCGACAGGCCGCAGATCACGCGCCCGCGGCCGACTTCGTCCCGGATGCGGGCGATGGCTTCCTCGCGAAAGGCCGCCATGGTCCAATCGGCCTTCACGCCGGCGATGTGGAACAGGAAATTTTCGATGAGGCGGGCACCGTCGGGCGTATGCACGACTTCGGGATGGAACATCAGCCCGTAGAACCGCCGCGCCTCGTCGGCGATCATGGCGTAAGGAGCGTTCTCGCTCGACGCCACCACGCGGAATCCCTCGGGCAGGCGGGTGATGCGGTCGCCGTGGCTCATCCAGACGGGATGGCGGCCGCCCGGCGCCCAGAGGCCGGCGGTCAGCGGGCTCGCGGCCGAGACTTCGACGTCGGCGCGGCCGAACTCGCGATGGTGACCGCTCTCAACCGTGCCGCCGAGGGCGTGCGCCATAGCCTGCTGGCCGTAGCAGATGCCGAGAACCGGCAGGCCGGCCGCGAAGAGCGCGGGAGCCGCCTTCGGCGACCCCTCGTCCGGGATCGAGGCCGGGCCGCCCGACAGGATCACGGCCCGGGGAGCGAGCCGACGCAACGCCGCTTCAGCCTTGTCGAAGGGCACGATCTCGCAATAGACGCCGGCCTCGCGCACGCGACGGGCGATCAACTGCGTGACCTGTGATCCGAAATCGACGATCAGCACCTTGTCGTGCTGCACCGGCGATAAGGTTGCTTCGGCGACGATTGCTTTGGCCTGGTCCATGGTTCCGTCCCGTTTCGGGGCCGCGCCTTCCGTGCCCGGCCAGCAAGCGGCCTCCGCTATGGTCAAGAGGCTATGCCCGTCGCCATGAAGGAAGATCAACAAGTTTTCCCTGGCGTCTTGACCGGACGGCAAGGCGCGGGGCGCTAACGTCTTCGGACAGGAGCGTCCCATGTCGGTTCTTCTCAGACACCCCGGCGCCGTGCCGGCACTGTTCTCGCGCGAGGTGGAGCCCGGTCGGCCCCAGGAGGGAGCCGTGGCGCTGTGGCGCGGCTTCGCGTGGCGTCGGCGCCGCCCCGGGCTGCCGGGGGGATCCGCGCGACGTCGGGGGCTTGGTTGGCTCGCCGTCCCGCTCATGCTCCTCTGCGCCGAGGCGCCGCTGATCAAGGCCGCCACGATGGTGCTATCCATGGCCTTGCCGCTCTGACGCCGTCGGCGCCCGAAGCGGCCGAACGGTTCGAGCCGCCACCTCGTTCGACCGAAAGTCCCGGCTTGACCGCTGTCGCGAGGCTCATCACTTTCGCCGCCATGGGACACAAGCGGCCGCCGCCCACCATCACGCCCCAGATCCTGCTCCAGGCCTATGCGATGGGGCTTTTCCCGATGGCGGAGAGCGCCGACGATCCATCGCTGTTTTGGCTCGACCCCGAGATCCGCGGCATCTTCCCGCTCGACGGCATGATCGTGTCCCGCTCGCTCGCCAAGACGCTGCGCCAGGACCGCTACGCCGTGGCGGTAGACCGCGACTTCGACGGCGTGATCGCGGGTTGCGCGGCGGCGGCGCCCGAGCGGCCGGACACCTGGATCAACCTCAGCATCCGGCAGCTCTACCGCGGGCTGTTCGACATGGGCTACGTCCATACGGTGGAGGCCTACGAGGGCGACGACCTCGTAGGGGGACTCTACGGCGTGGCGCTCGGGGCCGCCTTCTTCGGCGAGAGCATGTTCCACACCCGCCGGGACGCGTCGAAGGTGTGCCTCCTGCATCTCGCGGCGCGGCTGCGGGATGGCGGCTTCTCGCTGCTCGACACGCAATTCGTGACCCCGCATCTCGCGAGCCTGGGGGCCGTCGAGGTCCCCCGCGCCCGCTATCGCAAGCGGCTCGCCGAGGCCGTGGCCCGGCCGGGCAGGTCGGAAACCTGGTCGCCGCGCCCGCTCACCGGGAGCGAGGTGCTGGAACGCCTATGATCCCGTCCGAGCGATCGGCTCGGAACGCGATGACAAGGCCGCGCGGCGCCTGAGCGGAGGAGGCTTGGACCCCCGTCCCGCGCAGCAGGTCGGGGAAGCCTTCGGGGAGGGAGCCGAAATCCGTATCGCGGAGCGATCGATCGGATTTCGTATCACGGTCTCAACGGCTGCTGTTGCCGGCCGGGTCTCGGCCGGCCAAATCCGTCGGATACTGGCTCGTCGGGAAGAAGCGCTGCGTCGGCTCGCGGCGTTCGGCGGGGGCGGGCTCGGCACGGGGCGCTGCCGGGCGGGCGATCCGCTTCGGCCTGGGCTTCGCCGGCGCTCCCGCGACCGGAGCCGGGGCGGGGGCCGGCGTGGCGCCGGCATCCGGGGCAGCCGGCGCCGCGTCACCCCCGGCGGGCGCCGTCGCGATGGCGTTCCCGTCGGCGTCCGCGGTCTGCGGCGTTTCGGCAATGGTGTCGCCCGGATGCTCGCAGCCGGTCAGCCAGATGTCGTAGATCGGGTGTTCCAGGCCGTGCAGGCCCGGGCTCGCGGCGAACATCCAACCCGAGAAGATGCGCTTGAAGTCCTTCTTGGCCGAGACTTCGTCGACCTCGACGAACGTGTCGGTTTGTGGCGCCTCCTTGGCGGGTCGCGTGAAGCAGGCCCGCGGCGTCACTTGAAGGGATCCGAACTGCACGGTCTCGCCCATTGCAGCCTTGAACGCGATGATCCGGCCGGTGATCTTGTCGAGCCCCGAGAAGACCGCGTCGCCGTTCTTGATCTTGTCGGCCCGCGCCGGCGCTGCCGCGAACAGCATCGGCGCCAGCACCAGCGCCAGAGTGCCGGACCGGAATGCGCGACCGAGGCCGGCTGAAGCTCTATCCATTCCTGCACCGACCCGACCAACAGCCCTTCCCGGACGGGGGGACATCCGGGATCTCGCCGCCCCTTGTGGCAAATCGAGGGCTCCCGGGCCTCTGACCGGCGCTGCCCACCAGACCGGAACCGAGTGTTGCTCCGCTGCATCTCGGGCGAC
>JAABUP010009590.1_pt1 | contig 11803 bp, 12 predicted proteins | sample 5559201 | NCBI WGS metagenome assembly JAABUP01 (sample SAMN10711887, study PRJNA513373) | rock metagenome | isolation source: Antarctica rocks | place: Antarctica | reverse complement strand
CAGATATACTCATAATCCCCCACGCCCTCCCCCCTCCCGACACACAACCCCAAAACAACCCTCCCCTCCCCCGGCACAAGCCTCACAGAAGTATCATACCCCCAACTCCGCAAGAAGTAACAAAACTTTACGCTTTCCGCTACGCATAAAGTATCATACGCCAGCGCGATTTCGTATTGATCGAGCTGTGCAGGCATACGTTCGAGGACGCGGATCATGGCGTTTAGTAGGGGTATGGCGCTGGAGGGGTGGAGGGAGGGGGCGTCGACGTGGGGTTGGGGCCGGCGGAGATGGGCCTCCTCCGAGGAGTGTCGGGCCGACGTTGCCGGAGTTTCGGGTGTGGAGAGGTTGTGGGTTCGCAGTATGTTGCTTCGGGGAAGGGGTGCGGGAGGATGGGGCTGGAGTGGATCGGCCACTGCTGCAGGGTCGTCATCGGTCGAGGAAGCTATTGATGGCGGGCTTGGTGGAGAGAGGAGAACGTCGGCGGCAGCGGTCAGGGGGATACTGAGCTCGCTGGAAGCGGTACTTGAGTGGCGGCTAGGTATTGGTCGAGTTCTGTACCTTGACGATGACCTTTCCAATGCTTGTGGCCACTGGTCAGAGGACGAGGACGAACCGGAGTCATCTTCGTCATCTTCGTCATCTTCGGTGTCGATGTCCAAGTCTGATAACCGCTCTCGGAACGTGGAGTTCGTAGTATTTTCCGGTATTTCTGGGACTCCGGATAACATCTCTGTTAGGTTTGCGGCGGCCACTTCTAGGTCATCAGCCGATGCCGGGAGACCTCGAATTGTTCTGTCAAGGTGTTCCAGAGCAGCTGTTCTGGCGTCTCTCGCTTCTGTATCTAGTGCTTGCTCTCGCGTTCGACGCATTTGGCGGTCGAACTCCGTGCGTTCTTGAGCTGTTCCTCTTGCAATGGCCGCAGTCGCTGCGTCTGCTGGCCGCGTTCGTGGAACCCGGGGTGCAAACTGAACGTTAGGACGCGGAAGGTCAGAACTTCCAGGCCGATCAGCTGCGAAGCTTGCTGTTGCATATACTGTGGGAGGTTCGATGCCATCCCTGACGTTGTGTGGTGCTCTGTTCGTTGAGCTCGAGATTACTGCTGGATCAGCCATTTGCTGTGAGGCATTGATCGCACAGATCGTTCGCTCAAGGTCACTATCTGGTTGGCGTATGTAATCGTCCATCAAACCATCTAACAGAGTGTCCATCTCGGAGTCAGTACCCGGGACATCAAAAGCCATTTCTAGGAACTCTTCAAGCTCCAAGTCTGCATATGCCGAGCTTGACGCTTCTTCACTCTGTGCTTCCGCCGTAAGCCGAGGGGCTTCATCCCGTATATCTAAGGCGCTGAGAGCCTGCTGTAACCTAGCCACGAAGGCGTCATCATGGGTTTCTTGTCCCGCGCTCAAAGTCGTTGTTACGACGTCTAAAGGCTCTATCGTGCCGGTATCCATAGCGCGTGCAAGCTCGCGGACAGCTTGTTCTTGTGAGTCTGACATCTTTTGTATGGTTGGATTTTCGGAAGCCAGCTCGTCAAGAAATCGCCAGTGTGCTCCTTGTGGAAGGTCGATTTTTGTAAAGCACGAGAAGATGACGTGGCGAAGAAGATGAACATGGCATAGAAAACGGTATTGAATTGGGATAATGTTTCTGGACATGCTGACAAGATTGAATGTAACAGTGAATCAAAAACACTTGATGCAAATAGTGATTCTTCTCACGAATCTTGTGATATCAAGCCAGCGGTATTTAGAGTCTAAGTACGTACATCAAATATTGCCTAAGCCAAAAGGACGGGATGTTGCAGAGCGGTGGCCTTGCATATCTGACATGGAGAATTTACCAAGGACTCCAAAAGCAACATCGAGACAAATCTGAGCTTACTGAGAAAGATCGCACCTACCAGTGTGCGCCATGGCCTGAACCCATCGATCTTGTTAGTCACATTTGTCGGCTTTGCTTACAGCATCTCGCGCCAATCTTCAGCGGTCCAGAACTAGTCCAGATGGTCTGGGGAAACGCGGAAACATTAAAGAATAGTGCTTTGCAATAGAATACAATGAGAATCCCCAACCCCAATGTAAGTCGCTAAGAAAACAGACGCACAGCCGCTTGGCACCACGGCTCATCACAACGCTAGATTATATGTGTAATCGTCTTCCATATTCTGTGAGATCCAGAGCACCACCGAACTGCACGTTGCCGTCAGTATTGTAGCTCATTATTCGAATCGATGTGACCTACCTCAGCATAATCAGAGCATTCGCAATAACATTGGCGATACCGAAGTAAAGGGTTGGGAACGGGTATTCAGGGACGACATATTTGAGTACTAGAACAGTCTTCAAGCCCGTGTCAGCTTTTGATAATGAGAGCCCACACGTATCAGGATGCGCATACCACTGAGCCAGCGAGCCCCCCTGCCATGAGCGCAAAGCCCAAGAACAGCACTAGCCTGGCCTTCCAAGCTACACTCGATCCTGAACCTGAGTAGAAGCCGTCGCCACTTAATCGCGTTTTCTCTATCGAGTTGATGACTAGCATGCCCAACGCTGAGCAGATGCCTGGTACCCAATCGACGAAGTTAATGTGTACGTCGGAGCCATTCTTGGCGGAGTGAGAGTAGGTCGAGGCATCGACGAAGAAAAAGAATCCGAGTGAAAACTAAGGCAGGATTAGTCGCATGAATCTAAAGAGTAGTTCTAGAGATATTGAGAGTTCTTTGATGGGGAAAACCACATACTAAGGCCCCGGCAGTGTAGACACCTGCTGTCCGCGTGTTCCAACTGTTCATCCATTGCGGCCTTGGCAACCGGAAGAGCCTGTGACTTGACATTATGGAGAAAATAGCGATTATACGGATCTGGAGTACTCGCAATCTTCGGCGTTAGTAGTTTGAACGCCTAGAACTGAAGCCTATGAGTTGTCGATGAGGTTCCTCGTAATCTGTTCGTAAGGCTGGCGGCTGCCGCGATGATGCAAGCGTTTACGCCAAAAATAGGCGAGATCTTCACGTGCTTCAAACCAAGCCCGTCAACTACAAGTCCAATCACAATTTGCGCAAGAATCACAATGGCTCCCAACAGAGGATCTGCGTCTAAACAAGGCGCGGGCAAAACTAGTACCAAAGGCGGCAGCAAAGGCAGCGGCAAATCTGTCAGCAATGGCTCGACCTTCAAGAACCGCATCTCCAAATCGAAAGCGAAAGCACCGCCGCCAAAACAGCAAAAGACAAAGTCGGTACAGGGAGCCGTGAAGAAAAAGCGTAAGGTTTACACTGAAAAGGAACTGGGGTTACCGAAGCTTAATATGATTACACCGGTGGGCGTGGAGAAGCCGCGAGGGAAAAAGAAGGGCAAGGTTTTTGTGGACGATAGGGTACGCACGTCCTGACACATGCTTTCATGCTCCACTCTGAGTTCAGCCATAAGCTAACGATAGCTGAATACTGTAGGAGAGCATGATGACAATACTGGCCATGGTCAATGCAGATAAAGAGGGCCAGATTGAGTCGAAGATGATGAAGGCCAGGCAAATGGAAGAGATCCGCGAAGCTAGGAAGAAAGAAGCTGAAGCTCGTCAAGAAGAGAAGAAGTCGAAGCTGGTAGGATGGTCGTCTATGCAATTTGGGAGGTTGAACTTACTGACACATATCAGGAGGAGACGAAAGATTCCATTCGTCGGAAACGGAAGCGGAGACCTGATCCTGCTGTCACTCTCAGCGGATCGGAGGTTACATCCACCTCATCCAAACGATCCAAAGCCGATCGCAAAAGAGTTTCGTTTGCCTAGTAAGACTGCAGAGGGGGGCTTGACGCCTATGCGGTTTATGGCGTTATATCTACTCTATGTCTAATATTCTACGTGTATCTGCAACTTGCGGCCCATAGGATCAAAATGGGGCCCCTTGGCGTTCGGATTGGCATCGACATCCATAGTGGAACCATGGTTTTTCGACAATAGGCTTGAATCAATGTCTTTCGCCATCTTCATCAAAAAGCCAGTCGCCTGCATGTTTGATTAATCCACTTTCCGTAAAAATGAAGCTGGATATGACTCACGGGCTTTGCCAACCATCTACCACCTCCGGGTTCGAACCAGCTAAGATGTCCACCCATCGTCGTGGTGCACAACACAGCAAAAGGATTCTGCTTGAACTCTTCGTACGGAATCGCTTCTTTGACGGCGATCTACAGACGTCAACCTACTATTATTGCTGTTTTCAACTTGAGAGGAAGCCTACTGGATCATCCTCTGCATGAATGGCAAAAAGGGGTATTCGTACAGCAAGCAAAGAGTCTGACGACGAGGCGTCACGGTAGTAAGCGCCTTCGGTCGGATAGCCCCAGGTGGGTCCTTGAAGTTCTCTAATCAAACATTAGAGGCGGTATGTTCAAAATTTCTTCCTCTTACCTATCAAACTCGTGTAAATAAGTGATCTTCCTCACTCGGTCCACATTGATTCTAGGGTTCTCGGATATCTGCTCAACGTGGCTTCCTCGACTGATCAGCAACATGAGGTATTACCATTCAAAGCTAATGAGTGCAGACCTTTCGAAGAGCTTTTTCATGTTGTTTCCCATAGTCTTTGAGTAGACTTCAAGGCCGAGCCATGACCGCTGCAAGGCCAAAGATCCGACTTCCAGATTCCACGGATTTGAGCAGACGACTGCGGCCTTCAATTTGCACTTAGGGCCTTCTTCACCGAGGTACTACATGAACGACGATACTATCAATGTTTGCTCTCATTCCTCTATCACACGTGTTTCGTGTACATACATTCGTCAAGATATTTGCACCCAGAGAGAAGCCAATTCCATACAACTCCCTGTTAGGAAACGTTTCCTTCAGCCACTTCACTACTTGCCGTACATCCCACGTAGCTCTTGCATTATAGAGCACACCACTTGTGATTTTGGACATTGCGCAGCCCCTTGAGTTCACCACGCACGCCTCCCACCCCCCTTCATTGCTTATGAGAGGCGCTAGGACATGCCGAAGGTAGAGCTCATGAGACCCACCACTGAGACCGTGCAGTGTCACCAACATGGGCTTGCTATCCAGTGAACCGATATTGTTGAACTCCTCGTCTTCGAAGTTCGTAGTCCTAGGTGGTAAGTCATTGCCCGTTTGTTCATAAGGTTCGACGACAAAGTCAACAGCGAATGTTCCTGCATATCGAGGATCCTCTGCTTCGAAGATCTTCCGTTTATAATATATCGGAACATCTTGACTCTTGACTACCGTCCAAAAGGTCTGCAAATGGCCGTTGAATAGTAGTGGATTTAATCGGCAGGGAGGCGTGACAGATTGACAGATTTCCGGAAGAGATACTTTCGCACCACTCTTTGTCGAGAGGTTGATTGGGTTCTTGCTGTAATGATATGATGTCTTGGCGTGCCCCAAGATCCAGGAGATGTCCATGTTTGCTGTAGTCGTTTTGTTGGGACTGCTGACCTCTTTCTAAGAGATAGAGGTACTCTTCAAGGTTCTCTCATTATTCGGCTTAGGCTCTCCAGAGCTCCTAATGGCGGATATAATAATTCGGAGCCGGCTTCTCTATCAGGATTCTTTGCTAATAAGATGAGATCTATCCAAGTACGATCATGACATTGGCGCAATCCATCATTCATAGCAAGAAGGAATATAGTTTTTGCGGGCTACAGATTGCTGCGAGCCAAGCGCTTCCGAGTGACTATCAAATCGCGTGTTCCTCTCACTACTGCAGCCTTTAAACAGAACAACGTTGGTTATACCTACAGCCCCTGATGCTCCAGCAACGAGGATACAGATAGCAACCTCCAGCTTCGTGCGTATTGCAAGAGAACTACGATGGCCTACCAACAGAACCCGGCGTATGCTGCCAACCAGCAATCCTATGGCTATCCCGCAGCAGGATATCATCCACAAGTTATCATTGGACCAACGTCTATGAACTACTATCAACAGCGGAACTATGCAGCCTACCAAGCGCAAACCCAACACTTTGTACCGGCCGGACCCCACCAAGAGCAACACCCCCAACAATATCCACCTCCCGCTCTTCAGAATACAACTGCACTTCCTCCCACACCCACATCGCTCGGGCAATTGTCTGATAGTATGGACTCATCAAAGCCGCCGTTAGATTATCAGCTGCTCCTCCTCTCCCTTGCGGAGGACTACTTCAATGCCGCTCATGGCCAAGGCTCATTAGTGGCACTCGCAGAACGTGAGATGGAGATGGAAAGTTACTATAAGCTTATTGCTACTGGCTTGGGATGTCTAGAAACGGTCTTGAGGGTAGGCCATGCGTATTTTGAAGACTTGAGTCATCACTGTCCGTTGGACGCTAAGAGATGAACAGCATTGGAGGCTGCAGCCACGCCTGGAAGCAACAGTACGGTTGCGATATGCAAGCATATTACATGACGAGACGGATAACGATATGGAGGCTGAAACGATGTTGAGTACAGGGGTAGGTGTCTGCAGATGTTCAGCGATAAATCATCCTGCTGACATAGTTGTAGGTAACTCTTTGTGAACGCGTACGAACTGTGCTCCCAGCATATTAGCGGTTCTGCTGACCCTAAGAAGCATCGATTACTAGACTTGAAGTATAGCATGCAACACCTACTCGTAAGAGTGTTGTACAAGACAAAACCCAAAGCAGCTCTGAAGTCCTTGGACGGAATAATCAATGATGTCGAAGCGTGAGAATGTAGAAAATCCTTACATTTACAAGCACTGATCCTCGCATAGATATCAACATGTTGCGTGGGCATATTCGTTTCGATTTCTTCGCGTCTCATTATCCTTGGATTTATCATCACATCAAGAAAATATTGCTGCGCTGCAATGTCTACGACATATATCAGCCATGGCGAATGACCGAGAAGATAGTGCTGTTGTGGTCACGGCTGCTGTTCTGGAAGCCCTGACACATATCCGATTATCCAACACCGCAGAGTCCATCGAGCAAGCACAAAGTGCCCTTGCGGCTGCGAGGAGCCACCAGCTGAACGAGACGGTGAAGCAGCTCCCTCAACTAATGGCGATGATACACTTGGTGGATGTGTTCTGCAGCCTACAAGATTTTAACCCGGCTCAGGCAATACAAAAAATGCTAGCAATGCATGCCATGATGGATCCAGCTGCTACCGATAGCCACTGGAAAAACGATGGGTCTTTTGCTGTTCCAGTCACTCGAGTAGAGAATTTCCAAACCAGTTTGGGTGCAGGAGGGATAGTGGCCAAGGATGAGAATGGAAGGGATGTGTTGTCGTTTAATTGGATGCCGAGAAGAGATATTTATGCCCTTGCCTATCTGCTGAGCGGCTCAGTTATGAGTCACCGTAATTCTTGGGGTGGTCAAAAGGCAGAGAAATACTTCCGAGAAGGGCTGCGAATGACTCGAGGTATGCGGTATTCTTGTTACGTGCAAAGTCAGCGACTGATCGCCATTCTAGGAGATTCGAATATGATTGACACTACTCCCAAGTCTGTATCGTCTGCATTAGCTCGACTCCAATGGCGCCAAACACTGTATTGCTACCTGCAACTTCATCTATGCTTCGTGCTTTGCGCCCGCACCGACTGGGACTCTGCGTCAGCTTCAGTCGAGAGCCTGAAAGAAGCAGCATCAAGCATCACTGTCGGAGACCCTGAGCTACTAGAAAGCTTGGTACTTTACCTCACAGGTGTAATTCATCAAAGCACTGGAAACCTTACCGATGCTCTGTCGGCTTTTCAGAGCCCCGCCCTTGCGTTCCAACCTGTCGGAAACGCCTCGAATCGAAATCAAACCCGCCGTGACATTTCCATCCTCGCCACACTCAACACTATACTCATACTTCGGGAGCCTTCACAACCGAAACACTCTCAACTCGACAACCTTCTCTACGCTGTAGAATCTGCATGTCTCTCGCACCCTAATAAAAATATCATATCGGCCTACTACCTCGTCAAGGCCACTGCACACGTTAACGACCCGATTCTCAAAACGAAGCAATACCTTCAAAACGCTCTGCAAGCTGCCAAAGTCGTTGCCAACACGCAATTGACTAGTATCACGCTGAACTTCATGAGCTGGAAGTTCTTTAGAGGGGTAGTCGGTCATCAAGCAGAGAATAGCGCAAGAGCCAGCCAGAATCTAGCCAAGAAAAGCGGAAGTAACTTATGGATCAGTGTGGCAGATGGATTACTGGCCGACACGCTCGAAGTGCAGGGGAAGCATGGGGAGGCCGAAGCGGCGAGGAATGAAGCCACGGCAGTTGCGGAAGCGTTGCCGGATGGCCTGCAGAGATTTAAAGAGGGGGGAAGCAAAGAGGCCTGCCAGTGAGAACTGGAGTCGCAGACATTGGAAGGCTTCCATGCGTAATGGCATTCTGCTTTGGCTTATTCTATTGGCGCATCACAGGTGAGGAGTTAAGAGGGTTCAGTTGCATTGCGCATGGAGTTGCTTCTTTTTTGCTTGGCTTTATCCATGTTCTGAATAGCGTTGCTACATTCATCTAGAGCATCGTAGACTATCAGCGGAGATACTAATCTATAAGCTGGCTTGGCTTCACTTACGAGCTAAGGCACTACATACTCTTAGAAGCTCAAGCTTCACAATCCGTTAAACGCATACGTAAACAGTCTTCGATTGACGTAGTACGCCAGTACGTTTCCACTGACGCCTTGAATTTGGACTCTCCACTCCAGTCACACGTAAACCTATAACAAGGAACCTTAGCCAAACAGCAATACGCCAGCAACACACCCTCCACTGCAGACACAAAAGAGTTTCCGCTCGCACTCCGCCTCTCCCTGTCCCAGGACAGCCCTGTGTGTCCACACCTCCTAGCCCAACCCACCCCAAGCGCCTCTAATCCTCCTCGCCAACTGAATATCCTTCTGCATAATCGTAACTCTCTTCGCATGAATAGCGCACAAATTCGTATCCTCAAACAGATGCACCATAAATGCTTCTGACGCTTCTTGCAGTGCTTGGATTGCTTGCGATTGCCAGCGCATCGACTCCCCGCTCGAGGAGATGAGGGAAAGAGCGATTTCGCGAACCTGTGTGTATACGTGTTAGCTACTGTGAATGTGTTGAGTAGAGTGGGGTTTCGGTGCGGTTGGGCTTACTAGGCGGGAGAAGGGGAGTTTGAGGAGAAGCAGATCCGTGGAGCGTTGGTATCGGCGGATCTCTTTGAGCGCAAGGGTGCCCGGCCGGTAGCGGTGTTGTTTTCTTGGACGGGGTAGTGGATCTCCAGCTAGGTGATTACAGTATTTAGCGGTCTTTCTTTCATGCTGCGCAGACGCTCAGAGGTTTGGATTTGGACTGCGATGGGGGATCTACGCTGGATATCACTACTTCTTGTCCCTCTCTTGCCTTTTGCTGCGGGTTTCTGAATGGTTTTGCCAGGTGCCGTCTTCCCTCCACTACTCCGCCTGGTGTTGGGGCCACCGGTGTTACTTCTTGGCTTGACGCCTGTCCGTCGTGCGGTTTTTTGTTTCGGCGGCATTACGATCCTTGGGATAAAGGAGACCGAGCCTATAGAGATCGGTAGCTTCCGTTATCAAAGATTTTGCTGGCTCGCCCTGACGACTCCCAGTGCGAACCGTGGTGAAAGCCGAAGGAATGTTGGTGTCAATCACGCGCCAAGAGACGCGACGAGGGCCTGACGTCGATGAGTGAGCTCTTGAATATGTCTGCTGATTGCGATGGACTGGTGGTAGTAAGTGGTAAGTTGCGTAGGTTCAATGCTTCGTTATCGTGATGTGGGAACCTCTGTCGCAAAGTTCCCAGCCACTTCTTGAAGGCTTGTTTATTATCTGGAGGCGGGTTGCCAAGCGCCTAGCAGGCATGTAAGCGCCCAGGTGCGAGGCCACTTAGCCGGAGGTTTGAGCCGCATCCGCAACCGCGCTTGCTGTCATCATTTACCGCCGCCGCCGCAATGTATGATCAGGCCAGCATGACAACTTCCGAAAGATATAACACGCTCTCAATAACAGATGAAACCATTGCTTGAGTACTTTCCTAGCTTTCCGATCAGTGCAGCGATTCTTGCGATACCAGCTTGACCTCACCATATCCTTATCTAACTGATTGCGTCCAACAATAATGGACAACATGCTCGGAGGCGGAGGCGCCGCAGGCCAATTCCCACTCGAGCAGTGGTTCTATGAAATGCCAGTCTGCACACGATGGTGGACGACAGCGACAGTCGCGACAAGCATACTAGTACAATGCCACATCATCACCCCATTCCAACTCTTCTACAGCTTCAGAGCTGTATTTGTCAAATCGCAGGTACTGTTCCCACCCCTCTCCTGCCAAAACCAACAATCCCATAGAGGTCGCTGACGGCGAGCTGCGTGTCTAGTACTGGAGGATAATAACAACGTTTCTCTACTTCGGCCCCTTGAACCTCGACCTCCTCTTCCACGTCTTCTTCCTCCAACGCTACTCCCGCCTCCTCGAAGAATCCTCCGGCCACTCCCCAGCTCACTTTTCATGGCTCCTCCTCTACGCCACCACCATCCTCATCCTGCTCTCCCCCTTACTCTCGATGCCGTTCCTCGGCTCCGCCTTGAGTAGCAGTCTGGTCTACATCTGGAGTCGACGTAATCCGGAGACGCGATTAAGTTTCCTGGGATTGTTAGTCTTCACGGCGCCGTATCTGCCGTGGGTGCTGATGGCTTTCTCGTTGGTGTTGCACGGGACGATACCGAAAGATGAGATTTGTGGCGTTATTGTAGGACACGGTACGCCATTTCCTTCCCCTTCCCCTCCACACCCTTCTTCACCTTCGCCATTGTGAATAGAGCGGATATACTGATTTGAGGGTAGTCTGGTATTTCTTCTCAGACGTCTACCCCCCCTTACACAACGACCAACGACCCCTCGACCCACCAGTCTGGTGGCGGAGATTATTCGAAGGTCGACCACCATCGGACACGGGAGCTACGGAGATCAATAACGAGATTGCTGCTGCTGCGGCGCCGGAAGTACGATAGTACGTCAGTCGATAGTAAGTCAGTTGTTCGTCAGAGTTACGAAGATAACATGTACGGTATCAAGGCGTTCTCCTTGGAGTTCTGGGATCTATTCTGAGCCGCGACAAGGCTTTTTTGGGTTTGCGGGACTGGAGTTCGTTTCGCAGGTCTAGAAACAGGCTATAGGGCATACAGTTATTGTCATAGTCAATAGGCGTTGTACTAGTCACTTACTTACTTCCATATCAAACCCACGCACCCACACGAGCGCCACACTAACTCAGCCCCCCGCAATCAATCTCACCCAACCTACCCACAAAACACGCATCCAAGAGTCCAAACATCACCCAAACCGTAATGAACGAGTACGAAAGAAAAGCCCTGTTTGCATTCTGTATTCGTTGTCGATCTAGAATAAGGGTTGCGCCTAGACTATGCCACCACCAACCAACCAACGCGCGCTATATGTATATATGTATGTACGTAGAGTATGTATGTATGTATATGAAGAAGTTACGATATCCGCCGGGAAATAAGGGAGGACGGGTGGATCGCTGAGTATGCTTATGCTTATGCTTATGCTCCCAGATGAATTCCATGCCATGTATGCGCCAGTAACGCCAGAACGAAGGACGCCGTGTCACCCAAGATGGTATACCATGCCATGCCGTACCGTGCATGGTAACAGAAGGAAGGGAGGCTAGGGATTGAGGGATCCTTACTCCAATTCGTGGTAGATGGCACCATCGACGCCCAACTCGAATATCTTCTCATTCAACCTCTCCTCGTCTTGGTCGTCTTCCTCACTGTATTCAGAACCCGTACCCATCTCCTT
>JAABUP010009589.1_pt1 | contig 11804 bp, 18 predicted proteins | sample 5559201 | NCBI WGS metagenome assembly JAABUP01 (sample SAMN10711887, study PRJNA513373) | rock metagenome | isolation source: Antarctica rocks | place: Antarctica | reverse complement strand
CCGCCGGCGCCGACGCGGGCGTGCACGCCGACGTCTGCCAGCGCCCGGACCTGCTGGCCGGCCTGGCCCATGCGCTGGCCACCGGCACGCCCGCCGCGGCCGGCGTCTGGCAGGCGCTGCTGCACGACCCGGGGCGGTGCGCGCGGATCCCGCACCAGCTTGCGCTGCCAGTCCTGTGCCATGTAGGGAGACTCGCCAAGGCCCTATGTGTTTATATGCTGGCCGTCGCGCTGGGCGGATGCACCCTGTGCTGCCCGTGCAGAGGAGCTGTGTGCAGTGCGTGAGGGACGCTTTGCGGCTGCGAACAGGCTCACGAACAACGTGGCGCATGGTCCAAACCTGGACGCGCTGCGGCAGCAGCTCGCGGCGCCCGACACGGTGGCCGCCGTCGTGCAGCTGCTGCAGTATGCAGGTGCGGCGCACCCATTGCTGGCACAATCGCTTCTGCCTGGACTGCCTTTGGCAGAAAGCACACGCGTGCATGCCCAGCGCCACTGCCTGTGAGAGGAAAGGGCCTTATCACCCACGCCTGCATGCATGCCGCGTGGCTTGACGCGGTGCTCTCTGTCCAGACCCATGCCATAGTTTAAGGGGCGCCGCCCGCCATGCTGCATGCCCCAGAGAAAAGACATGCCGCGCTGGAGCTGAGGTGGGCGCATCCGCAGACCCGGGCGTCAGCCTCCCGGCGGTGCATGTGCTGGCCAACATGACTGCGTTCCGGTCTGCGGGCAGCCCGCCTGTGCGCTACCAGAGCTCCTTCCTGTCAAAGCTGCAGCAGCTGCAGGTGCGGCGGAGCCCCTAGCGCTCCCTGTGCGCTAATGCCTTTGCACTAGACTAGAGCAGAACTGTGCAGCACCTGAGTCCCACATGCAGCCGTGCGCGAAGATTCACCCCTGATATGACTACAAACAGGCTAATGGTGGCCGCATGGTGCCGCATGGAACGACTGTGCTGCAATGTTGACTTTCGTGCCTTCGAGTGTCAGGATTGACAACCAGCGCAAGTGATTCCCGACCTGGGATTTGTGCTTGCCTGGCGCAGCGGTGCCCGCCTCGCGTGCAGGCGCTTGCCTGCCAAGCCGTGCACTACTGGGCAGAATGGGATAGGGTAGCGCCGTGATCATGCACTGCCCCGGGGGCGGCAGGGGCGCGGACACGAGCAGCAGACGCCTGCAGCGGCGGTGGGCGCGAGCGCGGCACCCGCGCTGCTCCTGGGGCTGCTCAACTCGGGCGACCCTGCCGTGGCCGGCGCCGCCATAGCCGCGCTGAACAACCTGTGCGCGCCCGGCTGTCCTGCTGCACCCAAAGTCTCGTTATTCTTGCTTACCCGCAAATGCCCGCACGTGCTCGCACTTACCGCTGTCGTCTGCGTGTAACCATAACTGTCTATGGATTCTAGGTATGCATATTGTTATGCAGAGCTGCCGCGCATTCCTCCTGCATGTGAGCCACTCCAAACAGGCCTGCCTGACCCCTTCCCTGAACCGGAGCAGCCATGCAGTCCTGGCAGGGCTGCCGAAGCCTCTGAACACACCTCGAACAACAAAAGCCCCAGCAGTCATTAACTTATGTGCATCAGGAGCCATGGGCACGGTGCATGCATGTGATGCAGGTCAGCGCGTGTCTTATATGCCACAAGTAAACCAATGGAGCGGCTGCGCATGCAGTGCCAGCGGCTCTGGCAGCCACTGCGGGCCTGGGTCAGCGCGCCAGCACGCATCTCACCACTCTGCCAAGCACAGTGACAACCTCGGCAGCGGAGCTAGCCTGCCGATAGCCATGTCAGATCAGGCTTTGCTTAACCTCTGCAACCCTGGGCTGCAGGTGCGCGAGCGAGCTGGAGCGGCTACGCCGCGCGGCCGCGCCCGCCGCGACCGCGCGCCTCAGCCAGCTCATTGCGTGGAGCGCGCTGCCGCTGCAGTGCCGTGAGGGCGCGCGCACGGTGCCGCAACCCTCCCCCAGCATACCCTTCATATCAACCCTCATGTCGACAAAGTGCAGGGGTGTCATGTTTCTTCAAGAGCATGCGCCTGTCTGTGCAAGGTGCCCTGCCACCGCGTTAACTCCTTTCAACTAGTCTTTATTTATACTGGTGAACACCTACAAGCAGGTGCTTTTCTGACGTTGAATGTCCTCAGTATTGCACTGTAGGGTACGGGAGCAGTAATGCATATTGTATAGCATACATTACGTAGGTCCAATACGTTTTTACGAGCTGAAGGGAGTGCAAGCGATGTGTCGGGTGGGCTGCGCAGGTTCTGCAGCGCCTGGAGGCGCGGGGGTATGTGTCTCCCCCGCTGCAGTTCACCTTCATCACTCTGCTGCTGCAGCCGCCCCCAGAGACTCCGCTGTTCATAGAGCCTTGACATGCCAACCTGGCAAGCCAGAACTACGTCTTGGTGGCCACATTTACACCCTTAGATTGGGGTGCAGTGCCCATGTCATATAGCAGCAGCGCGGATTCTAACTTCCCAGAGGTGTTGCAGTGCGAACTGCATGTTGTGTCACGGTTTACGGTTGCCGGCTTCTGGGTCCATGTACAACCAGGAGCTTAGCTGGTCAGGACTGCTCACTTGACTGCTGGTGCGCGGAATGTGCCAGGTAAGGGCTAGGACTTGCTCCTATGCTTTGGAAAAGCTGCAGGCCATGTGTGATTGGCAGGACGCTAGCCACAGGCGCTTGACATGCTCAGAGTATGCACAAGCCAGCAAGCACGCCCTACCCAGAGAATGTGGCATGCTGCAAATACATGGAACCACATCCCTGAAAGGAAGGGGCAGCTGTGCCAGCAAATGCCAATTGTGCCAGCAAATGCTAATTGTGCACCCAACTGGGAGCGAAGGCCTGCAGCCAGCCAGCATGGAGTGTATTGCTGCACCACTGTTGCAGCATGTTACAAGGACAGGCCCTATGCTGACCGAGGCCCCCTAGGGGAGTAGCCGGCAAGGCCTCGGGGCCTTTCTGGGTACAATAGAGATGCACCAAAATTTTCTTAAGTCTGCTTTACTGTGTAGCACACAGATACAAGCAGCCTGTGGTGATTTGCTGGCCTCGCTGCCAAGTCGAGGTGAGCTGCAACCTGCGCGGTTGGCCGCAGTTTGAACTTGACTTCCCAATGGCCAGCAGTTGATACGCGTAGCGTGAGGTGCTGGCCATGACTGTGGCGATGCCTCTTAATGGCGCTCGTGCTTGCTCTCTGAGTGCGTGGGGCTGGTCGTTGGCGTGTGCAGGCCCTGGCCTCTGCTGCCACATCGGACATAGCCGGTGGGAGGTTGCCAGCGTGTCAGGCGCCCCGTCTGCGGTGACGGCTGCGCGCCGAGTGCGCGCTGAGCTGGCCGAGGCCAGTTGACGTGCGCGCCATCCTGGCCGCTGCTGCTGCCACGCTGCTGCCGCTGGCCGCTGCTACCGATTACAACGCGGCCGCTGCTGCAGCCACGCTGGCCGCGCCAGGGGCTGGCCGGCCGAGCAGCTCCCGCGCTGCGCTGAGCGGGCAGCAGGCGCTGCGGCAGAGCAGGCCCCCCGCCGCGCCAGGCGAGCAGAATGACGAGGGGCAGAGCGCCTTCGGCGCCGCGCCGAGCGAGCAGCGCAAGCTGCAGCGGCACAGCAGCTCCCGCGGCGAGCAGCACGAGCTGCCCAGGGAGGGAGCGAGCCGGGACGCGGACACGCCGTACTGGCGGTCGGCGCTGCAGAGCGTGGACCTGGAGCGCGCCGACGATAGCGGCGCGCTCAGCGCCAGCGACCTCGGCCGGACCCGCACAGGTAGGCCCTGGTGCAAATGTGGTACCCCACACGCTGCCTGCTGCTGCACACCGGTACTGCTTGGTAAGCTGAAGTGGTGTCACTGTCGGCTGGTACATGCAAGCCTGACGCCGCGTCGAGGGGGCGCCTGGTATGCCGCAGCCTCGACGGACGTGGACGCCGCGCTGGGCGCCGTGCCTGTCGTGGACCAGAACGGCTTCATCATCACGCCCGGCGGCAGCGGCCCGGGCGTGCCCGCGGCCTCCTGGCATCACGACTACACGAAGGAGGCGCAGCGCCTGAAGAAGTGGCGCGCCATGCTGGGTGCGCCTGCCGGGGCCTGTCCCCGCCTCGGCGCCAGGCGCCCTGGGTGTCGCGCCCGACAACGTGGCGCGCCACGCTGCGCGCGTCTGCCCGGCCATAGCGCGGCGCTGGCGTGCGCGACCATCCTGCGCTACGGCTGCACTCGGCCTGGCAACTTGAGGAGGGCGGTGCAGCCGGGAGGTGAGCGCGGGCGCGCGCGCGCCAGGCGCGGGGACGTCGGACTGGAAGCGCTTTGTGGCGCGGCACCCCAGCACCGTGAAGCGGCGCGTGCGCAAGGGCATCCCGGACCGCTTGCGCGGCCTGGCCTGGCAGCTGCTCTCCGGCGGGCGCGACCTGCTCATGCAGAACGAGGGTGCGGGCCCCGCCGCCGCAGTGGAGTAGCGGCACAGTCCAGTCTATGAGCTTTGAAGTGCAGGAGACCCAGCGGGGGATCGTTTTGACTACCATTTTGTATCGCCTCCACTCGAATTGTTCGCGAGACTTTTCAAAACCCCGCCACCCTCTGCGCCTGAGAAAGGAGGTGGCAGGAACACGGCGTGTAACGTCTGATCACAAATAATCCAAAGCAACACCCTGCGCACGCCGGCAATGTGGGCCGGTGACCTGCCGCGGCGCGCGCGCAGGCGTGTACGAGCAGCTCATGCTCGCCAGCAGCAGCGAGAAGGAGCTGGAGATCGTGCGCGACCTGTCGCGCACGTACCCCTCGCACGTCTACTACCAGCAGCGCCAGGGCCCTGGGCAGCGCTCGCTGTTCAACGTCCTGCGCGCGTACTCCGTGTACGACCGCCAGGTCGCCCCCTTGGGCGCTCCCTCGCCCCGTATTTGGCCGGCTGCAGGATGCTCTTTGCCTAGCGGTCCCAGCAGCAGGGCTACCTCTGGGCGGCGCGGCGCGGAGTGCCGCGGGTGCGGTCCTGGTACACAGCTCAGCAGATGCCTGCCGGACGGAGCCTGTAGGAGGGATTCCGAAGCCGGGGCCTGGCACGTGGCGTCCGCAGCGAGCGCATACGCGAACCCGCAGCGCCCGCCGACACAGCGGCGGCGCCGCGTGCGGGCGCAGGTGGGCTACGTGCAGGGCATGGGCTTCATTGCGGGCCTGCTGCTGCTGTATATGTGCGAGGAGGACGCGTTCTGGACGATGACGGGCCTGCTGAAGGGCGCGCGCCACGCGCCGCTGGAGGGCCTGTTCCGGCCGGGCCTGCCGCTGCTGCAGCAGTGCCTGTTCCAGTTCTCGGCGCTCGTCGACCACGAGGCGCGCTCGGCGGGCAGGGCTTCAGGTCCTTGAGCGTGCAAGGATTGAGGGTGTGTGCCGGCTGTGGCAGGCGCCGGCGCGCGCCCTCACAGTGCCGTCCTGCCCGAGGTCTGCGGCTCGGTGCATCGTGTTGTATGCTGTATGCTAACGAGAGGCCGCGGCATGGAGCCTGTCGGCCAGCCGCGCACGCTCACCTGTTGTGCTGAGCGCTGCAGAGCGGTGTGGCAAGCCATGCTCGGGGCTTTCTGTGTTGCGTTGTCAACGGCTCCACCTCCGGCTCCACCTGCTTGGACCCGGAAGCATGCGCAATTGGAGATGGGCCGAGGCAAGGCGGGCGCGCGGCGTCAGCAGGGCTGCGGCAGCGAGCGCTGACGGGCGCCGGTGCGCCGCGCAGCTGCCGCGCCTGGGGGCGCACTTCCGCGCGGAGGGCGTGCACCCCACCATGTTCTGCTCGCACTGGTTCATCACGCTCTTCGCCTACACGCTGCCCTTTGGTGCGCCCCCGGAGCGGCGCGCGAGCCGCACGCCTGAGCTCTTTCATGCATGCAGTCAGTTTGGCATTGATGCTGCAGCCCTAGCGCCATGGTGCTCTCCGGCTCGCCCTTTTGCGCAGACAAGTCACGCAAGTGTTGGTGAAGCACCTTGATTTTCATGTCAACCTTCTTATCGAGAGTTCCACGGCACCTGCTCGGTGGCTCTCTTGTGTATGAGAGTGAATTCAGCACACTGTGAGAAACAACCTGGGGGACGCAGACCACCTGTTGCGCGTGTGGGACATCCTGCTGCTGGAGGGGCCCAAGACGGTGTTCAGGTGCACGGCGCCCCCCCGCACGCCAGTCCTCTTGTCGCTGCGGCTGGTCTGACGGGTTCTGGGCATTTCCTACTTTGCAGGACTGCGTCTCTGGGCAGTTCATATGCGTGCCGCCTGCGGTTGCGAGCTGGGACGACCCGCGCACGCTGGGTTCCGACACGTCGCCGGTGCCCTGGCGCTGCTGCAGCCGTCGGAGGGCGCGCGGCTGCAGCCGCCGCTGCCGCTGCCAAGCAAGACGCTGCTGACCAGCCTGCGCCCCGCCGTATTGACCCCGCGTTCCGCGGGCCCGGGCCAGGGTGGGCCTGGCGCTGCTGCGGCTGTCGGAGGACGCGCTGCTGCCGCTGCCGTTCGAGCGGCTGCTGACCGCGCTCAACTCCAAGCAGTACGCCGCGTTCGCGCGCCCGCCAGGCCTGCTGCTGCGCCAGGCGCTGGCCTTCCACGTCTCGCGCCGCCTGGCCGCCTCGCAGGCGCGCGCGCGCGTTCCAGTACCCCAGGGTATGGTAGGATTATCCTAATCCTAACCATATACGCCAGGCGCTGGCCGTCCACATCTCCACTGCCTGGCTGCCTCGCAGGCGCGCGCGTCCGCCCCGGCGCGGCCGGGCTGCGTTGCAGCTGCATGGGGGAGGGCGCCTGGGGGTCTGGACGCTCGCCAGCAGGCTCCAGCAGTCTGTTTTCCTGCTCCTTTTGCATGTTGACCACATAGGCTCAACCCAAGGTTGATGGCGTGCTGCATGGTGGGCAGGCCCGTGCCCGGTGCTGCTGCACTTTGCGGTCGCCGCATGCATGCAGCAGCCAGGTGCGCCTGCAGCAGCCAGGTGTGCCTGCCGAACGCGCAAACTGGGTCTGAGGTGACTCTGCCCGGATGGTGCGGCGCAGGGCGAGTACCAGCGCAGCCAGGTGCCCTCGCCGGCTGCCGAGCCGCTCTCAACGCGCAGCAGCAGCGAGGTGGCGGGGCGCAGCAGCGGCGAGGTTGCCGCACCCGCCGGCGCGCTGGGCGGGGGCGCCGCGCCATAACCCCGGCCGGGGCTGCGCCCAGGGGAGAGGCTCCTGGCCTGTGCTCTGCGCAGGGTCTCTGCACAGTGCGGGATGCAGCGGCCGTGGCCCGTGCAGGGCCGCGCACACCGTCCCCGCGGTGAGGCGCGCGAGTTGCTGATAAAGAAGGGATGGTGTTGGTGCAGAGCGTGCTGCTCTGCGGGGGCGGCAGTATGGCATCGCGTTGCGGAGCAGCTTCGGGGCAGTGCTTGCCAGACTGGCGCTACGGGAGAGCGGGCGCAGGGGCGGGCTTGCTGCAGGAGTGGCCTGAATTTTGTCGCGCTGGGCGGTCGCCGCCAGGCTGGACAGCGTGTTGTAGACTAGGGGCGCCGCCCTGTGCGGCGCCCGGCTGTGTGCTATGCGTGGCAGGCGGCCTTGGTAATCAGTGTGCACCTCCTGTCTGTGTGACATCCCCGCCTACTGCGCCGGCGGGCAGGTTTGCGTGCTGAGTCTGCGGGCCAGCATATGCACGCCAGCCCAGCAAGTTTTGCTCCAAGTAGACACGTTTTGATATTGCACTTGGAACCGGTATGTGGCGTCCCAACCAACCGGCAACCTTAGCGGCGTGTGCCACTTAAAAACAGCGGCGGTGCTATGCTCTTTGCTCTGTCGGACTTCTGATCGTTTCTTTAATTGGCATTGCCGCCACTATGATACACCGATGATATCGAGCATGGAAATATAAAGGCTCTATGGCAAGCTATGGCAGCTTGGCTTCACTTGAATTTTTAATAATACTGTCTCACGCTCGACCCTGCGTCCGCCTTTTTAAATCACATCGGCACGTGACCCTAACCCTAGCACTCTGTGCTTGAAAGTTCAATGGCAAAAGCGAAGTCTGCCCCACAGCGTGCCTACCCGCTGGGCGGGCGCCAGCGCCGTTAGGGGTGCACAGCAGCCATGGCGCAGCAGTCGCGCGTGCTGCGGGAGGTGCTGCGTGCATACGCGTATGTTGTGCTGTGGATGGCCGTGAGCTCCTCGGTCATCCTGTTCAACAAGTGGCTGCTGGCTTTTAGCGGGTTCCCGTACCCGATTGCGCTCACGTCCTGGCACATGGCTTTCTGCTCCACGGTGGGCGTCCTGTGCGTGCGGGGGCTGCGCGTGGTTAAGTCCCACAACATGAGTGGCCACGACTACCTGCGGCGGGTGATGCCAATAGGTGCGACCCGCCTGTTTCAGCGGGCTCTTGTTGTACACACATTGGTTGCACTATACAGTGCAGGCAGGGCGAATTCGAACGCAAGTGTTAGGGCAGGTACACCTGCGCAGAGGCGCACTCTTCGGTGAGAGCGCACTGTTGGTTGCTGTGGCGATGCTTGCAGCGTGATATAAGGTGCTGGACAGCAATGACACTTTGGGAAGAGTGTGCCTGTCTCAGCGCCACGAACTGCAACAGAAGCAGTTGTGGCGCTGAAAGCACTGGCTACAACCTTGTCTCAGTGCTTGAGGACCGCCTTGACGCCACACCCCACGCACGTGCTCGCTGGTCTGGACTTGGGCACGCTGCTTCTGCACACGTGATGTGGCCCTCGTGGAGTCACAAAGGCGGGCTGAAGAGGATACCACTTGGTGTATCAGCCAGCTGAGGGATGCTTACAGGTTGCAGGGCCTGGAACGCATATTGCGGCGCCAAACGCTTGCACAACATGGCGCGGCAGGCGTGCTGTACGCGGCCAGCCTGTGGCTGTCCAACTCCGCATACCTGTACCTCTCCGTCTCGTTCATCCAGATGTCCAAGAGCCTGATGCCCGGCCTGGTCTACTTCACCGGCGTCGCGCTCGGCACCGAGCGCTTCGCGCGCGGCACGGCGGCCAACATGGCGCTGATCGCGTTCGGCGTCGCCATCTGCGCGTACGGCGAGGTCAACCTGCCGCTCAAGGGCGTCGCGCAGCAGCTCACGGCGCTGCTCTTTGAGGCGCGCGCCGCCGCCGCTCCGGCCCTGAAGCAGGCGGCCTGCGCTCTCAGCCGCATCAGCTTGAGCCCTTGCACAACAGCCACAGCTGCGCCCCTGGGATGCTGGCACCCCTCCGCACTTGTGCAGGACCTGTGCCGCGCTTCAAAGCAGGAATGCTCCACAGCCTACGGGGTCCTGCATGCCACTGCGATGATGCGCCAGTCCGGCAGGTGGCGAGGGTCACACCGGCGGTCAAGGGCGAGCGCACGGCAGCATCCTGCAAGCGCGCGTGACGGGCGGCCTCATCTGCCTGGGCGCAACCAACGGCCGCGCAGGAGGCCGGGCAGGGGCTGAGGCCGGACACGCGCGGGGGCGCGGCGCAGGCGGCGCGCCTGACGCTGGTGCAGCTGCTGATCAACAGCAAGGGCCTGCAGATGAACCCGCTGCAGAGCCTGTACTACATCTCGCCCGCATGCCTGCTCTGCCTGACCCCGCCGCTCGGTGCGCGCGCCTCCCTGGCCTGGTTTGCTTGCACCTCTTGTTAGCCCGCATGCCATCATTCCGAAAGCTGCCTCGCGTTCATGCTGTTGACACAGAGCTGTACAGCTCACCAGGTCCAGTCCCTGCAAGGCTGGAACCAGTCTGATCGCATGCACGTGAATGCCGGAACACAGTAGACGCTTTCAAGGTGCGTCATTGCATGTCTATAAACGTCAAAGCGCACCCCCGTCTGAAAGGCAGCTTGCATCCACGCTTGCATCCAGCTTTAGCCTGGCGCGGCTTCGCATGGACCTGTCGTCGTGGTGCTGCTGGAGCCGGGCGCACCCCGCGCATGGAGCACAGGTTGCGCCAGCCGGGTGATGCGAGGTGCTGCTGCGCGCAGTGCTGCTGGAGCTGGGCCCGATGATGCGCGACGCGAGCCTGAACCTAAACCCGGCTGTCCTGCTGGCCAACGCCCTGAGCGCGTTTGCTCTCAACCTGGTGCGGCCTGATCGGTGTTCTACGCTACGCTGAGCACAGCGAGAGGCGAGCCGCGTCTGTCTGCATGTTGCGTATTGTGGCAAGCAAGGGGTGGCGGGGTGGGCACAGGCGCTGCGGTGCTGAGCCACCGCTCTGCGCTGTGGCAGCGCACTGTGCTAACAGCAGGGCAGGCTGGAGCTTGGTGACGCCCTGTACAAGGTGAAATGCCAACGCTGCTTTATGTGGGCGGTCAGTGCGCATCTTTGACCAGCGCCCTACCCAAGGTGCATGCACTGCGCATGATCAGTGGAGTGGCAGTAAGAGATCAGTTAGCGAGGATGCATCTGGCGACCAGTGGGTGCGGCGCAGGCCGTGTTCCTGCTGATCGGCAAGACGAGCGCGCTGACGATGAACATCGCGGGCGTGATCAAGGACTGGCTGCTCATCTTCTGCTCCTACTACCTCTTCCGCGCGCCCGTCACCGCGCTCAACATGCTCGGCTACGCGTTCTGCTGTACAGGGGTATGGCCGGCGCCGCCGCTGCCCACTCCGGATCGGCCACAGGCACTCCTGTGCGGCTCTGCTTGCGCCAGAGGGACATGATATGCCTGGGATGTGCACGCATGGGTTCGCGCTGCAGCGTCATATGCCTGGGTGACATGCGCGAGGTGCATGCTTGTAGCAGCTCCCGCACCGGGGAAGGAAGGCAGCGAGGCAACAGAGTGAGAGACGCGGCCGCCTGTGCGCGAGAGATCGGCTTCATCCCCTCTAGCGTCTAGAGTAAAAAATGAAGCGCTCGGTGGCGCTGAGTGTAGGGAACAGCCTACAGCCAGCAGAAGAGCAAGCGTGGGCCGCACGTGAGGCGCCACGCTGGTACCGGCGCGCCGCGCGCAGGTGGCGGTGTACAACTGGATGAAGCTGAAGGCGATCCAGGCCAAGGCGGCGTTGAGCACAGGCAAGGACGCGGAGAAGGGCGGCGCGGGCGCGGGCGCGGGCGCGCCGGGCGCGCCGCAGCTGACCGCCGACGCGCGCTCACCCACCGCGCCGCCGCCCGCGCCGCCGCAGGCCGCGCCCGCCGACTACACCAGCTTCCGGTGCGCGCCGCTCCGCAGGTCAGGTTTAGCTAGGCCTGGTCCTCGGTAGGCCTAACCCTATCCCTATGCAGGCTGCGCGCTCCATGAAGGTCACCTCTCCTGCACGTGAAGAAGCGGGGAGCCCCCCTCCTGGTGCTATAAGAGCGGCAAGGTCATGTGACATAACGAGGTTTGAGGCTTGCTGCCCGATCGGCCCTGGTGATACGAGGTGGGCCGGTATGCCCTGTGCTGCAGGCGCGCGTCAGACACGCACGCTCCGGCTCTGCATGCCACTCAGCGCGGCGTCCTGCACCGACCGCACTTTTCTTCTTTCACAGTTGCGTATGCTGCATGGCTCAGGCATGCGCATGAGCATGCGCGGTGCGCCCGGCAGGTCAAAGGAGGACATCATGGAGGAGATCAGGCGACTGCAGGCTGCGCTGCTCTCGCACGACGGCAGCCGTGCGCCAGACACCAAGGACAATTGAGCGCGCGTGCTGTGCCTGCGCGCGTTGCCCTGTGTGACCGCATGGCCGCCCGGGCGCGTGCAGTCCGTGTTGAAGAGGGCCTGCTCACTCACTTTGCCTCCCCAGAGCCTCCCCAGAGCCCAATGATGTCAGGCTGGACCCTACAGGGCTGCTCCAAATACAAAGCTTCGTTTATCTTGGCCTCAAGCCCGGACGAAGGAAAAGTGTCCAGGTGAGTGCGGAGGCGCAAGGCT
>JAABUP010009588.1_pt1 | contig 11804 bp, 11 predicted proteins | sample 5559201 | NCBI WGS metagenome assembly JAABUP01 (sample SAMN10711887, study PRJNA513373) | rock metagenome | isolation source: Antarctica rocks | place: Antarctica | reverse complement strand
TACTCCGCCAGCACTGCAAGCCAAACCTATCCGTGGACGTAGCTGGATGCCCTGCGCTGCATTTGTATCACGGTGTGCCAAACATCAGGTGCGTAGCTGATAAGCAGCTCATCACATGTGTAGCAGCAAATGCGAACCAGCCCCTCGCCGAACCGGGCTGACATAGGTGTTCATCCACTCGACTGCAAGTTGTGCGCGCTGGTTTGGCGCGCGCCCTGACCAGCGCATGCCTGGCCGCCGCGCCGCTGAAAGCGCCGTTGCGCGCCCGTGCAAGCCCGCTCATGCCGCTGGACCGTCGCGCGGGCGCCGCAGGCACGCGCATGACCTTACCCTACCCTGAGTAATCCCATCCAGGCAAGCCACCGCATACACATGCATGGCCTTCCATGTGCGGCGGCCTGCAACACATGCTCTGGCAAAGAGGTAGCAGACCACTTCTCTGGCATCCGCGGCGCTGTAACAGGCATGGAGCTTGCCGCGCCGGCTCGCCGCGCTCCCTGGCGTTGCGAGCGTGCCTCCTCGTCGGCCCGTCCCGGTTTGCCCAGTGCCTGCCCCCATTCACATCACCCTCCGGTAGCGCTTGGCTTCCGTGAGCTTGCCAGCGCGAGGCCCGGATGGTCGGTGCTCATTGCCGTCTGTGCTCGCCTCTTGTTTGCATATCATGGCAGCGCCGCCGGGACGGCCACTAGAGTGCGGTGGAAGGGCCGGCTCGGCGGCGCGCCCCTGAATGCAGGCAGGAGGTGCGCACCTGCGGCAAGGACCGTTCGCGGCCGGGCCTGGTGCTGGCAAGCTAGCGCAGGCCGAGCGCTACCGGAGGCTGATTTGACGGGGGCAGGCAATGGGCGGACGGGTCGGGCCGTCGAGGAGGCGCGCTCAACGCCAGGAAAAGCGCCGAAAAGCGCCGAGCCCGCGCCGCAGGCTCAATGCCTGCGGCAGCGCCGCGGACGGCAGGTATGTGGTGCGCTTCCTCGTGTCGTAGCATGTGTCGCAGACCGCCACCGCCTGGTCGCCATGCCCATGCCGCAGCGCCTGCTGCTCTCTTGCCGCCTGTGGGGTTGCTGTATGATTTTCCATGCCAGGCAGCGCGTCGCCGAGCTGAACGTGTCCACGGCAGGGGCATGTGCGCAGGTTGCAGGCATACGTGGCCTGCAGATCAGCATGGTCGCAGCGGCTGTGCCCATGCCGCGCACAGATGCGAAGCCAGGTGCGGGACGCGGTGCCGGGCATGCCTCGCAGCAGCATCGCGCATCCCACCCATGAGCTAGACCACCCGATCGTGCTGGGCAGCAGCAGCAGGGCGGCTGCGGGGACGGCGCGGCGGCCGCAGCGCTTTCCCTGCTGCTGCTGCCCAGCACGGTCGGTGTCGTCTGCCTCATGGGTGGGATGCGCGACGCCGCCGCAAGGCATGCCCGGCGTCAATGCCAAGCGCGCATGCTGGCGCGTCTACCAAGGATGGGCGGCGATGCCTGAGGCTCTGACACCGGACCGTGTCCACGCACGCATGTACATGCATGTGTGCAAGCATACAGGTAGGCCGAGCGGCTGCTGGCGGGGCCGGCAGGCGCGCTCGATGTTGGGACCCATGAGGACGTCGCCAAGCGTCTCGACGTTGTCCACCACGGCTAGGTCGCGGGGCACGAGGCTTACCGCGCTTCCCAGGCTCCCTGTTGGTTTGTGGCCCACTCTGAGGTCCTGCACGCACACCTGTTGGCAGGGCTGTTGGCAGCACTGCTGGCGTATGTGAGTGCAGGGCTTTGAGGGGTAGTCTCTGAGCAGTGAGCCTGGGGAAGAGCAGTGAGTGTCGTGTCCTGCACTCTGGCGGAGCTGGACGATGGGCAGAAGCTTGGCGACGTCCTTTTGGACTGCAACATCACGCGCGCCCCCGCCCGGCCCCGCCGGCAGCCGCACGGCCCACCTGTCTGCTGGGACACACCGTGTGCTGGGCTGGCTCCCAGCTTGGCAGGCATGACCGTGCACCGTTGCAAACAGTGGGGCACCCCAGCTCCTCTGGTATGTATAAGGGTCCTGCGTGACAGGGAGTCGCCCGTGCATGAGCGGCAGATGGGGTGCAGGCGGTGGTGCCATCAACAACTGTATCTCGCAGGCCGGGGGCGTCGCGGCGCTGTTCGGGCTGCTGGCGGCCGGCGGCGCTACCGGCCGGCATGAGCAGGCTACCTGCGCGCTGGACGGCCTGTGCTTTTGGCAGCACCAGGGGCCAGGACAGCGTCAGGGAGTGCAGGGGCATCGCTGCATTGGTCGCTGCGCGGGTCGAGCTGCTGGCGCCCGGCGACCCTGCGGCCGTGCACTGGCCGGCCGCTGCGGTGCTCCACTGCGCCGGCGGTGCGCCCCGCATGTCTGCTGCCCGCCCGTCCGCCCGCGGCCTGCCGCTGAGGCCCGTGCGTGCCGCGCGGACCGCGACGCGCTGCTCATGGACTTCAAGCCCGTGTACATGCTCTGGTCATGGCCGGCGACAGACGGAAGAACGCGTGCCACTCGGCCGCGGCCAGGTGATGGCCAGCGCTCGCTCGAGCGCCGCTGCATGCGCAGCATGGACTGCGGCAGCGCCTGCTCCACGGCGCTCGCGCGCGCGCCGGCCGCCACCTGGTAGCCGCCGAGCGGCACGCGTTGCGCCGGCTGCCCTCCACCATGGCCAGCGTGTAGAGTGATTTGACCTCCATGAGCGGCGCGTCGCGGTCTGCGCGGCATGCACGGGCCGGCTCACCTTGGCAAGCTTGTTTTGCGACGGCCGCATGGTGAAAGGCCGTGTTGTGGCGCGCGGAGCCCCGCGGCGCTAAAGGGCCTGTCAGCAGACAAGGTGGCTGCTGAAGGCGACCCGGCTAGCAGAGACCTGCCAGTCAATGTTGACTCCGTCCGCGCTGCCGCCGCCGCCGCTGCCGCTGCTGCATCACCTGCGCTTCTCTGCGCATGTGGAGGCACCATACGGGCAAAGTGCGCCAACCTGCATGCGGACGCCACCAAGGCCGGGCCTGCCGAGCGCGCTGGCTGGCGCACGCGCCCGCCGCCTTCTGTGAGCGTACAGAGAGGCCGCAAGCGTCCGGCTGCACAGCACGGCCACGTTCCAGGAGTAATTGGCTGTTGTATGGGATAATCACAAAGGGGCTTGAAAAGATGTCCTCGCCCTGCAGCGCACAAGCCCGGTGGGGCCCGGCTGCCGCTTGCATGGCGGGGACCGCGCGCGCCGCTGCCGTTTCGGCCCCACGGCGCGCTTGTGCGCTGCAGGGTGGTGGACGTCTTTGCCAGCCCCTCTGTGGTGGTCCACGACCACGCCCACGCCCAATGGAGCGTGGCGGTGCTGTGCTTCCTGGGCTGCAAGCCGGCAGGCAAGGGCGCCACGGTCTCGCCCGGCGCCTTCGTGCGCCATCCAGTCCTGCCGCGCCTTAAATCAACGTCTAGAGCGCGCTCTCCGCGAGCGCCCAGTGGCAGAGGCAGGCCTTGGTCTGTGTTGCGCATGATGGCTTCCACTGCTTGCTGGCAGCCTCCTCTCTACATGCTTTTTTAAAAGTGACAGTGCGGCACAATTAATGTCAATGGCCTGACAAGCACTGTCTGCGTCGAGCACCGCATGCACCATGTGCTGGTTAACCCTTCAGGACTTGAGAGGTAGAGTACATTGTGTGCAGCAGCCATGCCACTTAGACACCGCTATCAGAGCCCGTATGTGGAGCACTGTAACTCCAATATGGGACTTACCCAGCCTGCATGCGCGTATGCATAACTATGCGCACATGTCATGCAGTTGAGCTTTTGCTGGCTGTAGGCCTGTGCAGCAAAGCACTGCATTGCACACGGCATGTCAGTCATGCATCCTGACTCTGATCGACAATACAGCCGGAAAGGCACCTGCTCAAGCCAACGTGCAAAGAATGCAAGCGCGCATGCTCCTTGCTATGCTCGATGCATGCAAGGAGCAACAACACCTCCCTCCTGGCCCATTCGATGCAGGCAGCAAAAAAGCTCTTAATTTCCCCAGCCAAACAGGCTCCCTGCACATGATGCAGCCAGATCTGGTGGCAAAGCTGCTGGAAGTGTCCAGCCGTTTCGGCGGTGCGGCTGCACATGACATGGTGCATCACTCAGCGACCATGTGTCGCCCGTACTCCATCCCATGACACACGGCACAGCGGCAACTACGCGCACAGTCACCGCGGCCGCCCGAACAGGTCCCCGCGCAGGCCGCGCCCGAGCGGCGGCGGCGGGTCGGCGCCGCGCGGCGGCGGCGGCGCCGGCGGCAGCGCGCCCAGCGCCTTCCAGGCCTGCGAGTTGTACCGCGCGCCCGCCTGCATCAGGAACTCGAACGCCGCCAGGCCGTCCTCGCCTGCGGCGCGCGCGGCACACCACGGTGCCGCAGGCTTGGCACGCACGCCCGGCGTCTGCACTGCGCTTGGCTCGGAGGTGTCGCTGAGGCAGCTGTGAGCTGGCGCGTGCATTATGTTTGGTTGGGAACGCAGCTTTCATTTGCCAGCCTCTGCAGGCGGAGAGCATACTGTCTGCTGGGCCGCTGTGCGCCTGCGGAGCTGGGCCGCGCCCTTCTGCATGGCCAGGAAGAGCGCGGTGATGCCGTTGCGGTCGGGCTCGTTGACGTAGGCGGCGTCCGCGGCCGCGTCCTCGCCGCCCACCAGCAGCCGCAGCATGTCCACGTTGCAGGAGCGCGCCGCCAGGTGCAGCGCGTTCCTGCCGCCCGCGCACATAGCGTGGGGCGCGCCTGCATCCTGCATATGGCTCTCTGCTTGCAACATTGCGCATCCGCTGTCTGCCTTGTGCCTCAGCGCAGCCATAAATCGGACGGGGCGGCTGTTTGCCTCGCATAATGCGCCTTGCCCCACATATTGTTCCCCTTGTTTAGGACTTCATTTGATCTGCAGGAGGACAGGACGTCATTTGGCACAGAGGTATAACCCCATCGGCGTAGCGTTGCTGACACATCCCTGCCTGCATGCAGCAGCTAGGAGGGCGCATGCATGACCATGCCACCATGCGCCATGCAATCCTTGTCTCCCGCAGTCCGTGCTCTGGTGCCGTGCCCGACGCCCAGCCCGTGCCCCCACGCGCCCCCGCGGCGCGCACCGCCCGGTCTGCAGGTCGCACGCGCGCCGGTCCGCGCCCAGCGCCAGCAGCGCCTCAGCCGCCTCCACCTGGCCGGTGTCGGCCGCCCACATGAGCGCGGTGCGGCCGTGGCGGTCGCGCTGGTCCACCTCCACCTCCTCCAGTGAGCGCTCCACCATCCTGCGCGCGCGGCCGGGTATAGGATAGTGGTAGGGTAGAAAGGGTGGGGGGTACCTAGCTGAGAAGGATCAGGGTTGGGCGCCGCCGCAGCAGTCCTGCGCTTGTTGACCTCCACCTCCCGCCAGCAAGCGCTCCACCATCCTGTGCGCGCGGCCGGGTCGGCGAGAAAGGGTTAGCATTTGGCGCTGCCGCAGCACCCTGCGCTGGCCAGCCTCCACATAATCCTGCGGGCGCTCCACCATCCTGCGCGCGTAGCCGGGTCAGCGTAGAGGGCATGCGCGCGGCGCCGCCGCAGCAGGCCTGTACTGGCCAGCCTGCAACCCGGCCAGCGAGCGCTCCACCATTATGCGTCCAACAGGCGGGCAGGACACAAGTGTAATGGGCATTCGCCGTCCCCTTGCTTGAATGCGCGCCTGCGGAACGCGAGAGACGCCATGCCTGAACTGACAGAGGAATGTGGGTCCCTGGGTCCCTGGACACGTGCGCAGCCACAGTGCGCTGGCGCGGGCAGCGGCGGGGGCGCGCCGGATGATTTCGCGGTGCTGCCCGCGCTCGGCGGCCTCGTGCAGCGTGGTCGCCAGCTTCTCATCGTCGCCCTCGGGGCCGATGATGGAGAAGCGGCCGGCCGCCTTGCGCTGCCCTGCCGGCCACCCACACGCGCTTCACCTCTGCGTGTGCTGTGCAGGGAGCTGCTCAACACAACGGCCGGCCGTTGGCCCCGCTCAGGCCACACCCCATGCTCGCTTTAACGCCGCGTGCATTCTAGACAGGAGCATCGGTTTGCAGCGTATATATTGCAAAAGGGAAGCGTGCAGGAGTGTGGCAGACCGCGCTGGCTGGCCTGGTGGCTTGAAACCCATGGCGCTTGAGCACTCCGGCACTATGCAGGAGCGCGCAGAGGTGCCAGCTCTGCTGCCATGCTCAGGCTGGCCCAGCGGAAGCGCTGGGTTACGGGGCAGCCTGGCAGCTCAGGTGAGCTGGCGCTGGACTCACTGTTCCCTTGCAAGCCCAGTCTCTGCTGCCGCTCTCGTCAGGCCGGAGGGACTGTGCGGGCAGCCTCTGCGCAACTGTGAGGCAGGAGCGCACACACAGGGCCTTGCAGCATCATGGTATGACACGGGAGAGGCTGCACGGTATGGGGCTGTGCAGAACGCACGGGGAGCACGCAGCACTGGGCGCAAGCGGCGACCGCAGGCCCCCTGGCAGGAGCGCACGCAGCAGCGCAGCAGCCTGGTCCGCGCTCAGCCCCCTGCCGCCCTGCACGCCGCCGAGGGCGCCCAGGCCGCCGCGGGCGGCCTGGGCGCAGGCGCAGACGCCGGGGCCGCCGTGCCGGACTGCTCGGGGCCTCGGGGCGCGCTGTCTGCGCCGGCGTCTTTCGGTGTGTCCTGCACACCCGCAGCAGCAAGGTCCTCTCTCTTTCCTAGGATGGGTCCTCTGGCCCCACTTGGGCGGACGGTGAGCAAAGCCGCGGCTGTGTGAGCAAGCGCGCACCAGGGCGACCGGGCTTTCAAACCTGACACGCGCGTCTGTCATCGCTCCAGCCGCAGCACGCACTGGCAGCGCCTTCCTGCGTTACAGCTGCAAGGAGTGTCGTCAGAAGAAGCTAAGCACAGGAAACTACGGCCTCGACAAGGCCTTGGGCGTTGCGTTACATGAGCATGCTCTAGGGTACATGGCGGTGTTACACCGTGGAGTGCCGCAGCTGTGAACCTGCTTTCCACCAATTGTTGCACCGCCGACCGTGACCGAAGTTCATTGATCCTGGAGAGCCAGTTCCACTCTCAGGCTGTACATCAGCATGACCACCAGCAGCAAATGGGTTTAGCATAAGCCAGGCAAATTTAGTGACAGAGACACTGACGTAGCAGCACCATTAAGGTTTAAAGAGCAGTGGGCGCTGCTTGAGGCTGCTGAGCTCGGTGCCGGCAGAAGGTCGAACCACTACATATGACTGGCCTTCACACCGTTGAATACGCCAGGTACCAACCAAAAATCCGCGCTCAGCATAAAAAATAAAGCGGCGCACGCTGCGGCCAACACAGTATACACTCTCGCGAGCCACCAAGCACCACGCTGCCTCTGCACAGCAGACCGCTGGGCAGGCAGCTCGAAGCATCCTGCCCCCGCCCCGCGCTCAGGCAGCGCCCCTGTCGCCCCCCTTGGCCACTTTGACGGGCAGGATGAGGTGCACGTTGCGCTTGAGCAGCGTGATGAGCTCCTTGCGCGCGGTGATGCCAATCTCGCCGATCACGCAGCCCCGGGCGCCGATGACCATCTTCTTCACCTTCACCCGCGCGCGCGCCAGCTTCACACCATGAAGTTGTGTTTCTGTAATGATGCGAACGGAACTGATCTCTGCAAGCGCGCCGCCCGCGCGCTCTGTTCAGAGTGGGCTGCAAGCCTGCGCGCAGTCTGCGCGTCAGCCCGACTGCGCTCCGTCAGACCGTCTGGGTCCAGCCTTGGCCCGTCCTTACATACACTCATGGAATGCTTACGTGCGCAGTGTCTTGTGGCGCCCACCCGCGCATTGCCCAGAGCGCGGGGCGTCCGGAGCGCCGCGCAGGGGGTACGGCGATGCGGGGCGGGGTCGCCGGGCGCCACACCCGCTCGTCGCCCACCAGCAGCGGGACCTCGATGCGCACGGAGCCGTCCGGGAATTCGTCCACCTGGCTCGCGCCGAAGCGCAGCTCGTACGGCAGCTCCTCGTGCAGCCGCCGAAACGCCTTCTCGCGCACCACCTGGCGCGCAGCAAGCCCAGGTCAGGACAGGGTCAGGGTAGGGTGGAGAATGCCTTCTCGCACACCACCTGGTGTGCAGCAGGCTGTCGGTCAGGACAGGGTTAGGATAGGGTGGAAAGCGCCTCCTCGCGCGCCACCTGGGCGCAGCAGGCCGTCCAGGTCAGCCGCGGCCCCGCCGCGTCGGCCGGCTCGCGGTACCTGGGCAGGGGCGGCAGCCTCGCCTGCTACCGGGCCCCAGCCGCCCGCGGAGCGCGGCCGCCGCGTGCGCGGCCGCCAGCGGGCGCCTGTGCGCGCATACGCGCGGCAGGAGCGGGGCCATGGCGTGGCAAGGCGCCGCACCTCCTTGGCGAGCTCGACGGGCGTCTTGTCGGTGTGCTGGCTGGCGCGCACCACCCACGCGCCGGGCGTCGCCCTGCGCGCGGGCCGCCATTGTGTTCACGGGACATAGCTCGTCTCAGGCGGACACGGCCCTTGCCAGACTCGACTCCATTAGCGAGCGTGCGGCAGCCTGGCGGAGCCCGGCCGGCACGCGAGCGGGCATGCGGGCCGAAGCACCAGCGCGGCAGCGCCGCGGTGCAGCTCTCGCGGCGGCGCCGCTCGAGACGCAGCGCCCAGACGAGCGCCGCTGCGCTCACAACTCAGGAGATGTGCAGGGCCTGGGTCGGGTCAGCGGCGCCAGGCCCAGGGCCCCCGTGGTGCGCGCCTGGCCAGCAGGTCGGGTATAAGGTCAGGGTGTAGGGACAGGGTTGGGGCGCGCCTGGCCAGCAGGTCGGCGCGCAGCTCGGCCATGCCGGCGCCCCGCGCGGCGGACACGTTGAACACGCGCTCAAAGGTAGCCGCCTGGCCCAGCTTCGCGGCCAGCGCCTGCAGGCGCTCGCCGGCTTGGCGCGGCAGCAGATCCACCTGCGCGCGCGGTCAAACCCTGCAGGGTTGCGCCGGCCTTTGGGGAGCAGCAGGTCGACCTGCGCCATGGGCGGCGCCCTCGCCGGCGCATGCGGGCTCTTCCCGGGGCGGCGCGTTGAGCACTCTTGAGGGAGTCGCTGCATTCTGAAGCAAGCAACTGCCGGCACCGCGCGCCCAAAGCGCCGGAGGTGGGCCATGCGCGATTCGTCTCGCGGAGTCACAGCTACCTTTGCGCTGATCGCGAGCCAGGGTCGGGACCCGGCTGGACTGCAGGCCGCGCTGGGCGCGCGGCGCTGGCTGGCGGCAGCAGGTGGGCCCCAGGCGCGCCTTGTTCAGGACGAGGAGCGCCGGCGGGGGGTCCCAGTCCGGCAGCGGCCCGCGCGCCATGTGCTCCACCAGCGCCAGCACGCGCGGGTCCTCGCGCGTGATCTGCGTCGCAGCCCCGGCTCGCTGCAAAGGGTACGGTAGGATATGGTTAGGGAATATCGTACCGGCTCACTGCGGCAGCACCCAGCCGGAGTGCGTGCACGCCCCATTTGAGGCGCAGCTCCAGCTCACTATAGCAGCACCACGCTGGAGCGCGCACACGAGTAGTATCTTTCACCAGACCTCGCCAGGCCCGCCTTTATGCGCAACGGGCAAGCTAGCTGCGTCTCTGCAAGAGCGCCGCGTCAGCAGGTCGCAGCCACATTTGCACAGCAGCCACACAGCACCCACGCATCTCCCAACACAGACAGCACCAAGGCGACGGCTTCCGCCCTGGCCCACCTGCCGGTGCGCGTCCAGAACGAGCAGGAGCACGTCGGCGTCAGCTGCGGCGCGCCAGGCGGAGCGCACGCGCGTCGCGTGGCTGGTGTCGCGGTACCGACTGCGCGCGCGCGGGGACCCACCCATCGCATGCGGGAACGGGTGGGAATACCCGCGCCCTGCTGATGCGCCGGCGCGCAGGTGTCACAGGCGCCAGGTCCCATGCATTCAGCGCCCACTCACCCTCCCGCACAGAGCCACAGGGGCAAAAAACGCCGCAGGAAGCGCAGCCGGGCGACCAGCGCCGGCGAGCGCCGGGCGAGCGCGCGCGCGCGCGCGCTCCCGGCCCCGGCAGGGTACAGGGCTAGGTCCCCGGCGAAGGGGTTAGGGCGTGGGCACGCCTGGTGGTGACCACGCCCGGCGTGTCATACAGCGCGACCTGCGCGGCGCCCTCCGTGAACGCGCCCAGGTGCGAGTCCTGCGTCGTGTTGGTGCGCGGCGACACCGCGCTCACCTGCACGCGCGCGCTCTGCCCGCGTCGGCAGCGCACGATTCCGCTTCTCTATAACATGACTGTGACACAAATGACAGAGCAAAGCACACAGGCGGCACGCCACTCGCTCGGGGATGCGAACAGAGTGCAGCGCTGTCGTATGCATGCTGGATGTGTGCAGGCCAGGTGCCAAGCATCCCGTGAACAGGCACCTCTGCATGTCCGCACGTGCGCGGTCTGCGCTGGCTTCTGACAACCCTTGGGCGTGGGGCCAGCCTGCGCGCACATGCACCGGCGCGGTGCCGCACTGGGGGGCGCTGCGGCCGCCCACCTTCTGGCCGACCAGCATGTTGGTGAGCGTGGACTTGCCCGCGTTGGGCACTCCGATGACCGCCACCTGCATAGGGTTTAAATTAGGGAAGTTTAGTAGGGTAGGGCGAGGCGGCCACGCCTTCTTTGAGATGAGTGAGCCACGCAAGGCCTGCGCGCACACGCACGCTGCCATGCTCCCGCAAGGCTCACATGCAAGCACTGCGTGCGCGCCCCGCTGAACAGACTCAGGCGCAGGGCATGTGCTGCCAAGTTAGGTGAGCGAAGGGCAACGGCTTTTGTTGCGGCGCGCCTGGACCATGCGCTGCTCGTGCAGGGGGACGGGCGCGGGCGCGGCGGCCGCCGCCGCGTTCGCGGCCAGCTGCGCCGCGCGCGCCTCCGCGACCGCCAGCGCCGCTGCGGCCCGCGCGGCCCCCGACCCCGGCTCCGCCCAGGCCGGTGCGCCGGCGGGGCCGTCGCGGCGGCCGCCGGCCTCGGCCGGCTGCGAGCGACCCCGCGGCGCGCGCTGGGGTGCCGGGCGTTCGCTGTCCAGGGCGTCCCTGTCCAGGGCGTCCCAGCTCGGCGCGGGGGCCCTGGGGCGCGGCGCCGTATGCGCGCTGCGTGTGCCGCCCAGCGCCCGCCTGCCCGGCCGCGCACCCCCGGACCGCGGCGCCGGGCCCAGCAGGGAGGCCCCGCTGCGCCGGCTCCCGCGCACTGCGGCGGCGGCGCGCGGCGCCGCCTCGGCGGCGCGCCGGGCCCCATGCGCCGCGTGTGCCGGGCCTGCACTGGCGGCATCGGCGGCCTTGTCAGGCGAGCCGCCTTCCCGGCCCCGCGCCCCCGCCGCACCCAGGGGGTGCTCCGCCCCAGGCCGCTCGGCGCGGCCGTCGGCGCCAGAGGACGCCGCCGCACCCAGCTCCTCCAGCCAGGCGGCAAAGCGGGCGGCATCCTCCGCGCCTGCGGGCCCGGGCAGGGCCGGCCCGCCGCGCTCGGCCAGGCGCGCGGCCAGGCGCTCACCGAAGCCGCCGTCCCCAGCGCCCCCGCTGGCGCCCGCCGCCCTCTCAATCTCCTCCATCAAAGCGGCAGCCTGGGCAGCATCGAATGCTCCCGCAGGTCCGGGCGGGTCCTGCGCCTCGTGCTCGGCAAAGTACGCCGCCAGGCGCTCGAGCGAGGCATCCGCCTCCAGCCCCTCGCCGGCCTCGGCGCCGCTCCAGAGCTGCTCCGCAAAGGCAGCGAAGCACGCCGCCTCGTCTGCTTCGGCGAGCGCCGGCGGGTCCGGCGCGCCGTGCCCCTCCTCCCCAGGCCCCTTGCCAGCGCCCATACCGAGCTGCTCCGCAAAGGCAGCAAAGCGCGACGCCTCGTCTGCGTCAGTC
>JAABUP010009586.1_pt1 | contig 11805 bp, 6 predicted proteins | sample 5559201 | NCBI WGS metagenome assembly JAABUP01 (sample SAMN10711887, study PRJNA513373) | rock metagenome | isolation source: Antarctica rocks | place: Antarctica | reverse complement strand
AAATGTATTACTTTCATAAAAATAAACAATACTTTTCAATATTCATAAACAATCACACTTGAAGCACTCTGTTTATTAAATATTGAAACAGAGTCAGTTAAGAAATGTTTTCAAAATTTAATAACTTGACTCTATGTTAACATTTGCAGATAATTTATACATTACAATGTTACAAATTGCTCACTTTATCACACACAAATTCAAATGTCTGTAAAAGTGTCAAAACAGTCTGAAAAGATTCAGTCTATCAGGTTTCACACAGGGTTACACAGCTACAATTTTTAAAAAATTGACAACTCAGCTGTCTGTTAACATTTTTAGATGATTTTTACATCATAATGTTACAAATTGTTCACTTTTCAAGCAAGAAATCAAAACATCTGCAAAAATGTCACAACAGTCAAGAAAGACTCAGCCTATCAGTTTTCACTCAAAGTTACACAGTTAAGATTTTAAACTGTGAAAGAAAATTGACAACTTCACTGTCTGTTGACATTTTTTAATGAATTTTGCATCACAATGTCACAAACTGTGTACACTTTCACAAAAAAATCAAAATGTCTGTTAAAGTCTCAAAACAGTCTGAAAAGACCCAGCCTACCAGTTTTCACACAGAGTAACACAGCTGAAATTTTCAAAAAATTAACAACTCTGCTGTCTGCTGACATTTTCAGATGATTTTTGCATCACAATGTCTCAAATTATGCGGTCTTTTACACAAAAGTCAAAATGTCTGCAAAAGTTTCACAACAGTCAGGAAAGACTCAGCCTACCAGTTTTCATGTACAGCTACACAGTTAAAATGTAAGAGAAAAATTGATCACTCAGCTGTCAGTTGACATTTTCAGATGGTTTTTGCATCACAGTGTGACAAATCATTTATTCTTTTAGAAAAAAATCAAAGTGTCTTTAAAAGTGTCACAATCATAAGAAAAGACCCAGCCTACCAGTTTTCACTCAAAGTTACACACTCAATATTTTCAAATATTCAAGAAAATTGACAACTTCACTGTCTGTCAACATTTTCAGATGATTTTTGTGTCACAGAGTCCTCATTCACTCACACTTTCAGACAAAAATCAAAAACTGTGCAAAAGTGCCCTAACAGCTCAGATCAGATCAGCCTATCACTTTGTTTTTTAAAAAGTGATAGGCTGAGTCAAATCCAGTATTTTATTTTTGTTTACCCATACAAAAAAGTAATAGGCTGAGCAGCCTATCAGGGGAAAATGGTGTTAGAATCACTGCATAGCAAATCTTTAGCATAAAGAACTTTGATAAAGTCTTAATTATACAAATAAGATTATGTATTGTATAACTGCTTGTAATCACATAGAAATTCAATGAGTTCTTTATGAGTTTTACTTAAATAGAGTTTAAGATCAGTGATTTTAAGTTTTAACTCATTGTTCTTTTTTCTTTTAGTAGTCAACTCAGTATCAGACTTACTGTCTTTTAATTAATGTTAGATTTAAGAGAAGAAGAATGTTTCTGATAATCTATGTCTTATAGATATATCTTAATCTGACAGTAGTTTATACAGCAATTTAAGATCATCTTAACACATACATGCTGCAGTAACACTTCTGTATAATATTATAACTTACTTCTGTTATTGTATTATCTTCAGCTTCATTAGTAACTGTGTTTTAGCCTTAGTTAGTTAAGCTGAAGCTATGTTCTTAAGAGGTAACATTTCAGCAGATAAATCTGTTAATGCATTATTAACTGCTTACACATCTGACAACCTCATAACAGAAATACTTTAAATATTCATGTCTGTTGTTTGCTGTTCTGTGATCATGATGAGAAAACTCTGCTATTAAATAAACTGTCTCTTTAAAAGTAAAGTAATTAAAGCTGTAAGATCAGACTAACATGACAGAATAAACAGTAGCAGTTATAATAATAATAATAATATATGATGATTAGTCAGTGTTTTATAGACATGCAGCAGTATAGTGATCTTCATCAATAAATTAATTACTAAAGATTGTAAATGTGCAATGCATATCTTTTATATATATATGTAAAAATGAGAGGCTTAAGCAAATAATGAGTAGCTGAAATAAAGCCTTATTGCATAAAATTGATTCTCTAGCCCTAGTCTCTGACATTAAGCAGAAATAATTAAGAAAATTTATATAAGTATAAAAGCTTAATAAAAAGAAGTTATAAAGACATAAGTAAAGTACTATAATAAGAAGACTAATTGCTGAAAATATGCTGAAGAAGACTATGTATAGCTGATGAGAAAGAACATTTACAGCATATGCTTTAATAAGAAATTCAATTACAAATATTATAATCTTTACTGTATATCAGATGTTATGTTTTGATCTAAGATGCCTCAAATATTAAAGCTAAAGGTTTATGCTTGTTAATATAAAGGTCTCAGTGTACAGTGTAGAGTAAACCAGTAGTTGATAACTTGTATTGAGTTAAACATGATCATTTTCATAGAGGAAACAATTCTATCTATATAGTATGCTTGCTCACTGTGCTCATTGTCAAGCTTGTCAAGCTGACTCACTTATGCACCATTTGAGCTGCCTCATCATGCTCATCATCAAGCATGTTAAGCTTATACTTAAGTGTACACTTCATCTGTGTAACTTTACATTCACTAGCCTCTTTTTAAACTATGGTTGTAACATTTAACTGATTGACATACTGCTTAGCACAGTGAAGACAGCATAGATGCAGAAGTATGAGTGTGATGATTAAACTAACTGACAGTGAGATGCAGAGTGCACTTAAAAGAGAATAAGAAGACATAATATTAAGACTTAAAGTTAAAGTGAAAGAAAGTTATACAGCTTAAAGGGTTCTGCACAGCAGAAAAAAGACATGATAGTTTAAGTGTAATATAAAGAAAAAAAGATTTCAGAGAACCTGATGAGGTTTATATATCACAAAATGATGCTGTTAAATTGCTGAACAATAGAAATCTTTTGACAATAGGTTAAATCAGTACAATAACTAGCTACAAAACATTTATTGATCTTCAGAGGATTCAAGAGCAAGCTCAGGCGTCACAGAGATGACGAATGTCGCAGCACCTCCGCCGTACGCTGAACAGAAGTCAGAACTCGAGCTGTCTGAATCCCGATTGTCCGGACCTTTGAGCCTGACCATGGATGGCCAGCTCATTTACCCCACCACGCCACCAGCGACGGCTTTGTATCAGACATCAAGAACCCTGGACATGCCGGGCTCCTCGGTCAGCATCAGCCGTCTCGGGCCGCACAAGTTTAACAAGCCCAGCATGCTCAGCGCTGGTGCCACTTCTCCACAGAAGCTTGAAGGCTTCGACTCAGATAAGGCCATTTACGAGATCATCCGCACCCCGTTAGTGCTGACCAAGTTGGAACTCAAGGGAAAGAGAAGGAGCACACTTCCCGGTTCGATAAAGATGGAAAGGGGCCTCTGGAGTTGGAAGACCTGGCATGAACATAAGGGCTCAAGAACCTTACTATTCCGCGCCACACCCAACACATCCACCAAGAAGGGTTTGGGACTCCGGTGGATGGATGCGGGAGGCCAGGTATTGGCGATGGAGAGGCTGGAGATAGACGGTGATAGATCATCTCGCCCGATCATGGCATTTGAGAAGGACTTGGAGCCGGCGACTCAGGACCTTCTCGTGGCATGCTGGTGTGCCAAGGTCTGGGCTGCATCACAGTTCCCAATGAATAATGGCAACAATGCAATGGAAACACGTAAGTCTTATAACTCGTGTCTGGCAGGCACGCTTCACTTTGAAGAGTACTCCTTATTGACTTGAATTCCTAGTACGACGCCGACTTCGTCTTGGAAAGGATGTGTATGCCGGAAAAGCGTAGGAGTTCGTGATTACCATTACGGTAACGGGGAGTGCTTCAAAGGGGCGTAGGACGGATAACTTTCATGTAATCACACGCTTCTCAAATTCATGGTCTTTACGCAAGCTGTCAACCCGGGAGAAACCCCGGTAGGATGAAAATGGTAGGATACATTCAGCTCCAGGAAAGATGTCTTTTTTTGACCGAGGGGTTATAGACCACGATCATGCAGCGATGTCCGAAAGAAAACGGAATAGCATCGATTCTCAATTCGTTGGAACTTCCTCTGCATCCTGATTGATGATATTGCGAGCGAAGTGAGCCGTGACGCTGGTGAGGCGGCAGGCCAAACCGCCGATGGCACCATTTCTTGTGAAGCAATCGCCAAGTGATTGTGTAGCAACATGAGGCCACAGACCGACATCAACCATGTTTTCCTTTTATGAAGCAATTGTTGGATCTGTGGAGCTGGTTGACAAGAAAACGCCCATCGACTATTCAATTTTGCTGTAGTTGATCAGGCAGGGGAATGTCAATGGATCTGGATGTCTTGACATTAACGTCATTCTTTTTTTTCACCAAGAGGCTGCATTTCACTTTATTCTTACTTCTAACCACTCGCTTCAGTTCTCTTCTCTTCTCTTCACGCACCGGGCCCATCGCGTTACCTGGAGCCAAGATCAATGTCAGACGAATTGAAATCGACGCCATCTTCTATAAGCGTAGAACCAACAAATTCAAACGCCTCTATTGCTAGTTATCGTGTGCCCTATACCTCAGCGATCTTTTAATCGCAAGCCTCCTGGCTCGCAAAGACTGACTGGGCCACGGTCATCGGACCTGCTCCAAGGCACGACTATCACACAGCATTCCAGCAATCGCTTTTCGTCTCCATGCAGCAAAGACAGCCAACGATATCTATACCTGGCCCATTGTAACCATCTTCTTCCGCAAGTGGTTTTTGTACTCTCCAATGCTGCCATCCCACCGTCTAATGGTCTTGTTCTCGCATACCATGATATCCTTGGCAATCTTATCAAGCAATCTACCGCCAGAGTCAGCAATCTGTCGTACCGTGTCGGAATGACTGTGGCATACCTGAAATCGTGGGAAACCACGACAACACCTCCGCTAAATGCATTGATAGCGTCAGCCAGACTGTCGATTGTCGGAATGTCCAATCCGTTCGTGGGCTCGTCCAGCAGTAGCATGTTGGGCCCGTCAATGGCCAGAAGTGCAAAGACAATCCTACTCTTCTGCCCCTCAGACAGGGTACCCATTAACGCGGTCTGTGACTCTCCGCTCAGACCATATCGACCCAGTTGCTGTCTCCAGTACTGGTAATCCTGGTTTTTGTCTGAGTATTTGTCCCGTACGAAATCCAACGCTGATTTGGTAAGGTCGAGCTGCTCAGCAGAATGCTGACTGTAAACTCCAAGCTTCAAGTGCGTGTGCCGAGACACAACACCGGAGTTTGAAGAAAGCTTGCCGGTCATCAGTCGTAGGAGTGTAGATTTGCCAACACCATTCGGTCCGACCAGCGCTGTCCTAGAGTCCATGTCCACTCCCAAATCGAGATGCTCATAAAGAGTGTCTTTGGCTTTGCCCGAATACGAGAAGGTAACGTCATCAAACGACAGCACCGGCGGCGGAAGTTTCTCGACATCTGCGAAACGAAAAGTGAAGACTCGGTCTTGAGCTACAGGTTGGATGAACCCGTCGGCTTCCATTTTATCAAGGATTTTCTGGCGAGACTTAGCTTGTCGGACCAGGTTGGCGTACGTCCCAGCCGATGCAATGAATTTTTTGATGTGAGTAATTTCGTCTTGCTGTTTTGTGTAAGCCTTCATTTGATTGACCTCCTGCTCCGAGCGTGTCTTGATGTATGAGTCGTAATTCCCACCATAGTAGATGAGTTTCTTCATGCGCATATCGATCATGTTTGTGCACACACCGTTCAGAAAGTCCATACTGTGAGAAACAAGGATCAGAGTACGGTCCCATTTCTTCAAATACTCTTCGAGCCACACGCAGGCTTCCAAGTCCAAGTGAGCGGTTGGATCGTCCAGAAGAAGCAGCGAAGGCTTGACAAAGAGAGCTTTTGCCAGCGCGACTCGCATACGCCAGCCACCTGACATGTCCTTCGTTTTCTTATGTATGGTAATCTTATTGAACCCAAGACCCGTGAGAATAAGAGATGCTCTGGTTGCAAAGGTAGAGGGATCCATTGTTTCCATGCGCTGATGAGGACTATTAGCTTCTACCAAAATCCTGAGGTTGAGTTCTTCGACTTACCTCGTACAGATCTTCTAGGATAGGGCTCTCTGGACCATCTTTCTCCAAGATCTCTTCGGCGAGCTTGTCTAGTCTTTCCATCGCATTCTCGGCCTCCTTAACGACCCACTCAAGAGCACCAAGGTCGCTTGGAGGAGCGCCCTCATTCAACAGGTAGATGTCGACCTGCTCTGGTATCGGATATTCCCGCCTGTCGATGGCCTTCAGAAGTGTGGATTTCCCGCATCCGTTCTCTCCTAGCAGACCATATCTTCGACTATAATTCAGCTCAAGTGTAGTGTCCGTGATGAGCACTTTGCCGTGGAAGACGAGAGATACTGAAGTTATCTTGACGTCCCGGCTTTGCGCCAGTGATGCCAGCACCCCGGTCGTGACCCGGTCAGATAGTCCATGCTTATCCAGCTGGTCCGTGAGCTTCTTGACGTCCGTCATCTTCTTCTCTGAAGTAGCTGGCTGCTCGTCATCAGGGAGAGCATTGCCATCGCCATCCAACAAAGGTGGAGTTTCGTCGCCATTGACGGATGACGCTGAGGATCCAGTTTTTGACGCAGCTCTTGATGAGACTTTGGAGGCAACAGTCTTCTTCTTTTCACCGTCTTCAGCCCGCTTCGCCTGACGCGCTGCTTTCGAAGCAGATACCATGACTGCGATGTATTCGGGTGTCAGGATCGGTGGATGCGTGTGTTCAAATCAAGAGAATGCGCTGATGAAGGATGAAGACTTCAAGGCTTAGTGGGGTTGCCTTATCGATTGGCGCCGAGGATCGATACGCTCACGGCAGCGTCAAGGAAGACGTACTCGTAGATTGTTGCGGACAGAAGAACAGAGGTAGATGTGATTTTCAAGATTTCCCGAACGTAAGAGCGATATAGCTCTCGAATGGCGTGGCAATTTTGCAGCACGTTCACTTTGGCTCAGATTGTTGATTTTGGGGTGAAAAGCTTTGTGTTCTGTAATTTTTCGCATCGCTTACTTTGCACATAGTGGGAAGAGGTTAAAAACGTTAGCTAGCGCCCAGTTCGAGTCAATAAATCCCAGGGTGCAGGACTCAGGCAATATGGCTTACTTCTAAAAACTTCTTCTACAGGATCTACAGTAGTATCAATCGCTATACTACAAAGATAAAACAAAGCTCTAACGCCAGCAAATGCATATCAATGTATCCCCCGTCGCGGAACGCCAAGCTATGCTGATCCAAGTTGTAGGCCCAGTCGAGGTGGACTGTGTGAGCTGGATTCATCTATCAGTAACGACAAAAGATAAATGAAAGGCTTTGTGTCTAGCATGTCGAATTGGAAAACTCTGTCTGATGCGAGATTCTGGACATTGTCCGAGTCAATGCAGGCCCCTCGCTAGACACAAATCCTTCGTGTAGTCGATCCCGAAGGATCTCTAATATACCCTTCTCCTCGGTTGCCAGGAAGAGATGGTCCGGGACGAAGATTCGCTGCGAGGTTATGATTATCTGATTCTCTGATTCTTTGGCTTCACGATGACTGTTCCTTCCGCCGATGGACAATCGACCCACCGTGTGCGTTTTCTCGACATCGTCAACCCCCTTGCTAAGATCCACAGGCGTGAACCAATAGATCGGATATTGCCTTTGGATGTTGTTGATCAGCAATGCCGAGACGAGTGTGAGCGCGGTGCTCAGTAGGACAAGCGGTAGTAGGTACCAACCCAGATGCGAGACTACAGGGTCGACAGCCGCGAGTAACGCCGTCGCTCCTGCAGGCGGGTGAACGGTCTTCGTCAGCACCATTGCGGCAGAAGCAAGCCCGCATGCCATTGCTCCAGCAACCCATCTTAGAGCCTCGAAGTTCGGATGCAACTCGAAGAGCTTGGTGATTCCGACCCCAAGGACGGCGGAGATAAAATGTCCGATAATGGCATTTCGAGGTTGTGATAATGGCGACTCGATGGTGTTGAACTCAAGGATAGCGGCTGCACCCTTCTGGCTTGTCAGCATATCTATGATCTGTACGGCCTCCCAATGGTAAACGTACGAAGCTGCCTACGATGAGAGGCGTTCCATGGGCCCGGAGCACCGGGCTCATGAAAACCCCCTCAATGATGGCAACGCCGCAGAATGCTCCAAAGAATGACCATCCTGCAACAAGCAAGTTGCCAATCTCCTTGCGCGGCGAATCTCGGTACCCAAGGACATGTGAAATGGGCCGTGGAAGTAGATGCAGACGTGATCGGGGAATAAAGCGCAGGATGTACTTTTCTATATCTATATCGAGATCCCGCGCAGCTGGGAAATGCATGTTTATCGATGGTTTCGAAAGTCCAATTGCCACCCCATGGCCTCTCAATGTAGATCTGACAAGAAGAGACAGGCAGTACCAGAAGCCATAACAGTCCGTGCTATGATTCACTGGCCTTCGAACACAATGAGCGTGGATGCGGAAGTCAAGGATGAGATTATGTATTCGTACATATTCGCAGCCGTGTTCCGGTACAGTACCCGAACTTTGCTATGCACCGGATGAATGAGGAGTTGCCCACAGCGCGATGACACAGAGAAATCCAAAGGAGTTTGACGCATCAACATTTGAGTTATGGCAGCCGAAAGGTCATTACGACCGGAGGTCGGGTAAGAAAGTATTCGGGATGGCACAAACTGCTAGCAGGAGCGGCCTCGATTAATCTGGCAACACTAACATCTGCACCTAGTAATTAGTTGTATCCAGTTTTAGTGTAGATTACATAGTAAATAAACACTGATGCGTCATAGAAATCACATGTCCATGGATTTCAGTAGGGAAATTGTAAATTTCATACAGACTATGGTGTTTATATATTCCCTATGCTAATCTACCTTGCTGTTGTCAACTTTAAGACTCTCTAGTGTCTTGTATTTCTTCATTAGATTCTTCACATTCTTGCTACTTATTGTAGACATAAATTCAGTCAAACCCTATATTCATAGTCATATAACCCTGTTTTTAACATTCAATTTGACACTCTGTGCCTCAATATTCTTCTTCAGACTGTAGTATTAAGTTCTTAATGACTTCAGAACTTTTTAAATCTTTAAATAATGTTGTTTTGATGCTTCTATCTCTTTATTTAAGTTATTAACTATGTATTCTGTTTCTATACTCTTATATATCTCAAATTCACAGTTCTTTTACATAAACCCATATTGAGCTCACATGTTAAAGATAAAAAGGTTTCAGTAAAGAATTTTCTGCTGTCAGAAATGTTGACACAGAAGGTTGTAGAATCAAAAAAACACATAGTCACAGAAGAATTCACCTGTTTTCTTATCAATATTCAATTTAAATGACTTCACACCCTTCTCACACATCTTTTCAGTCTGTTGTAACTTCAAAACCACTAAAAGTTAAACTGAGCAAGGTAGCTGTCACATTTTAGGTCACATTACTGTGTCAGAAAGATTTTAAGTACAGAAATTGTGCTTTGTCTTTTCTGCAGTCTGATTTCATTGTTGTGCAATGCAATTGACATGCATGTATATTTTAATAAGACTGAATTAACTCATTGTAGCTCTATTAACTGACTGTTTAAGAAAGAAGTGTCAGAATTTGACATTATTTGTAGTGATAACCTAATTCAGCTCAAGTCATTAATTATGAATATAATCAATTGTGACTGCACTCATCTGAAGTAATAAGAAGCTATGCTGCCTTGTATATGCAGCTCATTTTCACTTTGTTTTCTGCCATTCTTTAGTAATATAATCCTGTGCTTTTTGACTTGAAGCTGCACATAGAGCCTTTTCAATGAACTTGTCACATCTTATAACTGTTCACTGAGTTTACAGTGCAGTTTGTAAAGCTGTGAGACTGCAGTTTTCAAGCAAAGCTGCATATCTCTGTAAGGTACAGTTGCTGTGTACTTTACAGAGCAAATGGTTCACTTTCTGCTTCTTTGCTTTCAACTTTAAAAAGGCTTTCTTTACAGTGACCTGTTCTGCAGCTAAATCATCTGTAAGCATGTAGTGAAGGTTTCATTCTCTCATGCATCAGATTTTTAACTGTTGTAGAGCTTTCTTCAAGATATCAAAGTTCTTATGAGCAAAAAGAAGGTGAACTGTGAGAATTTAGCTTTCAAATTCATTCTGTATCATCATTGTATATAAATACCACCTCAATGTATTTGTACAATAAGTGAAATTCATTATTGTAAGATGTCTGTGACATCAAAGCTTTCTAATTTGATTTAACAGTTTAAATACAACATCTTCAGAGTTTAATTTGTCTTTAATAGAGATTTTAAGCTACTGAGTGTCAAAATCACATAAATTGAGATAGTTCATGGCCTCAGCAAGATGTATGAGTCATGAAAGCTTGCTTTCTGCTATGTGTTCATCTGAATTGAGTTGTTTTCATGCCTGTTCAGTGTTCTGAATGTTCATTTGCATTATATATGCTCTGTCAGAGTTCTTCATTTTATTATTCTTTTACATAATCTGAGTAATAGTTACTGATGAATAGTTTTTACTTACTTTCAGAGCTGCAATTTCATGAAGTTTTGAGTTTCTCTTTAAGCAATCAGTTTTTTTAAGAGTGTGAGTATGCTCTGTTCAATTGTCATTTCATTAAAGTGTAACTGCACTTTTATTAAAAAAGTGAGTGATGATGAAACTCACTTTACACTGCTGCTTAACTTTAACAAAACATTGCTGAGGCACTGAGAAGTCTTTCTGAACAGGAATTCACTTCTTTTGATATTGATGACATAGATAATTCAAAACAACACAGTTTAAATAGGTTTGAACATTTTAACAACATCAAATATTGTTCACATAGGGTTAATTGATGTTGAATTCATCAATTAACATTATAATGAGTTTTTTATTCAATAGAAAAAGCTTTTTTCTTATTGATTTGATGTTAAAGACAACAGAAATCAAGAATGTCAATGTTATCAATCAAGTTTGTTTCAAGGTAAAAAGCTGTCTTTCTATTCAGGCAATTTGCCTCAGCTATATACCCTTTTGCTAACTAGTATTACATCATGTCAGGTGAGCAAAAGAGAAGAAAGTGAAAGAGAGAAATGTCAGAAGAAAAAAGAGCAAAATGCAAGAAAGATGAATTGAAGAGAGGTGGCAAATCACCAGAATAACTATAACAAACTGTCAGCCTTCAAAAAATGCGTTGCCTCAACACTTGTCATCTTGATTGACCTCTTTTCTCTTTCATACAATCAGGTATCTTTCTGCCTCAATGTTTAATGCTTTTCACCCGTTCTCAATCACTTTTAACTCTGCCACATTAGCTGTCCTTCTGAGAACCTTCAGGTGTTCAATAAGGTCTTTCAGAATATTCACAAGGTCAGTCAATGCGTTCTGTGTTTCTTCTGTGTATATCAGGGTTGCATTCACGCTCTTTTTTAAGCCATTCAGGTTCATTATCACCTCTGTCATATGTTCCTGAATTCATTGTAGAGACTTTGTCTGTTCTTGAACCCATGTGCTAAGTCTTGCTGTGGTGTTTAAAATCATCAGCACAAGGGCTTTGAGAAAGGTTATATCAATTACTGGTTGTGATGCAGAGACCTTTTCAGCATTTGAGAACTTCTCTCTTGTTGCACAATTCTTTAACTGGTTCATAAGGCGCTGCTTATCTGTTGACAGAGTCTGAAGTTCTGCCTCATTGACCTTCTGTTTAGGTGTGCTGAACTGCTGTGATGAATTGAGAATCTCAACGCAAAT
>JAABUP010009585.1_pt1 | contig 11806 bp, 12 predicted proteins | sample 5559201 | NCBI WGS metagenome assembly JAABUP01 (sample SAMN10711887, study PRJNA513373) | rock metagenome | isolation source: Antarctica rocks | place: Antarctica | reverse complement strand
TTGACAAGTCCAATCCTCCCGCCTCACAGGGGCATTCGCATGTCACGACCCACCCAACGCGCCCACCAATCGGTGGATCAGGATTCAGCCAGCCGCACCCCAGCAATCACCTCATCGACCAGGTCCGGCGGGAACACTCGCGTCAACACCCCCACCGAAACCAGATCCGACAACCGACGATCCGACTCCGGCTTCTTCCATCCAGCACGCGGCATGCCACCAAACTACACCGCTGTAACCTTAACTTAACGGTATTGGATTTAGTCCGCGTTTAGTCCGCAAGCCGAGGCGACTTGCTCCCGAAACCTTGACGCCCTTGACGGCGGCCGCGACGTCGTGATGACGACGCGCCGCTCCGCGCGAGGGGCCCTGGATGAGGCTCATCGGGCTTGACGGCGCGATGATCGAGCCGTACGTGGTCGGTGCTGCCGCCTGAGGGTCGCGGCTCAGTTTCTGTGCGCCGCTGGCGAGGTGTCACGGTCTGGCCGGCCAAGGACGACGTCAACGGCCTCGCGCGTCCGGTCGTCCGAGTCGGGCCACAGGTGGCTGTAGGTGTCGAGAGTCTCGGCGGCGCTGGCGTGCCCAAGGCGAGCTTGGACGGTCTTGACCGACTCTCCGTGGCGGATCAGCAGCGAGGTGTAGTAGTGCCGCAGGCTGTGGAACGTGCAGTCCCTCACGCCGGCGTCCTTGACCGCGCGACGCCAGACGTAGGGAGGCGAGGTGCTCGGCGGGGGAACCGTCGACAGTGCGGCCGGAGCTATAGGCCTTGGTCCAAGCGAAGCCGGGGACCTCGCGCGCCAGTTCGTCGATGGTGATCATCTGGTTGAGGTCGAGGGCTCGGTTCCAGGCGACGTTCACGTACCAAGCGTCACCGGTCTTGTCGGGGTTCCAGTGAGAATCACGGAACGCGCCTCGGGTGATGACACCCGTGGCGACGATGTCCCGACCGTGCACTCCCTGGCGGAACATGCAAACCATGTCGCCGGCTTCGATGATCTTCCAGTTCGTCCCGATGCTCCAACGGTTCCCCGTCCGGTGGACGACCTTCCTGGAGGGGGAGCACCATCTCATCGAGCCATTGTTCAGGCGTGTATTGCTTGTCGTCCTCCGGGCCGGGGTTCCAGGTGAGAAGCGCGTAGCGCATGTTCGCCATCTTGCCGTGAGAGACGCGTTGTGCGTGACCCATTCCGCCGCGAGGCGGGCGAGGCTCTTCGGGGCAGCTACCAGATCTGCCGACGATCCGGCTGAATCGGCTCAGTTGCATGATCCGCTGGTGAGCGCAGCACCATGAAACCGAAGGAGGGGCAGCCGCAACGAGAGCGACGGACCCGGACAGTAGCCGCAGGTCGCTTAGTCTTCGGATACTGGCAGTACTGCGCCGGGCCACTGGGATGGGTCCCGCGTCACGTGGTGACGCTTTTGACCGCTGGGCGCCGGGTCACCCGGCCGCCTATGCGCTGACGTCAGGTTGGTAGGACGGGCAGGGTGAGGTAGGACGTGTGCGACCCGCCGGTGTGGACGGTGACTTGTCCAGCGGTTCGGCCGTCGTAGAAGGCGTTGCCCGGAAAGATCCCGCCCAACGTGTTGCGGGCACTGATCGCCAGGCGTAGTTGCTGGCCGGGATGGAAGACGAGGCCCAGGGGAAATAAGTCGATCTCGACGTCCACGATCTCGCCGGCGTGCAGCTTTTCCACGCGGTCGAAGGCGTGCACTGGCACGGTGTCGGTGGACAGCGTGTCGTCGAGGTGTCGCGCGGAGACGCGCAGGCGCCCCGGTGATCCCTTGTAGCGCAGCACCGAACCGCTGCGCTCCGTTACGTCCTGGATCGCCGCGCCCTGGTTCAGGGTGTTGAACTCTTGCAGGGGTGTGCCGTTCGCGGTCAGCTTTTGGACGAGGACGAACAGGTCCGCGTCGTCGGCGCCTACGGTCTCGACCCACAGGTGCGCCTTGGAGTAGCCGACCAGCGTCGTCTCTTCCTGGAAGCGCACCGTGAACGACACCTGCCCGGGAAGCGTTGCGGCGTCGTAGGATGCCGTGGCCGCGTCGGCCGGCACGTTGGGGCTCAGGGTCCGGGTGCGCCCGTCGAGGTAGTACTTCGTGTCGGTGACGCCTTCCGGGGGGAACTGGCCGGCCGGCAGGCCGGTGCGGTCGCCGCCCTCCAGGTCGAGTATCGAGTAGCGGACCCGCGGGGTTTCTTCCCAGCCGTTGTCCTCGTCCTTGAGGTAGTGGTCGAAGAATCGGCGTAGATCTTCGACGTTCGCCTCGTCGTAGTAGTCGGGCCACTCCAGGCTGGCGTGGATGCGCAGCCACTTCTCCTCGGACGCGATCATTCTCCATGCGCGGAACGTCCCCTGGGTGTGCAGGGTATGGGAGTAGCTCGAGACGATGTACGACGGCACGGTGATCTTGTCCAGCTGCGGGATCTTTTCTCCCCACACGTCGTTGATCAACGGGTACCGCTCCGCCTCCGCGACGACGTCCTCGCGTCGGTTCTTGCCGGCGAATTTCTGCTGCAGCATCTCGGTGAATCCAAAATCGGGCATGCCCCCGCGCATGACGAGATCTCGGTACACGTCACTGACGCCCTCCCACGGGTTGATCGCCGTCAGGTGGGGAGGCTGCTCGGCTGCGGTGAACCATTGCGAGACCGCCAGATAGGAGGTGCCGCTCATCGCGACCTTGCCGGTGCACCAGTCTCGAGCGGCCAGCCACTCGATGAGGTCGTGGCAGTCCCGGCCCTCTTGACGGTCCCACAGGACGCTGTCGCCGCCTGAGTCGGCGATGCCTCGCGCGTCGGGATTGCAGACCGCATAGCCATGAGCGCACCAGTACGCCGGGTCGGGACCCTCCCACTTCTCCAGCCCCGAGAGGACGCCATTGTCCAGGCCGACCAGGTCGAAGAGGCCCGCGACACCGGGGGCGGTGCCCTCGCTCTTGCCGTACGGGCTCCACGCGACGATGACGGGCACCTTCTCGGTCCCTGCGGGCCGGAACACGTCGACGTAGATCGTCACACCGTCGCGCAGCGTCACGGCGACGTCCTCTCGAAGACGATTTCGGTGGGCAGCGACTTGAATCTCGGGGCGATCTGCCAGCCGGCTGGCAGCGTCCTCGTGCCCGGCTCGAACGGGCTCAGCATCCCGTGCGCCGGACCGGCCTCATACGTGTTGGACGAAACGAAGATCTTCTCGTTGTTGCTCATAAGTGTCTTTCCTCAGGTTTCATTGGGGCGCGGCAAGAAGGAGGCGCCCACCTCGAGATCCGTGTGCCCCGCTCTTCGCGGCCTGGAACTGTGGGCGGGGTGGTCGTCGGCGACGAGCAGCCGGGCGTGCCCAGAGCCCCACTGATGACCCGGCCGCCGTCAGCCGCACGCATCAGGGGCGCACCCTGACCACGGCCCGGTTGTTGACGAGGAGGTGGTCACTGGATGCTCCGTGGGTCTCGACGTGCAGCGGGTACGACGTGACCCTGGCGGGACGGATGTCCTGAGCGCTGGTCGTTGCTCGTGCTCGTGGGAACCCCCTCCTGACCTCGTCGGTATCGCACACCCACACTGGCGTGCGGGTCCGATGATGTCCAACGATCGATTGAGCTGACTGGCATCACGGGCAATGATGACGGTTATGGACCTGCGCCAGCTGGAGTACTTCCTCGCGGTCGCCGAAGAACGCAGCTTCACTCGCGGAGCGAGCCGTGCTCACGTGGTCCAATCGGCCGCGTCGGCGGCGATCTCGCGACTCGAGCGCGAGGTGGGAGTCGTCCTGTTCGAACGGTCGGGTCGCCGCACGGAGCTGACCGACGCCGGGCGGCTGTTGCTGCACCGAGCCCGGAACATCCACGGCGAAGTACAGCGGGCACGCGACGAACTCGACGCGCTCGCCGGCGGCCTGCACGGCTCGGTCCGCGTGGGAACCGTGCTTTCCACCGGAAGGTTCGACCTGATCGCCGCGCTGACCGAGTTCCACCGCGCGTACCCGAACGTGTCGGTCGGACTGCAGCTGTCCGCAGGGCCACTTGAGGACCGCGTCAACGAGCTGCTCGCCGGACGGGTGCAGTTGATGCTGGTCCCGATTCCTGCACGCCCCCCTCACGGTGTCCGCATCGACCCCGTCGCTGATCTGCAGCTGGCACTGGCCTGTCATAGCCAGGATCCGCTGGCCGACCGGCGCCGGGTCACGTACCCCGACATCTGCGATCGTCGCTTCATCGACTTCCCGCCGGACTGGGGCAACCGAGCACTCGTCGACGACCTGTTCGCCGCCCACGACGTCCGACGTGACGTCAGTTTGGAGGTCGTGGACGTCTCCACCGCGCTGCGGATGGTCCGCGCTCGCCTCGGCATCGCTTTCGTACCCGAGGAGTTCATCACCGACGCCGCGGACCTCGTCCGTGTCGACCTGAGCGACCCTCCACCGGCGGTCCGACTCGGGCTCGGGATCCCGGTTGACCGTCCCGTCTCCACGGCGACGCGAGCCCTGCGCCGCACAATCCTGTCGCGCCGCAGCGAACCGGCGAACCCTCTCCTGATGCCCGGCCGCCAGAGACGGGTCACCGCCGTACCTCGATGAGCAGGATCCCGACCTAGAAGTCTCCGCTGCTGCCTTACGGTCGGGGTGCCGAGCAGCAAACGGGAAGCCGTGCTTGCAAAGTGCTAGCATTGGTGCATGACGACGCTCTACATCCGTGACGTGTCCGAGGATGTCGCGGAGACTCTCAAGGAGCGCGCCGCCGCTCAGGGTCAATCGCTGTCGGCCTACCTCGGCGCTGAGCTGAGCAGAATCGCGAACCGACCCACGAACGCGCAGATCGTAGCCCGTCTGCGTGGTCGCGACCGCTCGACCGGACCGACCCCAGATGAGATTCTCGAGGCGGTCCGGGCCGGTCGCCGGTAATGGTCATTGATGCCTCCGCCATGGTCGAGGCCCTGGTCGGGCAGCACCCCGACGCGGAGCTCCTCGACGCGCTGACCGGCGAGGTCGATGCCCCGCACCTGCTCGACGTCGAAGTGACGTCGGCACTGCGCGGACTCCAGCTCGGTGGGAAGCTGGACCCGGCCACGGCCGAGCAGGCCCTACGGGACTACTTGGCGTTCAGCATCACCCGTCACGAGATGCCGCCCTTCGCCGAACGCATCTGGCAGATGCGCCATCAGTACACCAGCTACGACGCCTGCTACCTGGCGTTGGCCGAAGCCCTTGAGGTGTCGCTGTATACGTGCGACGCCAAGCTCGCCGGCACGGTCCACGATGCAGAGGTCCGCGTCACCCCCCGCACGTCGTGACATGGAACGGACCCACGGAAGGCCACACCTGGGGTCGTTCCTCGCCCACCGGCCTGATGATGACCTAATGGCGCCGTCCTCACGGCGGTTGTCTGCGGCGACAAGACGCTCCAGGGCCGGTTGAAGCGCGGGCAGGTCACGCGAGTAGATCAGCCCGGCGTCCAGCCGATGGGCGAGCCGGGCGGTGACGTCGACCCAGTGCTCGGCCCGTTCTGGTGTAAGTGCATTGGCCGCCTGCCGGGGCACGGGCCTCGGAACTGGGCGTTCGGCGATGTGGTCGATGACCTGCACGGCGGACAGTCCTGAAGCGGCTGCACGGCTCTGCTCCCAGGCGCGATGCGGGCACGCGGAGGAGCACCACTTCGGTACCCGTCCGTGGGCCGGTATACGTACGGCCGTGCCCCACCGGCCGCCGGCCGGCCTCATCTGCGCAGCTATTTAGTCCGCAGTTAGTCCGCAAGGCTTTCCAGAACCCTCATCGGCAGCCAACACCACCAAACGATGTTTCCGCAGGTGCGAGGCCTAATAGGCCAAATCGCGGCAGGTCAGAAGCACGCCGTAACACATCCCTGCGTCCCTGCGTCCCTGCGTCCCTGCGTATCGACCGACTCATCCACCAAGAGTGCCCTCGCCTCGAGCCCGTGCCACCCGCGTCAGAGTGGCGCGGCCGGGAAGGCGACGCCCGGCGCGACGGGGAGAGTGCGGTACCTCGAGCCTTGGGAGATGCCAACGCGCGCGGGATCGGCTGCCGACGCCCCGAAGGCGTATCGTCACGACTGGTGCCTTGGTCGTCAACTGCATCGATTGCCATGATCAGTGAGCTCACCCGAGGTGCTCCTTTGTCCGGACAAGACCACACCGACCTTCCGGTCGATACGTACTCCCTCGCCGGGCTTGCCCAGTCCTATGCCTGGCTAGGCAAGCAGCTGCTCATCCAGCACAGCGTGGACGAGGTGTTCGAGGCGCTGACCTCGGTCGGGGCACGGCAGGTGCCGGGCGCCGAGCACGCGGGGATCACCCGCTTTCATGGGGGCGTGCTCGAGACGGTCGGCGCAACGGACGAGCTCGTCACCTCCACGGACAAGATCCAGTACACGCTGCTCAGTGGGCCCTGCGTCGATGCTCTCCGGGTGGATGCCGTATTCGAGACCGGCGATCTTCAATCCGAGGCGCAGTGGCCTGAGTTCGGGCCGCAAGCCTTCGCCGCGACGGGTGTCCAGAGCATGTTGTCGTACCGGTTGTTCGTCGAAGAGCAGGCCGACGTCGTCACCAGTCTCAACTTCTACTCCACGCAGGGCGAGGCCTTCGACCCCTGGGCGGAGATGGTGGGCCTGCTGCTGGCCACTCACGGGGCGCTCGCCGTGGCCACCGCCTGGGCGAGGGAACGCAACGAGCACCTGAAAGTCGCCCTGGTCTCCAACCGGGAGATCGGGGTGGCGATCGGGGTCCTGATGGCCACACACAAGGTCACCAGCGAAGCCGCGCTAGGACTGCTTCGCATCGCCAGCCAGCGCAGCAACCGCAAGATGTCCGACCTCGCAGCCGAGGTGACCGAGACGGGCCTGCTGCCCTTGCCCACCCGCGTCCCTGCTCGCCGGTTGTCCAGCCGCTGACGGTGACGATCCGGCTGTCGCGCGACGGCGGGAGCAAGAAAGGCTTCGCGCCACCGGGCTGAGACCGCACCGCGCTCAGCGCAGCGGCAGCGGCGGCTGGGCCCACCACGGGCGGTCGACGTGGTCCATCCGGACCACCCACTTGACCCAGTGGTACCCACGTCGGCCTGGCACCACGAGACGCGCCGGAGCGCCGTGGCCCTCCGAGAGTGGTATGCCGCCCAGCCCGGTTGCGAGAAGCAGGTCCGGGGTCACCGGCAGCAGACGTGAGTACCCCGTCTCGCTCGTTACCTCGACGCTTCCGCTGCCTCCGGGAGGCAGCAACCGAGAGACCAGCACACCCGACCACTCCTGCTCCGTCCACCACCCGCCGGTGCAGTCGAGCACCGTGGTGTGGCGGTCGCGCCACTGGCTCAGCTCGGCGAGGGACCAGTCCCGTGACTGCCCGTCAGACACCACCCTCAGCCGCCAGGTCTCGAGCTCCATGGTGGGGACGCGGTCGAACAGCCAGGAGGTGACCGGGATGGCATCTGGTGACGCGGAGGTCAGCCGGAACGAGCCGGTGGCGCGCCGGGTCGTCGGTCCAGCGATGATGCTGCCGACGCCCTGGGTGCCAGCCGTGAGCAGGCTGGCACCGCCGGCGAGGACGCCCACCCGCATGAGGGAGCGCCGGGAGATGTCGGTCCGTCGGACGCGCACCCTGCGATCGCGGGCGTGCGCAATGGTGAGCACCGCGGCGAGCACGCCGGCGCCTACGTGGAGCTGGAGCGTGGTGAGGGGGAGGTCGCTGAAGAGAACGCCGAGCAGGTGGACCACGCCCGTCAGGAGCGAGACGAGCACGGCCGCGGCCAGGACCGTCGAGGTCCGGCGGCCGCGTCGCGGCCCCCGTCGCAGGCCGCGCCGGGCGACCACGGACTTCCAGGGGATGAGCACCACCACCGTCAGGCCGATCACCGCGTGCAGCATCGCCACCAGCCAGACCGGACCGCTGCCGACGAGGAACATCCCGAACCCCGACACGGCGGCGAGTGGCATCACCACGAGCAGCGCGAGGTTGGACCACCGACCCGACATCACCCAACGGTACGGGGGAGCCACCGGCTGAACTCGCGTGTGGCCGGTTACGTCGCCATGACGACCTCCTCCTCGCCAGAGGGTTGGTCTCGTGAGCCAGCCGATGACCGTGTCGGCGACGACCAGGGTCGGTGTCGTGGGTGTCTCCTCGATGGCCCGGGCCCATCTCGACGCGTGGCGCCAGCTCGGCGGGTGCACGCGGCTCTACTCGACGGGCTCCCGGGCGCCGCACGTGGCAGCGGACTACGGCGCGACGCTCTCGGGGGCCCCGACGACCTGATCACCTCGAGAGACATCGTGGACATCTGCACCCCACGCCGTCACACGCCGAGATCGTCGCGGCAGCAGCGGGCGCCAGACGGCACGTGATCTGCGAGAACCCGCTCGCGCTGTCGCACGGTGAGACGGTCGAGATGGTGCGGTTGTATCGAGTGGCCGGCTTGCAGCTGCATCCGGCCCATGTCGTGCGGTACTTCCCGGCGTACGCGTGGGCCCAGGCGGCGGTGGACGCGGGAGCGCCCTGCCGGTCGGCACCGCCGACAGCGTTGCGGCGCTGGACATCGCCCTGGCCGCGCTCCAGTCAGCGCGCACCGGGGGTGGGTCGAACTCCGAGCGCGCTGAGTGGGGTCGCCCTGGGAGCGCGCGGCCCGGCATACCGGGCGGGTCGGTCAACCCGGGAACCGGATGACCTGTCGGATGGCAAGGCCGTCCGCGAGCCGGTCCATCCCTGCATTGATCTCCGTGAAGGCGATCGTCTCCGTGATGAGCTGCTCGACGGGCAGGCGACCGGCCCGCCAGAGGTCGACGAAGGTGGGGATGTCCCGCGCCGGGACTGCTGAGCCGAGGTAGCTGCCGATGATCGACCGGCCGGCCGCCACGAGCGCCAGGGGCGATACCGAGGCCATCGCCGTGGGCGCAGGGAGGCCAACGGTGACCAGGCGCCCACCAGGTCCGGTGAGCGCGAGGCCAAGCTCGAAGGCGCGCACGGCTCCGGCGGCCTCGATGACGACCGGCGCGCTGAGGCCTGACTCACGAGCCTCGTCGGGAGTGAGAGCCAGATGGGCCCCCAGCTCCGTGGCCCGGGACAGCTTCTGCGGGACGGTGTCGACGCCGATGACCTCGAGACCGCCCAGGGCAAGCGCCGTGAGCAGCGCGGCCATGCCCACCCCTCCGAGGCCGACGACGACGACCCGCTGACCCGTCCGCGGACGACCGGCGTTGATCACCGCCCCACCGCCGGTGAGGACGGCGCAGCCGAGCACCGCCGCGACATCGGGCGGCACGTCGGCCGCGACGGGGACCACGGAGCTGCGGTTCACGACCGCGTGCGTCGCAAACCCCGAGACCCCGAGGTGGTGGCTGATGACCTCCGGCCCGCGATGGATCCGTGACCCGCCGCCCAGCAGCGTGCCGGCGGCGTTCGTCGCGCTTCCAGCGGTGCAGGGCGTCAGCCCGTCGGTGGCGCAGGCATCGCACTGGCCACAACGGGGCAGGAACGTCATGACGACGCGGTCACCGATGCCGACGTCCGCCACTCCCGGGCCGACCTCCTCGACGATGCCGGCCGCTTCGTGGCCCAGCAGCATTGGCACCGGTCGCACGCGGTTGCCGTCGACGACCGAGAGGTCGGAGTGGCACAGCCCGGCGGCCTCGATGCGGACGAGCAGCTCGCCTGCTTCTGGCTCGTCGAGGTCCAGCTCGCTGATGCTGATGGGGCCTGAGTCGGCGTACGGTCGCGCCCGCCCGATCTCCTCGAGCACGGCGCCGCGGATCCTCATGCCGATCCCCTCCACGTCGGTGTGGTGATGTCCGCAGAGTCTAGACATGACGCGGTTGCTGCCGGCCCTGCCGGGGCATACGGGTATGCCGGGCGGCAGCGCCCCGGGCGTAGGTTCTCCTCATGCGCGTCACACAGCTCGGTCATGCCTGCCTGCTCGTCGAGATGGCGGACACCCGCATCCTCATCGACCCGGGCAGCTTCTCGGCGGGGTTCGAGGATGTGCGCGACCTCGACGCCATCGTCATCACCCACCAGCACCCGGATCACCTCGACCAGGACCGGCTGCCGGCGTTGCTTCGCGGCAACCGTCAGGCCGCCGTCCATGCCGACCCGCAGACCGCCGAGCTCATCTCCTCAGCAGGAGCCGACGTCGTCAGCCTCAGCCAGGGCAGCGACGTCACCGTCAGCACGGTGACGCTGGCTCCGGTCGGGCAGCTGCACGCCCTGATCCACGACGGCGTGCCCCGACCGGCGAACGTCGGCGTCGTGCTCCGCGCCGACGGCGAGCCGAGCCTCTACCACCCGGGCGACGCCTATGACGGAGAGCCGGGCCAGGTCGACCTGCTCGCGGTGCCGGTCAACGCGCCCTGGGCGAAGGTCAGTGAGTCGATCGACTTCGTCCGCCGGACCGGTCCGACGGGGATCATCCCGATCCACGACGCCCTGCTCACGGACGTCGGCCGGCGGATGTACCTCGGCCACATCGGCACCTTCGGCGGGGACGACCTCACCCTACACGACCTCGCCGGTGGGCAGCCGGCAGTGATCAGCCGGCAGTGATCAGCCGACAGTGACCAGCCGGCAGTGATCAACCGGCAGTGACCAGCCGGCAGTGACCAGCCGGCAGTGACCAGCCAGCAGTGACCAGCTGGTAGCTCGTTCGCGGTCCGGGAGCCCTACACCGTCGCGCCGGCCGCCTCCGCGGCCAGGCGCGCGGCACCGATGATGCCGGCCTTGTTCTGCAGCGTGGCCGGGATGATCGGTGTGCGGATGCGGAGGAGGGGCAGGAACTGGTCGGCCTCCTTGGAGATACCGCCGCCGACGACGAAGAGGTCCGGCGAGAACAGTGCCTCGACGACGGAGTAGTAGCGCTGGAGCCGCACGGCATACTCCTCGTAGCTGAGCTCCAACCGGTCCTTGACTGACGACGCCGCGGCATCCTCGGCGTCCTTGCCGTCGATCTCCAGGTGCCCCAGCTCGCTGTTGGGGACCAGCAGGTTGTTGTAGAGGATCGCGCTGCCGATCCCCGTCCCGAGGGTCGTGAGGATGACCAGGCCGCTCTCGTCCTTGGCGGCGCCGTAGTGCAGCTCGGCGTATCCGGCCGCGTCTGCGTCGTTGACGAGGGTGACGTCGCGGCCCAGCTTCTTCTCGAGGGCTTCCTCACCGTCGAAGTCGATCCACGCCGGGTCGATGTTCGCCGCCGAGCGGACCGTCCCGTGGGTGACGACGGCCGGCACCGTCACGCCGATCGCGGCGTCACCGACGTCGTCCGCGAAATGCTCGACGAGCTGCGCCACGACCTCGATGACCGCCTCGGGGGTGGCCGGGTGCGGCGTGTCGATCCGCAGCTTCTTGGCTGTGAAGGTGCCGCTCTCCAGGTCGACGGGGGCGCCCTTGATGCCACTGCCCCCGATGTCGATCCCGAGGGGGTGTCCACGGTGGTGCTTGGCCATGATGGGCTCGCCTTCTGCGTCGTGCTGGTCGTGGGGCCGGGCGGTCAGGGGAGGGTGAGGATCTCGTTGCCGTTCTCGGTGATGAGGATCGTGTGCTCGAACTGCGCGGAGCGACGGCGGTCCTTGGTGACCACCGTCCAGCCGTCGTCCCACATCTCCCAGTCGGGAGTGCCGAGGTTGAGCATCGGCTCGATGGTGAAGGTCATCCCCGGCTCGATGACCCGACCGTATGCCGGGGCGGCGTCGTAGTGGGGGATGACGAGCCCGCTGTGGAAGGCGCTCCCGATGCCATGGCCGGTGAAGTCCCGGACGACGCCGTAGCGGAACCGTCGGGCGTAGGACTCGATGACCCGTCCGATGACGTTCACCTCGCGACCGGGCACGG
>JAABUP010009583.1_pt1 | contig 11810 bp, 11 predicted proteins | sample 5559201 | NCBI WGS metagenome assembly JAABUP01 (sample SAMN10711887, study PRJNA513373) | rock metagenome | isolation source: Antarctica rocks | place: Antarctica | reverse complement strand
AGAGCGAGCCGACTGGCAGACCTTCGAGATACACTTCATCGGACGAGTTGAGGTGGCCAGGTGCGAGTATTGTGGTCTCCCAATAAGGAGGAGTAGCGTCCGCAGCGGCCGCTTCATATGACTATAACAAATCAGCATTCGCTTAGATGCAATAGGAGGCGAAGGCGCCTTACAGGTGGTTGTTCTTCGAGCTTTTCTCCTCGCTCTGGTTTTGCGTTTAGGTTTGCGAACACGCCGTCATTAGAATGCGAAAAAGCAGTGATAGGAGCGACGCCTGCATAGGGTCTTGGAGTTACATTAAAAGCTACCGGTGGTGCGTCACCATCAGGCATTCTCGTAATTGTTCCGGGAAGGTTCGGCCTGTCTCCATCGGAGACGGCCCTCTGCTGGGCATTTGACTGGATGGTGTTGGTTCGCATTAAGCGCTGGCGGTCATCCCCAGCTCGATTGTCATCATCTGAATCTGATCCGTCGTCAAAAGTGTCTGCGAGTGTCCTTTCTGCTTCTGATGCTATCGGGTCGTCGGAAGAGAGAAGGCGCCGGGAGGAAGGTGAGGATGCGCGGGATTGAAATGAGGGTGGCGGTGAGGAGAATGTATGTTCTGTGTTTGCGTAGTCATGAGGAGACTCCGGGGCATCGTCTTGATCATTGTCAGACACCTGGGGAAAGGTATGGTCAGTGTCCGGCTTTCAAAGGGGAATTGATGTAGCATATCCACTGACCCTCTCGTACTTCTGTGAGCTCATCGTGAGACTCGCTCGTGGGTCTCTGTATCAACGGGTGGTGAAGACGCAGTCGGGCTGTGAACAAGTAAAGTGGTACGTTACTCAAGATGGCGTGGAGATGTCAGGTTGACAAGGCAGGAGGTTCGTTGTTGGGCGGGCGCCACTCAAATGCGCGAAAAAAGGCTTGGCGCCGGAGCCCGGACTATTCTAAAGAAGGTCGATCTGCGTCATGACAAAGGATCATCATTCTCTGCGTTTGCAAAGACAACAACAACAACAATGGCAAAAGCAGTAAGTGACAGATTCTGGTATCTGGGGTTGAATACAGAGATACTAACAATCACGCGTCACAGATTGTATATAAGCATTACCAACGAATACTCAGCCAATGGCCCGTCGACCTCCTCCGCCCAGAAGTCTCGTTCCAAAAGACAATACAAAAACGTATAGAGACCCGACTCACACCATCTGCTACGCCTACACAAGACAATGTGATCTCGAATCAAGCCCAGGTGACTGTACCTACGCCCACAGCTCTCGATGAGAAAGTGGAGCTGGAACAAGTCAACGTGCTTTATTCTTTTTTGGAAAACAGATACACAAAGAAGGTGGGTAGCTGTTCAACGACGCGCGGAATGCTTTGAGTTTAAGAAGGTTGTTGACTTGGTCTTCACAGTATCCGCTTTCGGAAAAGATGATGATGCCGGCTTCTGATCCCGCCTACTATGATCGACTGTTGAAAGAACTCGATGATGCCCCAAAACGGTCCTGGTTTCAGAGCGTGATACAGAGGTGGAAAGGTTCTTTACGATTCTCATGAAGCATTTATGTGTATGCCTACAAGATTCGTACAGCATTGAGAGCGATCGGAGCAATTGGCGTTACCAAATATCGGATCATCATTTGAGCATGCATACAGTAGCTGCTTGATGTTCAATGAACATAGGACAACATTGAAGCGAAACATTTGTACATATTTTGAATTTATCTATTGACCTCCAATCACGGCAGGTTTTTCTTGACTTTCGTACAATTCAATTCGGGGGAGGGAGGTATCATCTAAGACTCACCACAACATCTACTAAATATTTAGGAAAACAAAATCCTTCAGTTCCACTGACAATCTCCAATGGATCGTCGAACAAACTGTACCAAGCAGCAGGCCAACCGTGCAGCGGAAGATTTCATGCTGAATGGTCATCGAGTCGAGATGAATTTGCCTCCGAACGGACACCGCTATCAATTGACGTATCATAGGGCTTGATCCGAATAGATTCTTTGCTCATGTTGATGGTCGCGTGGCAAGCTTGATACCTCATTTTACTGGCGTTGGTAGAAATCTGTGGCAGGAACACACCACCCCTTGATATTAGCGTCCTATAATCATACCTAAAATTACATGATGAACTCTCCAGTCGCTGCGGTTCATCAACTAGGGTGCACTCTTCTCTGTAGTGCGATACGTTGTCCTCTTGGCAATAAAGCTAGCTTTAGCCACGTGTCTGTCGACAGGTCCGCATCCAGCATGCTCAAGACTGGTGTTCCACTATGCTGAAAGGCTCCGTCTGACTCGAAAAGAGTATGTTTATCGAGTAGAGCGCCGGGCATAGTTGAAGGGCAATGGTGATTTCACGAGGAACAACAGCTGAACTGTTCGGCAATCCAGATACAAGAAGCTAGCAGCTGCCAGAAGCTGGCGAATGAGAAGCATTCCGTGTGGAATGGCCTAGGACGTATTTGGTGTCTCTTGAAGCATGCCAGATCTTGGTTCTGACACGGTGGCCCCCATGGTGTCATTGCCGCACAGTCCACTGGATCGGGCGATGCCTTGATCCAGGGAGAATGGGCCGATTGAGGAGCGGAATGTCCGACGTAGGCGGTGGGCGTAGGGCGTACAGACTGCGGAGAGCGCTACGGTGACAGCCAGGATCCAGGGGCGACAAGGTTCGTCCGTGGCCCGCTGGAGACGAGGCGATGACGCTCGGCTCGCCAGAGAGACAGGAAATGTGGGCAGAAGGTGAGGTTGAAGTCCATCGACGATGAGGTCCTCGGCTGCGGCTGAGTCAGCATTCTGCAGCCACGCCCATTGGCCAGATCCCGCTCGATCTCGGGGGCAGGCCCGCGGACGCGCTAGTGGGGGGAAACGTCGCTGAGGATCGATCAGACATCGAAGGTCATGTCAAGTTCTGGATCTGGGATGCACCTGTTTGAGATCCACCACGCAACAATGGCTCCTGCCGCCAGCTCCAGCTGTTCCGACGTGGAGCGAGTGTACTCTATCTACCCTCCCACAGTCCTGTCGCGTCCTCCGCGCAGCCTCAACCACCCAGGTGTAGCCGTCTCACCTCTCGACCCTCGTACTTGCCCGTGTCCATGTATCGGGTCGTCCGCTCGGCGTTCCGATACTCACCACTATAACATCCCTTAGTCATCTTCGATCAGGAACACCCCTACACCACCCAAGCTGTCCCTAGCTGTACGGGGACAGATTCTCATGAGAAAATGTCTGTGGACCGGAGAGGTTGAATTGGTGAAGTCTCAGATCGCGTTGTGGCTTGCTATGCAGAACGAGGCACAGGTTTACTTTTACTCTCGGCGAACCCAAACGGCTTCGACAATGATAGATGATCGATCGGTCCAATCGGTGGGGCCTACAAAGCTCAAAAGGCCGTCTACACATCTCGCTCTACCCTCTTCGCCAAAGCGTCTCAAAGTTGCCAGCCCGATGGGGATGACGGGGCCAGCGCTGGACTCCCCACCAGCAAGAGCCGATGGTGCTGGACATTTCAAAGCCGAAAATTGGTTCAACGACACCAACGAACATGCCTCGAGGAATGCTCCGTTTCTCGACAACGACCCCCCATTCTACATCAATCGCCAGACATCATCTGATGGAAACAGAGTGTGTGCAGTTCCCTCGGATGGATCCTCGGTCAAGCATGCTGCCCTCGGTAAGCCTACGGCTCCAACTCGATCTCTGCTTGCGCGCATGGAGTCTAGTGAAAGTGAAGATTTTCGCAGCGTGATCGACGATCTGACCATCAAAAACAAGAAGCTCAAGAGGAAGCTGAGACAATACGAGAAGCTCCATTGTCCACATTTGCGGGAAGACAAGTTATTTGAAGTCAGGATACATGGGCTGGCAGCTCACCGGAAGCGTGAACTGGAACGGACACTAAGGAGTTTTGCATTGAGCATAGAAGATCTACCTGTCGAAACACACGCTCTCGACCTTATCCTCACCAGGCCCACAGGATCAGTATTAGGAACGTCCAAAACTCTTCACGCAACCGCCACTGGGGGTTTCCCCTTAGCCGATTCAATGGTTCCCCTACGTAAGCCATCATCAGCGTCGACATCCTGCTCGAAACCTGTTGATTCCGCCTATGCATCGATGTCGGGGCAGACAGGAAATTCGCAGGCACAGACACAGGAGAAAGGACCGTCTGATAGATTACTCCAAGCTTCGCAAACACAACGAAACGTAAAGTCCTATCTGCACGATGTTTCGGAGACATTAATGCCAAAACACACAATGGCTATGTCGGAACGATCAAAGAGTAAATTGGTCGTCAAGAGGCTCGAAGAAATCTTTACGGGTAAAGGAGCTGCGTTTCGGCATCAGACACAGTCTCGTCAGCAGCAAGAAGTATCGCAATCTGCTGCTCAAGCAGAATTAAATCGCGCAGATTCTCAAGGTCGTGGTCGTTCCTCTATGAAAGAAGGCGTGCGTGAAGCTCGGATTCTTGCCAATGATGCGGATCTACTGGTTGATTCGATCAGCGAGGCCAACCTTGTTGCCCAGCGTTCGAGACAGAGTAGTCACGACGGGCGAGCTTCAGCCCGAGGCCCCCAGACAAGTAGGGACCAGAGTCCTGACCAGCGACCAACTCGTCCTTTGGACTTGGACCTGTATCGTGCACAAGTGCCTGCAGATAATATTGATTATATCCGACACCTTGGACTTTCTTCCCCCACAGCGTCTGCTGATCCGGGTGCAGACGATGGATGGGTCTATCTGAATCTTCTCATTAGCATGGCACAGCTACATACGCTGAATGTGACACCTGAGTTTATCAGGCACGCTATCGCTAGTGTAAGTTCGAAGTTTGAGCTCTTAAACAATGGTACAAAAGTCAGGTGGCGTGGTGATGTAGTGGAAAGCAAATTGAGCTCTGACAGCGACGAGAACGTAGACGCTGGGAACCTAAGATCGAGAAATGCCAGCCCCCCCGGCAGCAGATGTGGATCGCCAGGAAGCCCGTCCCAAAGATTGCCGATACAGGATTGTCAAGAGCCAAACACTGCGCTCCCATTGCCAAGTTACGAATCATTAAATAGCCCAACCCTGAGAACAAAGCGGAGGCCGATTTTCCTTGAGCAAGAGCCTACCAGCGCCAGCTTCCACTACAAGCCTTTATTTTTTCATGCCGCATCTTCACAAAATAGCGATGAATCCGATTCAATGATAAATTCTATTGCATCGTCAGACCCGATGGAGAACGCGACAGCCGTGAATTCTGGCATCAACTCTGGATCTCATGGGTTACGGGAAACGGAGGTTAAGCTCCGCAAACAACACAATGAGAATGGGCCCATCATTTTCTATCACAAAGCTCGATTTTGTACAGATCTGAGTGGAGATCCTGGATGTGCAATGATTGACGAAAGCGCCTATTATCGATCCACGGAAGTTCCGGTAGGCTGTCTACCGGAAAGCCATATTTATATGGAGGAGGGCCACGGAGAAGAAGTGTCAGATGCAATGGAGGTGGACTTGGACGAGACCCAAATAATCGGTTCAACCTTAGATCTCGATGAGCTTAAGTCATGTATTTCTGACACCCTCAGCTCAACTAGTTCAGCGGCCGCTACACCGATTCCAATGGAAGTGTCTGGTCTTTGTGGTATACAACCTGAGGATAATTTCATGGTCGACGTCCGGGTTCGACATCGTGACAAGAGAATAGGCCCATCTCCTAATTCTTCCTACACCCTCCGTTGTCCGCCCAACCGGCTTCTCCAAAGATCTAATGGAACATCCTCGTTTTCCAGGGACGTTCCTCGCAGTCGGCCAATGCAAGGGCAGGTTACAAGCGAAATCATGTCTATGGCTAAAACCAATCTCAAGCCTTCATCTATACCATCACCATCCTATGCCCATTTGCCGTTTTCATCTTCAGAGTCGGAGGATGAAGAGGATGAGGAAGAACCATCCGTTATTCCTTACAATAAGTCGTCTCGGTCTCGGGAACCTTATGAGATGCCCCCGAGGCCCTGGGACTTCTTGATTGGTTCGTCATCTGACGAAACAAGAGGATCTTCCTCCGCGTCTACGTCCTCTGGCTCTGGTGATGATGATGTCACCATTGACCTTTTGGCTCATGCACGGGTTCTCGAACCTGACACTATCGCGGCACGAGAAAGAGACTATGACAATAATGCGATGCCAGTGGGAAGTGCAGCTGCGACAGCTGGCGAAAGTAGCTCTTAACTGATGAACACTGCAACAAAGGCTGAGAGCGAGGATAGTATGAGTGTTAATGGAGACGGGGAAAGTAGATGAATGATAGTGATGGGGAGTGCTGACCGTGCTTTGATTGTGAATGCCGTAGCAGCGCTTAGTTGTACATTACCACCTACATACATGCATAGCGAGGCGTCAACTCCCAGATAGCTTCGAGAATATCATAAAACATCTTACTACCCTGATTTGTCGATGGCATGATCGATCCTCGTTCTTGAAGTGTCACCTCTGAGATTAACTGCCGCTACCTGGCATCCACCAACCAACATCTGCCGCTCCACCATCCGAAGTCCGATTGCCATGCGGAGAGGCTCAAGACCATGGACAATTTTATATTTATGATGGCTCGGAACGTACCAAGCAACTACATGAATGCTTGATACACCCCGAGCGGCCATGACTACCAGGTCGCCCATGCAGCACTGTCCGTGGTGTTGTGATTGACTTTTGGTGCAATCACTTTTGGTGCAATCAAACCTCCAGTGACTTCCTCCAGGTTTCTTAGGAAAAGGATTCGAGACAGCCCAAACCTGGTCACGTTGCCAGTGATGACCGCTCTTTCACCATCTGGGCTGCGGCTGGCTTCGCGTTCAAGTAAAGTACCGCATTATTCAAATGGTATGATACTACCACACTTTCGCTTACCACAGAGTCATCGTAGGTCTCTTCGCTATATACCCGCTCCTTCTCGTCCACAGTCCGCCGCTATGAAATCAACAAAGTTCTACCGTCCGCCTCTGCAGCTCTCCAGGACATGAAATCGAATAGCACCCTCTTAGCAGGCGGATTCGGACTCTGCGGCGTCCCCGATACCCTTATCAATTCTGTCCATGCAAAATCACACATCAAGGGCCTAACTGCCGTGAGTAACAATGCCGGAATCGTCGGCTCAGGCTTGGGGTTGCTGTTAGAAAGCAAACAGATCTCGAAAATGATAGCAAGCTACGTGGGCGAAAACAAATTGTTCGAGAAACAGTACCTGAGTGGAGAGATTGAGATGGAATTGACACCGCAGGGCACATTGGCGGAACGATGTAGAGCTGGTGGAGCGGGTATACCGGCATTTTATACACCTGCAGCCTTCGGAACGGTGGTGCAGACCGGTGAACTACCTTTACGGCACAACAGCGATGGAAGTGTGAAAGAATACAGCAAACCACGGGATGTCAAAGTCTTTCAGGGCAAGAGCTACGTGATGGAAGAGGCGATACGAGGGGACTACGCGTTCGTAAAGGCATGGAAAGCGGATCGGCTAGGCAATTGCATGTTTCGGTACGCGGCCGCGAACTTCAACGGGGCGATGGGGCGAAATGCAAAAGAGACAATTGTGGAAGCGGAGAACATCGTTGAGCCAGGCGATATTGATCCCGCGGCTGTACATTTACCCGGGATTTACGTGAAGAAGGTAATCAAAAGCGAAGCGGAGAAGAAGATCGAGAAGTTCACGTTCACCGCTGAAGAAGGAACTGGAGCAGATTTGTCGGCATTGGGGAAGGGAGAGACGGCGGGAAAGAGGGAACGAATTGTGAGGCGGGCGGCGAAGGAGTTCAAGAATGGGATGTATGCCAATCTAGGAATCGGCATGCCGATGCTTGCCCCGAGTTTCGTCGACCCCAGTGTCAGTGTTACTTTGCAGAGTGAGAATGGGATTTTGGGTCTAGGACCGTATCCGAAGAAAGGACAAGAGGATCCGGATCTGATCAATGCGGGTAAAGAGACGATCACGCTATTACCTGGCGCTAGTTGTTTTGGCAGTGATGAGAGCTTTGGGATGATCAGGAGCGGGAGGATCGACTTGACGATTTTGGGAGCTATGCAGGTTTCCGGGAAGGGAGATTTGGCAAATTGTAGGTCTTCGAATCTCGTCTTTTAGGGAACCATCAATCGATACTAAATGGCTGATATTGTGTCGATAGGGATGTTACCCGGCAAGATAAAAGGCTTCGGCGGCGCCATGGATCTCGTCTCAAACCCAGAATACACCAAAGTCGTCGTGACGATGGAACACGTTGACAAGAAAGGACGACCGAAGATCTTGAAGCAATGCGAGTTTCCATTGACTGGCAAGGCGTGCGTGTCTAGGATTATTACTGATCTTTGCGTGTTCGATGTCGACTTTACGAGTGGTCTGACGCTTATTGAACTTGCGGAGGGTGTGACGGTTGATGAGGTGAGGGCGAAGACCGAGGCGGAGTTTGCGGTTACGGATCATGTTGGGAAGATGGAGTGATCTAACCCTTCCAGAGGCCCGTTGTAGGGACTATGCATATTGAGTATCCTGATACAGTGGAGATCTACACATACTTGAGGCTTGAGACCTGTATGTAGGCGAAATCCATCTATATCTCGAATCCAGTCTACTTGACATGCACCGGTGCCGGTTGAGGAAGTGTCTTGGCACAGGTTATCTCAAGGGACAATTTAGGGTTGACTTTAGGGTGTTTTCTTATCCCGAGGCCAACGTGGAAAGACAAGGGGAAGTTATGCGATGGGCAACGTGGGCAATCATGAAGGAGCACAAGCAGAGATGGACTGGACAAGCATAAGAGAAAGTCCTTTCCATTCCAGCTATCAGAATTCCGCCTCCATGATATCATGCCATCCGTAACCCACACTCATCACCCGCAAGCCAAACCCCATGCCTCACATCGTCAAAGCCACAGCACATTGCCATGATAGCCACCGCCATGTCATGCCATCCTGTCTAGTTCGAGAACTTCTCGGGAACGTTCTTCCTACACCCATCATCACCAACGATCAGCAACGCCACCCTCATCCCGTAAATCAAGTCGGAACAAAGAGAGAGAAGTGGCATACCCCGTAGCCTTCTCAAACATCCCCCTCGCCCCATCCGTCACCTTCTCGTTCATCCCGCGCTGCTTCTCCGGATCGACCTTGCCCTGTCCGAATTTCTTTTCGATGGTGTCGAGGCCTTTGTCGGCGTAGTCTTCTTTGCCGCCGGTTTGTTGGGTTTGGTTGGGGTCCATTGTTTTGTTTGGTTGGTGGTGAGAGTTGGTGTGTGTGAGGTTAAGAAGATGGTTTGATGGATTGTAGGGAAGGGGTGGGGTGAGGTTGGATGTGGGTTGTTTATAGGTTGTTTGGAGGGGTAGGAGCGCTAGGGATGCGGGGTGATGTCATTGAGGGATAAGGGGGCGGGATGCGGGTGATTGGTGGGGGGGTTAGAGGGGTGTGGGGGTATCAGACGCCCGTTGACGCGTACTGAATTTGAGATCTCAATTGAAGATGTCCAAGAGGCCAATATAAAAGCGAGAATAGCGCTTGCAAAACAGCAATTGGCTAATCTACCCTTTGTAGTCTCGATCACTCGATACATCATGAGTAGGCTTCTTAAAGTGCGATCTCTTTCTACCGATGCAAGACTTGGATAATCTGAAGGTCTTTGAAGGGTTCCTTGTCATGTGAGGTATGAGTAGTAGGTAAAGAGTCAAATGAGTCGTGCCAGGGACGTGTCTTATGAAGTTACCCCGCACTGCTTTTCTCTCCTTCACTTTCAGTCCGTTGACCCTTCAATTTCCGGAACTCCGTTTGGTATGGAAGCTCGGCCACTTTCCAGATCCTCTCTATCGCTGTGTTACGTTGCTTGAACTTCTAGATCAGACTCCTTCTATTTTCTCTCCATGTCAGTCCCTTAGGCCTCAAAACAAGTATATTCCGCAAAGATACGATCATTCAGTCACCATGACCGAACCAAATCACCCTCCTCTGTTGATACTTCCACCGGAAGTGTTAGGTATGGTGTGTAGCAGGCTTGGTGAATCTAGCCTCACCAGATTGATGGAGACCTGCAAATCACTAAACTCCATTGCCTCAATCCAGCTTTACGAGCATGTTGTCCTGCGGGTACCGATGGAATGGTCAAGGCTGCCTTCCCTTGAGTCTCTCATTAGCTCTTCGGGTGAGAACTTCTCGTTGGTCAGACACATTACTATTGCTACAAAACACGATGTGTTGAGAAAGAACCAAAAGGAGCCTGTGTACAATCTCCACATTCGGGGTATAAAATCAGAGGACAACGCCGGTTATCCGTACACGTATACTGAGAGCAGTGACTATGATTCAGAGGACAGTAACAGTGATTGGGATGTAGTATTAGGTCACCGGTCCAAACTCATGCTTCCGCCTCCTTCGGCCTCGAGAGCCCTGAATGTGCTGATCCGAATGCTTGTCGCAAGGCTTCCCAAGCATCGTCTACAAACTTTGAGGTACGTGTGTCCCGAATTCATCCTAATGATACACGACTGACCTACTTCCGGCTGGACCCACATTTGTATACTCGAGACGGAAACTCTTGAGCTTCTCCTCATCAGCCAAGGCCAATCTCTTCGCCATTTGGACTTCACCAGATATAATCTATCTCGGAACCTCAATTCAACCATAGCAGGTCTTTCGAGGTTGAGGATTGACGATCTAGATTTTCATGCTAGAGCCCAGTGGCCTTTCAAGATGATAGCAAATAGTTGCAAAACTCTAAAGCATCTATATCTCGGGGTAGAATCCCAGATGGCAAAGCAGTACGCTACGAATACGAGAGTTGACCCGAAAGATCATCGACTCCCACGGTCATTCGCAGATGTGACAAGGGAAGGATTATCCTCAGAGGATCAACGCTCGGTACCAAGCTTACTCTTAGATACGCTACACCTGTGCGGTCTTGAGCTGTCCAAGATATTACGAGGTGCTATAGGACTCGAGCTTGACTTCCAAACCCTCACAACCCTGTCATTACAGTCATGCCCGGGTCTACCCAATGCCCTTCCTCTTCTCGTGTCCGATCGTCATTCAGCAAACGTATACAAATTACCCAGGCTCACTACCTTGTTCATTAGGTGTGAGAGGACACTCGATCGAACTATTTTCACCAACATTCTAGAGCGATTTTTGACCTCTCTCCCTGGCCTTACACGACTTGAAGTTCTTGTCGACAGGACCAGGGATCGCCAGACACTAGGACCCATTCTAGACATCCATGGCGAAACCTTGAATTGTCTTCTTTGGGAGGAACGGTCTGGGCCGAGGAAGACAGCGGATAACGATACTTCCACGGTTTCGGGTCAATTGACGAATTTGAGAATCATTGCTCGGAAATGTCCGAGGTTGACGGCTCTTGCACTGCCACTTGACTGGAAGGCTCTCTCGGGATCGGACAAGCACCACTCGAAGGCAAGTCCTCATTTTGATCCGAGTTAGTCAAAAATTGACGTTCACTTAGATCCGCAAAGCTTTCAGTAGCATGAAGACTTTACAATATTTCAACATCCGCAATATGCCCGTAGCCTCACTCCCGAGTAGTCTGTCGGTCGAGAATGTGCTGAAGAGCTTCGCAGACATGTTCATGAATATAGCAAATTCTAGCACGCTCCCAGATCGTCGTCCAACATTCAAGATTTTAGGTCTCGGAGCGCCTCTCTATAGAGACGTCAAAATTGGAGCCAGTCATGTTCCTAATAGTTATCTTGCCGAATTCCTCCAACTTCGTCTTTACCATGTGGACTACAGCTCCCAATTACCTGACGGATCCTCGGTGGCTATCTCTCAAA
>JAABUP010009582.1_pt1 | contig 11811 bp, 16 predicted proteins | sample 5559201 | NCBI WGS metagenome assembly JAABUP01 (sample SAMN10711887, study PRJNA513373) | rock metagenome | isolation source: Antarctica rocks | place: Antarctica | reverse complement strand
GCTGCCTCATCAGGTGCAGCTGCTGCTCACAGATTGTGCGCACACGTGCAAAGCTTTTGTTTGGGACCACCAGCTGGCTGTTGCGATCCCTGAGCTTGCGCTCTGTGGTTAGTGCATGGTGCAAGACCGCTGCCTCACCCTCTGCAGGATTGGAACTTGTAAGTCTGTCTCTTCAGCGTATGCATGCAGAGTGTTTTGGGCACATGAATCAGCATCGACCACAGAGGAGAAGGGATGACACCTGTTGCAATGCAGTCTCTATGCTGTGAGTGATTGCATGGACTGCAGTTACTTGCAAACACAGCAAACATGAGGCGTATGCCACGTTGTGCATATGCAAGGGTTTGGGAAAGTACGCTTTACATGCATATGCATGTCAGTTTATTTATCTAAAATTTTATTCTCTCATTTGCTGCATGTTGCCACAATCTGTATACTGCAAGGGCATGAAAGCAGGAGCTGGACAGTTGGACATGGCATCAGACATGGACATGCTGTCACAGCTTGGCATGTAAATTCACGGACCTGGCGAGCCTTCCTCTACTCTCTGTCTTTTGGAAGATGGCTCTTGCAGAACCCCATCTGCCTGCATGTAGCAGGAGTGCAACACACAACCAAGCAAGAACATCACGAGTGAGTGCTTATGTGTGGTGTTTGCATTGTCTGTGATCAATGGGATCTCACCTCTTGTTGTAAGGGCAACCCTGTTAGGTTGATTTCAGGTTGCCTGATGTACTGGCTGGTTTGTACAACACCAGTCAAAAAATCTTTCAGGTCCTGCATCGGCACTACATTTAGGGGCACAGAAGTCTGCTGCAGGTGCACCGTTGGCAACTTCACTCACTCAGGCATACCTGTCTGTCTGCAACAGCAACGTTCCCGGCCTGCTGCTTTCTGGCCGCTTGGAAATACGCTGAGAACCCCTGCTGTTCTGGGTGCTGCTGCTCCCATTGCACCCAGAATGCAAGCGTCTCCAACGGGTAAAACTCACCAGTGCCTTTTCCGGACTGATAGCTTGTCGGTGCGCGTTTAGCGAAGCTGTACTTGTCCCCAAACCTTGCAATAAACTCAAGAAATAGGTACCGCCTGTGAGCTGAGTGATCGGCGGATACCTCAGCGAGGAACTCTCTGCAGACGTGCAACAAGAAGTTCTGATCTGGCCAAACTTACTGTATTCGATCACCCTTTGCCACGACCTCTTGCAGTCTTCCAGCCACAACAAACTCGCGCAGAGCAGAAAGCGGGTCCATGCTGCTCTGCTGCGCAGAGCACGGTCAACGCAATGTGCAGATTTACTTGCGTTGCTTGCGCACAAACCCATGCATCTTCTTCGCTCAGTGTTAGATGTCCGAGCCATGTATAGATAGATGCTCGTTCAACTCCTCCGACGCCGCCAATCCAGATCATCTGCTCTGACAAAGTTTCGAACCTACATTCAACGCTCTCGAAATGACTGTGTCCTTCCCAGATTTGAGCAAGGCCGAGGGACTCAAGGCCTTGAACGATCACCTGGCCCCGTATAGCTACATTGATGGGTAGGTTTGCAACTTGCACTCCATTGTGCTGAATACCTCATTTAATGGCTTTGCGTTACTGGCAACGTGCTTGCGCAGCTACAACGCATCCAAGGACGATCTGATCGTCTACACCCAAATTCAGAAGGCACCAGAGTCCTCCCAATACCCCCACGCCAGCAGATGGTACAACCACATCACCAAGAGGTTGCAAGACAGGTGCGACAAATTTCGTCATAAATCCGCAGCAGGTCTCACGCTGTCAGATTATGGAACTGACCTAATTCCAGGTTTTTTGTTCCTGCAGCTTTGAGGGCTTCAGCAGTGGCAAGGGTGTCAAGGTGAGTGGAGGATCAGCATCTGCCAGCTCGGCTGCTCCATCAACACCCTCATCACAAACACCAGCAGCTCCCGCAGCAGCTGCCAAGGCTCCAGCTGCAGGTACAGCTTGCTGCAAAGCACGTGCAAGCGTAACTTGATGACTATTTCTCACTCAGGCACATGCGTGCAAATGCAAGTGTGAGACTGCTCTGGCTGCCCTCTTGTTTCTATATGCATTAAATACAACTGTTCCAGCACATTACAACCAATTGTTCCATGCACATATGAATGTACTGGCAGTCCTACAGCATGTTGCAGAGCCCTGCTGCAGTGTTGACTCCTTCATCATACTGAATCAGAATGTGTTGCAGCTGCTGATGATGACGACATGTCAGACAGCGATGATGATGAGGACCTTGACCTGTTTGGTGAGATGACTCCCGAGGAGAAGGAGGCCAAAGCCAAGAAGGATGCTGTAAGCTCCCTCTGATGCTGTGCCATTTTTTTAATACTGTGCGGCATGAATGTGATGTACGCTATTTTTATTTGCTGACTGCTGATGATGTTGCGCAGCCGCTTTATATACATGCAGCGTGCATTGCTGATGTCATGTTACAGCCATGATTTCCTGCAGAGCTCACCTTATTGTATAATGATATGCACTTTTCCAGTCTAGAGTTACATTGTCCGTCATGAAACAACATCAGTTTTGTTTCATGCAGAGCATGACAGTCTGTGTCTGATAGTGCTGTTGGCTTTGCAGATCATTGAGGCTGCCAAGAAGCGTGGAGCCGAGAAGGCCAAGCTCACCAAGTCCATGATTGTGCTAGATGTGAAGCCTTGGGATGACACCACAGACATGGCAGAACTGGAGAAGGAAGTGCGCTCTGTTGTCAAGGATGGTCTGCTGTGGGGTTCATGTGAGCTCTCCAATACCTGCATGCACGTCAAGCAATATCTTTAACTGGTACATGTTGCAGTGAATCATGCACACTGCTGGTCATCAGCTGAGTGCATCCTGATCAAGTCAGCATCTGATGTGCATGTTTGCATTGCATGTGGCATGTTGTGCCTGGTACAGAGATGACCTTGACCCGCCTGCACAGCAATCCACAGTCCTGTCAGGGAGCTGCCATGCCTGACTGATCTGTACTGGTGTGCTGCAGCTAAGTTGGTGCCAGTTGGATTTGGAATTAGGAAGATGCAAATCACTGCTGTCATTGAGGATGCCAAGGTAGAGAGCATGGACTCCATCATTGAGGAGGAAATTGTGCGTGATGGAGAATCTGAGTACATTCAGTCCATCGACGTTGTCTCCTTCAACAAGCTATAGGCTGGTGCTTGAAGTGTTCTGCCAATGTTTAGATGTATGTACCTAGTGCAATAGACAGCAGGTTGATACAGCACATTTAATGTTACACTGCACTACCCTTCGTCTGTTATGAGCATGCAGCACGAACTGAATGCAGTTGGCGTTGCAATGCAATCATGTGCATGTCTGTCATCTCTTCCAAGCTGCACCAATTCAGCAGATTGGTGCTGAACCTGAAAGTCCAAGATGCAGCACCTGTGGGACATATCGGCAAAAATTGCCTGCAATGGCTGGATCTTATATACCACAATGTGTGTCTTTGGTACAGCGGCAGTCATTGGTGCTGACATAGTGTTCCCACCAGTGAAGTATGTCTAGCAGAGTATCTTGCACAATTTTCAGACATGCTGCTGCATGTTCAGGTATGCATGCCACCTGCCTGTACACAGATATTGGCACCTGTCTTAAAGTCTTCCAGCACGGTGCCAACATATTCGGTAGTCTTACAGAAGGGCTAGGTAACTGCAGTTTGAGTGTGTTGAACGCCATTACATCACAAGGTTCCAATGTGACACAGAACAATGCCAGAAGGCACATGACGCTAAAGGCAAAAAGTGACGCTGTATCTGCTGCGTGGACCTCCAGTCCCAATTGCCCATGAGTTCAACTTTGTGCTCTGTCAAGCGTCGTTGCTATGGCTTGAACCGACCAAAGCTATTCTGTCTGGTCCACGGAGGTCTCATTGTGTGATCCTGCAGCAGTGAAGAGCAGTCTTGACTCCCAGACAAGACATGCAGCATGTATCAACAGGGAAATCATCTCAGCAGCAGCAAGCTATGAGACTGCAGAAAAACAGCACGCTGCGAGGATGCTTGACGCGTTGACTTGGTTTGCATGAAGACATGTTGTTCACGAGCACTAGTATAGCACCCAAATGCTGAAAGCTCACCGCTCTTGAAGTCCATTTTGACGGTCTGCAGCTGGTGGGCTCCCTTGCCTTGCATCCAGTGATCAGCAGCTTGACTGGGCTGGTGGCTGAAGTCCAGGGTCTTCCTCCTGTGCTCTTTCCTCTCTTCGCTGTTGGTTCCATATAGCTTGTCTCGCTTGGCCACCATGAGGGGGTCTGCTTGGCCCTCCTCAGTGAACGCCATCATCAGCTGTGGTGGACCTGAGGCATCATTTGCAGAATCTGTGTTAGCAAGTCGATTTGCTTTGGCTTTTCCTGTTGTAAATCTGTTTTTGGCATCTACTATGGACATGTTCAAGAAACATAGCTCGATATGTATGCAGAAGAAACTGGGATAGATGGCAATGCTAGGTGTGTGTCATGTGGCTTGAGGATACACGGCACATGCAGTGGCAGTGGCTTGTGCACAGGATGTACACACCAGTAAAGTGCATGACATCTGCATGACAGAAGACATGTTTTCAACACATGCCAAGCAAGATTTGTAAGCATGGCAAAGGATGCACAAGACATGACACTGTCAAGCATGATAGCATCTTAGCCCTGACTATGTACAGCAGAACAAGTATACCAGGCTGGAAAGTTTTCAGTCTGCATTGCCAGCATACCATGTCCATGTGTATACAAAGGGCAGCAGGCAGTGAGGAGGGTTACCAAGGGGCAATGTATCACCCCGGTCCACCTGCCAGGTGTGGAAGGTCTTGCCGTATGTGTTGATCAGCTTCTTCATCTCCAGGTCCTCAGCCAGGATGGGCACCCTGGGGGCCTGCAACGTGGCAATACAGCATATCAGCGCAAATGTGTCTGGAGACCAAATGGCCAACCTTGACATGCAACATGTTTCATTTAGTCAACACAGTAGCATGCGTCAAGATGATGCGACGGAGAGCGCATAAGAAACATGGGTCCAGCATCTGCACAGGATGCATGCAGCACGGCTAGTGGAGGCCAGGCCATGCCAACAAGCTGTCTGCCAACATGGATAAAACATTTGTAACAGCGGTTGTACTTGCTGCTCCTCAAGCAACTGACAAGCAGTGCTCAAACACCAAATAAGCATGTTTGAGAGCTGGTGGAGCTTATTGCTAAAGTCACATATTTGACCTTCAGACTAGTAATGGCAGCTCTGACAGCAACTCTGACTTGGAGCAGTTGATGACATACCTGCAGAGTGCCAGAGGAGACCTCAAACTTGTGGCTGTGCCAGTAGACCTTCTCTTCCTCAGGCAGGCCCTCAAAGAGCTCGCTGGAGATGATGTACTCCAACCCTATCAAGCGTGCATTGGGCTTGTCTGAGTCATATATGACACATTGGCGCACATCCTCATTGGGGCAGGCGCAGAAATGATGAGCCTCCACCTGTGCATAAGCAGCTACCATGGAATGAAATTGATTAGCCTATGCTAGAAAAAGAAAAGAAAAGACTACACCTTTCGGCGTCAATTTAATGAGAAGCCAAGTATTCTACCGGGCTGCCCAGGGTAGCCCATGCTATATGTACACTACTGTGTCTAATGCCGTTTGGCTGCATACGGAAATAGCTGTTGAAGCATGCACCAGCAAGCGCTTGCAGTGATCAAATGATTCTTGGGCTTGAGCTTGTCAATTGTAGACTCATGCAATGCTGAGCTTGGCATGCTGTTGGCAAGGAAAAAGAGAACGCCAAAGGCCAGGGAGTCACTACCAACTAAGCTGAAGTTCTCAAGGCTGCCGTCTAGTGGCAAGCGCAAAGGCAGCAGCAGTGCCAAGAGAGTGTTGAGCAAGACGTGGGACGTGGGAATGACGGGATGACCTGGCGTGTGATGTCATGAGCGTAGAAGTGGAAGCCGCAGACATGCTGGTGTATCCTGGAGAAGGGGCTGAACTGCTGGATGGCACCCTCAGCTGCTTCTAGCACCTTGCCCTGCAGGCTCTGGGGCTGCCCAGGGATATCTTCTATGCTGGACGCCTGTTGTACACATGCACTGAGTTGGCCATTCGTCGTGACATGTAGTTCTTTAGGGCTGCCTGCAGAGGTGGTTGCATGCAGCTTTCATGCGCTGCTTCATTCTGTGCAGCAGGGGACTCAATAGCAGCAATCAGCAGCTTTCCGTAGACATAATCAATGAGGGACAACTGCAGCCGTCGGGCTTGTATATGTAATTGTGTATGCAGATGTGTTATCATTCAGCAAGACTCAGAAGCGTAAAGCAGTATATATGAGTGACTTGCTGATTGTGGTGTGTACGGACATTTTGCAAGCGGTTACATGCCGCAGATTTGCTGGAAAAACATTGTAAACATTATGTAAGCATTGATAAGGGCTGAAAGGCCTCGTGTGCCACAAATTGAAAGGTAGAAAGATGCAGCAACCTGGGGGCCAGTGCTAGTGGTGACACCAGGTTTCTGAGTTGGCAAATCTGCAGGTTGTTGCTCACGCTCATTATTTGACCTGCAGGCAGCAGACACATCTGTGACAAACACACCAAACGTGCAGGTGGATTGCCATGTGGCATATATTACACAGCAGCACAGCATTGTAGGATCCCTGTTAACAAGTGCCCTTTGTTGCTGGCGTTTAAGATTGGCAGTGAGTGAGTCCAAATGCAACATGCTGTTGGTGCAGATGTTGATGAAGCTTGGTCAGCCATACAAAACTGTAGATTACTTGCTTGCTTTAGAAGCAAAGTAGCCACTGGCTCTGCTTGCACTTCGACAAGTGACGGCAGGACCAGCTATGGGATCATGCTTGGCTTTCTTTGCTGGTTTTTTGTTACAGCTCGCAACCGAGGCCTTGACTGGGAGGTTTGGGTGAGTGGCAAAGGTTCCACAAACAAACCTGAGACACAAAGGGACAATAATGATGGCTTGCTGAGGGCCTGATGGTAGCGCCAGAGCTGGGCCAGGAAAGCAAAGAGGTAGCCGATGACTCCTTGCCCGCTGTTTTTGAAAGGTCGCGGTACCTGTGTAAATGTGCTTGAGGTCTGGTCAGTAATGGCATGTCGATGTGATCTGAGCAGTCGGGGCAGTCGGGGCTAGTCCGCGAGATTGCTGCCCTATCGCCAAAACGTCTGGGTGGCTGCTGAAAAGCTGCAGGAGACTCACAAACTGATGGTTTGAAGCTAGAGCAAGCTGAACAAAATATGGCTAGACGGGCGCTGTGACTTCGGTTTCTCAGAGAAAATTGACCAGGTCTGTGTGCGCAAGTTGTGTTACTTACTCGACGAGACGCAATGTTTGGGCCACGCCTTTGTTGAGTACGCAGCGGGTTTGGAAAGCGGTCGCTGTTGTACGTGCGTGGTACATGAGGTGCAAGTTTGACCTGCTGATTAGTCAACTTTCGTTGCCCCCCTCCCCCCTACTTGTGGCTTGGTGCAGATGCTTTGTCTTGCTTGCGCAAGGCATACTGGCCCAGTAAGACGGGTCTGCAGCTGCTTATCCTGCGTTGCATGCAAAGAATTCGGCGTCCATTGTGATGTGCAACTTTCCCTGCATGTGTTCCCTTTATGTCTGTTACATGTGTCTTAACTTTTGGGCTGTTCACTTTGCTTGCTCATGGGCCATACTTGCAGTTCATGTATTTGATGATCAACATGCTGGATGAGATAGATAGGTCAGTTGCTTCAAGGGTTTTGGCCACAACTGGATGATATGAGTTTCACAGTCGACCTTCCAGATCTGCATCTGCATCTAGCTGAGCTTGCCCTGTAGCTGTGCTGGGATGGAGTAGCTGAGCTGACGTTCTCTGCCAGGCAATGTGCCAGATGAGGCTGGTGTTCAGCTACAGCCTTAGGCACTTTGGTGTCTGCTGGCAAGCTTAGCATTCCCGCCACAAAGCTTTGACAATACTGCTGTAGTACTGCTTGTTACCTGCACAGTGTCAAGCAAAGCTGTATGCTTTGAATACTTGACCTGCTGTCGCCACCAATGTAATGATGTCAGTACGTGGCATGCACGCCTAACATCAAAATAGAAGAAAGCATGCAGTACTGCTTCAGTGTACAGCGCTAGCTAGCTTTATAGCTATAGCTATAGCTGTAGCACGGCATGCAATACTGTTTGAGTGGTTCAGTACAGCATGCAGTACTGTACAATTGCACTTTGCATTTGGGCCGGTGGATGAAGCAACACGCACTGACTAAGTGGCGTGTGCATGCGGTCTATGATGTAGCACATTGACAGTTGCACGATTGCGGGATATAAATGTAAAATTTGGGAACGTTGCATCCAGTCGCCTTCGTAGCGCAGTTGGTTAGCGCGTCGGTCTCATAACACACTCTGAGTGACGTAGCCTACCCCAGCATACGCTGGGTGTGAGAAATCCGGAGGTCCTGAGTTCGAAACTCAGCGAGGGCACTTTTGGTCCCGCCCTGGTTGCTTTCTGTGACCCACATCATGTGTGGAAAGAAAATTTGTCGAGTCTGTCTGACAAGCCAGACTTGTCCGGTCTATGCCCAGCTTGTTTTGGCAGCATTACCGTACTAGTACGAGTGTCAACATCGCGCATTGACGGGCGTTTAGCGCTTGCACAGCTCGACATTTTGTAGCAAAGGAGGCATCTGGTTTCGGAGCTGCACGATGCGCAGTGAAGGGCGCGGAGTGCTCGTCACTTGCCTCCTTGTCCTTACCGTCGCCGGTAAGCGTCGAGTGAGCGCCTGTTGTCGACGGCTGGCCAGAACTTGGCGTCGTCGGAGGTCCATACACCCAAGCTCGATCATCACTCAGGAAGTTCCATTCAACGAAAACACAGCGGCGCATTTTGACCGGGATGTCGAGAAGCTGACAGTACGTCTCATTCTTTGCAGCCTGCTACATGTGCTTGCTGACGCAAATGGACAGCTGAGTTGCTGGCCCTTATTGGTACTTGCCGTGTGACATATAGCAAACGGCAAGTACATAAACAAGCGCTGACGACGTGCGCAATCTGATGACCCTTGTTACTGCATCAGACACACCCAAGAGTTGAACTCCAAATCACTGTCCGCAGCAGCAGGATTCTCGTGCTTGTCTTAAGTATGCTGCAGTGTAGTTGCACAGCTTACATGCATTGGCTGGTGACCAACACATTTACAGTGGGCACACACAGCCTTGTCCATATGGCTAGCATGCTGACGGCAGTTCTTGCATGCTCCGGTGGACCTACCAGACGCCAGACAGCTATTGGCACACTGCTGTTGCTGTTTGGCGCAGTTTGGGTCAGCAGCATTGAACTCAAGTGAGGACCTGCTACAGAGAACCTTTGCTACAAGCCTCAAGGCAGTGCAACAGCATTGACCTGTGAATGAAGCTTGACTCTTCAGACTGAATCTTGATGAGGTACCATTATATTGCAGCCTGCGGTGCACAGCTACAATGATATACAGCCAGACTTGGCCTAATTTGCATCACGATGCAGCACAGCAGAGTACAGCACAGCACAACACTGGCAGCAGATTCACTGAAGAGCAGCCTACACGTTTGCTGTGTATTATCAATATAGGGCAGCAGAGAACTGGCTGGATTGTCATAAACTAAATGGCAACAACTGTGTTGCATATTTGCATGCAGTATTACTTAACACTGTCTGGTCTCCACAATGGCATGTTGCTCTGATGGGGCTTGCAGTTTGTCTTTGAACACAGATCATGTGAGTACCCTGCGCTTCAGCCTCTGACAGTACAGCGCCCGGAGTGATCTGCGTGCAAGACGCAGGAAAACTCCGTCGCGCTAACATACCTATGCAAGAGTTTTGTAGTGAAAGCGGCATATTTGCTGCTTGTTCTGTTACTGTGCAACTTACTGCTGCGTCAGCAGAGGACGTGTTTTGTAGCATGCTCCAGCTGGCCAGTGGCAGCAAATGCAAAAGCTGTTACATCGATTGATCTGAGTGTTGTCACCTGCACTCACAAGGGTGTAGTAATCTCTATGCAGCCCTTTAGTAGATGATGGCGTACCTGCATTTGCAGTTGGCTGTCTGTACGCCAGCAGCACCTGTGTCTGCAATCTTCTGCAGCTTTTCAAGCAGCAAGTTCAGCTCACATTACATGTTCCTATTGCAGAGTGCTGGTTTTTTGCAAGGAGCAGCATCCTTGCTTTAGTGGTGCTGTGTTGCTCAAGCTTGTTTGCCCTTGCAAGGTGCCATTTGGATTGTGCGGACAAGAACATGACTCTCTCACAGCCTTGACTACTCTTCGCTGGGCTTTTGGGCAATAAAGCATATGTGTGCAACATGAACGTGGAAGTTGTCGCTCCAGCTCCTGCTGGTCATGGCGCACACAAAAGGCACTTGTCATTCTGGGCCCCACACCGACAAGTCAATTCTGCTGACTTGTGCTGGCTTTGATTGTAGACATTGCATACAGAAACTGAGCCGCTTCAAGAGTCCTACACGTCGCAGCTCTGTGCAACGCGCTCCTGGGCTGCAGCAGAGGGCGCCTGCAGGTACTCTACATGATCAACTATAGCATGAGTGACCCTATTCTACAGCTGGATGTCACCACATGTCATGATATTTGCCACTTCACAAGGCTGTCAAATGTCTGCCTTGAGTACTGCTTAAGCTGCAAGCATTCGGCGTGCTGAGGTGTGCTGAGTGCACACCATGACGCCTGGACTCATCTGCATTTATATCTGGTTCTTGTTATACCTGGCTGGTGACGTACTTGTTGTTGGCATCATGACATCATGGCACATGCCTTAACTGTGGCTGCAAAAGGCAGACATCAATGACAGCCTGACTCAGGGCTGTGTGCTAGATCAGAGCACAGCGCTCATGAGCCATCATGTGTTGCCGCAGGCCCAGCAACTCATGTGCACGTCATTTGCCAAGAACTCTGCCGTCCTGACAGCTCATCCCTCAGTTTTGTCACACTGTATCAATACTACTTTGCAGCAAACAACTTCACGGTCAAGAATGAGTGTCAGCTCTATGTTTGAGTGCTTGCCACCAGCTAGGAGTTGTCCTTGTCTGACCAGCCTATGCTGCTGCTGAACGAATTGCATGGTATGCAGCACTGATACTTGACCCGATGGTTCGCAGTGCAATAGAAACATTCCAACATGACTTGCGTTTTTGCCTGAGCAGCTCTGGCTGCTGTGCACAACATAATTCAAGCATGCTCATGCCTGTCCTCATGCCTTGCTGCTAAGATTTTCAGCAGTGGCCTACATGAATCAGCACCGAGCACCAAGATGTGTGCTGAACTTGAACGTGCTGGCAAAATGTCGCGTATTACTTACTAAGTTAATGCCAATCAATTTATTTGTTTCACCCAAGCTCAGCGAATGCTGGGTTGTAGAAGCTGAATTGGCCCGAAGACAAGACAGTATGCAAGATTCAAAATAGGGAGAGATCACTGCCTCCACAAAAGCAAATCAATACTTGAGCTTGAGACAGAGGGACAGTCAGGCTCGACACAATTGATAGCCCACCTCTGCCTGTGTATGAGTTGCTTGCCAGTGTAACATGCAAGATGACATGACCCAACCAACAAGAAATGTCCGCATATGCTTGAGGGGACATGTTGAAATAAGCTGTGCAGACTTGCAAGCTTGACTTGACACAATATTTACAAGAGGACTTTGATCGCAAACTGTGTGTTCGGTGAACCAAAGTTTGAAGCTTATATAGTACTCAACAGGCCGCTGGGACTCAGGAAGCGGGTTAGTAAATGCAGCTATCACAGAAGCTGACTAAGTGTTACTAGCATGTTCTAGTATGTTCATGAATGGCTTGACCG
>JAABUP010009581.1_pt1 | contig 11811 bp, 8 predicted proteins | sample 5559201 | NCBI WGS metagenome assembly JAABUP01 (sample SAMN10711887, study PRJNA513373) | rock metagenome | isolation source: Antarctica rocks | place: Antarctica | reverse complement strand
GCGGGGGCGTGAGACCAGCGATTGCGCACCTGCAGGCCGCTGCTAATCATGCGGTTGACGGCGTTGTTGCCACCGCCGCCTACGCCGATCACCTGGACGCGTGCGCCGACTGAGCCACCAGCGCTTTGCTCCTCCGGCTGACAGCCTGATTGGGCGCACATTGCATCACAGCCAATGCGAGCGGCGAAAAGACGCGAGGCTGCCCCGACGTCAGGGCGCACCTTGATCCGCGCATCGCCGCCTGCATTGGGGCAAGCAGCTTTGGTTAGTATCATTGGAGCTCTCAACAAGCACGAGCGCAGGCCTCTCCGCTCTGTAGCGCGCCGCACCTATCGGACCATAGCCGTTGCCATTGCTGGCGTATGACGCGCAGACGCGCAGCTTGCGTCTGCACGCCCGCGCGGCCAGGTGCCGCGGCTGGCAGGCGGGAGTCAGCAGAGACCGCGCCGACGCCGGCGCATGGCCCATCATCATCATCGCACGGCCCGGCATCTTCGCAAAAGACGTTTGCGCCGTCCTTATTACACGCGCTATGCACTGCCTGCCCAAACCATCGATGCGCTCCTGCAGCCCTGACGGTGCTTCAACGGATGGCGCTGTGTTGAAATGGTTCAAAATCCAAATAGCTTGGCAGGCCTCCGGGGCCGACCGTACTACGGCACAGTAGTTCAGTACACTGCTCAGTGCTCACTGCTCAGTACACAGCGCACGCACTCGCGAGCTGGCACGTACGGCACCGACCCGCGGTGCACCTTAGGCGCCCCGCGATGCCGCCCAAAGTGTGCGTCAACAAGCTGAAGCGCGAGATGAAGGACTTCATAAGCAGCCCGCCTCCAAGCATACCCGCCATCTTTGTCAACGAGCGCAACATGCTGGGTGCGTGCTGCTGCAACCGCTGCTGGGTCGCCTGCTGCCTGCCTTCCATGTCGTCCTTCCGACACGGCGACGCTGCGCAGAGTGGCACTTTCTGATAGAGGGCCCGTCCGACAGCCCCTACGCGGGCGGCTGGTACATCGGGAAGCTGCGGTGCGCGCCGCAGGCCCCCCGGCCGCCCGGCGGTCGCGCAGGCCTGCGAGCGGGGCCGAGGGACGGCCTCGCGCCGCAGGTTCCCGCCAGAGTACCCCTTCAAGCCGCCGGGCATCCTCATGCTCACCCCCAGCGGGCGCTTTGAGACCGGCACCCGGCTGTGCCTGTCGATGAGCGACTTCCACCCGGAGACGTGGCGCGCCCCCGCGCCCCCCCCACAGCACGAGCCCTGCTGCCACCGTCCGCACTGCAGGCACGGGGTCGCTGACGGCCGCTGGCGGGGGTGGCTTGCCTCGTCCTGCGCAGGTCGCCGGTGCGGGCCCCGGCGCAGCTGGCCCGCCCAGGCAGCCGACCAGGCCCCCCCGCGCGCCTCACAGCGCCGCGCGCCGCGCGCAGCTGTGGTCCGTGTCCACTATTCTCACCGGCCTGCTGTCGTTCATGCTGGACGCCAACGAGATCACAACCGGCTCGCTGGAGAGCACGGTGCGCGCCCCGCCCGCCGCCGCGCTCGCCCGCTCTGCGAGCGGCCGCCCTAACCCTACACCCTGTACTTATTCCCCGAGCGGCCGCACGCCGGCAGGACACCGAAAAGCGGGAGCTGGCGCGCGCGTCCCGCGCGTGGAACCTGCGGCAGCCCGCGCTGGCCGGCATGTTCCCGCAGGCGCGCCGCGCCCCGGCCTCGCCGCCGCCGGTCCACCGCAGCGGCGCCTGCTTGCAGGCGCTGCAGTGCTGGCGCTGCAGGTGGCCGCTGTGGCTCCTGCCCTGTGCATTGCTGAGCGGGGCCCCGCGCGGCTGGCGCGCAGCTGCGGGAGGCGGCTGCAGACGCGGGGCCCGCCGCCGCGGCCGAGGACGCGCCCGCGCCGGCGGAGGCCTGCGCGCCCGTGCAGGCGGGCGAGCGCGTCGGCGAGGCGGACTGGGCGGCCGTGCGGATCGCCGAGGCGCGGCTGGCCGAGGCCGACCCGCCGGCCGCGGTCGCGTGCGTGGACCGCGCGCTGCGGTGCGCGCCGCGCCTGTTTTGGCGCCTCGCGGGCGGCGCCAGCGGAGTACCCTGCCATGCGCAGCTCCGCAGCCTGGCCCGGGCATGCGGCGGCCCCTCGACAGAGCCGGGCATGTGGCGTCTCTTGTCATGTGGGCACCGGCCACTCACACAGACTGCGCGTCCAGGCGGCACAAGGGCGGGAGGCCGCCGGCGGTGCTGCTGATGGCGAAGGCGGCGGCGCTGGCGCGCGCGGGCGAGCTTGACGCGGCGGCCGCGCTGGCGGGCGAGGCCGCCGCGGCGCCGGCCGCAGAGCCGCCGCCGCGCGACGCAGCGGCCGCGGGCAGCGGCCCCGACCTGGCGGCGCTTGACCCGGGCGCCTGCCGAGAGCGCTGGCGCGCGGCCGCGCTTGCCAAGGACGAGGGCAATGCCGCGTACAGGTGCAACCCTGGGCTGCCGGCGGCGCTTGGGGCGGGGCAGCTGGTTATCCGTGCGCTGCTCGTGTCGCAGCGCCGGCCTGGGGCGGCGCCAAGGCTGCCCTCGCAGATTAATACCCGACATGCCGCTTGTGTCGGCACGAAGCTGGATCGCTGCCAAGCGGCGGAGCTTCAGACCTGGGGTGCAGCCGTCTGGCAAAGGCCCGAACGACGGGCGCCGGCATTGGCTTGCGCATGTGCGGGCTTGACGGGGCGCCCAGCGTCGTGCGCGTGGGCGTCAAACTTGCGGGGGACAGACACCGCACCCGTGCGCCTCCGCAGCGGACTTAAATGGGCATGTGCGGGCTTGACGGGGGCCCCAGCGTCGTGCGCGTGGGCGTCAAACTTGCGGGGGACAGACACCGCACCCGTGCGCCTCCGCAGCGGTCTTCAATGGGCCGGCGCGCGCCCGCAGGCAGGGCAGGCCGGAGGCGGCGCGCGGCGCGTACGAGCGCGCGCTGGTGGCCGAGCCGGCGTGCGCGACGCTGCTGTGCAACCTGGCGGCCGCGCTCGCGTCGCTGGGCCGCCATGCGGAGGCCGCCGCGGCCGCGCGCGCCAGCCTGGGCGTCACTGCCGCGTACGGCAAGGCGCGCCGGCGCCTGGCCGACAGCCTGCGCGCCTGCGGCCGGTGCGCGCCGCAGCGGCTCCCCGCTGTGCTGTTGCGGGCGGCACCCAGGGTCAAGAGGGTTGCTTTGATTACTTGTTGACGACCAACATGTGTCAACCACTTTCCAGGCACTGTGCTGGTCAGGCATTCTGTGAGGCCGGCCGGCTGGACAGTGTTGGCGCTCGCGGCCCCAGCAGCCGCCTTTGATGCTCTGCTGAGCCAGCCCATGACGGCAGGGACGCAGTCCGGTGCTTGCGCTGACACGGGGCGGTTTGCCGCCACGCGGAGGCACGGCGAGGCGGCGGCGGAGTACATGGAGCTGCTGAGCGCGTCGCCGGGGGACCCGACGCTGCAGGCGGCACTCAGTGCATGCCATGGCGGCGCCTAGCAGGGCTAGGCTGTGGATGAACAAGTGTAACAATGTGATAATGACAATGCTCATGCGGTACCTGCATCCGCCTCATGCGCATCTAGGCAAGCCCCCTGGTCCCGGCTCCTCGCCCTACAAAAACTGAGGCGCCCGCGCCGTGGCGCCACGTCAGTCAGCGCGCACATAGGCCTGCTTGCCCCGCCCCTCTGTCTCCTGTCTGCACCCCAAGCACCCGCTCCACGCTGCAACAACCAGCACACACAAGCAAAGCGCGTCCCCTCACACGCGCCGCCCCATCAAGCCACAAACCCCGCGCCGCCCCAGCATCTGTCTCTCTCATGCTTGCTCGCAGCTGCCGTCCCGGGCCGGCACCAGCTTGGCGTCATTTGGCCGCGCCCTCCAGCTGCGCCCTCCAAACCCCGGCAGCGCTCGCACCATGCAAGCAGCAGCCTGCAGGCTGCGCAGGCCAGGGCCACCCCGACAGCGCCTGCGGCTTGCAGGGCCCGCCGCGCCTCTCGAGCACACAGGCGCGCCGTCAATGCCGACCTGCTCCTCACACCCCCCACACTCCCGGCCCTCCCTCTCTCCGCGCGTCCGTGCACACCCCCGGCAGCCGCCACGGGGAGCTCACGTGCTGTCATCATCGGCGTCTGGCGACGCCGAGCGGCGGTGCCGATGGTGCTCGCGGTGCACGCGCTGCGCGATCGAGCCGATCGCGCTCGGGATCTGGCTCGGCGGCACGTAGCCCGCCGTGTGGTGCCCCACCTGCGGGGAGTGCCGGGGCGCTGGGCTGGAGCGCCCGCGCCCGCGCGCACGCGAGCGCCCGCGCCCGCGCCCGCCGCCGTGCCCGCCCTCGCCGTCCTCGCCCGCCTCGCTTGCCGCGCCGCCCCCCGCCGCCGCTGGCGCGCTCCGCGCGGCCGCGCGCTTCTTGCCGGGCGGGCGGCCGCGGCGCTTCTTCGCCGGCGGCTCCGCGTCGGGCTCCGCGTCGGGCTCCTCGACGGCGGCGCCCGCGGCGGCCCCGGCCGGCCCCGTGCCGCCCTCCGCGGCCTCGCCCGCCTCCTCGCCGGCCTCGGGCTGCATGGCCGCGCTGGCGCCGCCCTCGGCCAGCGCGGGCTCCGCGGCGCGGCCGCGCTTGGCGGCCGCGGCGCGCCCAGGCCGCCCGGAGCGCGCCGGGGCGCCCAGGTCGGAGTCTGCTGTCGCGGCGTCTGCGGCTGCCTGCGCCCGGCAAGCGCCCCGTCGCACTTGCAGCTTATGGTGCTCTGGCAGCCACAGTGCATTCCGCGGCAGCGGCGCCCGGGGCTCAAGACGGGTCTGCTTCTGTGCATCCTGCACAGCTGCTGCCCTGTCCGCGGGCTCAGGTACCTACCTTTGACGCCGCCAAGCATGCACCTCGGAGGGCGGGAGGGACACGGTTCCATTGGTGAGCGCGCCTGCGGTCCTGCAGGCGCCATGGGCGCGGGGCTCCCGCGCGGCGTGGGAGCCTTGCGCGCGCGGCCCCGGGACGTTGTGGGGGCGGGCGCATCCTGCCGCCAACATGCGGGACCCCTGAGCAGGCACGTGCGCGCGTGCACCAAGCATGCCGGGCGCCCTGTGCTGCGCGCCATCTCGCCACCACGGACGCATGCAGGCTGCCCCCGCGCGCCCAGCAGCGCAGGCCTGGGGCCAAGCCCCTGCCCGGCGCAGGGGTCAGGGCGGGCGCGGCGGGCGCGGCCGTACCCGGCTGGGCGCCGCGCCGGCCGACGCAGCGGCGCGCGGGGCCCTGCGGCGCGCGGGCGCGGGCTCGCCCACCACGCCGTCCGGCACGCCCTGCTCCACCTCCGCCTGCGCGCGCGCGCGGCGTCAGGGCTTGTTTAGCGAAGCAGAGGCACACCAAGCCCTACTTCGCTGTGCCGCGCTGTGCCGCAGAGCCCCACAGCCGGAGCTGCCGACATGCGTGAGTGGCGCAGCGGCACTTGCTGCGGCTGCAGCAGCGCGGCGCGCACATGCTGTATGCTTAGAAGCCTGCGCCCTGTGCGGCGCGCAGCCCCCGAATCCAGCACCGGCGCCGGGCGCGGCAGCAGGGAGCGCGGCTGCCGGAGGCGCGGGCGCCGCGCACCCCGGCCGGCGCGCCGTCAGCGGCGGCGCGGATGCGCGTGCGCCGGCCGCCCCGCCCGGCCTCCACGGTGGACGAGGAGGGCGCGCGCGCGGCCGAGTTCACGCGGCGCGCGCGCGTGCGCGGCGGGCTTGCTGCCGCCACGGCGCCCTCCAGGTGGCCCTGCTGCGCGGGGCCCCGGGCGCGTCAGCGCCGCGCGCGGGGTTCCCAGCGGTGCCTGCAAGGTGCGCCGCCTCAGCAACATGCACACGCCAGCAGCGGACGCTGTGGGAGCCTCGAGCGCGTTCCGGCCGAGGGGCATGCCCAGTTGGGCCCGGTCGGTGCGAGCCCCGCCGGGCGCGCACCAGCACAGGCGCGGACGGCGTGGCCTCGCGCGGCGCTGCGTCCAGCGGCTCCCCGCTTGGCGCCGGTGCGCGGCGCGCGGCGGCGCGCGCGGGGCGCGCCGCCGGCGTTGCGGCCGCGCGCTTGGGCCGCCCGGCGGCCAGCGGCTGCGATGGCTCGGGCGCCGGCGGCTCGGCGGGCGCGGCGCCGGGGCTGCCGCCCTCGGCCTGGCCGGGCGCCTCGTCCGTTGCCTGCTCGCTCCGCACCGTCAGGCGCGGCTGGGCCCTGACAGCGCAAGCGGTGGACGCCAGATCACGCAGACGCAAGCGCGCCATGGCGAGGCACGCCCAGGCGCCCTGACCGGATGCCATCCAGGAGGGACGTTGCAGGAGCAAACACGCCTGAGAATATTAACCCAGCAAGACCAGGAAGAAGGCCGGCGACGTGGTGCACGGACACAGCAGGTGCGGGGCCGCCGCGCACCTCTGCGCGGCCGTCTGGCTCTGGCTCGCCGGCAGGCGGCGCGCGCGGCGGCCGGCGCGGCAGGTGCGCGGCCGCCGCCGGCGAGCCAGGCGGCAGGCCGTGCCGGCGCGCCCGGCCAAAGGGGTTCAGGCGCTGCAGGCTCCAGAAGCCGCCGGCACCGCTCTGGGGCGCGGTCGCGGCGTCGGGCGTGCCCGCCAGTCCGCCCTCGGCGTCGCCCTGCTGAGGAGCCGCGCGGTGCTCAGCACCTGCATGTGCGGCCCGCGACCCCGCAGGTGCGAGGCCACGCTGCGACGTGCCAGGATCCCGTTGTAGTCAGGCTGCGAGCGCCACTGCTCTCACGCTGACTACACGCACCCAGAAGAGACTGGCGCGCTCCGCACATGCTGGACCCAGTCCCCTGCGCCCGCGGCAGCACAGCGCGACGCAGCCGGCAGCGTGCATCGGCGCGGCGAGCGCGCACCGTGGGGCCGTTGGCGGCGGCGGCGGGTGCTTGCGCAGCGATGCGCGGCGCCTCCGGCAACGGCAGCGCCGCAGCGGCGACCACCTCTTCGATCTCCACTTCGCGCGTGACGGTCGTGACGCGCGTGACAACGCCGCCGGTTGGCGCGCCGCCCTGGTGCGCGCGACCCGCCTGCGCGCGCGGTTGCACTCCTGTGTGCGCGCGCGTGTCGTCGGGCTGCAGCGAGCAGGCCGCTCCGGCGACCAGCGATGCATGCCCTGGCAGGTCGGGCCCGGCGCTGCCCTGTGCGCCAGGCAGGGCACTTGCTCCGGAGAAGTGCCGCCCCGGCGAGCGGCGCGCCTCGTCATGCCCGTCAGCGGGCGCCTCGTCGTGCTCAGTGGCGGGCGCCTCGGCGGCGGGCGCCTCGGCGGCGGCCGCGTCGTCGGCGGTCGCCTGCGCGCCGCTGGCCTCGCGCGCATCCTCGCGCGCGTCCTCGCGCGCCTGCATGCGGCGCAGCTCGGCGGCGGCGGCGGCCGCCGCGCGCGCGGCCGCCGCCTTCTGCTCCGCTGCGGCGGCCACGGCGGCCTCAACCTGCGCGGCCGCGCGCTCGGCCAGGTCCGCCGCCAGCCGCGCCTCGCCCGTCGCGCGCTCCGCCTCGGCCGCCGCGGCCGCCGCCGCCGCGTCGGCGCCCGCCTGCCGCGCGGCCGCCGCCGCCGCATCCTCGCGCGCGGCGGCGGCCGCCGCAAGGGCAGCCGCCTCGCGCCGCGCCGCCGCAGCGGCATCCGCGCGCGCGGCCGCCACGGCGGCCTCGGCCTCGGCGCGCGCGGCGTCGGCCGCACCGCGCGCCTCGGCGGCCGCCGCCGCGGACGCGCGCGCCTGCGCCGCCGCAGCGTCGCCGGCCGCCTCGGCCGCGGCCCTGGCGGCGGCGGCGGCCTGCTCGGCGCCGCGCGCCTGGGCAGCCTCGGCGCGCGCGTCCGCGACCGCCGCCTCTGCGCGCCGCAGCCGCGGTCAGGGGCTGCCTGGCGCAGGGCGCAGCGCGGGTGCGGCTCAGGCGGGCGCGGGGGCGCGCCGGCGGCGGCGATGGCGGACGCGTTGGCGATGGCCTCCTTGCGCGCTGCCTCCAGCTCCGCGTACAGCTCGCTGCGCGGCCGCGCCGCGTCGGTGCCAGGCTGCGGTGCTGCGCTGTTTGCTGGGCCGCGCCCTGGCCGGCGCCGGACGCAGGGCAGGGCGGGCTCGGCACAGGCGCCCGGCCGGGTGCCTGGGCAGCATGCGCGGCAAGGGAGCCGCCCTGGCGGCCCGCAGCGCCGCATGACGGAAACAGGGGGCGCCGTCCCGCTCGCGCGCACCTCGCGGCTGCCTGCGCCCGATGCGCCTCCGCGCGCGCCTCGGCAGCCTCCTGCTCGGCGCGCGCGAGCCGCGCGGCGTTCGCAGCCAGCTCGCCGCCGGCCGCCGCGGCCGCAGCGGCGGCCTCCGCGCGCACGGCCTCGCGCGCCGCCGCCTCGCGCGCTGCGCCCTCGGCGGCCGTGCGCTCGGCCGCGGCGGCGCGCTCGTGCGCGGCCTCATGCAGCTGCCCGCCGCGCCGGCCCGCCAGCGCCTCCCACTCGCGCGCCTTGTCCTCTGCGAACGCGCGCCGCAGCGCTCGCGGATGCGATAGCGCCACTGGCGCGCAGCGCCACACTGCGAGGGACGGGCTGGCCGGGGGTGGGCAGTTGGTGTGCGCGCGCTGCGCCTCCGCCCGTGCGCCGCAGCCCAGCCGCTGTCCTTGACCATGCTGCGCCGTGGGACGACAGACATGCTTCTGGCGGGCGGGCCGCGCCACGCATGCGGGTCCATGCCATGCATGCAAGCCGTCGCCCGCCTCGCCTGCGCGCAGGCACGCCAAAGACGACGGCGCGCCTGCCAGGGCGGCCGCGTCCTGCGCGGCGCGCAGCTCGCGCTGCAGGCGCCCCCCGGCGGCCTCGGCAGCCTGTGCGCGCTCGCGCGCGGCCGCGGCATCGGCGCGCGCGACTGCGGCCGCGTCCTCGGCGCCGCGCGCCGCCTCCGCCGCGTGGCGCGTGGCCGCCTCGGCGCGCCGCGCGGCCCCCGCCGCCTCTGCCGCCTCGCTCACCAGCACCGCCTTGTCCGCCTGCCCGGGCGCCGCGGTGCTCGGCATGAGACCCGGCCTCGGGCCTCACCGGCGCGAGGGAGCGCGCCACGCTCGGACGGCGCGGCCCCGGGAAGCCTCTCTGCCCCGCCTCGGCTGCCCGGGGCGCACGGCCAGGCGCTTCACCGCGCGAGCACCGTGCTGCCCCCTGGAGGCAGTCGTTTACGAGGTCTGCATGCCAACATGCCGTGTACCCGGGTGCAGCCGCCGCCTAGTCCCACCCGCTGTGAGGGCGCCCGCTCGCGCACATGTCTGATGGGCCGCCCCGGCACACCGCCTACGCCGGGCTGGGGCCTCAGCGCGGGCGGGCGGCGCGCACCTCCAGCCCCTTCTGCACGGCCGCGGCCTTCTGCAGCTGCAGGGCCAGCTCCTTCTCGCGCTTCTCTGCCGGGCCCCGCACGTCCCGCAGTCAGCTGCCAGCAGCGCGCGCCGGCCGCGCGTCGCGGCCCGCGCAACCGCTCGCCAACCACACACAACGGATGTAAACTCGGCCCAGACTCCTGCCGTGCCAGCACCGGATCGCGACTGCACAGGCGGGGCCCTGCGCACCCGAGGCAGCCGCCGCAGCCCTGGCCGCCTCAAGCTCGGCCTCCACGGCGGCGCGCGCGGCGCGCTCGCGCTCCGCCTCGCCGCCGGCGCGCGTGACCTCATCGACGCGCTCGTCGGCGGTCCGCAAGGCCTCCCTGCGCGCGGCGCAGCGGGGCGGCGTATGAGGCGCCGGGCCGGGCGGGCCCGCGCGCGCGTGCCAGGGGAGCGGGGCCGGGGCGCGCGCCCGAGCTGCAGCTCCAGCTCGTCGGCGCGCCGCTGCGCCGCGCCGAGCGCCTCCTCCACGTTGCGTCTGGGCGCGCGCGGCCAGCCGGTGTCACGCCGCCCGCGCCCAGCTTGCCGGAGCATGCGGCCCTGCGCCGCGCGGGCCGCGCACCTGGCCTGCGCGGCGGCGTCCAGCTCAGCCTGCAGCGCGGCCATGCGCTTGCGGTTGGCCTCCGCCATGGCGGCCGCCTGGCGCTTGTCGCGCGCGACCTCGGCCTCATACGCGTTGAGCTGCGTGGTGATGGCCACATGGTTGGCTTGCACGCCCTGCGCCCCAATCCCATCAGCGCCGCGCCCTGCCACCAGGCCAGACAAAAGATCGCCGGAGCAGCAGCTGCACGCGCCTCATAGTACGCCTGCCGCTCGTCCTCCACCTCCTCGAGCTCGCGCACCTGCAGACAGCAAGCCGCGCGTCGGCTCTCGGGACAGGCAGCAGGGCCACGCACTGCAGGCGCGCGCACACATAGCAGGACAGCCGTGAACGCGCGCAAGGGACTCATCCTTCAAGGACCGGTAGCATGCGGGCGGCCCAAAGCAGGCAGGCACAAGGCGCGCGCCCTCTCGAGCAGGGCCGCCCGCTCCGCAGGCCACTCGTCGGACGAGGCTGGAGCGTGCGATCCATCGCGGTCATCAAACATACCAGAGTCTCTGCGTGGCAGGCATGCCCGCGTCAGACAACGCGCATTGTGTGCTCAGGGGCTTTCGGCAGCCCCGCCATCGGCCAAGCATGGCAATTGAGGCCCCGCGGGCGCGCCTGGCAAGCGCCCACACGTTTGGGCGCCCCCGGCGCGTCTGCATTGCAGCGGCCAGCGCGGTGGCCCTGCCTAGGGGCGGGCGCTGCTGAGCGCCCTCCGCGCGTGCCGCATGAGCCTGTGCTGCCCCGCGGGGTCGCTTTCTGCCGCAAAGTGTGCCGACTCCACCGGCTCAATGGCTTCAAGTCTACGGTATCATTGTGGAGGCTTGCTACGGTAGGCACCAGGCCCCCACCTGAAGCAGGCAGAGCGATCCAGCAAGAGCAAAAGAGTAAGCTCGCGCTTGGAGGGCGATGTGCACAGTGGCCTGCAGGTCTGCAGGCGCTGCGCCGGCCCTGTTCACGGCAGGCTGTGCATGATGATGGGGGCACGCTGCGCGAGCGAGCAGCACTCTGCGCGGCGCTTGGCATCCGTGAAGCCCATGTAGCGCTGCCAGGGCACCTGGGACTGATTGCCTGCCGCGCCGGTCCGGCGCGTGGTGACCTCACATTATATAGTCTCATGCCCGCGGAGGGCCGCCGCTGGGTCACACGGCGCGCGCCCCGGCCCAGCTCGGGCTCCCGTGCGCAGCGCACCCTGTGCGTCCAGCGCCTCTGCTCACGCCGCGTGCCGCGCCGCCCAGGGGCCAGGGCTGGGCGGCGCCCAGGCTCGAGGGGCGCACGGACGCGGGCGCAGCGGCAGCGCACCCGCACGGCGGGCCGCTCGCGCAGCAGCACGGCGCGACGTGCGGCGAGCCGGCGGCCGGCGGCCGGCGCTGGCGCAGCCCAGGTGCTGCCCGACCGCAGCCGGCTCTGTGCGCGCTGTCACAGGCTCGGGCCGCCGCCCGCGCGACCTGACAGGGGGGTGTGTTGCGGGGCGCGCAGGCGGCTTGGAGCAGCCGGCGCCCATGGGCGGCAGGGCGCTCGCGGCGCAGGAGCGCCTGCGCAAGCTGCAGCACCTGCAGCGAGCAGCGCGGCCGGCCCGGCACGGGAGCCGCCTCTCAGCCAGCGCCAGCCACCACGGCGCACGCTCTTACAGCGCCGCCGCCGACGCGCCGCCGTCCGACAGCGCGGAGGCGCGCTCGCTGGAGGACATCCTGCGGCGCGCGGCCGCGCTGCTCGCGGGGCCGGGGTCCTGGGACCCTGCGGGCGGCAGCACCCCCCCGGCAGACCAGCTCGGCGCGCGTGCGGCGGCGCGGCCGAGCGCGGCGCCGGGCAGCGGCTGGCCCGGCGACCCCGCGCCCGAGGACGAGTGCGTGGACGCGCTGGTCGCGCGCGCGCGGCGCCTGCTGGAGCAGGGTGCGCCCGCGGCGGGCGCCGCGAGCACGCCAGCCGGCG
>JAABUP010009580.1_pt1 | contig 11812 bp, 12 predicted proteins | sample 5559201 | NCBI WGS metagenome assembly JAABUP01 (sample SAMN10711887, study PRJNA513373) | rock metagenome | isolation source: Antarctica rocks | place: Antarctica | reverse complement strand
AGGCATTGTGGTGGTGGATAATGGGGTGGTAGGTACGTCTATCTGATTTTTTATGGCACCCCTATATTTTTTCGTGGGGTGTGTGCTCGCTACGATTCTGGCATACATTTTCCAATAGCACTGTAACGTGTGCCATCATTTCTGACATGGAGCCTCGTCCCTATCTCATGCAGGCACCTCGATCGTTGCGGAACGGATTCATCACCCTACACCAGATGAATCTTTCAGCAACACTCAGCGTCTTCAAGCTATTCCGCGACCCTGCACTATGTCTTCCGCACAGCACCGTCTCTACGTTTAATCATATACCGATTCCTCTATCAAAGGCATTCGTCAACCAGCATGGCGGGAAGGATATCGACATCAGGGCGGTAATCCTGGATAAAGACAATTGCTTTGCTAAACCCAAGGAGAATGTAGTTCACAAGCCGTATAGTGTACAAATCTCCGCCCTCCTTTTTGCACAATTGTTACTTCTTTTCTTCGCCCGCGTCCGCGGTCCCTATGGCACTACATGGAGAAGCACATGCTCGCGTCAAATCATTCCCAGTGTTAACCATGTCGTCAGAAATGCTTTTATCAAAATCGGGTCGTCAATCCTGATCATATCTCTTCTTCAGGACAAGTTCGCTGAACTACGCAAAGCCTACCCAGGCTCCCGCCTCCTGATCGTCAGCAACTCCGCCGGCACCTCCTCAGATCCAGGCGGCAAAGAAGCGGATTTACTGGAAAGCAATACGGGCGTCAAAGTTCTAAGACACTCAACGAAGAAGCCCGGCTGCAGGACTGAGATCTTCCACTACTTCCGCAATTCTCCCGAGTTAGGTGTCACGAGACCTGAACAAATTGCTGTTGTTGGTGATAGGCTTTTCACGGATGTCATGATGGCGAACATGATGGGCTCGTATGGAATCTGGATCAAGGAAGGCGTTGTAGAGGAGAAAGGATTGGTGAGCGCTCTATCAAATCTTTCATGGTGCGAGGGTGAGGAGGAACTGATCTGTTGCTAGTTCACGAAAATTGAGGGTCGACTGGCAAGCTTCTTGCTGAAAAAAGGATACATTCCGCCGATGCCGAGAAGTCAATTTGAAGAGTGAGGTCGAACTGCGGGATTGGACACGAAGCAGCGCTCTTGTCGTCCTGAGAAGACTGAGCTGTCATGGATATAGCTCAGGGAAACTGTGCAGACACAAGAACCCATAATTCGTCGAACGTAGATACAGGTTCCGCATCGGCCGATGAGCAGCACAACAAGCTTGCCAACTGAGTGATAACCGACGTCATCGTCACACTACGACAAGGGATTGGTGACGGTGTCAGGCGGTAGGCGGATCAGTCATTTGGGCTGCTATCGGCCGGACGTTCGAGGTCTCCATACTTTAGAGACTCTTCGACTTCGTTCATTATCGCATTTCAGGATCGATCTCTGCGCCAACTGGGCCGTGACCTATCGTTCCTGTCAGGACATATTGCGGGAACATCAGCGCCGTGAGGTTGTGGGATCTTTATATCAAGAAGATGGAAGTAGGACGTCTCCAACAGAGGAATCGCTAGCCTGGTCACCAGGTGTTATAGTGCGAAGCGCCGTCTTCGATCCTCGTCTCTGGAGTCTGGTATGAATATATGGAGATGGTTCTGGCAGTGGTCAATAATGATAAAGAGTCCTCGCGTGTTCTCCTACGTCAAACTAGCCGCGGTGTGCTTCCTCGCTTGATCGATCATTGATGATCGCAGACAAGGGTCGTTAGGCGACGGGGCAGATCTCGAGGCCCCGGTTCGTGCATTTGCTCTCTTTACTGAACTGGCTTCTGCGCACTGAAAATACAAAACACATGTACAAAGTACTTGCACATACTCTGTACAGGAATATGACACGCATCGATAGTAGAGATGCAAAGACCTGGTGCAGTATGCAGCCAGTCTTCCGTGAAGTATCTATACTATTTGTAGGAATGAAGCCCCTGGGCTGTGCGTGAACCTCCCAAGCCAATCATCGCCCGATCTCGACTTGCGCGTTCCTGCGTTAGCGCAATCCTGAGCATGAAGCTAGTCCTGTTCCTGGCGAGGCGCGCGAGGAGGATCGAGGGGTTTAGAACACCAAGACTCGGATGGTAGCATCGAGGCACAGCGCTTAGATGAGGCCCACACACCTTTCTGTGAGAACATTGTGGAGGTGTCGTCTCAGCTTACCGCTCGGCGTAGAGAGGGAAGAAGAAGAATAACAAGCCGTTTCGAAGCATGTATCGTCGAGTGCGAACACCGAGGAAGGAATGAACAGACGCGCCACCAAGAACAAGAGCACCATGACGCATGAGGCTCAGCTCCCAGCTAAAAGAGCTGCCTTCAAGCTTGTGTGTTTCACTCCCGCAGCGGTACGAAATGACTTGGCAACTTGGCGCCAACTCGATTGTCGATAGTCGAGCCGGGATTCCTCGCAGACGTGAGAACTTCCAACCAGATCCCTGCAACAGCCTTTCCGCCCCCTTTCGCTCGCCTTTGCTCGCTTCTTCCCCTCCCACTCTCATTTCCTTTCTCCGTCCATCAGATCTTTCTCAACCACCATCCTACCTCGTCGTCGTCGATTGCTTGTCGGTCCCACATTCACACATTTCTCTTTTTCGTTTTTTGTCATCGCCTCACGGACGCCGTTCACTCCTTCCGGCTCCATAACACTCATTCGGCTTCTTTCTTTTTTGATTCTTGCAACACTGCTTTCGGTGCTTACCACCATCTTTTCCCGTGTCGAGTAACACAGATCTCTTCCTGGCTTAGGTACAGCGAAAAATTTAACGGATTTACCCATCGTCTTACCTCCTAGCTACGTTCATCGGCCACTTTGATCAAAAGATGCTCGGTCCTGCACTCATTCGTCAACCCAAACCACTCAAAGATTTCATATAACACTACGATTACCATATTGGCAAGCTTGGAGATTAGATCTTTAGTCCTAGTGACTCATACCCATCCATTCTGCCGTCCTTTCGCATTCTACGCATGCAGAGCGTAGCCACGGTCGAGAAAATGTCCTCCTCCACTCCCTCGCCAACGGCGTCGGCCTCGGCCAGTACCTCTTCCTCTCGCCGCCCACCCCGAAAGAGCACCCTTACGCAACAACAAAAGAATCAGAAGCGTCAACGAGCTACACAAGACCAGCTTGCCACTCTGGAGATCGAATTCAACAAGAACCCTACGCCAACTGCTGCGGTACGCGAGCGGATCGCTCAGGACATCAGTATGACAGAACGATCTGTGCAGATCTGGTTCCAGAATAGGTTCGTACCACACCATCTTTACAATAGCTCTCTTGATTGCTGATCCGGGAAGTCGTAGACGGGCGAAAATCAAGTTGCTTGCGAAGAAGAGCATAGAGACCGGGGAAGACTGTGATGCCATTCCAGACTCGATGCGCCAATACCTCGCCATTCAGGCCATGGAATCCGGCAAGCCGCTCGCACGGAGCTTTCTCGCCCGTTCAGGCGGCACTATGGCTACCTATGGCAGTGGTGGTATGCTTTTCCATGCCGAGTCAAATAACTCGAGCAAAGTTGGTATGTGCTGCGAGGGTCGTGTGCTGGCCGACACATCATGCTCACGGATGACAGTCATTCATCACTTCGCCTGCCGCTCTCTGAGTATCGGATCATGGCGTCGAGTCGGTCAGAACGCAATGGATCTCGTCGTCTTCTACTCCCCGGACAAGGCATGCCTCACATATTACATCAACAACGATTCGGCGGGCTACAAGATCGAGTATCCGTTTGCAAATATTAAGAACATTACCTTGGAGAACGGCGACCCATCCCCGAGCGCCAATGGCAGTCCGCAGAGGCCTGGTGGCCTCCTGATTGAACTCAACCGACCACCGAACTTCTTCATGGACTCCTCCGGCTCTGGCGGTTTCTATCAATGTGGAGACTTTACAGAAGACCAGCAGGCATCCCAGGTTATGGTACATCATCTCGGCGGTCATCCCAAAGTTCTGAGCGGTCAGTTGGCGAAACTCGTGTCGCTAGAGTCATTCCAAAATCGACACAACCCTTACGACTGCAACTTTATGTCCGTGTCCGCACCTGTCTCGCCGGTCGGTCATCGCCCTGCTTCTCAGCCAAATCACCCGAGTCATCCTTACATGGGCATGTACCAGGAGAACCATTTTGGCATGAATCTGCAACCTGGTGGACGTGGGCACAAGCGGACGCGAAGTAGATCTGTACCCGTGGCCATCGACTTCTCAATGCTGCAATCCCCAATGCCATCATTCCACATACAACACCCTTCGACGACAATATCAGACCCGAACATCTATGCACCAATACCCCAGCATTCTAATAACTTCGGACCTATTGGTGCCAACCTGCGCATCGACACTTCGTCTGGTTACGGGTTTGATTTCCGACCCTATCCCATGTCCGCAGCTACAACCACATCGCCGTCAGAATACGCTAGCCCGGGCTATTTCACATCCGCCACTCTTGCCGACACCATGCCAGCAGCCAACTTCAACACACCGTACAGCTTACCCTTCCTTTCGCCCATGATCGAGCCTCCTAACATGATGAACCCATCTGTCTCACCGCTCTCGACGGCGAGCCATGGTGATCCTGTCATTGCCGATCAGTCACCACAGCTTGCGACCATGCATCGAAGCGCATCCGCCGATTTCCTGTCCATGTCACAAGATCACCATTCGAACATGTCCGACGATGGATTGATGCTGAGTGAGATGTATTCGAAGCAATCGCTCAATCTGCCATTGCATTCCCCTGGTCTTGAGGACTCAGCACTTGGGATGCACATGCAAGAGGAAGGCAGCAGCGAAGAGATGGATATGCATAATATGGTAGCGTTTGGAACGATCGATCCATCGAGCCTGTCGCCGGAGAATGTGGGGATGTAGACCAGAGATCTTGGAATATGCTGCACACTTTGCCTCACGCACTGAATTTGGCTGATACTGGGCTGGAAATGGAGGCGTTTTCGGAGAATTGACGCGTTTTGATACACGTAGGTTTGGGTCGAGGCCGGGACGGGGGGGAGCCTCCCTTTCCTCGGAAGGTCTAAGGGGTGACTGGTGATTTCAACTTCTCTTTCCTCATCTTTCGACGCACAACCATCCGCGCTTAATCTCGCTCCTATTGATGTCTATGTTATTTCTGTAATCATTCACCCAGCGTGCTTCTGGTTGCAGAGCTGCGCTTCCGGAGATGAGATGATCCTAGCTTGTCAGGTACAACGGATTAATCCTTCGAAATTCTTACTACAGAGTTGTGCTGCGCAAGTCGCTTGGGGTTCTGGATATGTGGAATGCTTGGAACGATCATCAGAAACTCTAATAAACCGAAAAATCTAATCTGGGTTGCCGTGTCGCTTCTAGTAAGTGCCCATTGCGTAGTAGGGAGGGTGCTTCAGGGAGGTTTGATTGTTGAGCAAGCCATAAACAATAACATAAGGGAGTCCCTCAATGCATCCCGACACTTCTCGGGTAAGGATTGAGCAATACATGCTGATGCCCGGACCCTGATGATTTTCAGAAACTTTCCAGTCAAGGCCAAGGCATATGGTCTCGAAAGTGATGCATCATGAGCGGGCATTTGTTAGATGTAGGCACACTTTCTGCGCGTTGTTGGACACAAATTTGTGGCCCACATAAGGTTGTGGCTGGCTACTACTATACGTAAGTCACGGGTAAAATACTTCGTACATGCATGTAACAACGAAAGCATAGCCACAAGGGGTCCATAATCTTTGAACCGCCTCGGCTCGCGGCTCGTCTCACATACGTCAGCAATCCAACAGAAACCTATTCTTGGACGCGCAACGAAGATGCCGTGCTTCGCAAAACTTCATAGAACGTATCATATCATCATATGCTAGACTCGAATTGCATTGTTTGCTGGCGTCGGTTCCCATAGACCTCTTGGACATGCGATCCTCGTAAGGCAGAGCCAACACCCCAGCTCAAGCACCGTGTCCCACTTTGCAAAGTCCTAAGATCCTCCATGAAGCCACCGCTGTCTCTCGGTGATGACAGGCAGTGAGCATGACGGCTCAGGCGATGATGTTGGCGTGAGGAGGCGACGGTCAGCGCAGCTCGATGGGGACCCAACTTCGGAGGGGCAAGAGAAGGCATACACTCTGGATGGCTTGGGAGGCTCAAAAAGATCGGCGAGCGATCCAGAGAACACCACTGCTTCGAAAGCCAACGCAATCGGTGAAACTGCTTCGCCGGTGCTCCAGTCGCCTACCAGTCCTGCGTCGAGGGTAAGGTTTTCGTTGGATGCTGAGAGGCCGATGTCTACTATGAGCATAAGTGTCAGTGCTCTGAAGGAGAATGTCAAAGGCATACATAGCGCAGAGAAAACTACTTCGTCAGGACAGCCTGGGAAGCCGGACTTAGTGCTGGATACCAGGAAAGCTAGGGCCAAGCCGACTGCAGTAGCCCATGGAGCTGCCAGATCGCCAACCAATGCCACATCTCCCTTGTCGCCAGGACGCGGTCCTTCCTTGACACCTGCAGCTACACCACCTGACTCACCTAGAAGTCGTAATAGAGGTTATTCCCTCAGAAGATCTTTGTTTACAAGGAGCAGACATGACCAAGCTGGAGATCCCGCCATCGAGTTGGCACCCGTATGGTCTTCATGTCAGACGCACACATCATCAAAACCCGATCGTCCGGCACGTAACCGCAAAGAGTCAGGGACAACGGTTCGCATTGCGTCTGTACCGGAAGATGGCGATGTCTCCGACTTGGCACCGCGGATGATCAAGAAAGCTCATGGCATATCTGCGTTGCCGCACTACGAGACATGGGTCAAGACACGGACAGCTCGAACAGGCTTCATCGGTGACTTAAGAACTACGTATGGAAAGATGCGGAAAGCTATACTTCGTATCAATGAAACACCACCGAGCAAAGACGGGAGGCACATTGATCTCGATCCAAAACGGAAAAAGGCCTTGATTGATGAGAGGACCGGAAGGGAACACATCGGAAACACAGTACGGTCGAGTCGCTATACACTGTGGAACTTCTTCCCGCGACAATTGTTCGCACAATTTTCCAAGCTTGCCAATTTCTATTTCTTATGCGTTTCAGTCTTGCAGATGATGCCCACACTGAGTACTACCGGATCATATACCACTATCATTCCTTTACTGTTCTTTGTTAGCATATCCATGGCAAAGGAGGGTTACGATGATTTGCGACGCTATCGGCTCGACAAAGTCGAGAACAATAGCGACGCGGTGGTACTACACGCTTACAAGCCGACCTCGGAAAACTTCAAAGAAGGGAAACATGTGGCTCTTCCAGCATCAGGACCGAAACACTGGGCGAAAACAAAATGGAAGGATGTCCAAGTCGGCGACGTAGTCAAACTTAGGCGCGATGAAGCAGCGCCAGCAGACTTAGCGATTCTGCATGCTGATGGGCGAAATGACGTGGCATATTTTGAGACTATGGCACTCGACGGCGAAACAAATCTAAAAAGCAAGCAGGCTTCACCGCCATTAGGGAAGAGCTGCAAGACCTTGGACGATCTGGCGAGCTGTGGTGCCCATTTCGTTGTGGAAGATCCAAATCTGGATCTCTATAATTTTGAAGGGAAGGTCATAGTTGGTGGCGAGACACAGCCACTAACAAATAACGAGATTGTGTATCGGGGCAGCATCCTCCGGAATACTGCAGAAGCACTTTGCATGGTTGTCTATACAGGCGAGGAGTGCAAGATCCGCATGAATGCAATGAAAAACCCTCGAATCAAAGCCCCGGCATTACAAGCGGTTGTCAACAAGGTTGTCGTCATAATTGTGATATTCGTCATCGCTCTTGCAATCTTCCATACGGCTGCTTACCAAATCTGGTCAGAGGCGAGGGAGGAGAAGTCATGGTATCTAACAAACGCTGGTGTCAGCTTCTTCCCTATCCTTGCCTCGTTCATCATCATGTTTAACACCATGATCCCGCTGTCACTCTATGTCAGCTTAGAGATCATCAAGCTTTTCCAGATGATCTTGATGAATGACATCGACATGTATGACGAGGAATCGGATACACCAATGGAAGCAAGGACGTCAACAATCAACGAGGAACTGGGTCAAGTAAGGTAGGCAACCTCTTCACGGAGCGTCCTTCGTCGGCCAGGCTGACATGGCTCAAGCTACATCTTCTCGGACAAAACCGGGACATTGACCAATAACTCAATGCGTTTCCGTAAGATGAGCGTGGCTGGAACAGCATGGCTTCATGACCTCGATCTGGAGCAGGAAGCTGTTCATGAAGTTGATCGACAGACGCTGCAATACAAGAATCACAGCAAAGGCAAGAAGCCTGCTAACAGAACGGACAACGTATCTGAGCTCAGCTGGAATCCCAGTAGAGCAGACACCTCACCTAATAAAACACAACCTGAGCTCCGAACTGCCGATCTTATTCAATACATCCAACAGAGACCACATACTTTATTTGCACGAAAGTCTCGATTCTTCTTACTTTCCCTAGCACTCTGTCACACTTGTCTGCCCGAGGTGAAAAAGAACGGAGAGATCGATTACCAAGCCGCCTCACCTGACGAGCTGGCGCTGGTCCATGCTGCGCAGGAACTTGGCTACATGATGGTTGACAGGCAGGCAGGGACTATCACGATCAAGTCATGGCCGAGAGGGTCTGAAGGCGAGCCTGTTTTCGAGGTCTACGAGATCCTTGACGTGATTGAATTCTCCAGCAAGAGGAAGCGCATGTCGATCATCGTACGCATGCCGAACCATCTGATTTGCATATTCTGCAAAGGAGCGGACTCGAGCCTGATGCAGCGTCTAAGGTTGTCAGGTCTTGCCATCAATAAAGCCACGGAGATTGAGCGTAGGGCCAGCAGGCGGAAGAGTATCGAGGCTCAGCAGGTTATCAAACGCAACAGCGAGCAGCAGTGCCGTAAGAACAGTTTGAATAGGACAAGTCTCAGCGTTGGTCGTCCTAGCATGACCGGTATCGGCCGTGCTAGTATGACTCCTAGTCAACTGCAGCCCATTCGAGACGAACTTGACTCTTGGTTGAGGAATCGAGAGAGAGACGTCGACATGTCTTCGCTGGATGATGATAGTATATATTACCCCACTCGTTCATCTGCACAGTTCGGTGTTAGACGCTCATTGCACAATTCGGCGGGCAGACTATCGGTTCAGACGGATGTAGCGGACGAGCTTGTGGAAGAAGCAATGGTCGTAGACGATGCGGCGGTCTTCGAGCGTTGCTTCCAGCACATTGATGATTTCGCCACGGAAGGGTTAAGAACGCTCCTCTATGGCTACCGGTATCTAGATGAGCAAGAGTATACATCCTGGAAAAAGGTATATCTAGATGCTACGACGAGCTTGGTAGATCGACAAGAGATGATTGAAAAGGCTGGGGAGTTGGTCGAACGAGATTTCGAGCTTGCTGGTGCCACTGCCATCGAAGACAAACTTCAAAAGGGAGTACCAGAGGCCATTGACAAGTTGAGGAGCGCAAACATAAAATTGTGGATGTTGACGGGTGACAAGCGTGAGACAGCGATAAACATCGGTCACTCTTGCAGGCTGATCAAGGATTATTCGTCCATCACGATACTCGACCATGAGGCGGGAGAAGTCAATCAACGCATCGCAGCAGCTATTATCGACCTTAGTCGTAATAGCGTGGCACACTCTGTTGTGGTAATTGACGGACAGACGCTTGCGCTTATCGAAGCGGAAGAAACAGTCAAGGATCTCTTCATCGACTTGGCAGTTCTCGTTGATTCAGTTATCTGCTGCAGAGCCAGTCCAAGTCAGAAAGCGTCACTGGTCCAGGCTATCCGTAGAAGAGTCAAGAAGTCGATCACCCTTGCAATTGGTGATGGTGCAAATGATATTGCTATGATTCAAGAGGCGCATGTAGGTATCGGTATCACCGGCAAAGAAGGCTTGCAGGCAGCGAGGACGTCGGATTACTCCATTGCTCAGTTTAGATTCTTACTGAAACTTCTCCTCGTGCATGGCCGGTGGAATTATATCAGAACGTGCAAGTATACCCTGGGCACGTTCTGGAAGGAAATGGTGCGTAACCCAAAGGTTGCTGACAGTTTGCCGCCGCTAATCGTGCTTCCAGCTATTTTACCTCACGCAAGCCCTGTATCAACGCTCGGCTGGCTACACCGGCACCTCTCTCTACGAACCATGGTCTCTCAGCATGTTCAACACGCTCTTCACCTCCCTTCCCGTCATCTTCATGGGCATATTTGAGAAAGACCTCGCTGCATCTACCCTTCTCGCCGTCCCTGAACTCTACACCATAGGTCAGCGCAACGGCGGCTTCAACATCAAAATCTACCTAACCTGGGTCTTCATGGCCTGTTCCGAAGCCATAGTCATCTTCTTCATCATGTTGGGGCTCTACGGCCAAATCTTATTCACAAAGGACAACGGTTTGCTCGCCATGGGCGCCCTTACATTCAGCGCATGCATCATCTTCATCAGCATGAAAATGCAGCTTATTGAAATGCACAACAAGTCTTTTACCTGCATCATTGCCATATTTCTCTCTGTGGGCGGCTGGTTTCTCTGGAACATCGTCCTAAGTGCGGTCTACAGAAGCAACGGCATCTACAACGTCAAAGCCGGGATGCTGCGCCGTTTCGGTCATAACGTGCTTTGGTGGCTCACACTTACCCTCATTGTTGCCTCGTGCGTCATGTTCGAGATGACCGTCCGGTCGCTGCGAGTGGCGTCCTTGCCAACGGATGTCGACGTCTTTCAGGAGTTGGAGCACGACAAGGTGATCAGGAGAAGATTTGAGGAAGCTGCTGCGTCCGAATTGCAGCAAGGGTGGAATGGAGGGATGAAGAAGTCGAGTTTGGAGTTGGCGAGGGAAGCCGCGGAAGCGGCACGGGAAGGCGAGATCCAAGATCTGCTCGACCGACCACGCGTGATGGAGGAGGGCCGTTCAGAGACGCAAGTGCTCAGGAGGAGACACTCTTCAGCAGAGCAAGATGATGGGACGATGTCTTCCCCGACGAATCATGATGGTGGCGAGCGGGTGGCGACAAGGAATAGTGCCGATACCCAGGAGTTGTTGAGGCGTGGATTCGGATCCGTTAGAAACTCATATGATATGCTGAGGTGATTAACTGCATTGCGTTGGTTGGGATCGGCATGGCTTCGGGGCGTTTTTATCATCAAGCATTATTGGTGTTGGTGCGGTGGAAGGCTGTTTGGTCGCCGTATAGTAGGGGCTGGATGAGAATGCGTATGTACATGGATTATAAGATGGTGACAATCAGCATGGCGATTGAAGTGTGTATAGACAGACCTTAGCACTGCCGAGAGTCATTTCTCCACCGTCATGCATCAAAGCTCCAGCCTCAACGTCTAGTGAAAGAGGTTTTCCTCAACATCACCCGATCGCAAGGTGCTTTACCAGTTCAAGAGGATCTCGGCTCCCGAACCACAGATCATATCTCCCGCGCAAGTAATCATTTGAAAAAACAACTGACCGAGGAGAGGAGACTTACTTCTTGCTCTTGCTCTTGCTCTTGTCCTTGCACTTGCATGTAGAAACGGCAATCCATCCAACAAGCAGATCTTCTACTTTGCTAACTTTGCTTCCAACGGTCTGTACCAAATCGGGATGTACTCACTCCCTCGACTCCCTCCACCACTCACCCACTCACCCACTCACTCCCTATCCCCACAAGCATCTCCCACCCTCCTCCCACCCTCACAACCATCAACTCACCACAACCCGCAGCATCCACGCCCATTCCCGAAGATCATCCGCGATATCAAACAGGCTTCG
>JAABUP010009579.1_pt1 | contig 11814 bp, 15 predicted proteins | sample 5559201 | NCBI WGS metagenome assembly JAABUP01 (sample SAMN10711887, study PRJNA513373) | rock metagenome | isolation source: Antarctica rocks | place: Antarctica | reverse complement strand
CCCGATCAGCTCTGCAACTCGTTCGCCCAAACGATCCTCCAGTAAAGCCTCACAAACCCCCCCCCAAAAGCAAAACACGACAGACTGACTCTTGACTCCCACAAGACGCTCCGCACAGAACTCCTCTCCCGCCTATTCTACGCCTCAATCCAAACCTCCCGCTACGACGAAGCCTACTCCGCCCTGTCCCGCTACACCGACACCGCCCTCCAACACTCCGCCCTCACGACCCTCATCACCTCCATGATCGCCGCCAACCAAACCCCCCGTCTGCTCCGTCTCCCCTTCGCCAACAACGCCATCCTCAACCACCACGTCGACGACACCCTCGCCTCCCTAGCCCACAAAACTATCGACCTCGCCAACGGTCCTCCCTACCACAAAGCCCTGTACGCATGGCGTCTTGCCCGCAACGACTTCCGCGGCGCTGCGGCCGTCCTGCACGAGCGTTTACAACGTCTGCAATCCACCACCACCACCACCACCACCTCCACCATTATCAAATATTCCACCTCGCTTACCGATCCGGCGAACAAGGCCGTTATGAACGAATATCTCGCTCTCATCAACATTCTCGCGAACATAGACCCAAGTCAGGCGTGGATATTGGCAGACGGAGAGGGAGAAGGAGAGGGCAAGAAGAGGAGGGTGCTCACGCTGGAGGATGTACGAGGGGAGTATCAGGCGGAGCTGGACAGGCGCGCGGCGATTGAGAGTGGGAGGTTTGCTTTTGTGGGGTGTGGGGATGAGATGGATGTTTTCGGAGGGGGGATCGATATTAAGCAGTCGTCTCGTACTCCTACTCTGCTCGGTAATGCCCTTGGTGCAGCACGATATCTGGAGAGTTTGGAGCGTCATTTGTAATCTTCGGTCGAAGCATCAGGATCTTATTCTTCTCAAAATCCAAGGCCAATCACGTAGGTTACTAATCAAACGGGACAGAGGAGGAGAAATGATTGGGTGGTTGACATGCGTCCTGCGTCGGAGTCTATATCCTGAGAAGAGCGTGCCATCTCACTCGGCGCGGTCGCAGAGCGGCACCTGTTGGTGACTATATACGTACCTACACAGAAGTATCCCACCTTTAAACCCCCTTGCTCGTTCGCGGAAGTCCACAGTAGCGCCCATCCCATCCCATCCCGTCCCACAAACATACGCCAACGCACCCCACTCCCCACCTCTCCCCAGCTTATGCAGCACCGTACTTCTTCAACGTATCCTGCGCCGTCGTAACCTTCAGCCCAATCCTTGCATCCAAATCATAGCCCTCCCACCTGGCCACCTTCTCCAAGCACTCGCCACACTCCCTCACCCTCTCCACATCCTTCCCCGACCCAGACCCATCTCTCTCCGACCAGAAATTCGCGGCCATCTCGTAGTGTGCCGTCGGACACGTCCAGTCGTCTCTGAGGTGGCCTTTGAACAGCGCACGGTCGTGCGCGAGGACTTCTTGTTTGAGTATGGTTCTTGCGTCTGCGTGGCGATGGGAGTTGCGGAGGACGGCGGCGCGCAGGACGGCGTGGATGGCGTGTTCGTCTAGAGATTCGCGGGGCCAGGTAGGGTTGGAGTTGGGGTTGGGAGACCAGTCGAGAGCGGTCATGGAGGCGTTTAGTTGTTGTTCGTCCATTCTCTTATGTCCGTTCCAGAAGTAGATCATTTCTTCGATCGGACTGATTCCTACGGCGTCTACGAAGTCGACGTCCCATGCTTTCGCGCGGTGTTCCCATTTCTGGATCTTACGGTAGACGAAGATGTCGAAGGGGAGTTGGCGCGCCATGAAACGCTTTTTGCCGGTGTGTTTGGGGACCTCGCGGAGGTACTCGACTGCTTTGGAGGCGTGTTTGGTTGCGGATGTGGGATTGGTGTGTTTGAGGCGCCGGTATAGCTCGATGTGGGCGCTGCCGGCAATGTAGTAGTAAAGGGCATGGGACCAGTTGTTTAGGGATACGCACTGTTTCGGCCAGGTCAGGCTAGAGACGTAGTCTGGAAGTTAAGAGGGCATGAACTGACCTTTATGAAGGATTCGGCACATAGCTCATACCGATGGGAATACATTGCATTCAAGCTCTTCTCGAACATAGCTAACGCTTCCACCTGCTTCAAGGGACTCTTGGTGTCTCTACTCAGGAGTTCAATCGCTTTATCGAGCCGCTTATTGGCAGCTTCCATCCTCGCTTCCTCCAGCAGCCACAAATGACTTTTGGGGTATCGTGTCCTCATCTCTGCCAGAAGCGCCCCGCATCTCTGTTTAGGGTAACCCTCGAGATTCTCATCGTCATCCTTATTATCAGGAAGGATGTCACAAAACCCAACAAGACCGTTGTAGTAGCCCAGCAGAATGAGGCCGGCCATTGCGCCATTGATATTCTGGAACTTGCTGGACTGCCAAAGCAACTTTATGCCCCTTTCCCTGTCGCCATAAAAACCGATGATGAAAAGGAGCTTGCCAAATGCTGGGGGTATTAGCGAGATCAAGAGAAGCAGTAAACCGAAACAAAGATTGGAGCCGGAGTGAATGAATGTGTCAATAGGGTTCGCGAAGACGTCTGACCCTGGGTCATGGTCAAGCATTCCTACTGTTGTTAATTGTCTTTGTGGCAGCGGACGTGCAGCTCCCCTGCGTATTCCATTCGGCTGCACCGAGAAGTCCGCCATCTTCTCGTTCATGCCATCTGAGTCAACATGGCCTATATAATGCGCTGGTGTCTCGATTCCCTCGTGTCCTTCATCAGCATCAAAGAACTCGTCTTCTTCGTCATTGTCTGGCCCTCTATCTTCAGCTTGGATAGCTGTGTCGTCATATTCCTTCACTTGATTCGTCACTGGATCTACTGACGTACGGGTCGGATGTTCGGACGACACCACGTATACCGTCCTTTCGTCGCCGAATCCACCTGGCATGCCTTTCATTGATCTTGCAGATCTGTTCGATCTCAAGGAGTCCACCGAAGTCCTCCTCGTATCGGTGACGCTTCCCACACTTCTCCCCTTCATGTACCTGACCTCGGCTTGCAGTATTCCATCTAGAGTCATATACGCTTTTCGGAGCTTATAGAACCCCCTTAAGCTTTCTGTCAAGCTCTCGTTGAGTACCCCAACTACTGCACTCATGAGCTGCGATTGGGCATGGCATAACGCAAACTCGGATCCCGGTGGATATATCGAGGATCGGTAAGCGTGAGGTTCGCGCTGAGCTCGTCGGTGGTCAGCAGCGGCGCTTGCTTCTGCATCTGCTAGCCGCTCAGAGGCTGTACCAGGCACCACAGTCAGCAGCGGCGTTCCAGTGAGGAAAGATGTGTAGACCTTCTCGCATAATATTTTGTTCGAAGCCAAGCGTAGCCTTCAAGAAAGTCACAACGCCTTTCCCAAGCTGGTAGAATCAGATCAGCTCCCCCTTCTTCATCATGGGTACTTCCGTAAGGAGAATTGGCAACATGCTGTGCGCTGAGCCGCTCATAGTCTACTGACCTTATGGAATGACGAATTGCCTTCGCTCAATCCGGCTTCAGCAGCGTCGACGTCATCGTTCATGATATAGACTGCAGCTACTCCGAGACCCTAGTCAGCCGCCTGACGCTTGTTGGTATGGAATGTTGAAAGCTTCGCTGGTACCTCGCATAGCTGACTCTACTGGAAAGCGCATCAGCCATTGTGCCACCTATATGGAGCTTGGAGATGGACACACAATTCTGCGGCTCCGCCAAAGAGTCCAGCGAGTGCGTTGAGGTGTTCGCATTGCTCTTTCTGGCTTGAAGCCATGAAGCAGCCTTGAACATTGGGCTGTATGGATATATATGGTTGACGTCAAGAAGCTTGGGTCAAAGACAAAGACTAAACAGCGTAAGATGAACCGGCCAGAGAAACGTCAACATATAATGACTGAAAGTGTCCAAGGTATCCTGCAGCTGTGGCTACAGGTGTCAAAGTCGCATTTTGAAGTTGCGTGCTGATTGACCAAAGTATATGTAGTGGGGGATCCCTGGTGTAAATCATCATCCCAAATAGGCTCTCCCGAGCTCCGATCCTAGCTCGAAGCCAAGACATCCAGAAACCATCTTAAACCTCCAGAACGATCATATCCAGACAGACAACAGAGCCGGCATTGACACGGTAGTCAACTCCTTGTGCTTCACTCCAGGGATTGCAGCAATCTGCGGACCTAGAAAACACCAAGTCCATGGCCGCAGCAGGGGGCTCATCAGCCACAACCAAAGCTATCGTCGACGACACCAAACCCACCGAAACGCCCAAAGAGCAACAAAAGCCAGCCGCAGCTTTAGAAGAGGACGATGAGTTTGAAGATTTCCCAGTAGAAGGTTTGCAAGCCAGTTCTTGCGTGCGCATACCGCTTGAGAAGCTCTTTGCCAGCTTCCTTTGAAGGAGCTTAAGCGCTGACGCAATGGGGATGTCGGCAGATTGGCCACAAGAAGACGCGGAGGTGTCGGGCGGTAATACACATCTGTGGGAGGAGAGCTGGGATGACGATGATACGAGTGAGGACTTTTCGAAGCAGTTGAAGTGAGCAAACATCAGACGCAATAAACGGCAAGATGGGACCCCATAAGGCTGACTAGGTTGATTGCAGGGAGGAATTGAAGAAGGTTGAGGCCAACAAGAGAGGATGAGGGTGTGGTGTGGAAAAGATTCTCTTCCCCTATCTTTGCGTCAATGGATCATCCATTTTCTACAAACGGACTACAACATTGAATTTCACGCGTGAGGAGCAATGGCATAGACGGCAACTAATTCGATTGGCACATCACATCGAAGACACTGTTCAATGAATTCCGTGAAAACTTATACAAGAAGCGGAGCTCTGGCTACAACAACGCTTTGGTCCTCTTCAAGTAAACGACCGTTTATGCAACGGCTTCAATCAAAGCCTCGACGTATGCCCTTCGCCTCATCAGGTAAGACGGAGTTGGAAGACGCCACCTCTTACTTACTAGACAGAGCAGATACCCCTGGAAGGTCCTTTCCTTCCAGAAGCTCTAACGAAGCACCACCACCGGTCGAGACGTGGCTCAGCTTGTCCTCCACACCGTACTTTGCAGCAACAGTCGCGGTATCACCGCCACCAATGATGACGATCTTGTGATTTTGCGCCGCTTCAACAGCGGCATCCAGCGTAGCCTTTGTTCCCTTCGAGAATGCGTCAAACTCGAAGACGCCTGGCGGGCCGTTCCACAGGATTGTGTTTGCCTCCCCAATTGTCTTCTTGAACAGTTCAATACTCTTCTCACCACAATCCAAGCCCATCCAGCCATCCGGAATGCCCTCCTCATCAGTAGCGTACCCCGTCTTGGCATCTTTGTCGAATTTATCCCCTGTGATATAATCACACGGCAACACAATCTTGACGCTGTTCTTCTTGGCCTTCTGCACTAGGTCACCAACCGTCTTACTACCAGCTTCGTCAAACAAACTGTTCCCGATCTTGACATTCTCCAACGTCTTCTTGAACGTAAATGCCATCGCCCCACAAACGATCAGGCTGTCGACTTTGGAGAGGAGATTGTCAATTAGCTGGATCTTGTCGGAGATCTTCGCGCCACCAAGAATGGCAAGGAAAGGCCGCTTAGGATTCTCGAGCGCCTTGGCGAAATAGTCTAGCTCTTTCTTCATGAGAAAGCCGGATGCCTTTTGAGGGAGTTCGCACCCGACCATTGAACTGTGGGCACGGTGGGCCGTACCGAAGGCGTCGTCTTCGGTCACAATCAGCTCTGGATTACGGATCTAACTTCAAAGGCATGTGCTTACTGATGTAGATATCGCCGAGCGCGGTTAACCCTTTTCTGAACTCCTGGACCTTTTCCTTATCCGCCTTCACTTTCTTCCCCTCCGCGTCTTTGCTACTTCCCTCTTCTTCTGGATGGAACCGCAAGTTCTCTAGTAGAATGATCTGGCCACCACTGGCTTTATTAACCGTCGCCTCGACCTCCTTGCCGACACAATTAGCGGTAAATATGACTTTCTTGCCCAGTAGCTTCTCCAGCTCAGGCACAATGGGTTTTAGAGAGTACTTCTCAACGATCTTGCCATCTGGCCGCCCAAGGTGGGACATGAGAATGATGGCCTTGGCGCCATGCTCTTCGGCGTACTTGATTGTTGGGAGCGCGCCGACGATGCGCTGGTTGTTCGTGATCTTCTTGTCGGAGTCCAGAGGGACATTGAAGTCAACCTAGTCATGGATAGTAATTAGCCAGATGCTTGAAGAAATCCAAGGAGCTTCCAGTATACCCGGATTAGGACGCGTTTGCCCTTGAGATCGACGTCTGTGATCGCAAGCTTGTTAGAGAGCGACATTCTGCCTATGAATTTACACAAAACAATAGTCAAGGAAGCCGAGGCCTGTTTCTCTGAATTACAGATGTTCTCTTTGGGGGACTGGAGGGTAAGGAATTGTAGGTGGGTTGTATTGAGGTGATGGAGGGGCATTGGTGGGGCATCGCAAAACTTCTTGAGCTCTTGCCAGTGACGCAGGTCCTTTCGCAATCTTCGCACGGAGTTAAGGCCCAGGATAAACAGATATAAAGGAGTCTACTTTCGATCCGCTCTGCGACTAGATATCTTTTGGAACGTGAAGTGCCGTAGGATATCAGTCATTGAAATACCAGCCTGCTATCCAGTTGGCTGCACTTTGACAACGGACACGCCCATGGAGAGATGGAACCGTCTTGCCATGGTCTCTAGATATCAATCCTACGGTCCGATCTCGGAAACGATTTGTCATTGAACGAGCAGGTGACAGAAGCCAAGAATATAACATAGGTAATCTATTGCTATGCAGTAAAGAAGTCTCCAAGTTAGTACCACGCCGATGACATAAGGATGAGCGCCTAAACCGCATGATTGCGCCTCAGACGGAGTAGGTGCATACGAAAACCCCGATGCCAATACGCCCGCAAAACACCGACAACAATCTCACCGAGGACCAGAGATCTGACGCCTGGAGCAGTACAGAGCAAACCCCATCACAGCAGGAGACCCGGAACCGCTAACATTACAGATCCAGCAACGTCAGGGCAACATGGAATTTATGTAGTTTAAATCTCATCGGAGGAGTTGGTAAGCGAAAGGTAAACGGTCCATGCGATACCAATGGTAGAGACGAAAGGCTGCGAGCTAGGTCAGTACACGGCGCCCTCTCTGTCATCAACCTCAACTTACGATCTGGAACTGAATGGGTATGACTCGAAAGTTTAGGATCTGCACCGCCGGCCAAATCATGAAGTTGGCCTTCAACGCGGGCAAGTATACGTCCTGAAACTTCCGGGCCACAGCACGCTTCCCGCCTCCTTCGGCGACTGTCATGAATGTGAAGAAGCATGCCAGGCCTGTCTCCAGTCAGATACTGATCGTTGAGTGTGGCCCCGGCCGCCATCTAAGTTTGAAGCACGTACCAATCGGAGCAAACATCAACTGATCAAGAGCCACTCGTTTCAACGCTGGGGCGGTTCCGCTCATCTTTGTAATGGGGAAAACTCTAGACAAAAAGGCGAACCAGTGGAACTGGACTGGTGCCATTATAAACCCATACGACATGAAACGCGTCAACCTCTCAAAGTCGAATGGCGGTGGTAGGTGTTTCGACGACGGTATCAGCTCGCCAGCTGGGTATGGGTTCTTCTTGTCCAGCTCATGTATCTCGATCGCGACGAAGTCGTCTTTGCCAATTCCACCTGGCTGTCGTAGGGCTTTTTGCCTGAAGGCGGTAAGGGACTGGGCGACGGTGTCTGCAATACCTCCTAACACCTGTAATTGAATTCCTGTTAGAAAGCTGCGCATGATACAAGAAACGTACAGTCCTATGACTGTTCCTAAAGGCGCAGTAAGAGACGTACGGCATTGGTGATCATGATGGTCAATACTAGCAAGATATCATCAGTGAAATTCTATGAGACGATAGGTTGCACACTAAGACAACGTACTTGGTCTTTCTGCATAATACGAGTTGAACTTTGCAATCAGTCTCGAAGTGATGGCCATCTCGATGAGGAATATGATAGCATGCAGTAGAGGCTGTTGTGGCAAGGAAGAATCAAATGTCAGCTCTCTTGATGTTCGACACAACGCTAGCCGACTTGTCCACGCTTCGCGAAGTCATCGTGTCATCTCCGGGACGCTTACCACTTTGCCATAAATGTATCTGCTGTTCAGTGTCCCCAACACTCGTCTCCGTGTTGTCTCGATCATGATGGTACCGGAGAGTGATGGCAGTGTGATTGCCTCGTGATTTGATGTTTGGTCGCAAGTTGTAGACCAAATGGCGAAGAAACGAGCACTGCAAACAGCTACTAGACGGATGTTCAAGCGATAGATGGCAAAGGTCGCTCTTAGGTCTTGCGAAGATGCTTAAGGACAGTAGTTGATTACGAGATTGGAGGTTGCAGGAGGTGTTGTGGGTTTGAAGTAGTTGGAGGACGCTGCTAACACCGCCTCGTTAGGTTGGTTGGTTTCGCTTGGCGATGGTCGGCACTGGACAAGCGCTTAATCACCGGCAAGCTAGGTATGCTACGAAGCAAGGAGTACGAGTCCTTCTGAAAGCTATGACTATACCAACAACCAAAGTAAACATCATTCACTGATGGGTATGGAACCTGATTGCGGATGAGTGTTATTCAGTGGCTTTTGGCGACGCTACGATGTCGGGCAGGTCTCTAACATATATTGTCTCATTAGTTCCAACGTCAACGATCCGGACAGCCTCTATGTGTAAAGCACCAGATGTTAACGCAACAAACTTGAGCTCCGCTGTAAGGCACGCCCCTGGGTGTAAAGGACTACAGAGGGAGGCTATCAGCAACGCTCTTCTTGGATTCATTTTGGATGATGACTTACCCGACCCTAACATCATCAGTGCTCAGACTAACTAGCTCCGCTGGCTCCATGACTGCGTTCTTCTGCATTGCGTATACGATGTTCTCATCGACTACAGCATCCGCCGGACCGTTCTCTTCCCGACCACCCGCTGAAGAAGAGGAAGGTTTGGATAGATGCTTCCTCGTATCTCTTCTCCGCTTGGGTAATGAAACCAATGCCAACCTACGAACCTTGCTAGATCGGTTAACCGCGAAAACCTCCCATTTGAAAGCCTCGCCCACAAATACGTTTTGTGGCCCGCAGAATGTGACCGTTACTCCAACGTCACCAATTGAATAAGCTCGTCGCCGAACGGCAGTTACATCTGATGACGGTACTGAGTCCGGCTCCTGAAGTAGTGTCCCGGCGCTTGACGAAGCCGTAGCAGCGAGTGCAGGTACACTCCCTAGCGCTGGTGGGACAGGCAGGCTTGATGGACGGTGATTGCGCTGTAGAAGTTGACTGGGTCCGCCAAAGTTGGGATTGAGCGGCGTAGAGAAGTCGATACTCGTCCTCCACTGCATTGAGAGATGGGGTCGGCAATCTGCTGAGACCATAGCCGTTGCGGTAATAAAGATGTCGAGTGCCTTTGCATTCAACGTAGTGGGGGAACCTGTTTCTAGGTCTTCGTCAGGTGTGAATCTATACAGAAGAATAATCTGGTCTCTGGGCTGGCATGCGATTGGTGGTGTTAGGTTTGGACCAATCGTGAGTGGTTCAATGGAGCCTCCTGATAATCTCATATCTACCCATTTCAAGCTTATTTCGCAGCCTACGAAGGGAGCAACTTCGAACTCCAGTGACGCAAGTACGGTTGGCTTGGTATTGTAGCTGTTCAGCCTCGAGTATCGCAGTCGAGCACTGGCGGCATGTACCGCGCGGAACGAACGTTGTGGATGGTGTCGTAGAGGGCGGGGCATCTCCTTAGCTGCATGCGTAGCAGGAGCAATCCGAGACACTCTTGAGGCTGACAAGTGTGGGACTACTCCTCCAAGGCTGGGGTCATCTTGAAAAGACTCAAGGAGGTTGGATTCTGCTGGCACTGCACTCGGAAGATATTCTTGTTCAATTGTATTTCCGTCCACTTGCGTGGCTGGACGTAAGGTCGCAAACACGGTGAAAATAACCATCGGAGACTGCATGCGTATTCTGGGGCGACCTAACATTTCTGTTAGCCCGGCAAATGCAATTAGTGGGACTTTGAACGTACTCATGAAAGCCTTAACCTTCCAGAAGACGAAAAAGTAACCATTTTCTCGTTCATCTGACTCATCCTCTGATCCTTGAACAACAATCACTGGGTCTTCCGATTCTCTTACGATATCTGAGAATATCAGATCCCTTATCCGCGTGCCTCGTCCATCCTGCTGGCCATCCTGCTTGAAATGGGACTGCGGCTGAGAACTGACAGCGTGAGCCTCGATCCTGATCGCTAATTGCGAGATGTAGGATCTGAGGACTCTTTCTTCAAGATATGAGGTTCGCAACACCACGTAGACATTGGTCAATTCATCTGCGGATCTAGAATAAGTAAGACATTTGAGCTACACGACATGCAATTTGATGGAGCTCACCAAACAACAAGGTTTGCCTCTGCACGATTGAAGGCACTAGAGAAGGTTCCTCGGCCTCGTCATCTACATCCGATGATTTTAGGGCATCCTCAAGGTCGATCTCGGACGCATGCGGAACTATCGTGTCAAAGATTGAGCTCTCGACGAAGATTCTTCTTGCCGCTTCTTCGGCCATCGCAAGAGCAAAGCGCTCAGCTTTCACGTATCCGGCCCATCAATAACCAAAGTGGTGGATGGGCTGCGTCGACTTGACCTTACTGAAAGTCCGGATCTATCCTTGTGAATAGACGTAGTGGCTTGATCAATCTGACGTGAGAACAGCCTTGGCTTCACTTTGTACTCGATGCTCATTTGCTTGATTGATGAAATTCGTGACACATGATAGTCTGTCGGACACAATAATCGATTCCAAGGTGTAGGCCAGTAGTTGTGTGATACTTAGACCTACCCCGGCAGGCAACTTTATTTAGCGCGACAAAGCTCTTCAGTTTCCTATGCTCAGCGCTCAAGACCTCACTCCTGCTTTTTACTCCACAATCTCTGGTTGAGAAGTCGGTAGTCCTCGCCATCATGAATGGCATCAACGGAAATGCAGGATCTCCTGGTCTCTGGCAAGAAGCGCGCAATGCGGATGGTCGTATCTACTACTACAACACTCAGACTAAGGCTACGCAATGGACCAAGCCGATAGAGCTTATGTCACCTGCAGAGGTAAGGCATATATAAGACTGAGTTGTGGATCGATCGAAAGAGCTGACCAGTCTTCGCAGCGAGCGCTAGCAGATCAGCCATGGAAGGAGTATACGGCAGAAGGAGGACGAAAGTATTGGTTTAACACGGAGACGAAGCAGAGCTCATGGGAGATTCCAGAGGTGTACAAAAACGCCCTGTCCCAGAGTCAACCAGCGCGATCTATCGCACCGTACGCTTCACTCAGTACAATTACTTTTCTAAACACTTACATTGCTTAGGGCGCAGCAATTTGTAGCCGGCGGTACAAGCTCTTTCTCGCCATATACACAACATCGGGATCGCGATGATTACCCAGAACGCCTGGGACCAGACCGTCAAATTGGATATGGACATGGGGATGCGAATGGTACCCGGGGCTCCCACTACAGTTCACAGCAGACAGATCCGGACTACTCGACCTTCGAAGAGGGCGAAGCTGCCTTTATCAAGCTTCTGCGTCGGGCAAACGTGCAGCCAGATTGGACATGGGAACAGACGATGCGTGCAACGATTAAGGATCCTCAATACCGAGCCCTGAAAGACCCCAAAGACCGTAAAGCTGCGTTCGAAAAGTACGCGGTAGAGGTTCGCTTGCAGGAGAAGGATCGCGCGAAGGAGAGACTTGCTAAGCTCCGAGCTGACTTTG
>JAABUP010009576.1_pt1 | contig 11821 bp, 12 predicted proteins | sample 5559201 | NCBI WGS metagenome assembly JAABUP01 (sample SAMN10711887, study PRJNA513373) | rock metagenome | isolation source: Antarctica rocks | place: Antarctica | reverse complement strand
AGCGAGGACCACCATGGCATGAACCTTGCCCTCTTTGTCTTGGGCAAAGAAGTACCGTCGATGAGCCGGATCACGCCAGGGAGTGATCTCCATTATATGGACGTGTTTCTTTCCGTCCCTGCCCTTCTTCCACTCTTCTATCCGGACATCAGTGGCAGACCTGAGATCGTCTGGAATATCCTGGCCCTCTTCCAACTCTCTGATTTTGATGCCTTGTTTTTCCGCGTGCCGTATCTTAAGAGCCACATCGTGCTCCTTTCCCGCGTCGTTTTTGGACGCGTCAACTCGGTTTTCGGCAGCACAAGTAAAGGTTTTCCAACCAAATCTTTCGCCCAAAACTTCGAACCCATGGCCTACCAGGACCCAGATTGGCTTCAGGCGCTTCGTATCCTCATTCTTATTTAGCCAATTCAGGAATGCTCTTGCCACTTTTGTATGTTGGCTGGAGTCGCACAGTGGGTTACCAGGCAGAATGGCGTGTCCATACACCGGAACCCTTGAAATTGCCGCAGCGGTCTCTTTGTGACGCCATATACGATTCCGATCTTCGGTCCACGATGTGTTCGACGCGTCACCGTAATTAGCAATGAGGTTCTCAAGGGATTGTAGTTGCTTATCGCTGGAAGGTGTCGACTCGCCCTAAGGCGGTTTGAGGGTGCTATCTTCGAGGTGACGAAGCTATGGACCTCGCGCCTTCGCGGACAGACTCTTGGGATCGCGATGGAAAAGAGAAGCGATGCCAATATTGCCCAACTGCAGCATTAACATGATAAACCTCTCCAGTCCAATACCTGGACCCGCATGTGGAGGAGCTGCGTAGCGGATCTATGTAGTCTTCCATACTCGACGGGTCCACCTCCTGCGCCTTCACCTGCTCTTCCAACACGTGTGCATCGTGGATATGTTGACCACCAGTCAAAATTTCCTGGCCTCGCAGGAATAGATCGAACGAATTTGTAGTCTTTGGGTCTTCAGGGTCTGGTATGGTATAGAAAGGCCTTGCTGCCGCAGGGAACTTGTCGAGAACATAGTAGTCAGTGTGATACTTTTCCCTGACAAGCTCTCCCAGGCGAATCTCATCCCTTGTGTGCAGATCTTCGTAGGGCGAAGGAGGATACCCATTCTCATCCTTCCATCCAGAATCTGCGAGCATTTGCACGCCCTCCTTGAACGGTATCCTAGGTTTTTCTTCCAACCATACCAAGTCCTCATGTGGAAAATGTCTCTTAACCGCCGCCAATTCCTGGCCAAACCGCTCTTATACGCCTCTGTAGATGCGCTTTAGTATTGCATCAATCATCTCCAAAGCTTCGTGATAGTGCTCCTCAATAGCCATCTCAAGATCGAGACCCGTGTATTCCGTCAGATGTGTGTGGGTGTTGTTGTTCTCAGCACGGAAGACAGGTCCGATTTCGTAGACTTTCTCGTAGTCTGCAGCAATGATCCTCTGTTTGGCCAATGAAGGGCTCTGTGCGAGGAAGGCAGGACGTCCAAATTAATCAAGCTGAAATACGCTGGACCCCGATTCAGTGGCGCCTCCTTGTTATTTTGGTGTGTGTACTTCGATGAAGCCTTGAGAGTCAAGGTACGAACGAAAAAGAGTGCAGACCCCAGAGTCAATGCGGAAGATAAGCTTTTGAGGTGGAGGTACGTAGATCGAGAATGCGGTTGTTCAACCTCGCTTTGTCAATGATATGGCTCGCTTTCGCGTCATCTCCGCCATCAAGCTCCTTGGTCTTGGACACCTCGTCTTCGTAAATGGGACCTGCTCGGGTCGCCTAGCCACAACGTGAAGTTTGTCGATTGCTATCTCAACGTCATGCTTTGTGCAGCCTTTGATCTTCTGCTCAGGTTCCTTGACTCTACCTCTCACAATGACGATAGAGCCAGTAAGTACTCGCTCAGCCCATTGCACCATGTGAGCTGAGATGACTCCATTTTCCTGGTGGAGTACGCCTTGCATTGTGCCCAGTTGCTGCTGGAAGACGATAATGGCCAACTTGGCACTCATCTTTCGAATGGCATGAACCCGACATCGAAACGTGACCTCTTGGCCAACATTCTCAAGCGTGACATATTTCAGCTGGACACGCTGCTCGCGTTTTCGTTCCTGTGATTGGACCAGTGGAATGTCGCCATAGCGCTCTCTGATCGACTCGGGCTCTTGCTGGGCGGCTTTCTCGTCCGCTTCTTTCCTATACTATTTGGCCTCATCTTTTTGTTGTATATTCTTAGCCTCCTTTGCGTGCTCATCCTTTGTCTTCGCTTGCTTTCGAGCTTGGTTCTTGCTCAATGGTTCACCGTTCACGCCGTTCTCATTCAGGAGACCGCAGCTGGAGTCGGAATTTGACAGCGGGACGTTTTTCTCTGCGACCGCCTCATTGGTCAGGTTCCCGTGTTTGTCAGCATCCAGAGGGCCCTTCTTTCCCACACGCTTAATCTTGCTGAGTGGACGGGTATCTTGAATGACAACAAGGACACAGAGGACGAGCGAAAGGTTGGAATGCGTAGTTTCTCGCGTGAATTAGTTTGAGATTTACCGATGCTTGTTGATTCAACAAATTTTCGAAAGAGGCTCTTCACTACGGGGATTGCGGTTGGGTATGAACGTAGAATTCGATGAATCCACTGCACAACAGGTAAAATCTCCTAACCAATAGCAGTCCGAGACGGAGAGATTGTCGTCAGAAATCTTTTTTGACTGTCTAATTGTGTCAATGAATCTGGGGAAGTCCACAACGGCTTCGAACTCCCTGTCTTGACCACTCGACACTCAGAATGTCCACTTCGATGACAGATATTTCCAGCATGTCTACCCGTGTCCAACCTATTTCTGCGGATCGCCAACCTGAGTCTATCCCGGCGTCCACGAAGACAGCACCCAGCCCTCAAACCACTCGTGCTACCCCACACCCTCGATGGCTTCTGTCAATCGAAGCAAGCGTCTGGCGCTTCTTGATTCAGATAGGTTTCTATTTTCACAACCTCCCCAATCCCAGACCGAACCCCCCTTCTTTCATTCGACAGTTTCCAACCACAGCTGTCAGTGGAACTGGACCAGCAACTCTTCAACTTGCCTTCTACGTTCCTGGTGACTACGCTCTACAAATAAGTAAAGGGAGAAGATACCCGATCGTGGTCAATCTTCATGGTGGGGGCTTCACCATGGGAAGCGCATCAGATGATGGGCGATGGGCAGCAGTCGTGTTGAAAGACGTGGACGCCATATTTGTAAGCGTGGAATACAGGCTAGCCCCCGAATTCCCATTTCCGACGGCAGTAGAGGACGGGGTTGAGGCTCTACTATACCTTGCCGCAAATGCAGACGAGTTTGGTCTCGATCCGAAGAAGATAGCATTGAGTGGCTTCTCAGCTGGCGGAAATATGTCCTTCACAATGCCATTGCGATTGCAGACGCACCTACAATCAATTAAGGCCGAGCATCAATCGAAGTCCATCAGTAGTTCAAGACCCACACCTCAACTACCAGAGATAGTCTCAATCATTGCATGGTATCCCAGCCTCGACGCTCGCCTCACTCGCGATGAGCGCCGCGCCGGTTGCGTGCGACCAGACAAGTCACTCCCACCAATTTTGACCAATCTCTTCGATGAGTCGTATATGCCCGAGCTGGACAACAAGTCGTCCCCTTACGCCTCTCCAGCCGCTGCCACAGACGAAGAATTGGTATCGGCTCTACCATATGATATAGCGATGTATCTCTGCGAATGGGATATGTTGTTGCAAGAGGGCGAAGTGTTCGCGGAGCGACTGAAGAAATTGGGCAAGAGGGTCCACGTCGTGATCATCAAGGAGAAGAGGCATGGTTTTGATAAAAGTCCGTATCCTTTCAGCGTTGATCCGGAAATTATGATACACTATAGGGAAGCGTGTGAACTTCTGAGGGATACATTCGGGGTATCGTACAATGCGCTCACATAGCACTGTATAGCCTAGTGTAGGGTAGAATGGACAAGTCCAAATTCCAATGCTGGGTGTCCAGAGAAGTTCCCAATATCATCCAGGGAGAACCTTTTCATCTAATAATACAATACCCTGAAGCTGATGGGAGCTAAGTTGTAATCATCAATGGGGGGTTTCCGCGCGGCACCGAGAGAGCTGACACTGCAGACTCCCGGCAGATCGGCCTTAAAGTAATTTGCCAAAGCAAACTTGTCAGCGTTTTGGATTTTCTGTCGTCCTCGAGGCTGCTGGACACTCACTCATGGAGTAGTTGTGAGTTCATAATGCTGGAGAGCAGCATGTGATGCAATTGACCGAAAGTCGCATGTGACTCTGAAACTCGCCAAGCAACCAACAAGATGCCGATCACTCTTCCTGCCCTGCCCAGCTGGTCCACAACCAAGACGACATCGAAACAAGGCTTCGACAAAGTCTACAACCTCGTCGACAAGCTTGGGGCGCCGGTGAACAAACTCTCGAACAAATTGGGTTCCGAAGCCTTCTGGCCGACCACACTTGATAAAGAGTCAGACAAGGCTGCACGAATTCTGCGCAGCTTCTGTAAAGATGGATTCTATGTCGAGCAAGAGGCGCATGAGGCTTCGGGGGATAAGCCGAGTGGGAAGCAGAAGGTTATCAAGAAGATACCTACGCAGGTGATTAAGAACGCCAAGGGGTTGGCTATCTTTACTACCATGAGGACTGGACTGTGGGTTAGTGGAGCTGGAGGCAGTGGGATCCTTGTTGCCAGGAAGGAGGATGGGACCTGGTCACCGCCGTCTGGAATACTTCTACATACTGCTGGCCTGGGCTTCCTGGTGGGGGTAGACATCTACGACTGCGTAGTGGTCATCAATACGGAGAAGGCATTGCAGGCTTTCACGAAACTACGAGCTACACTAGGAGGGGAAATTAGCGCTGTGGCAGGGCCTGTGGGTATGGGTGGAATACTGGAGACGGAATTGCACAAGAGACAGGCGCCGGTGTTCAATTATTTGAAGAGTCGGGGCTTCTACGCTGGAGTGCAGATAGATGGCACGGTGATCATCGAGAGGGGAGATGAGAACGAGAGATTCTACGGGGAGAAGCTGAGTGTCGCCGATATTCTCGCTGGAAAAGTCAGATACGTGCCCTACGAGACTCGAACGTTAACGGCTACGATAAAGGCGGCCCAAGGGGACACGGTCGACGAAAACCAATTGCCCAACGCTGAGCCTACACCAGGAGACTTCGAAGTTGTCGAAGACCCAGGATCAGGCTTCGGTCTGCCCCCAGCTGATGATGATCCGGACCCATACGGTGTCCATGCCTTGCAGCAGGAAGGCATGGAAATCAAGGAGATCACCGAGACTGGCGCCATTGGCCGACCAAGCAGCGAAGCTTTTGTATACCACCCGTCGCCTTCGAGCCCGATATTTGCGAGTTCCAACAGGACGTCAAGGCGGCTTTCGAAGCGAGACAGTGGTGGATTGAGCATCGCTAGTACCGACCGCGGCACACAGACGGAACAGGGAATTGATTCGCCAAGGCCTGCAGATTCGCCGCAGGAAGAAAGGAATCATAGCCCAGCCAAGAAAACGTCTGAGAACCTAGCAGAAGCAGTCGAGGGCGAGGAAGCTGGGCAAGAGCACGCTGGTCATCAAGACCATGTGCAGGAAATGCCAGTGATTCAGAAGGCGAAGCTGGTCTCTATACCAAAGAGGATACCACCTGCTCTACCACCTAGAAACCCTTATCGCAATTCAGGACCGAGAAGTGCGGGTCTTGACCCCCTGCAAAGTCCTAGCGTTAACGAGCATCAATCTCAATGCTTGGGCATCAATCTCACACGCCCGTCTGAGGACCACCCAGACCGTGAAACACAAACTCTCCAACTCTCTCTATCCCAAGATAAAGCCCTCGAAGAAAAACTTGATGAAGTTCACCTCACTTCGCACCAAGACACAGAACGTATCTCACCAGGGAAAGATGGCTTCGATGAAGTATCAATGAGTGGATCAGACTACTCGCATGGGACGCCAACAGAGCCTTTAGAGAATGCGGAACCAGCAGAGGCGCCGATTAAGATGGAGGATAACGATTCAAGTGGAAGCCTCGCTATTTTCACGGGGAAGGAGAACGAAGAACACATGAAGGTCGGAGCACATGAGGATGATGAGTTTCATTCGATACCCAGCATGCCGCTTGAGGCCACGTCTCACTCTCTACAGCGTGTAAAAGCAGAGGAGGATTCTTCATAGACGGTACAGTGTGTTGCATATTCTACTAAACCTCTGTTAGGAATTGACGATAGCGTGCCAATTGCACCTTGCGCAAAATGCCTTGGACTTTGCCTCTGTGATGTCTCAAATCTGAAATGCCAAGCTATTGAAGCCTAGCGCGGCTATCTCCCGCCCAAAACAACAACATTCAATCTCATTTCCCAAAAAGATTTTCTCAATTGACACTCGCTTGAAGCCCACACCCCCTCTCAAGTATGGCAGCAACCCTAGAAGGATGTATCATTGCCTTGACAGGCAAATTCGAAGATACTCATGGTGAGCAATAGATGAGCCCTGAGAAACGTGATTTGATTGGCTGTTGAGGCTGGCGTTTGACAATTTAGTGGTATCTTATCCAGCATTGGCTGACATGATTCAGCGAACATTGCCGCGTCGATCAAGGCCAATGGTGGAAAGCATAGCACGAAGGTCGTCCATGGGGTAACGCACCTTGTTGCGAGTGCCGCGGATGTTGAGAAAAACAGTGCCAAAGGTTGGACCTCTCACCCTTCAAATCAGCGTTTTCGAAGATACTCTGCCGGAGCTACGTTGCTAACATTTTGCTTGTCGCCTGTAGTCCAGCAAGCTGCGGGGGTCTCAGACCTCAAGATCGTCAGCATCGAGTGGCTCACAATCTCAACCAACAACCATTCGAAAGCTAGCGAAGCTACCTTCTCAGTCACAAAAGCGCTAATCAACCCGGCCAGCAAAGGCAAAAAGCGCGCACGAAGCATCACGCCTGCGCAAATCCCTACCACGGATGGGGACGTACCCATGACAAAGAAGCCAAAGGATGGGAACAAGGCCAGGTCAAAGTCGCTTCGCATTCCATTGGATGAGACGTGTTCGCTCGGTGGTAGGGCTTCCTACCCTTTACTTGTACCATGCCTGGGTAGCTAACGCTTCTGGCCCGAAACAGCGTACCGCGTCTTCATTGACGACGACGGAACCATATACGACGCTGCTCTAAATCAGACCAATTCCAGGGCAAATTCCAACAAATTCTACCGCATTCAGCTCCTCGTGTCTCCATTCGGCGACTATAAGACGTGGACTCGCTGGGGTAGAGTCGGCGAGTACGGGGCCAATGCCATACTTGGAGATGGCAATTTGGGTAACGCACTGACGGTCTTCAATTCAAAATTCAAAGACAAATCCGGTTTGGGATGGGAACAGCGATTCGACCCCACTCCGACGCATACCAAGAAGCCCAAGTATACCTTTATTGAGCGCAAATATGAGGAGGACTCGAGCGATGACGAGGGTAAAACAGTGGTAAGTTGGCCATGAAGGCACTGAATTATTTGTTGATACCTCACAGAGAGCCCCAAAGTCCAGGACTGCTACCATGTCACCTGTCAAGCGGGCGGAGAGTTCCCTTCCGAAATCGGTCCAGCGTCTGATGGAATTGATTTTCAATCAACACTTTTTTGCTGAGACGATGACTGAAATGAACTATGACGCCAATAAGCTGCCTCTGGGGTGTGTACATTGATGGAATCTTACCCTGCATCTCTGCTCTCACCATGTGGCTGGCAAACCAGTCGCTATCCCGATGAAGGCTAGCTAAACGTAAGTTGTGCCAGACAATTGAGCAAACGTACTTTGCAGCATGGACTTGAGGCTCTTAGGGATTTGGGAGAGCTGCTTGGTATGTCACTCATGGGCACCTGACCATGTTTTTCACTGAGACATGGGGTGCTAACCCGTTCTCATGACCAGCCGACCCGGCTCTTGCCTTCGAAAAGCACAATTCGACGTTTGTACAAGCCGTGGAAGCCATCAGTGATTCGTACTATACCATTATTCCGCACAGTTTTGGCCGTCAACGTCCGCCAATCATCACTACCTATGAAGCCCTACAACGGGAAGTTACCCTTTTGGAGTCTTTGGGTGACATGGAAATCGCGACTACCATTATGAAGGATGGGCAAGGTGACACTGGAATGCATGCTTTGGACCGTCAATTTGCGGGTCTTGGCTTGCAGGAGATGACACCACGTATAGCGTGTTACTCTTGAAGAGAGAAAATTGCTAATAATGAGTAGTGAACACGCTCTCAGAAGAGTTCACTTTGCTGGAAGAATACCTAGTTAAGTCCCACGGATCTACGCATGCTATTCAATTCCGGGTAAGTAAACCGGTATCTTACCCAAAATCTTGACCAAACTGACGGGAACATGCCCAGGTTCAAGACATTTTTCGTATTGAGCGGAGCGGCGAAGAAGACCGTTTCATAAAGGTTGAGAAGAGTAACCGCCGCCTACTATGGCATGGTTCCCGAACTACGAACTATGGCGGTATACTCTCTCAAGGCCTTCGCATCGCTCCGCCTGAGGCCCCCGTCAGCGGCTATGCCTTTGGAAAGGGAGTCTACCTTGGTATGTCTCCACGGTTTACACTAGTATACTACGAATACTGACTGATTTTGGGTGACTAGCCGATATCAGTTCCAAATCCGCGAACTACTGCCACTCGAATACGTCAGGTAATACGGGCTTGCTACTGCTTTGTGAGGTCGAATTAGGCAATCCGGTGCTCGAGATGGAGTTTGGCGGTGACCCCAGTGCCGCAGAGATGGCAAAAGAACGAGGCTGCATAGCTACATGGGGGAAGGGCGCGACGGGACCTCGAGGCTGGAAGGATGCGTCTTGCGTTCACGAAAACCTCTCTGGTGTCATCATGGTATGTCTGATTACCACTCCATGAGTCTGATTATATGCTGACATTCCCGAAAAGCCTGACACGCAGCGAGAGCCTGGACCTACAAAATACACCAGCAGCTATCTACAGTATAATGTTAGTAGCTGTCTCTTAGGCTACTACCCTAAGACTAACCGCCTTCTAGGAGTACATCGTGTATGACGTTGCGCAAGTGAAGTTGCGTTACCTTTTGCGTGTGGAGATGAACTAGACGCTTGCTACATTTTGGTGGCCGAACACTGGTATGGTACCATACTAAAGGAGGAATATTTGCTTTATTTAAGCGGATGTTTTGCATTTGGCTTTGGCTCTCTCCCATATGGTTTTGCCATCATCGCGATCGATACCCAATGCCTTTGTAGCTAGATTTAGCAATACGGACAGACCAGAGCCCTGACCATGGCGCAGTCCTTCATATGCTCAAAAATTGACATCCGTGATTGGAGGCCAATCCCATAGGAGTGGCACCAGTGGGCCCACCGGCCTAAAATTAGGGTCTTTCGGGCGGGAGCTCCAGGCACCTTCCCTCTAGCTTCGATTCCTATGACTCCGAGCATCATTAATCTTCTTACGTGTACTGGAAATGCTTGTATGCTTTCAACGCTACCTAATAAAAGCGCGTTGTGAGACATTCACAACATCCTATTTCTCCCACTATAAATACAAATAGATTAGAGGCAAAGTACCGAAGGATCAAACATCAGGCTTACACTGCCCATGCTCATGCAGGGAGCTGCCGGCGGAGTGAATGCCACCAACGGAAAAGCTGAGATGGCAGCGTGTGACACTTCACTTACACCTGAGGCGCAGCGCTGCAATATACACGAGCTGAGTGTTATGTAAATATCAGATTGCCCAAATTTTCGTTGAATCTTTCACCATGCTCTTTGGTTGACAATTCGGCATTTACATCCCTATCAACACCGCGTTCAAGATGGGGATCAAGATGGGTTACATTTTAGCGGTAACAACGAGCATTGGATTGCTTGCCTTTGCTGTTGCCCAGTTTCCGCCTACGCCGCAGGGTGTCACTACCATCAAATCTAAGTACAATAGCAATATCACGATATCCTACAAAGAGGTACGTTTGTGAGAAGCATGAACCTGTCAGATTCTCTATTCGCGATGCGCTTGTCCTCATTTGGCGAGCAACGGCCTAGTGCATTCTCATCATCTGCATATTCGTATGGCTTGGAGCTTTCAAACACAACATCTCTGCGAGTTCGATTCTTTGGCCGTAGCTAATGATCTCTCCACAAGCCCGGAATATGTGAAACCACACCCGGAGTCAAATCCTACTCAGGCTACGTGCATTTACCTCCAGGAACCCTCGCAGACGTGGACGAAACCCAAGACTACGCCATCAACACTTTCTTCTGGTTCTTCGAGTCTCGCAAAGATCCAGCAAATGCCCCGCTCTCGATCTGGATGAATGGTGGGCCTGGATCATCGTCGATGCTGGGAGCGTTGCAAGAAAATGGACCTTGCATGGTTAATAAAGACTCGAACTCGACGTATCTGAATCCGTGGTCTTTCAACAATGAAGTCAACATGCTGTATATTGACCAGCCAGACCAGACTGGGTTCTCGTGGGATATTCTGGTGAACATGACGATGGATCAAACGTGAGTAATTTCGGAGTACTTCATCGCCCCTTAACATTGATCTTGCGCATTGGGCATTATATGAGAGTGTCTTGTCTAAGTGCCCTCCTGGAACAGGTCTTCTTCGCACTCCATCTACAGATGCTGACATCAGGACTATATGTAGGGGTGGGACTCTTACATCATTCGAAGGCGAAGTACCAAAAACAAACAATACCTTCCAAGTAGGAACATTCCCAAGTCAGAGTCCTAGCAACTCGTCAAATTCTACCGAAAATGCTGCGCGAGCCCTCTGGCACTTTGCCCAGACGTGGTTCCAGGAATTCCCGGACTATAAGCCAAACAATGACGCGATCTCCATCTTCACTGAATCTTACGGTGGACGCTACGGACCTGCTTTCACCGCTTTCTTCGAGGAGCAGAACATGCGTATCGCCAACAATTCGATCAGCCAGACCGGGGATACGTTTGTCATCCATCTTGACACTCTCGGCATCATCAATGGCTGCGTGGATCTCTTGACTCAGGAACTTGCTTCTCTGACAATGGCATACAACAACACCTATGGCATACAAACAATCAATGAAACTTTGTACCAAGCAGGTGTCGACAATTTCAATAGGCCCAACATCGGCTGCAGAGACCGTATACTAAATTGCAGGGCTCTTGCCGCCGAGGGGGACCCAAATTTTATCGGGAACAATGACACAGTCAACTTAGCTTGCGAGGCCGCTAACCATTACTGTGTGGAATTCATCGAAAGCGTCTACGAAAAAAACTCCGGACGAGACGTCTACGACATTGCAGCCATCAATCCCAGTCCTTTCCCACCAAATTACTACCAGGGTTATCTCAACAGCGCCTGGGTGCAAGCCGCCTTGGGTGTTCCTGTCAACTACACACAGTCTTCTAACGGCGTCTACGAGGCCTTCGGCTCCACAGGGGACTGGCCCCGTACCGGCATCCGCGGTGGCTATCTCGACGATCTCGCTTACATCCTTGACAATGGCATCAAAGTCGCCCTGATCTATGGAGACCGAGACTGGATCTGCAATTGGATCGGCGGTGAAAATGTCTCCCTCAATGTTCCCTACAGCCAAGCCAAAGAATTCGCTGCAGCTGGCTACACCAATATCTCCGTCAATTCCTCTTACGTAGGAGGCCAAGTCCGTCAACACGGCAATTTCAGCTTCAGCCGTGTGTTCCAAGCCGGTCACGAGGTCCCAGCCTATCAACCCGAAACCGCCTATCAGATCTTCCACCGTGCGATATTCGGTATGGATATCGCTA
>JAABUP010009573.1_pt1 | contig 11821 bp, 20 predicted proteins | sample 5559201 | NCBI WGS metagenome assembly JAABUP01 (sample SAMN10711887, study PRJNA513373) | rock metagenome | isolation source: Antarctica rocks | place: Antarctica | reverse complement strand
CCGGGCGCTTTGCCTTGTGTGCGCAAGCTAACTCCTGCAAGCCAAACCCTCACCCCCGCCCGCTCGCCTCGCACGCCCCGTGCGCCATCCCCTCACGCCGTACACCGCTCGCTTCCTCTTCACCGCGCCAAAAATCCATGCGCCCTGACACGACATCCGCACCGCACGCTCCATCGTGCGCATGGCCGCTAGCAACCCACGCTGCTCGCACCCTGGTGGCCCATGATCCGCTTAAGGCTGGGCCTGGTGTGCGCATGGGCGACCGGGTCAGCAGTTGTGCTGTCGCTTACATGACTCCCTGCCCAGCCGCAACAGCGGCTCCCAGGCCTGGCCGCGGCAGCGCGGGGCGCGGCACCTCGGCAGCGCCTACCGGCACCCCGCAGCGTGTGGTCCTGCTGCGGCGGCGCTCACGCGCTGCCGCGCACTGCCGCGCCGCCTCCCCTAGTACCTGCGCACCGCAGCCGCGCAGAGATCTCGCGCGGAGAGCACCGCATCGACGTGGCATGTTGGCGCCCAGCGTGCAGCAGCACGTGCGACCTACGCCGCCTGTGTCAAATGCACAGGCAGCACCAGCCCGCCCACAGACGGCTTTGCAAGCGCCTATGGGGCCGCGGCTACTACGTACTGTGAAGTGTTACCTGCAGGCGGTGGGCACAGTGGCGCCTCCTTCAGACACGCTCTGCCTGCCACTTTCAACTTGTCTATCTATCTACATCACCCGGGCAGCACAGATTACGCCGCCCTCTTGCATGCGAGCAGGTACCCAAGCAGCAGCCTGCCTGCTGTAAGACACTGCGAGTGTTCTCAGTAATCAAAGTGCGCACCGCCGCCGCGCAGCATCGGCCGCGCTGCTGCGGAAGCCGGCGACGCCGCGGTCGTGCTCGTCGTCTGCGCCGGCGACGCGCCGCACGTCGCGCGTGCCGCTCGCGCCGGCCGTCGCTGCGTCGCCCGCGCTCTGCAACGGCGGCGTGCGCGCGGCCGTCTGGCTCTGCTGGTACTTCAGGATGGTCCAGTCGAAAACGTAGTCCCACTGGAAGCCTGCGCGCGCGGGTGCATGCAATCAAGTGCACATACTGCGCCTTCCTTAACACGCTCATGGCGGTACGCAGCGGGCGCCCATGGTCCTCAGCAGCTGGGTGCACGGCATGCTTGCCAAGAGCGGCGTCCTCCTGACGCGCTGACGCGCGGGGCCAAAGGCCGCGGGCGCAGCGCATGCACGGGACATGCACTAGCCGCAACGCGCGGCGACGCGTAGCCCCGCCGAGGGCGCGCCCGCCGGGGGCAGGCGGGCCCAGGGCGCGCGCGGGACGCGCCGTCGCGCGCAAACAGGTCCCGGAAGACCTTGCGCAGGTACGAGTAGTCCGGCTTGTCGTCGAAGCGCAGGCTGCGGCAGTACTGGAAGTACGTGGTGAACTCGGTCGGGAAGTTCTTGCACAGCAGCTCGATCGGCGTGGCCATCTTCTTCTCGCTGATCTTCTCGTACTTCTGCTTCTTGGTGGCCGCCTTGAGCCCCTGCGGCGCGCGCGGGTACCAATGGGTTTCCGCTCGCGAGTTCAGCAGTGCGCTGTGCCCCCGCTGCTCGTCGCCGCGAGAGCCCTGTCATTGAGGCGGGAGACTGCATACTTGCCCGTGGCACATATGCAGACAGGTAGCCAGGCGCACTGGCCTTGCACAGTGCGGGGCGGCTGGGCAGCCTCCCGTCACCATCCTGCGGCGTCCAGGGTCGACAGGGCAGCGCTGTTTGACGCCGCGACGCTCGCGGCTGGGCATCGACTGGGGCCGCGGGCGCGCGCCTGCCAGGGCAGCGAGCCGCGCAGGAAGTACATGAGCACGTAGCCGAGCGACTCGATGTCGTCGCGCCGCGACTGCTCGATGCCCAGGTGCGTGTTGATGGACGCGTAGCGCGCGGTGCCCGTCAGGTTCTTGTTCTCGCGGTAGGGTATGTGGATGTGCGTCTTCGGGTCGCGGTACTTCTTCGCCAGGCCAAAGTCAATGATGTTGACCTGCGCAGGGCGCGGCGCGCGGCTCGGTGCGCTGCGCGCGGCTTGGGCCCGCGCTGGAGGGCTTCGTGGGCGTCCAGGGGCGGGATATGCAGGGTTACACCCACCAGCTGAGTCAGAGACCCGGCACACAGCAAGCCCCCAGTGTAAAGCATATGCTGGGCAGCCCCTCCGAAGCAGGGACTGTGACACTGTAGGAGAGATGGGCATGCGTTGGCCTGTCAGCATAGCAGCCCTGCCACTCCTCAATGGGCACAGGTAGCTGGGCACGAAGAGCCGGGCGTTGCCTCCACAGAAGCCACCGCACTGGGGGCAGGGGGAGAAGAGGGCAGGCGGCACCTGGTTGGCGCGCTTGCCGAGGCCCATCAGGAAGTTGTCCGGCTTGATGTCGCGGTGGATGAAGCTCTTGCTATGTACAAACTCAATCCGCGATATCTGCGCCCGCACAGGCGCCAGAGCCTCAGGCAACCTCGCTTGTGCGGTAGGCGTATTGTTGACATTAGCGCCCTTGCACGCTCGCGGCCCCGCAGTATCCGGCGTGCACGGCTCGTGTGACCCGCCGCGCGGCAAAGGCGCGCTTGGACAAGGTGCCAGCGCGCCAAAGCGCTGAGGCGCTCCGGCACAGGAGCCAGCGCGGCTGCTCCACTGCAGGCAGCACGTCTCAACCTGGGCCAGACCGAGGCCGGACGTGGGGTTTCGCGGCGCGCTATCAACGGACCGCACACGGCGACGCGCGCACGCGGCCGGGCGAGTCAGCTTTGCGGCCCCGCCCGGGCCGCACCAGCTGGTCGGCCAGCATGAGCACCGTCTTGAGGCTGAACTTCCTGTTGCAAAAGTTGAACAGGTCCTCCAGGCTCGGGCCCAGCAGATCCAGGACCATAACGTTGTAGTCGCCCTCCACGCCATACCACCGAATGTTGGGGATGCCGGCTGCGCGCAGCGCCTCACGCTCACATCCTGTGCCCCAGTGCGCCTCGCGCTCGGCAGCAGTCAGGCCAGGCTGGGGCGCACTGCCGCCCTGCAGAATCTTGTAGAGCTTGCTCTCGTACAGCAGCTGCGGGTGCTTGGTCTTCACAGACTCCTGCGCACGCAGCGTGCGGGCTCAGTCACGCCGCGCTCGCGCGTGCGCTGACCGGCGCAAGCAGGGTTTGGCGCGCACCAGTTTTATGCCGACCTCCTCGCCGGTCTGAATGTGGATGCCTGCACGCAGGCCGCACGTGTCAGCAGGCCGCCGGCGGGTCCAGGACCGCGAACGCGTGCCCAGGCGCGGCGCCCCGGGCCGCGCGGGGGCGCACCGAGGTAGATGTCGCCGAAGCTGCCGCTGCCTATCTTGCGCCCCAGGCGGTACCGGCCAGCGATGCGGATGTCCAGAGCGCCCGCGGACATCGTCTTCTCACGCTCCGCGCGCGGCGCGCACTGGCATCCAACGCAGGGCGCGCGCTACAGCCGTCTACCTATGGCATCCTTCTAGCGCGCTGCGCTCAGGCAAGGGCTCCCAGGGACCATGCCTGCTACTGCTACTGCTTTGCTGCGCACGCGCTGCAAGCACAGATGGAGCTAGGGTTGCGCTGATGACCGCCTCGATACTGGTCGGCGGCGACCATCGGGCTCTGTGACTGGCTCTCGGCGTATTCAACCTGTCCGCTCGCACCCGCAGCTTGTCCAGCACTTTCGCGCGAGTCCCTCTGCCCGCTTCCCTGGGCGAGCGGGAAGGCCGGGCGCGCCTGAAGCAGAGGCGCCATGGCGCCGCTCAGCTTTGCGGCGATGGCGGAGAAGAAGGTGGAGGACGCCAAGCCGCTGAGTAAAGTGCAGCTGAGCGGGCACGTGGTGCTCAAGATCGCAAAGCACTGCAAGGAGTGCATGCCGAACCTTGTCACGGGGCAGCTGCTCGGGCTGGACGTGGGGTCAACCTTGGAAGTCACCGACTGCTTCCCGTTCCCGGTGCGCGTGCCTCCCGTTGCGTGGCCGATGCACTGGCGCCGAGCGGCACAGCATCGAACAGGAGCGCTCACCGCGCGCCGGTGCGCAGAGCCGGCTGGAGGACGACGAGACCAGCGACGTGGATGGCGCCAACTACCAGCTTGAGATGATGCGGTGCCTGCGCGAGGTGAACGTGGACAACAACACCGTCGGCTGGTGCGCGGCGCTGGGGCGCCATGCCAGCTCCAAGGGGGTGCAGGACTGCGGGCATCCGACAGGACTGCGGGCGGCGGCGTCGAGGCTCGCACTGGTTGCACCGTTGTCCCGCAGGTGTAATAAGTCTGCGGCCGCACCGGCACAGGTACCAGTCGACGGTCATGGGCTCCTTCCAGACGCTGGAGCTCATAGAAACGTTCATCAGTTACGCGGAGTCGATCAAGCGGTGTGTCTGCATCGTGTACGACCCGCAGCGCGCCTCCGCGGGCGGGCACGCGCTGAAGGCCGTGCGCTTGAAGGAGTCCTTCATACAGGCGCGCCCTCAGCCTGCCCAGCTGTCTGCCGGCACTGCTGCAGCAGGTGCAGGAGCGGACTGGCCCCGGCCGGCCGAGACCTTGGGGCAGGCGTCGCCGCTAGGAGCGCTTGCAGGGAGACTGCACGCTGGGAGAGCCTGCAGCGAGAGCGCGCCCCAGGTGCGAGCCTGACGGCGCGCTCGCCGCGGCGCCCGCAGGTGTACAAGACCGGGGCGGTGACGAGCGAGAAGCTGAAGGCGGCCGCCGTGTCCTGGCGCGACGTGTTTGACGAGATCCCCATCTCCGTCTGCAACAGGTGCCCACCCCGCTGCCGCCCTCGGGGGGCACTGGACGCTGCTCGCCTGCATGTTGCGCACCGTCTGCGCAAGAAGCCTGCACAAAACAGAGCCTGCACAGAAGCGCTCGCAAAAGTGGGCCGGGTCGGCGCGGCGAGCGCGCCGAGCAAGGCAGGCGGAGCCAGGGGCGGCGGCGCGGCGCGCAGCACGCTGGGCGCGGCGCTGATGGTGGCGCTGGAGCCGGACGCGGCCACCAACGCGGGCGACCACGAGCGCCTGGACCTGGGCGTCGCGCCGCTGGTGGAGAAGAACCTGGAGTTCCTCAACGACTGCCTGGACGACATCGTGCAGGAGCAGCAGAAGGCGCGCGCGCCGGCCCGCCGCGCGCGCGCGCCCGCGCGGGCGCGCGCTCGCGGGCGGGCGCTGCCGGAGGGGAGGCGCTGTGGGGTGCTGCGCAAGGTCGCGCCGCTTCCCAGGCTCTGCGGCTTGCTGGGTGCTGCGTGACGATCATGTGTGTGCACTGCGTGTGCACGGAATCACCGGGAGGCAGTGACTTTCGCCCCACCCAGTGCTGGCGGGGCTGTGATCGAAAGGCACGACCGTCAGAGGAGGCCCACAGGAACGCCATTGTTGGACGCGGCAAGCAACGCGTGTCCGGCCCAGGCTGCTGCAGAGTAATGGGTGCCCGGCCGAGCGGGGCGCGTGCGGCGCGCAGGTGTCGTTCTACCACCGCAACCTGGCGCGGCAGCAGCAGCAGGTGGCGCAGTGGCTGCAGAAGCGGCGGCAGGAGAATGCGCAGCGCCGCCTGGCCGGCGAGGAGGCGCTGCCGGAGGAGGACCCGGTCCTCTTCAAGCCGCCGCCGGAGCCCAGCCCGCTGGACGGCTTCCTCATCGTCAGCCAGGCGCGCGGCGCCAGGCCCCGCTCATCGTGCCTGAGCGCCGGCAGAGCGTGGCGCCTGATCAGCGGCCAGCCATGGCGGTGAAATTGCAGCCATGCTGTTTCGCTCATGCAACAAGCGGCACACTGCTGCCAGTCACCAGCGCACTTTGGCTGCCTGTCACCCAAATGAGCGCAATTTTTTGGATGTCACTTGGGTGCAGGGCTTGGCAACACTGTTTGGTGATCACCTGTAGCTGCAGCCATGTACCCTGTCATGTCTTTCACATTTTCCAGGCGTGCCAAGGACGAGAGGGAAACTCCTCGTCGGCGACTTTCAATATTTCTAGTAGCCGTGCTAGAGGCTTGCTGGCCGAGTCAGGGCTTACAGCTGGGGTGCTGACGCCTGCCTGCGCGCAACACAGGTGGACACCTACTGCGAGCAGCTCAATCGCCTTGCGGCGCAGTCGCTCGAGCGGCTGTACGTGGTAGATAGTCTGCAGCGCGCATGCGTGGGCCCGCAAACCTGAGGGCGAGCAGGCCGCTCTCTTGAGAGGCTTGGCCAGGCTGGCTGTCAAAGTGGTTGTGCTGTGCCACTGCTACTATGCTGGCATCCGTCCTGCATGTATGTGTTATGGCTGCGTCTCATGGCCAGGTAGTCTACCATGGCTGTGCATACTGCCCGGTCTGTATGTGTGAGTGAGCTTTTGAAAGAGGTTTGTTGTGATTTGTCACATCAGCCGCATGCCCCAGTGCCATTACACAGCCATCCACCCCTGCATCCAGACGATGTTCATCGGAAGAATGATGACATTACCCAGTTTGTGAGCGCGGTGCCCACCGTCAAGAGCGTTGTCTGCACGGCCACACACATCCGTTTCAGGCTCTTCCGAACAAGTCATGACCATAAGCCACAGCATGCGGATAAAGGCATGCTCAGATGTTGCAAACGCAGCGAGGTGTGACACATGTCTCTGGTATCAATGTGACTTTTGCCTGGGCATGCACAGGCACAAAGCCACATGCGCACCTCGCTCTCGTAGAACCAGTAGGGCATGGTGCGGTTCAGCTGCGACGCAATCAGGTCCGGCAGCGTGAAAAAGAGCGCGCAGCCCAGGAAGGTCGCTGCGGTGGCCAGCAGCGCTCCCCGCATGATGTTTTTAATACCTGCCAGCCCCAGCAACGAGCACGGTGACTGGCGCATTGGGCGAGTGGCGGCCAACCGCTGTGCCGCCATGTCGCAGAAGGAGGGAGGACTGCAGGCATGCACAGCACCACACGCAGGGTCTACTTTGCTGCTGCACAGCCCGTTTTGCGCCACTGCCAGCAAGGGCGGGAGGGCATGCCGGCCTGCTGCCCCTGCCGCGGCCGCACAGGCTGCGTGTGCGCGGCGCACCCTGCCGCTTCTCGTCCCCAGGGCCGTCCGGGCCGCCGCCGGCGGGCGGGAAAATCCTGAACTGCTTCAGGATGTTGGCGCCCGCGCCGACGCAGGCGGACGTGATGATCGGCTGCGAGCCGGCGGTGACGCTCAGCAGCACCGCCCACGCGCAGAGCAGCGCCTGCGCCACGCCGCCCCAGAGCATGATGTCGCGGTCGGCCTTGTACAGCCTGCGCCGCACGCACACGAGGCGCACGTTGACGCTCAGCTGCGGCCATCCTGTAAGAAGCTGCAGCTCTCTGCCGAAGCGCCTGCCCAGGCAGCCACTTTGGCCGGCCCGCAAGCCCAAGCAGCCCTGTGGAGCTATCACAGGCTGTCACAGTGTCAGTGAAACCACCAGGGCGCCAAGCTGACACCCCGAGCGCTCGGTGGGAGCAGCGCGCACTGCACCTGGGTCGCCACGGGAAGTAAACTGCACGGTCCGCATACTTGACGTCTGCGGCCACCGTCGCGCCGCCCTGCGCAACGAACGGCAGCAGGCGCTGGTGGGACAGTTGACGCAAATGCAGGGACAGCACTGCCTTTTGCACACCGTCAGCAAACCGCGCCATACGCCATACAATGCTGGGCAAGGCATCGGCTGCGAGACACACCGTCAGGCGCGAGTTCAACCCCCGCATTAGCAGCGAGGTGTGCGCGGCCTCGATGCGCTCAGTCGCCGCGTCGTTGCCTTTCGCTTCGCGCAGCTTATTCCTGTACGCACGCAGGATGGCCGCCGAGTCCGCGTTCTTTGGCAAGCTGAGCACCTGTTGCGAGGGAGGGTGAGCGAGCTACTGCGGCAACGCTTGCTGTGCAGGTCCACTGCAGCACCGAGCTCTTGCACAAGCGCCGCCGGGTACCACACCTTATACGGGTCCTCGCTGCTGCCAGAAGAGGCTGCGGCTGCACGCACGCCGAGCGGCCTCCGCAGCCGCTGTGTGCGTGCTGCGCGGGCCTGTGGGCCGACGGGCCGCCTGGCGGTGAGCGGAGGGCTCACCAGGCCCCTGCTGCCGCAGTGCAGGCGCTGCATTGTGGCTCAGACTCTGCTAGGCGCTGGCTGCTCCCCAAGTTTGATCAAGCCGCTGAAGTGGTCAGCAGGCCTACCTACTAGTTCCCTGATAGAAGTTCTACCGTAGACCCAGTGTGCTCTACGGTAGAACCGAGTGTGTTCAACTCACCCCTGGACAGCCAAGGTCAAGTCCTTTCTCTGCGTTGGGCGGTCTGCGCTGGGCGGGAAGCAGACTGTGGGTCAGTAATGCTGCTGCGCGCGTACAAGTCTGGCCCCAGGTCCTGCTCGGCAAAGTTTCATGCCCCACTGCAACACTGGTCCCTCAACGCACTGTGGGCTTTGAGAGCCCGCCCGCAACGTTTGTGAAAGCATGTCAGCCTTCTTGCAGCACGCGTCGATGCCCCTGCCCAAGCCGCCCAAGCTGGAGGCCAAGGACTCTGCGTCCTCCTGGAGCACAAAGGTGACCTGCAGTCCGAGGCTGGAAACAGCCTTGGGTGCAACTGCCCTGACCCAGAGCGGTGCTTGGGAGAACATGTGACGCTCTCGCACCAAAGCGCTGCGCAAGGACAATATCCTTCCTTGGCCTCTCAGGTTGGTGCCCTCACGCGTCGGGCGGGTCGGGCCAGCGCAGGCGTCGCGCAAGGACAGCAACGTGCTGCACGAGGACACGCCGCTGTGCGAGGATGAGGCGCTGCTGCCGCACGCGGCCGCGGACGCAACCTCGCTCAGCGTGAAGCGCTCGCACACAAGCGAGGCGGCCGAGGCCGCGCTGCCGGCTGTGAGCCTGCTCCGCGTGCTGCCCAAGTGGCTGCGCGTCACGCGGCTCTGGTTCGAGGGTGCCCACCCGGGGACCGCTTTCCGGCAACCTGTGCACCGTCGCACTTGCCTGAGCTGTGGGCTATGAGCTCGCTGTTGCCTGGGCAGGGCGCTGATGGAAGCTGTGTGCGGGGCGCAGGGAGCGAGCGGAAGGCCGCCTGCGGCTGGGCGTGCGCGGTGGTCGTCCTGTCGTTCGCGACCACGCTGCTGCTGGTCGCCATCAGCTACCTGCACCGCGACCTCGACACCGCCATGTCCGGCAAGGACGAAGGCGCGCCTGCGGCCCCCTGCCGCGCGCCACCAGCTGCAGCGCGGCCGGCGGCTGTGCGACGGGTCGCCCGCGCGCAGACGGCTTCTACCGCGCGATCATGAAGTTTGTGCTGGTCATCTTGGTGGCCGCGCCGCTCTTCGCGCTTGCAGGCGCGCCGTCCAGCCCGCCCCAAGCGTCACGCACTTGGCCGCCGTGGCAGCGTTGCGGGCGCCCGCGGGGGCCCTGGCTGGGCGGCCGTGGGTGTCCTGCCCTGCCGCGTAGCCGGGCTCTGCGGAGCGCGCGAGGCGGCCGCTGTGTGCGACCGTGCCGGCCGGCGGCGCGCGCGCAGACTTCGTGGAGAGCCGCCTCGTGCTGGAGTGGCGGCGCTACCTGACGGCGCGCCTGATGGCTGGCTACTATGCCGACCGCGCGTTCTTCCGGCTGCACCAGCAGGCGGGCCTGCTGGACAACCCCGACCAGGCGCGCAGCCCCGGCGCAAGGCGTACCCCCCGGAGCAGCCCGGCACCCGGTGGCTGCCGTACACCCCAGACCGCCGTGCATGCATCCGTCTTGGTACATGCACCCCTCAATCCCGGCATGTATCTCGTCGGTCTCGCCAACAGCGCGGCGCGCGGCGCGCCACAGCATTCGGCCAAGATGCCAGCTGCCGGCGTGGCTGGACGTTGGCGCAGCCGCCCGGGCCCCGTACACGGGCGCCGCAGCCCGGCCCCCTGACGCGAATGTATGCAGCTGCCGATGCGCTCGGCCGCTGAGGCGCCGCCCGGGCGCGCGCGCAGAGGATGTGCGACGACGTGCCGTCCTTCTGCGACGGCAGCGTCACGCTCACGATTGGCGCTGTGCGCAAGGTCATGAACATGGTCGCTTTCTCGGGTGCGCGCGAGCGCCCGCGGACATGACCCGGACAACGCTTGTGCATCCTTGCAGTCCAGCTGATGTTGGTTGAACGCACAGGACGTTGTGACTCCCGACGTGGCACCGGCAGGGGCAGAACATGGGTGCAGTGCAGCGCTCACTGCGGCCAGCGGGTCGCAGCCAAGCACACCCAGGAGCGCGGCCGCGGCCCTGTGGTCGGGCAGGCCGCCAGCTGCAGCGCGCCAGCCAGGGCCAGGGCGGCCGCGCAGGCGTGCTGTGGGCCGTGGCGCCCTCGCTCGTGCTCTTCCTGCTCGCGTACGCGGCCGCCGCGACCGGCGTGACCGTGTGGGCATTCGCGCGGCGGCTCATGCAGCTGCAGTTCCGCATCCTGCGCTGCGAGGGCGACCTGCGCTTCCAGCTCGTGCGCACGCGCGAGAACGCGGGTGCGCGCGCCCCGCGCCCGCCGCCCGCCGCCACGTCCGACCGCGCGCAGCCGCATGGCGGCCAGTGCATGCGGCGCAGATGGCCCGCGCGCCGGACGCGCGCGCGTAGCCAGGGGCGGCCCGCGCCCGCGCGCCCGCAACCCGCCGGGCCCCGGCGGCGAGCAGCGCGCTCGTGTGGCCAATGCGCTAACCCTGCCCTGAGCCTTCTTTTTGACCGCAGAGGCCGTCGCGTTCTACAAGGGCGAGCGCCGGGAGGAGGCGGGCGCCGGGGAGCGCCTGATGCAGCTGGTGGTCGCGTCGCGCGTGCGCATCCTCTGGAGCTCCGCGCTGACGCTGTGGACGCACTACTACAGGCGCGGCCGTGTGCGCGCCTGGCAACCCCGCGCTGCCCCGGCCGGCCGGCGCGCTTGGGGTCTGCGCCTGCGCCTGGCGGGTGAAGCGCTCGAGCGGGACGTGGCGGGCACGCCTGCAGGGGTGCCGCGCGCGTCCTCTGCCCGCAGCCTTGCAGTGCAGGGACGCGGGGGACAAGCGCGTGTTTGGATCTTCACCTGTATGCGCACAGCGTGCAGCGCGTAGAGCTGAGCTGGGTTTTGCGGCCGTGCTGCGCAGCTATGCCACCATTTTGGTGCCCTCGCTGCTCACCGCACCGCGCTACTTCCGCGGCGAGATCGAGTTTGGCGTCATCTCCCAGGCGCGGCGCACGCCTGGAGCTTGTCGATTTCTAAAGCTGTGGCCACCAGCGCTTTGCGCAGTGGCACAGTGCCCGAGAAAGCGCTAGCCGGCTACGGCCGCTAGCCTGTAGTGCAATTGTTACTCTGCAGACAAGCTCCATGGCGCGGCCGCCAGGTCACATTCGCGTTCAACCGCATTGAGAGCGCGCTGAGCTACCTGGTGAACCACCTGGCGCGCTTCGCTGGCCTGGCCGCGCAGACTGAGCGCCTGGACGCGCTCTTTGCGGGTGCGGCACCTGGTCCAGGGTCCAGAGCAGGGTCGGGGGCTGCATGCGGTGCTCGGCGTTGCTGCTGTATGCACGCCTTTGGGTTCGCCCGCCATGTCAGCCGCGCAGGAAGCCTGACACTCAGATGCCGCAGCCCCCACCTCTGGGGTCGGCTTGGCTGCCTGCGCACTTCTTGAGCCACCCGCCCCTCTAGGTATCCGGCTCGCTAAACAACGGACATGAAACTCTGAGAATCTACATGCGCGAGAATGCCCAGCGGCAGCGCCTGTGTCGACAGGGGCGCTTGTCTGGAGTCCAAGCGGCTGGGCAGTGAGCGTGCACATGGAGGGGAAGCACCAGTGCAATGCGCGCCCCGCGCGCCGTAGCTGACCTGGGCCGCCGCGCGCCCGCCCAGCGGTGCGCATGCGTGTGCAGGCGGGCCCGGAGATCGAGCGCGCGGCGGCGCCGGAGGGCG
>JAABUP010009572.1_pt1 | contig 11822 bp, 10 predicted proteins | sample 5559201 | NCBI WGS metagenome assembly JAABUP01 (sample SAMN10711887, study PRJNA513373) | rock metagenome | isolation source: Antarctica rocks | place: Antarctica | reverse complement strand
TGAGGCGGTTTGAAGCCTCCCCCCGCAGGGCGACTCCGAAGGGCCAACCTTCATCGGCTGCACAGCATTGACTCAAGCCAGTCGACCTACATCAACCAGCCCTCCTCATTCGTGGCACACTTCCTCACCTTTGATATCTCCGTGCGCGTGGCGCGGATCACCGGGTGACGAGCCTGCTTTCTGGCTGTGCGCTGTGGCCCTTGGCGGTGCATCCCGCCGGCTGACCGGTCTTGCAGCTTGGCGATCACACCAGCGCGTTCCATGCGGCTGCCGGGCTTACTTCCACCGGGCGATGCCCGCAAGCCCGCTCATGGGCCAGCGTCGCGCTCGCCTCCCGCTGTGATGTGCGCGTCGCTGCAGCCCGCCGGGAGCATCCCGAACTGGTGCGGCGAGTTCTACAGCCGCCTGGGGCACCGCCACCATGGACGGAGTCGAGATCACCAACCGCGACCACGAATCGTCCACCGACGAGCTGGCCAACTCACGCCGACATCACCTGAGCAGGTGCCGCCCTCCCGGTTCAGCGAGCAGGTCGGCCGGCCGACGACATGCGGGGGAAGCCGTGTTCTGGTGCGCGGCTTCGGGGGGCTGCACCGCCCTCGTCCAGCAAGCAATCTCTGGGCGCGCAGGACGCCCGGAGGCCGAGGGGGTCCTAAGCGTGGCACGACGACAGCTGCTGGCTATTGCCGTGGGTGCCGCGTTGGTCCTGGGCACGGGCAGCGCTCTGACAGCTCCCGTCGCGTCCGCAGCGCCGGTGTCCGCCGGCCAGCAGCTGCACGCCGCCCAGCAGCAAGTGCAAAGCGCACGCCAGCAGCTGGACGCGGTCCAGGTCCGGGCCGAACAGGTAGCCGAGGCCTACAACGGGGCCCGCCTGCAGGCGAGCCAGGCCGCGGCCCGTAGTGCCACCGCCGCTGCCGCCGCCGGCGCTGCCAGCGTCCGCGCAGCCCAGGCCGTTGCCGCAAGAGACGCCGCCGTCGACCAGGTCCGCCGGGCGGTCGGGGCGAGGGTCAGCACCCGCGCCGAGCAGGTCCGCGCCGAGCAAGCCGTCGCCGCCGCCCAGGGCCGGCTCGGCACGCTCGCGGCCGGGGCGTACAAGTCCGGGGGCCACCTAGGCCTCTACTCCCTGCTGCTCGGCACCGACCCGGCCACCTTCGCCGACGGCCAGGAACTGATCAGCCGGGTCGACCGACACCACAAGGACGCACTCGGGCAGCTGGCCCGAGCCAAAGCCGTCGCGACCGACGCGGGCACAAGGGCGGCGCAGGCCGAGCAGACAGCGACCGACCGGGCCCGGCACGCCTCCAGCACAGCCCAGCAGGTGACGCAGTCCGCCGCCGCCGCCCGAAGTGCTGCTGCCTTAGCGGAAGGGGCGCTGCAGGACTCCCGGCGGGCGGCAGCGTCGGCGGCGGCCGCCAAAGGGCAGGCCCAGCGGATCGTCGACGCCGCCAAGCAGACCCTGGGCCTGGCTAGCCTCAACTCGGCCGAACTAGCCGCCAAAGCTGAGCAGGCCCGCCGCGACGCAGCGGCAGCCCGCACGGCAACCAACCTCGCCTTGGCGGCTGCAGCAGCACGGGCGGCCCACCTCGCCGAAGCCGCGGCCGCGCCACAGGTCACCGGACGGCCCAGCGCGCCGGTGCCCAGCCTGCCGGGCAGCGGCGCTGCCGCTACCGCCGTCGGCTGGGCGTTCCGGGAGATCGGAGTGCCCTACTCGTGGGGCGGCGGCGACGCCACCGGACCGACCCGGGGCTTCGCCCAAGGCGCGGACACCGTCGGCTTCGACTGCTCCGGGCTGACCCTGTTCGCGTGGGCGCACGCCGGTGTCGCCCTCGGGCATTACACCGGCTCGCAGTGGACCACCGGCAGCCACATCGCCCAGTCCGACCTGGTGCCGGGGGACCTGGTCTTTTTCGCCACCGACACCGCCGACCCGGCAACGATCCACCACGTCGGCATGTACATCGGCGGCGGCAACATGATCAGCGCACCACACACCGGCGACGTCGTGAGGGTGGCGTCCGTCGCCGGCTTCGGCGGCTACATCGGCGCGGTCCGGCTCACCAGTTGACGCGCCCAGCCGACCGTCCTCGGTCACCGGACGATAGCCCCAAGCCGGCCTTGCCATCCAACATCGCAGCGCGTAGCCAGCAGGGGGGGTAGAACCCGCCGCCCCCCAGGCTGTCACCGCCAGCACCGGGTAGGTGCCTGTACGAGCACCGCCCGAGCAGGCGGAGCCGTCCCGTCACCGATGAGGGGAACCCATGCCTGGCATTGCTGACAAGTTCGACAAGGCCTACGAGAGCAAGCCGATTGTGGAGCTGGCGTCGGCCCCGGTCGCTGCCCTGCAGGGTGTCAGCGACAGCGACGCGGACCACTTGAAGGCGGCATTCAACATCACGACGGTGAAGGACCTGGGCACGAACAAGTTCTTCCTCTGGGCTCAGGCGGTGGCCAAGCTCGCAGAGTAGAGCCTCTGCGCCCGGCGGAGCCCCGTCACGGTCGGCGCTCAACTCGGGCCGGGGCCAGCGAGCGCCTCCTGCGGCTGAGGGTGATTGTTCGCTGCGGGAACGTCGTTGGCGGCTGGCTGCGCCGCCGGGCGTTCACCGCCGAGGGTGGGCCAGGCGCGGCGGGACAGCAGCCGCAGCCCGTTGAGCCCGACGACGACGGTCGACCCTTCGTGACCGGCGACACCGAGTGGCAGCGGCAGGTGGGCGAGCAGGTCCCAGCCGACGAGCACGGTGATGACGACCGCGGCGAAGGCGAGGTTGGCGATGACCACCCGGCGGGCCCGTCTGGCCATGGTCAGGACGGCGGGGACGGTGTGCAGGTCGTCGCGGACCACGACGGCGTCGGCGGCTTGCAGGGCCAGGTCGGAACCAGCGCAGCCCATGGCGATGCCGACGTCGGCGGTGGCCAGGGCGGGGGCGTCGTTGACCCGTCGCCGACGAGCAGCACTCGCCGGCCCGCGTGTTGCAGGGTGCGGACAGCTGCGGTCTTGTCCTGGGGCAGCAGTCCGGCGTGCACGTTGTCGATGCCGACCTCGACCGCGAGGCGGCGGGCGGCGTGCACGTTGTCACCGGTGAGCAGCACCGGGCTGCGCTGGACCAGCCTGGCCAGCTCGGACACTGCGACGGGGGCATCACGGCGGACTGTGTCGGACAGGGGAGCGTTCCGGCGAGGACGTGTTCGCCCGGTCCGCGCCGGACCGGCAGCGGCTCGCCGGTCAGCGCGGCCTGGTCGAGCTCGCTCTCCCCGCCCTGGACGCGGCCGTCGCCGGGGACCCGCTCGCCGGGGCGGACCAGGACGAGGTCACCGGCGACGAGCTCCGCTGCGGGGATCTGCTGCTCCTCGCCGGCCGGGCCGAGCTGGACGGTGCTCTGGGGGGCGAAGTCCAGCAGTGCCCGGACGCTGGCGGCGGTGCGCTGGGTCATCACCGCTTCCAGCGCACCGGAGGTGGCGAAGATGACGATCAGCAGGGCGCCGTCGAAGACCTGCCCGATCGCTGCGGCCGCCAGGGCGGCGACGACCATCAGCACGTCGACGTCCAGGGTGCGCCGCCCAAGTGCCTGCAGCCCGGCCAGACCCGGCTCCCAGCCCCGGCGGCGTAGCACACCGCGTACAGCCCGGCCACCGCCCAGCGGGGTCCGCCGCCGAGCCGGGCCAGCAGGGCGACGGCGAACGCGGCGGTGCTGACAGCGGCCCAGCCGACCTCGGGGACGACCCGCAGCCATGCCAAACGGCTGGCTGGGCGCTCAGCTGCGGCGGTCACCTTCCAAACTTACCTGCGCAGCCTCGCAGACATGAACATTAGTAGGCTGTGGTTCGTGCACACCGAGCTCCCGGACTTCTCGATGCCGAACGAGGAGCAGGCCAACCTGGCCGCTGAATCGTTCCGGATGCTCGCCGACGCCACCCGCGTGAAGCTGCTGTGGGCGTTGCTGCAGGGCGAGTCCTCGGTGACGTGCCTGGCCGATCTGGTCGGCGCCACCCCCACCGCCGTCAGCCAGCACCTGGCCAAGCTCCGGCTCGCCCGGCTGGTCAAGACCCGCCGCGAAGGCACCTTCGTCTTCTACTCAGCTGCCGACGTCCACGTCCGCCGGCTGCTGGATGAGGCGCTGTTCCACGCCGACCACGCCGACCGGGACCTGCCCGACTACCCGGGCCCGGACCGGGACACCGCCGCCCAGGGTGCCCTCGGCGGGTAGCGACCGCCCGGCGCCAGCCGGGGGACTGTCCGGTGCCCGGCTCGACCGAGCGCTCGCCATGCGCCGTCCGGCACTGGAGCTGTTGGTCGACCCGGGCGGTTACCGCCGCTGGCTGGTGGCCCGGTAGATGCTGAAGGGCAGCAGGACAACGACAGCGAGGGGAGCGATCCACCAGGTCGCCGCCGTCGTGGTCACGTCGCGGCCTTTACGTCGCGGTCCCGCTGGAAGCCCACGTGGCCCAGGGTGCTGGGGATCGACGAGACCCGCCGCGGGCGGCCCCGCTGGGTACGCGCCGAGGACGGCACCTGGCGGGTGCTGGACCGGTTCAGACCAACTTCGTCGACCTCGGCCACGGGCACGGCTGCGGGCCGACGCCGCTGCTCGGGCAGGCCGCCGGCCCCCGCCACCTGCTCACCGAGCCCGGGATGGGCTACCGCTACCAGCCGCAAAGGCCTCGGATCGCAGTCCAAGTGCGTTCCAAGCGCGGTGCAAGCGCAGCGCGGCACGGTGCCTATATGACAACGACCGGGGCCAGGACCCCCAGCACCGAGACCTCTGCAAGCGCGACCCCCGCCAGCGGGACCACCCGCATCAACCCGTCCACCTGGAGCGGCTACTTCCGCTACGACCAGGCACAGCTGCGCCCGGCGCCTGCCCAGCTGCTGACCCTGGCGGGTCAGGGAGCCATCGACGCCACCGGCCAGCTCCAGCACCCGGGCGATGTCGCCGCTCAGCTGCCGCTGGCGATGGCCAACGTCGAGGAACTCCTGTCCGCCGCCGGGATGGACCTGAGCGACGTGCTCCACCTGACGATCTACGTGACCGACGTCGACGCGGCCGTTGCGGTCTACGGCGCGGTGACTGAAAGGCTCGACGCAGTGGGAGCGACGCCTCCCGCCACGCTGGTCGGCGTGACGCGCCTGGCCATCCCCGGCATGGTGGTGGAGATCGGCGCGACCGCCGGCCGCTGAGCCGAGCCGCTGAGCCGAGCCGCTTGCCGAGCCGCTTGCCGGCCCTGAGGTGCCCTGCGGCCTACTCGGCGAGCAGGCTCGCCGCCTCCCGCTCGACGCCGTGCATGCCGCGGCGACGTGCTTGATCGGCGATCGCCCGCAGGCAACTCGGGTCCACGGGGCGGCCCGCCTGCGCCGTCAACTGTTCCGTGAGCAGCTGGCAGCGCAGGAGGGCGCCCCCACCTCTGGACCGGCTCGACACCTGAGTCGCCGTCGCCAGATGTTGCCGGGCCGCGTCCAGGTCGCCGGCCAGCGCGCAGATGCGGGCCAAGGCCAGCCCGACCGGACCGGCGACGCCGACCTGGCCGATGATGGCCACGCAGTGTGCCACCGGTTCCAACCGTCGCCGCAGCTCGGCCACGTGCTGCACCAGGCCGCGGTCGGCCACCGCATGGGCCAGCATGGTGAGCCGACCATGCGTCGTCCAGATGACGGGCTCGACCCTCCCGATCTCGACGGCGATCAGCTCGTCGGCGAGTGCGTCCCCGCGCGCCGCAGCCGCCAGCGCGGCTGCCCAGGGAACGCTTCGCGGGTCGGCGGCGTCCAGCGAAGGGCCGTCCAGCCGTCCCTGCTCCCAGCGCAGCGTCAGCATGGCCACATCAAGCACGCCGCCCTCGTACAGTTCCGTCGCCCGATGCGCAGTGATCGCCTGGTCGAACATCGCGCCGGCTTGGCCGATGTCGTCGCCGCGCCACTGGGTCAGTTGCGCCTGCGCCCAGCGGAACTGCACCCGGCTCGTCGGCAGCCGCAGGGCGTCACTGCCGAGCGCGCCGAGGCGGATGTGCTCGGCAGCGTCCGGGTCACCCAGGTTGGTCTTCGCCAAGTGCAGCAGCCCGTGGGCTATGACCTCATCGATGCGCTCGGTCCGGTGGGGCACGGCAGCGAGGCGCTCGAGCAGCTGCAATGACTCCTCGGCCCGTTCGGCAATGGCGGAGAAGGTGAGGGCGCGGCCGAGCAGGGCGTCGGCGAGCGCCTCGTCGTCATCGAGCTGCTCGGCCAGCTCCAGGGTCTGGCGGCTGAGCGCGTCAGGAACGGACCCGTCAGGGTCGTAGCAGCTGCCGACGGCGAGCGCGGCCAGGATGCGGACGTGAGCGCTGGGATGCGCCTGCGCCAGCGGATCCAGGCCGGCGAGGCGTGCCAGCAGCGGCGCGGGGTCGTCACCGTAGGCGGCCCACGGCCACGAGCCGCTCGTTCGCAGCAGCGTCGAGGCCAGCCGGCCCGCGGAGTCCATGCGGCCCCGGCGGACGGCGTCCAGCAGGGCGGCGTCGATGACGTCGAGCACCGTCTGCGCGCGCCCGGCGCGGGCGAGCGCCGCCACTTGCGCGACGACCAGGTCGTCCCGGTCGGTATCGGGGTCGGGGTGCTGGTCGAACACCTCCAGCGCGTGCCCCCACCACTTGGCTGCGGTGTCGGACTGCCAGCGCTGCTCGGCGTCCAGGGCTGCGGCTTGGCAGGCGCGTGCAGCGTCGGCGGCGTCCGCAAGCGGCAACGCGGCCAGCAGGTGCGCGGCCCGACGGACCAGCTGGTCACCGCCCGCGTCCGGGCCGACCGCCTCGGCGATGCGCAGGTGCAGTCGCTGGCGGCGCAACCCTGACAGGCCCGCGATCACCTCGTCGCGCATAAGGGCGTGCGCGAACGCGTAGTCGCCCATGCCGGGTGCCGGCACGATCAGGTGCGCGTCGGCAGCGTCGTCGAGCAGGTCGGCGAGCTCGTCGCGGTCGAGCCGCGTGACCCGGGCGAGCAGCTCGACATCGAGCGCGTCGCCGATCAGCGCTGCGGCGCGAAGCACCTCCAGGACGGCAGGGTCCACGCCGGACAGCCGTCGGCCCAATACGGACCGCACCGCTACAGGAAGCGTTCCGCTGGCCCGCTCGTCCTCGGGGAGGCGGGCGTACTCGCAGACGAAGAAGGGGATGCCGCCGGTGCGACCGGCGAGCTGCTCGGCCTGCCTGGGCGCAAGCGGCTGCCCGCTGACCTGCGCAGCGAGTGCCGACACGGCCAGGCTCGTGAGCGGTGGCACGGTCAGCTGGCGTGAGCCGGGCCGGCGCGCCACGGCTGCGAGCAGGCGTCGCAGCTCGGGCGGCGCGGCGCCGTCGCGGACGGTGGCGATGACAACCAGCCCGGCTGGCTGCACCGCGCCGGTCAGATGGATGAGGAAGCGCATCGACGCGGTGTCGGCCCAGTGCAGGTCCTCGATGACGAGCAGCAGCGGCTGGGTGGCAGCGACCTGGCAGAGCACGCCGAGGACGCGCTCGTACGCGGCGTACCGGGCGACGTCGGCTTCGGTACCGCTCGGCGGCGTCAGGGCGGCGTCGGGATCGGCCCCGAGCTCGCGCAGGACCTGGCGGACCGGCCACCACGGTGGCACACCGTCGTCATCGGGGCACCCGGTCCGCACGACCCGACCGCCCTGCTCCTGCCACAGCCGCGCGGCTTCCTCCGCGAGGCGGCTCTTGCCGATCCCCGCGACCCCGTTCAGCACCAGCCACCGGGTGCCGTCCGTCAGCGCCTCGCGCAGGACCCCGTCGATCACGGCGACCTCCCGGTCGCGGCCGACGAGGTCGCTGCCGCTGTGCGGGTGGCGGGACGGCTCCGCCACCGGATCGACCGCCGGACGATCCGGTTCGACCACCCGCGGCGTCGACGTGTCCTGCTTGCCGCCCGGCCACGAAGCGAGCTCGGCGTCCTGCCGCAGGATCGCCCCCTGCAGGTCTCGCAGGGCGGGTCCGATGTCGAGGCCGAGCTCGTCGTTCATCCGACGGGTGTGAGCGCGCAGGGTGTCGAGCGCCTCGGCCGAGCGGCTGGACCGGTGCAGCGCGACCATCCGGAGCCAGCATGCCCGCTCCGCCAGCGGCTCGTCGTCCAGTACCTGACGCGACCTGACGAGCGCCGCGGAGACCCGGCCGCAGCCCAGCAGGCCGACGACCAGGTTCTGGTCGCACGTGGCCCGTCGCTCCGCGAGTGCGGCGGCGGGGAGGCGGACCCAGTCGTCGTCGGCGTGCTCCTCCAGCAACGGCCCGCGCCACAGCTCCAGCGCGTGCCCCGCGGCCTCGACCGCGCGGGCCCAGTCGGCTGCATCCACCGCCGTCTGGGCGGCGTCGCAGGCGGCGACGAAGCCGGCAACGTCGATGTCGCTGGAAGGAACGTCGATGAGGTAGCCGGGCATCCTGCGGACGATGGGCGAGGTTGCCCGCTCGTCGTCGCGCAGGACCCGCCGCAGGTTGGAGACGTACGCCTGCAGGCTCGCCGCAGCGCTGGGCGGATGGTCGTCGCCCCACACCGCGTCCATCAGCCGGTCGGTCGAGACGACCCGGCCCGCCTCGAGCAGAAGGACCGCGAGGACGGCCCGCTGCTTTGGCCCGCCAAGGTCGACCGGACGACCGTCACGAACGACCTCGACGGGACCGAGCAGGTGATACCGCGCCACGGGCCCCATTATCGCGAGCGGGCGACCCAAGCGGACGGGAACTAGGCAGCCGGTGCGCTAGCTGCGACCTGTGCCGCACGCACGCCCCTCGCCGCGGCGATCACACCGCGAGGGTCGTAGGTGTCGGCCAGGGTCGCGAGCCGGGCCAGGGTGGGCGCGTCGTACTTGCGGGCGACCGCGGCGGGGTCGCCCGATGCGGCGAAGTTGGCCTGCGACCTGCCGTCGCTCCATGGCGCCATGGCCGCCATGAGCTCGTCGGCGTGCGCGAGGGTCGCCTCCCCGACCGGGGGTGCGGCGATGCCGACGCGGCCAGGGTGAAGGCCGCGTCGCGGTGACATACCGCGCTGGAGTGCCGCGGAGCCCGGGCGATGGCTCCGCCCAGCCGCCGCAGCTCGACGAGGAGTTGCGGGCAGGCCGAGTCCGGCCCGGTGAGTGCTGCGAGCGTGTCGACGGCGTCGCCGTTCAGGTTCCGCAGCAGCAGCGAGCTCTCGTGCACGGGCATCGGGTCGACCGGGTCGGCGTGAATCGACCCGAGCGCCGCGAAGGGCATGACACCCGTGCCACCGAAGATGACGGGTGCGGCCTGGCGCATGGTCTCGATGGTGTCCGCTCCCGCAGCCGGGTCGCCGACCCAGGCGAAGCGCACCGCGACGGTGCACCGGCCGGCTAGCGGCGGCGGGACGGTCGGCAGGGCTGGCAGGCGCATGACGGCCACCGAGGTCGACGCGGCATCCGGCAGCGTGGTGGACCACGCACGCCAGGCCGACAGCACGGCGGCCGCGTCGGTGCCGTCGAAGAACAGGCACCCGCCGTAGACCTCCGCCACGGGCAGGAGCTCGAACTCGACGGCGGTGACGATGCCCAGGGCGCCCTTTCCGCCACGCAGGGCCCAGAACAGTGCCGGGTTCTGCGTCGGGGTTGCGCGGCGCAGCTCGCCGTCGCCGGTGACGACGTCGAAGGCGGTGACGAGGTCGGAGGCGTAGCCGAACGTGCGCGCGACCGGCGACAGGCCACCGCCGGTGAGGTAGCCGATGACACCCACACCCGGCGCGGAGCCGGCAAGGGCGCCGAGGCCGTGCGGGGCAGCCGCGTCGAGCACCTGCTGCCAGCGGACGCCGGCACCGACCCGGGCGATGCGGGCAGTCGGGTCGATCGTCAGCTCATCGAGCTGCCCGGTGTGCACGAGCAGCGTCGGGCGGGGGTAGTCGTAGGCGCCGTGGCCGGTGCACTGCACCGAGACGTCCAGGTCGTGCCGGCCGCCGTTATTGCACGGCAGCGACGCGTCGGAGGCGTCAGCAGCCTGGACGACGGCAACGGGGGTGGAGCGCACGGCGACGTTCCAGGGAGTCGACAGCGCGGCGTAACCGTCGGCCCCGGATAGCAGCAAGCGGCCGGTCAGCTGGCCGGCGAGCTCGGTCAGCTCGCTGTCGGACGCGGTGGGCTCGGCGACGGTGGTTGTCATGTCTGGCTCTCCTTCGGTGGCTGGTGGAGGAACGGCACCACCATGACCCGAGGGGCTTGGGCCGCTCTTGGGGCCGGCTTGCAGCCGCGGCCGGAAAGGTTCCGAGCACGCCTCAAGCCGGCGCCGAGCAGCGGTTGGACGCTTGCGCTGGGCCGCACTTGCATGCGGCGGCGTGGGGCGCGCTGCAGATGACGAAGGGGGGCCGCCCATCCCGCCAGAGATCGCTGGCGGCCCCCGAAATGATCTATCGACGGGCGGGCTGATGCGGGTAACCCGTTTGAGGGAAATCCTGCTGGTACGAGCCGCCTGCGCCCGGCCGGACTCGAACCCGCGGCCAGGTATTGAGAAGCTGTCGAGGCCCAAGCGCTGTGCTCCAGGGCGTGGCCGCAGCAGTGCACGCCGGAGCGGCCCAGTGCGGCGAGATCCCCCCCGCCGACCAGGACGCCGCTGCCCTCGCACCCGCCAGCTCAAGCCCTCACCCCAGGACTTTGACAAGGCCCTGGCCCAGCCCACGCTGATCCTGCACGGCCGACGACGAGACCCGCACCAGCGCTGCCGTCACCGGCTGGATCAACGCACGCAGCGAGCTCTGGCGTGCGGGTGTGCAGGTCGTCGCGATCGACCCGAGCGCGGCCTACCGCGCCGCGGTGCAAACCGCTCTGCCGAACGCGACGATCGTCGCCGACCACTTCCACCTGGTCCGGCTCGCGAACGAGATGGTCACCGACGTCCGGCAGTGGGTCACCCGCACCCAACGCGGCCGCCGGGGCCGCAAGCACGACCCGGGATGGGCCCGGCGACGCCGGCTGCTGCGTGGCTACGAACGGCTCTCGGCACAGCAGTACGGCGGCGGAGTCGTCAACGTCCACGACGACGCAAGGTCTCCGCGCACGTGTTGCGGACCGTTGCCAACGTGTCGACGCCGCCGTCGCACGCGTGTGCCGCGACCGACAATCCGTAGGGGCCCGCGCCGATCACCGTCAGCTCGGCCCTCCGCTGCATGTGCGCCATCCTCCGTGGCGGCCGGAGCGTGCGCAACGGTGGGTACTGTGCAGCCACCCCAACGGGCGCCTTGATCGTTGTCGCAAGGACAGTGATCGTCGGCGCACGACATCTGCAGGGAGCAGGCACCGGAAGCATCAAGCCGCCGGGTCCCGCCTGTGGGCTCGGGCACTCGACGCGGATCGAACATTCAAGACAATCTGCTGTTTCGCCCCGGGGCGACGGGTGGCTCTCCTAGGATCTGGGATGTGTTCTTTCGCCGCCCCCTCGCCGTCGCCGTCGGAGCATTGGTCATTCCGCTCGGCTTGACGCAGGCTGCCTCTGCCCAGCCGCAGCCCGGAGCGCCGAGCAACTTGGGCCTCTGCTCGTCCTACCTCGCCCAGTTGCCTCCACCACCCGGAGTCGCCAACGTCCGCGCTCTCGTGAACCACCTCATCATCGACGGGGGCTACGAGGTCAACACACCTGGTGAGCTCTACAGCCAACGCGCACACGAGCACCCGACGGACTCCGCCCAGCAGGAATGCCTGAAGCGTCCGCAAGACCCCTGATCGGCACATCCGCACCCCGACCGAATTCGAACAGGAGACGATCTATGAAGAGTGGGGTCTCCATCTCGCTGCCGTAGGGTCCGGGTGTGGCGCTGCTCGCTGGTCGGGACTATCCGAAGTCCTACGCCGAGTTGCGTGCGTGGTTCGACGAGGACTGGAAGTGCCTGG
>JAABUP010009569.1_pt1 | contig 11829 bp, 8 predicted proteins | sample 5559201 | NCBI WGS metagenome assembly JAABUP01 (sample SAMN10711887, study PRJNA513373) | rock metagenome | isolation source: Antarctica rocks | place: Antarctica | reverse complement strand
AGCGGAATAGCCCTCTTCCCGCTATCTATCCCGCGAGACCCTCAACACCTTCAAAAATCCCAACTCCCGTCAAGTTACCAAATACGCCCCCCGAGAGGCTGTTCGGAATGGAGTATTCAAGCCCTATTCCCAAGACACCAATGACTCAGCGTCGAATGCCACAGACTGCGAGTGAACGTCAATTGCCATCAAGTCGCCTAGCATCGAGAATCTTTCCGACGCGCAAAGACAGTCTACCGTCAGCTTCCAAGCAATCAAATAGTAGACCAGCGGAGGAGAGGGCAATGGCTCTCCTGCCAATGACGGGTACCATCAGCAACATCAGCAGAAGCAAACGGAACTCTGTTGCAAAATTCGCATCTGATGAAGACGACACCGCAGACACTGCGCCTTTGGTAGACACTCGCATCGACGAAAATGAAGCTTCCAACGTGGGGTCCATTAATTGGGTAGCCCACCATAGGCAACGCGCCATGATGTTTTCGAGTCGCACAGATCGACTGCCATCCGCCCTAAAGAAGAGCGAGTCATATTGCGAGCCAGCGGAAGAAGACAAGGATTTTTCCAACATTTTGGCTGAAGAGGAGGAAACACCCCGTCGCCGAACACAAGGCTCATCCTCGCAGCACACCGAAAGTGCGTCTTCTCCTCTCCAGCAGGGCGAGTCGTCCCGCCAGGCAGCGGAAGAGGCCGCATCTGCCCCTCTACCATTGACTAGCAGCAGTGGTAACACAAGCAGTGGCGAATCCAATTATAACCCTACCCCAGACAACCAAAAAACCAAATCCGATCCTATCGGAGTGCGCGTTTACACAAACAGTGCTGGATCGGATAGGACTATCACGAGCCCCGAGGGGGACCCAATGAACGGAATCTTTTATATTGTCAGAGGGAAGCCAATTTCGCTGAATAAGCCTTGCAGATGTGGTTCCGGAAGAAAATTCAAGAAGTGTTGCATGATACAAATCAGGGCGGAGGCGGAGGCACTGTATGGAGACTTGAATAAGCTAGCAGAAGAGCGAGGATTTGTCGCTCTTGATCTTGATAGATCTACTCAACTGATGTATGATCGCGAGGACGGGGAGCCGGAGGCGAGAGACAAGAAGAACAAGGAAGAGGTAAAAGCCAAGGAGGGCAAGGGCAGGCAAAAGCTGGGAGGGTTCAACATCACGTACCTTTCCAAAGGCAGACCTATTCCCCTCGACGAATCCTGCTTGTGCGGTTCCGAGATCAATTTCAAGGAATGCTGTATGCCTGGATTGAACGAGCAGGCTAAGGAGCAGCGCGGACCCGAATTGGCCATGCTTCGACGCCAGCATCGGACCGTCAATCTGGAGCTTGAGATTGATGACACCAATAGACCTTCATCTCCAGAATCCGATACTAATGCTAGAGGAAAATCTAGAGCATATACACCAGAGCCAGCTTTCGTTGCTGCTCACCCGGGCCCTGACAACTTTACTTCGCGTCACGTAAGCGCCCTATCCTCTTCTCTTTTCCACCCTTCACCCACGCTTCTCTGACACTGCACCAGGTCTTCGAACCCCTCCCCATGAGAGTCTGGCTTGGCCGGTACCTTGCGCTCCACGACCACTTTCGCACCACTGCGCTTCCCGGGCCGAACATCACATTGCAAGAATCAGTCGCCCACCCCATGAACGATGAAGTACGCCGCAACCGCCGCGTCTTCATCCATCTACGCAACTTGTGCATGACGGACGAGGCAAAGGAGAGCTTAGACGAATTCATGACTAAAGTTGAGGATAGACAGCAGAGGATGGATGAAGCTGCCACACAGCCTAAGGGGAAGATTATCAAGGCTAAGAAGGGCTTCTTCGAAAAGTTGAAGGGGAAGCATGGTGGTGAGGAGAGCTCAAAATGAGGCGAGGATGTATGATGGATGTGGAAACAGCTTGACATGTTGTTCAGGAAATTGAAATCAGAATATGTTGTTCGGACAGGAGTTGGGTATCTGCCCATTGTTTTACATTCGACAATACTCACTTGAGCGATTTCTCAAGTCGGGGTAACTGTGCGACATTTGTGAGGCGGTACGCATGGATCAGCAGACATTACAATTCTTTACAGTTCTTTACTCACACAATCAAGCAGGGGGAAGTGGGTTCTTCCGGGATGTGTGGTCTTCGGTGTGTTCAAGCATAGACAGTGTATAATAGTCACAATGAGAAGTTCGGAATCTACCTACGATTGTTTTCGACTCCTTGGGCGCGTGCTCCACCCTTCTTGCGATGATTGTGCGAAGCATTTTGACCAATTGGTCAGACGTCTGGTCAGTACTTCCAACTTGGAAGCCGCCTCCCAAACTGGCTGTTTCGCTAGGTGGTCGTGATATCGCCACTCTGGGCGAGACGAACCAGCTGTGGCCCTTATAACTGGGGCCTACGCTTGAACGTTATATGTCGGTTAGCGGCAGACTGTTGGGTATCTCCCTCTCCCGTCTTGCTGAAGGGCTTTCAGCCTCCTTTGCCAGACTTGTTCCTCAAATATGCCGCCACCTGTTCATGCCTTGTGACAAAGAACATCCGCCTGGTGTCGTGCTTCCACGCCAAGACGCCAATCTCTTCGGCATATTTGCACGGCGCATCGTAGTCCGCTTGCGTATTGAATTCCTTGAAAAGGAACCCCGGCGTCGCCTTCATCCTATCGCCTTCCAACTGCCACAATCGTATCTGATCCACGACTGTAGGAGGAAGAACAGGCTGGTTCTTAGCCATCTGTGGATGCGCATGGGTGGTGAGGTAGCTGATAATCTGGTCACTCGTAATCCCCCTGCTGACGGCGAAACGTATGGAATTCCGGGTGACTTTCGCAGCGACCATATTTGGGTACCGTGTGATAATTCGGGCGAAGAGCTTAAGTATGTCGATCTGGAGGTCTGAGGAAGTGTAGGCGTAGACGCGGTAATTCGTCTCAATAACGATGAAGCCTCTATTATCTGTGGTGGAAGAAAGGGAGTTGCGCAAGCCGCCGGCGTCAGAGGTGAGGGTTGTGGCGAGTCGGGTTGGGTAGAAGTGGTCGGAGAAGGAATCGGGTTCGTAAACTATGCCGAAATCGCCGAGGTCGTTGAGCATCTGTGCTTGGGTAGGGGTGAGATTGGCTTTGCTGTAGGAGAGGCCGAGTTCGAGAGAGCCAAGCATGAAGAGGAAGGAAAGAACGTCCACTTCGTCCATACCCCACTGCTTTAAGATTAGCAATATTTCTTGCATCATTCCGTTATAGACCAATGAGGATAGTACGCACACTCTCAGCATTCTGGAGGTAGAGAATGAGGATAGTCCAGACTTGAGCGTTGACTTCTTGCAAGATGAATGCAAACCCATCCGTCGTAATTTCGACTTTGGCTTTGGCGTTGACTAGTCCGCCCATTTTGAGTAGGGTCGTAACGCCTGTACCAAGTTTGGAGCCAGCTGCAGCCACACCACCCTCCACTGTGCTGCCCACCATGTAGCCAAGGACGGCTTCCCATTGTTTTCTGGCATGGTCATCGAGGTCTGCTATCGAGACATTGTCCTCGACTGAGTTCCTGGAAGGCACGCCAAAGGATTTGTGACCTCCACCTCCCGTGAGGGCGAGTCGTAGAGAAGCAGCGAATGGATTGGTAAGATTGTAGGCTCGTGGTTTTCCGGGATTGGCGGTAGCTGCTAAGATGTGTAGTCTTTCCAGAAGGCTGATCGCATTGTCTCGTTCACTTCCAAGCTATTAGGTCCGTTATGTCGAAGGCAGGATTTACCTACCGCCTGCCATCCGGCCGTACCCATGCTTCAAGGTCTGTGACTGGCATGGGGTGGCTTATGTACAGCAGCGCCATTACAAAGCTCTTAGCTGAGCTTGTCAGCAAGTAACAGCAATTTTCTGCCATCTTTTGGCATACCCAAATGAGGTAGCATGCGCCTAAAGATGGCGAGTGTAGTCGATGGCTGTTTGTACAGGCGATTGAAGGTGGTACCTGGAAGACCCTCCAGGTACTCGAACGATCGAAGCGAAGATACCGACATCTTGCTGCCAGATAGTAGGATCTTCTGTCAGGAAGATTGTTATCAACAACCCATCATCAGCGAGCTCTGTCGTTGCTTTGCAATGTGAAATGTAGTCATGAGTTGGAGAAAATGCCAAGAACATTTCACAGTACCTACCCGGCGTTCGAATTTAGCTCCGGAGCTAATCTTTCCCTTGCTTTAATTTCTTCTTCCATCACAGCATGCCAGCTCTCAAATTTGTGCGATCGGTACGGCTTAATCCTACATTAGGCTTGATTGGGAGCGTGCGGCTGATTGGAGACAGGTCTGGGAGTCTTTCAGGGCAAATTCAGGGCTAGAGCCAAGGCATGTTCTATGCAATGCGCGAAAATGAATCGCTAACTAGGATTTATGAACAAGGCTACTTGACAGTGTGAGATATCTTCTTCGTAAGAAGTTCCCCATGATCCGCCTCCTAGGCGTGGTTTTACTACTATGACATTGACGTGGTTCTCGAGTAATTGTCTTTGCCCATGGAGGAGGGGGGTGGAGAAAAGATGCTGAACTTGTATTTCGAAAGAATAATCCATCTCCCTCATTACAGAGACCCTCTGTTGGCAATTGAGATGAATCTCGCTAGTTCGGCTACATCTTGCTTACCTCCTGTTCATGTATAGCTCAGGGTCACAGCTGCTCGCCCAGGGACTGTCAATTTTGAGCTCGACATCCAGAAGGAGCATACTGTAAGGTTTCCTGCAGTCTAATAGACATCCAGGACGATTTGGACTCCCGAACTAACAAGATCTCACTCAAGAATCGTCTCGGCATACTTCATGGAGGCACCATTGCTAGCATGGGTATGCTCTGCTCTGTCATCCCTCCTACTAGCTCCCACCTAATATGGTTCGACAGTGGACCTAGGTGGCTCTCTGGCCGTAGCATCCAAAGGCTTTTTTGCAACGGGAGTATCCACAGATCTGAATGTGACCTACATCAATCTGGGTGGCAGAATAGGAGATACAGTACACGCAGAGGTCACTTGTGACAAATTCGGAAAGACATTAGCGTATACATCTATCAGATTTACGAATGATAAGGATCAGCTAATTGCACGGGGAAGTCATACGAAGTAAGTGAAGGTGTTTGTGACTTAGGTCTGCGCATTGTTCACCGAGGCTTGCTGATGTCTATGCGATGTGTAGGTATGTGGCCTTGGCTTGGAAGGATGAGAATAACATCGTCGATCAGCTTTCTCCACGCGAGTGATCAGGTAGACCGCTTTAACCCTACGAAAAGCCACCGGGTTCTTCCAAGACGACCAATAACTTTATGGCTACCTAGCCAATGCAACAAGCCTGCATCCATGTCCCCACTTGCTTCCTGTTCGATCAGCTTCAATTTTCGTTTCTCGTATTTTGAACTGACGCCGTGCCTGTCTTTCGACAATTCAAGGCTGTCTGTCCTTTGTCTATCTCCTTCACTGCTCCTTCCTTCCATTGCAAGGCTATGGTGTGCTAAAGTAGCATTGCTCACTCCATCCCAAACGACTCTCCTCGTTGCCTCGAATGCAAGATGGCTTCCAGAAGAAGCTTTGCTCGTGCTTGTTTTTCCTTAAGAGCCCAACGGTATTTTTGCTCTGAGGCGCGATTTCCAGCTGTCCAAGGCTGTGACCGCCAGCGCTCCCCAATCCCATAATCACTGATCACGCACGTTGCTGTCTTCAAAGGTAGTACTCTGAGCCCGCCAAGTTCGGCGAGAAGCAAGTCCCACCGGCGATTGTCTTCTATCATCAACGTCCGACCACGCTGCAGAAAAGTGGGCGTCAATTCGCGGCCTTGATCGATGTCGATGTTGATGTTTCTCAAAAGCTTTAGCTGTCGCGATATCGGGCTGATGGCGAGTAGCCAGTCAAATTCGTCTGAAGCTTGTTGCCAAGATACTCTGATGTGTAGACTTCTTATTGCGAGAAGATGCTCCGGATTGGCGTTCTGGAGGAGACATAGAAAGATCTTTAGAAGATGTGGTCTCTCGAATGAGAACGTGTTTGCAGAGTAAACGATGTATCTGGCTTCAATGTGGACTTGGTGGCATGTCAGCAGTAAGTTTATCTTGAACCATGGTTGCTCATAGCAAGTGTCGTGGCGATTTACTCCGTAGTCGATGTTCCACACCGAGTAGATCGGTAATCCATTCTGAAAATCCGTCTCGGCCTCCTCCTCGGATATCGCAGCTTTGCAAATCTGGTTGCAGGCTTTACTCCTTCTGTCTAGGTTGATATGGAGCAAGTTTCCACCAAGGACCAGACAGTAGATCTGGTCCTTAATCTCCTGTGGAAGTCGTAGTAATGGTGAGGAAGCATTCTTTTGAGAGCTAGCAATATTCAGTAACCCTTGCATGATCAGCTTTTGGATCTCACTTACATGAGCTCAAGAGCTGCTGTTTGGCTGCGTGTTTTCATGATTGAGGTACTGATATATGATTAACTTGGCCTTGAAGTTGAGGGTGGCCAGGCTGGGGTGAAGATGAAGGAATTGTGATGGTAGATGAGCGTACTGCGGTGTATATCTTAGACTCTGGATATTAAGGGAAGTGAAAAGCTTATGGGTAAGATGTGAGTCGCGTTGGAAGGTAGTTGGAGCGAGGTGTAAGAGAAGCGAGCAAAACTCGAGTCTAGGAGCTGATGCTTAGGGCGTTCTGCCTGTAGCCCACCTTAGACTCGCAAAACTGCTGCTCATCTACTTTTCATAAAGCCATGAATGTCGTGTGAATTCCTTAAGATGTGGTTTCTAACCGCCCTAGGGTGAAAAGCTTGGGTGTGAATCTCTCTTGTGAGTCCCTTTCACGTGTGATTCATATACTCAAACCATTCTTTGTTTTCCAAGACTATGTTGCAGAACACTCATCATCATATTCCCATAGAATGACGGGGAATGTTCTCTGCATATTTGAGTCTTTCTCTATACTCTTACCAAACGTCGTACTTTTGCCAGACCTTACCTCCATTACCAGCGAGATAACGATTTCGAGATTCGTTTTGTACATCTAAATTCTCCCAACTTGTGGTTGAAGTATTCAAATTAATGCTCACGTGGTAACAATTGCTCCTAGATGACAGGTTGTATCATAGTATGGCCCTGCAAGTGTCTACATTGCTTTGTGACAACCACGCACAACGAAAAAGAGACTAAGATACATGAGAGATGCAGGGCTTTCATGGCATGATCGAGGTAGATGCATTGATCGACCCCATGACCTCATGCTTTCTCCAGCCTTCTCTTCATTTTGTTAGCACTCGGATCACCAGCTACAAACACCACCAATCAGGATATTTGTCATTTTCTTGGGTGCATTTACAAACCTGAGCAATCCATTCGAAGAAACCTGCCAACTCTCAGTTCTTGGGATGAAGGATTGTATCTTTGACGCCCTATGCCCAAGCTCGTTTCTGCTCCAGCGTGCAGCGAAACTTGCTCTCACTTTGTCGATAAATCTCCCAATCAAAGCCGAACCAGCGTGTTTCCAGCCCTTCGTCGCTGATGACGAAAGTGGCCGTCTTCAGATCGAGCTTCGCCAGCTGATCGAGACAGCCCAGAAGCTCAGTCCACCGCTCCTCATCGTCTTGTGCACACTCAGATGCAATGCGACAACCACGAATGCTGTGCTTATTGCCCTGGTTCAAGTTAATATTGATATTCTTCAGGTTGGTGCCAAAGTTGGAAAGCGACGTGATAGCTTGCGTCCGCTGCTGAAAGTCTTCCTCGCTTTGGTTGGAGATGTCTAGGTGGATGCTAAGGATGGCTGGTTGTATCTTAATTTCCCCATCACGAGCGAAGCTCCGAATTGTTGGAATGTCTGTTCGCTGTCGAAGTAGAAGTGTTGGTGGAGTAAGGGATGAGTTTTGCATCGTTGTACATTTGTTGGCATGCTGACAGGAAGCTTGTGCTTATTTTCACCCCATGCTTACCGTTGGATTGACAATTCATGTGCTGGTCCAATACGACCTCCACGAACAAGCTCGTAGATGTTGTTCTTGATTTCAGGAGGAAGTCGTATAAGTGGGCAGGAAGCGTTGCTTTGCGTGCTAGTAAGGATTAGTATTGAATTTCTCTGAGTAATTTAGGCGACAATACATAGCAGCGAGTTCTTTACGGGTAAATGCCTCCCGATAGCCTTTCTGTCCTTACGTAACGTCATGATGATTGATTGAAGGAGTAGTTGGGAGTGCCGCGAGGTGGTCGTTATGAAAGCTCAAGCCAGCGGATAGGGGTAGTAAGGCGTCAATCGATGGTGGGATATCATAGAAGGATGGCTGGGCTTCTTGAATGTTATGTGTTGGACTAGCTCGTCTCTAGGAAGATCTGAGCAAGCTGGTCCAATCTGGTAACGATGTTGAAGGATGTGAGCTGTCATGTGATAAGTGATTGAAGTCTATCAAAGTAAGTGTCGAATTGTGTTTGCTCTCGGCCATACCACAGCATTCTAAGTTTCATCTTGACTGCGCTTCCGAAGAGTAAGAAACCGTAGATCAAGTCAAGCTTTTTGACATGGGCTTTGATAGCTGTAAGCCAGGCGCCGAACCGCATCGAGTGTCTGAAGGCAAGATCACCTGTAATCTATAGCAGCTTCATTCGTTGACGTCAGAAGATGGTGTATTACCAGAATGCATATAGGTCCATGGAAATGCAAATACAAGATGTTTGTGTGACAATAGCCAGGATGACAGGAAGTATGCTCGATCCCGCCCCCATCAAGTCGAAGTCGTGGCACGCCTTCGGGCTTTTTGCGCAAGTCCGCTGTACGATTACATACTAGTGCTGCCAGCTCGCCCAGAGGGTATCCTCCCTCGACATCGCCGACTTCCACGTTCAGATAACAGCCTCTTCCCATCCTGTAGCAGAGTCATTCCGAGCTCCAGACGAGCTCCCTGATGCGGCCAGCCCATTCCTGCCGACTCCTTGCAATTCTCCATTTCCCGTGCAAATTCTCCATTGTCGTCTGACCATCGCTTCCTCAAAGAAAAAGTGTAAATATCTTTAGATGCAGCTTCTGGAGCATGCTTATTTGAGGCAGAAACCCACAGTCCTCCTGACACAGATCACATGATCTGGAATGAGGCAGCATTTGCCAGCGACGCCCTCCAGGATGGACGATTCTCCAGACGAGGATAAACTGCTTAATGCTGATATGCAGTCTTTGTAGGTATGATAGATCAATGAGATCATTGGCAAGATTTTGCCCCACGCCTGATTTTGCTATGGGAGTCCGGAGCGAGAATGTGTTTGCATTGTAAAGTATTGGCTTCGCTTCGTAATAGATTTGATGGCACTAGACGTACTCCGAGTCAATGTGACTCGTCCTGCATAGGCCATGAATAGTGAAACATGGCCGTGGAGCAACACGCCCTTGGCACATATTCTATCCGTTGGAACACGGTGCGAACAGAGATCAAGAGCTTGAGAAAAAAAGCGTACGGTTCATAGGACGTCCACAGGAAGCCAAGTTGATTCGCTATTTGGTTCAGATTTCCCAACACCATGGCAAGTGTAAGAGCATTCGCAAATTGCATGGGAAGCGATCGGTTCATCAACGGACAGGTCGACCGGGCTGTCACCTCCAGAAAAAGGTGACGTTGACAGGGCCTCTATTGTATGGGAAGTGCTCTTGATGCCAATGGCCCAAGCTGGACCTGAGCTTCTCTGAGCTTCATATTAGATTCTCGCCCCAACAAAGGACAGTACGGCTGCGGTTGCCTTTATTAGAGCAAGATTTCTCCTCTATGTGAATGAAGCGGCCATCAAGTACGATATAACAGATACAATCCTTTGTCTCCCTGGGCAGCCTGAGAAGTGGTGATGTCGCGTTACTGGTGATACTATCAATGCACAGTCAGCATATCGTTGTTAAACATTTAGGTAACAATCAACAGTAGATACACACATGACATGAATTCCGAGAAAGACTCTAGAAATGTTCACGTTCCAGCTGGGTTGCACGACACTACCTTACTGCTTGGGTCTATCCATTGTTAGTAAGCCTGATCAAGGCGCTCCCAGTACAGATGGGTAATATGGCAGGAAATTTGCTGAAATCTGTCTAGACATGTGGATGGAAGCTGTCACGGATCACGTAGTTGTTGACGAATTCAATGGAAGATCGTGCTATACAAGGTATTCACTAGCGCTTTTTCATCACGTGATATCATCCATTTCTTCCTCTTCCTTCACTGCTATTTCGCCACCCTCTGTATCCATCTCATATTCGTCTTCGGTTTTGAGCCGTGGCTCTTGGGGCGGTAAGACTGTCTCCCCTCTCTTCAGCATCTCCACCTTCGCTTGCGTCATCTCAAATACATATTGTCCCAGATGTTCTACACCAGCCATCTCCGTTTCCTCTACCTTGTCAATTAACAGCCTTTGTGTAGGGAACATTTCGCCTGTCGTGAGTATGAGTTTCTCAGGTCGCTCAAGAGGCAGCCTAAAGGCTTCTTGCAACTCAGCGGATGATTCGAAAATCGAGCGACGACCTAGAATGTACAGCCCAAGACGAGCGCGGGATAGCGCGACCGTCAGGCGACGAATGTCGCGGAGGTAGCCAGGGTTACGGGTGCGCGTAAGAGAGAGGATGATATAGTCGTTCTGCTCTCCTTGATATTTGTCCACTGTGGTAACAATCCTAGGCAGTCCGAAGAGTCTGTTGTTCGTGCACCGATGGCCTAGCACATCTCGAATGAGAGCGCGCTGGCCAGCATAGGTGGTTAGAACGGAAATCTTGCTGGCCGGGTAGCCTAGCAAGCGCATGTATTGGTATAATGCAACAGCGTATTCTGCTTCTCCGAGGTTCTGGAAAAAATGCGGTGTTGGCTGCGCCTCGCCACTGCCCTTGTAGTCGGAAACGTCAATGAATTGGTATTCGTACTTGAAGCCAGCGTTGGCCTCCAGATATTCTGGCTCGGACAGAACATTTGGCAGGTCTTTTAGGCCTGGATACCGCCACTTGTAAAGTTCTGCTATGCTTGGTCTGGCACGGCCTTGCTGATCGAGGTTGATGGTTGGAACGCCTAGACGGACGAGTCGCAGGAAGAGTGATTGTTCGAGGTTCGCAAATTGGCGGAACGCCATATTCTGGATGATAGGAGAATTCTGCAGGTGATCTCCGCAAAGCACTATTCTCTGTAAGGGTAATTCGCCATCTTTGGGGTTTTGGAGGGCGAGAGGAATAAAGTTTTCAATCTCCGTGATTTGTGCTGCTTCTTCCATGATCACATTGTCATAGTGGAAGCCAAGATCCGCGATCTCCTGCCGACGCATGGCGGCGTGAGTGGTGGTCATAGCGATGATGCGGGCTTCTTTGATCATGAGGTAGTTTGTCTTGTCCTTGTTTGAGCGAAGAATCTCGAAAGGTCGAATGTCTTCAAGTGTGGTGAAGATCTTGGTGATATGATGCTGACAGCCTGCTGCTATCTCTGTCATGGCTGCCTTGGAGGCGTCAGGCGAGAAGAGCGGTTGCGGTGCGTTTTGAAAGTATTGGTGGAAAGGGAAGGCAGTAACAATGTCTGTGGTGTTCGAATCGGGCTTGTTGGCGATGTCCCAGAACTTCGACCACGATGGCTTCACGTAGACAGAACTGAAGTAGCCGGCCGTCTCGCATGAGCTACCATGGGCGCCAGGAGCGCCAAAGTTCGCAGCAAGCCGATCAACCTCAGCAAGCAGGTATGCTCTGTTATCCAAGAAAGATCCGACTCGGCCGTCTTTGCTGAAGCTTTCCTCGGTCTCGAGCTCTCCTTCTCCTTGACCCAGCCTGAGTAGATGGCGACCATCAATGTCGAGCTTTGTGATCTTCTGAAATAACTGGT
>JAABUP010009567.1_pt1 | contig 11831 bp, 16 predicted proteins | sample 5559201 | NCBI WGS metagenome assembly JAABUP01 (sample SAMN10711887, study PRJNA513373) | rock metagenome | isolation source: Antarctica rocks | place: Antarctica | reverse complement strand
CGTTGGACCACCTCGGCTGACGAAGGTATGGCGCCATCGCTGGGCCACGTATGCGATTCACACGCCCACTGGCGTTTCGTCAGGGGGTGGCGCTAGGCCATTGACGTTCCGCTGTTCCAATTGAGGATGGTTGACCGGTCACGGACTGGGCTTGCGGCACGTCGGTCGCGAGCTGCGGTATCGCCCGTCCGGATTAAGCCAGTCTCCAAAAACATCGATGTCGACGGCAGGGGTTATGAGTCAGGGACCTCGTTCTGGGGTTGTTGCACCCGACTAATCTCTTCATCGGCGCGCCTGAGCGCGATGACCGAGGACTCGATCAAGTCTGCGTCCGCGCCTTGCGCGCGGCGGAGCTTCAGTGCAGCGGCAAAGTCATCCCGCGCTGCCCAGAGGTTCCCAGCGGTGAAGTGCACCTTTCCAAGGTGCTGCCTGAGCACTGCTTCGCGGCTCGTACCGGCGTATTGAACGAGCAACAACTCGTATCGATGGACAGCTTCGGCGAACTGGCCTCGGTCCCTCAGGATGTCCGCTCCCAGGGCATGCAATCGAAACTGAACCTTGGGATCAGCGGCGACGCTGAGTCGGTCGAGCGCCGCTTGGGCCGCGTCGAGGTCGCCGCGGAACAACGGTCCTATGACGTGCAGGACAGGATCCACGCCCTGACCCGCCCATACCGCAAACGCGGCCTCATCGTGAATCACGCCGTTGAGCGTCTGGACGTCGATGCTGGTCCCGTGTCCGGTATCGAGAATCGGGTTCATCAGAGCCTCATTTGTGCTGGTAGTGGCAAGCCGATCGGTGACTGACACATCGACAGCCCGTTGTTTGATCGTCCCGTCGCCGCCGCTGGGGTCAGGCATCAAAGCGGACGAACGCCCGGAGTGGTCCTTCCGGGTTCTCGCTGGCCTCGCGATAGGCGAGAGATTCGTAGAAGGCTCGCTGCGCTGCCCCGTCGTCGGTGAGCAGGACCTTCTGGCGGACGGTTGCGTAGGGGGTCAGTGCCGCGTGGACCAGCGCCGCTCCGATTCCGGCACGTCGGTGGTCGGGGTGGACCAGAACGTCTTGCAGGTAGGCGATGGTGGCACCGTCGGAGATCACCCGGGCCAGGCCGACCAGGTGCCCGTCGACACGGGCGACCACGATTCGGCTCGAGCCGGCCAGCGCTGCCTGCAGGACCTGCGGGTTGTTCGTATACGTGATCCACTGCACGGCTCGATAGAGCTCGAGTACCTCTTCAAGATCGAAATCGACCACGGCGCGGACGCTCGCCGAGCTGCTGGGCATGTCGTGGACTCTAGTCAGCGGACCGCGACGGCCGACGGACGTCCGTTTGCCGATCGCTGACCGGTCACCGGGTCTGCTCCCGCAAGGGTTGAGGAATCTGGGCAGCGCACCTGGGCCACGGGTTGTAGTGTGACCGGGGACAGTCGGTCTACTAGTGGGGCGGTGGTGTCGATGCTGGTTTTCGCTTTGGATGCCCGGTCCAGCGTTCCGACGTATGTGCAGCTGCAGCAGCAGGTCAAGCATGCGATGAGGACCGGTGTTTTGCGGCCGGGTGATCAGCTGCCCTCGGCCCGCGAGGTGGTGTTGTCGTTGAGCATCAATCCCAACACGGTGCTGAAGGCTTACCGGGAGCTCGAACGTAGCGGCTTGATCGAAGTCCGGCAGGGGCAGGGCACGTTCGTTGCGGCGGATCTGATGACCATTGCTGCTGTCGAGTTGGCCAAGCTCCGCCGTGACCTGGGCAAGTGGATTCGCGCCGCGTCGGGGTTGGGGATGGAACGTGGGGACATGCTCGAGCTGTTCACCGCCGAGGTCGACGCCGGCCACTGGGGACAGGCCACCGGATGAACACCGAGGGTGCAGGTCCGGAGGCTGGTCGGCTGGACGATGTCGGGGTCCGCTTCGGGAAGGTGTGGGCGCTGCGGCATGCCAGCGCGGTCATCCCCACCGGCTCGGTCGTCGCGGTGGTGGGTACCAACGGGGCCGGCAAGACGTCGCTGCTCCGCGCCCTGGTGGGTCTGCAACCGTTGACCCAGGGGTCCATCTCGGTTCTGGGTGGCCGGCTGCGGACCGATGACCCGGCCGATCTGGCCCGGATCGGGTACGTCGGTCAACGCAGACCCCTCTACGGCTATCTGCGGGTGCGGGAGATGCTCCGGTACGGGAAGGTCACCAACCCGGGATGGAACTCCGCGTTCGCCGCGCAGCGGGTCCGCGACGTCAGGATCGACCCGAACAAGCGCATCGAGCAGCTGTCCGGCGGTCAACGCACCCAGATTGCGCTGACGATGGCGTTGGCCAAACAACCCGACCTGCTGGTCCTGGACGAACCGCTTTCAGACCTCGACCCGCTGGCCCGCCAGCAGGTCCTGGCCGCCCTGATGGCCGACGTCGCCGAGCGCGGCATCACCGTGGTGCTGTCCAGCCACATTCTCGGCGAACTGGAATCCACCTGCGACCAGGTCATGGCGCTGCACGCGGGACGGCTGGTTCTGGCCGGAGACATCGACACCATCATCGGTGGGCATGTCCAGCTCACCGGTCCCGCCGACGCGCTTGCGCAACTATCCACACAGGGCCAGATCATCGACCACCAACGCGAGGGCGCCTCCACCCGGGTGCTGGTCCGCCTCACCGTCGACGCCCGGTTCCTGGACCCGCGATGGCACAGGCACCCGGTGGGGATGGACACCGTCGTCCTGGGCTACCTACGCGGTCAACGGTTTGACCCGCAGGCCGGGCCGCACCTGCAGGTGGCGTCGTGATCGGCATGGCGTTGCGGCAGATGCGGGCGGCCATCCTTGGTACCGCCGCCCTGACCGGGATCATCGTGGTGGTGCTGGCCGTGCACGGCGGTATCGCCCGGACGGTCAGCTCCCGCCTCGCGCAGGCGTGCGCGTCGACCGACACGGCCGTCTGCCACCAGCTGCAGGACCAGTTGTGGGGCATGTACAAGATAATCACCCCGTACCTGGGGTACCTGACGATCACCACCGTCCTGGTCGCCGCGTTCTGGGGCGCTCCGCTGATCAGCCGGGAAGTCGAGACCGGCACCGCCGCGCTGGCCTGGTGCCAATCGGTGACCCGCAGGCGGTGGTTCACCTCCCGCCTGATCGTCAGCGTGTCCGCGGTCGCCACCTTGGGGCTCCTGCTCGGATTCACCGTCACCTGGTGGTTGGCCTCGTTCACCGCCGCCCCGCAAGTCGGCGAACGGGCCTTGAGCACCATCAGCCTTCACGGACCACTCCTACCGGCGATGTGGATCGCGGGCCTGCTCGTCGGCGTACTGATCGGTGCCCTGATCCGCCGCACCCTGCCGGCGATGACAGTCACCGCCGTGGTCACCCTCTTGGGCGCCATGGCCTTCAACCTCACCGGCAGCCTGTCCACCGCCGACCCAACCGGCGAGCTGCAGGTCCTGACCAACCAGTCCCTGCAGGCAATCCCGGTACTCGCCGTCGCTGCGATCGCCACACTGATCGCATCCAGAAGGATCAGAACAGTTCGCATCTAACACTTCCCGCACCTGCGACCACACGAACGTCGACCGACGCTGACCTGACCACGACCACGACCTCGGCCACAGAGATGTCCCGGTCACCGATCCTCAATAATGATCGGGCGATCTTGGTCTCCGACAGCCGAACCGTCACCGTAGGACGTTCGGCTTGTCGATACGCGCGCGCCGCGCGGAGTCGACCTGGAGGTTGCTACGAGGCGGACTAGCCCGAGCCCCTGCAATTGAAAACGCCCGGCAGGGAGGTGGCGAAACGCAGACGCTGCCATATATTGAGGCGGTGCCCGCACCAGGTCGAAACGCGGCGTTGGTCATTGCCGCAGTCATCGCTGTGATACTCGCTGGCTGCACGAGCAGCCCGCCACGGGACACAGTCTCCAGCGTTGCTCCGCGATCCACTCCGTCGTCCATTTCGGCGTCCACGGCTACAACACCGGCACGATCAGCTGAGACGGACTTGGCACAAATCGCTACCACCGCATCGCCGCCGGCGTCGGCATCGTCGCCCGCCATCGCGAGAACCTCCCCGATATCCACACCATCATCGTCGGTGTCAAACGACCGCGCCGATCTCGCCTCCCGCCCGCTGCACCTGCCTGTGCTCCACCAGGGCCAAGCGTGTCCCGTCAGCCGCGGAACCGTTCTGACCACCTCGGAGACGGGACGCAGCTTCGCCCTCGGCACGGGTCCGGTCCGTCCGCTCGGCGCGAATGCCGACGGCACGATGAGCCTCATCAGCAATACGTCTGCGCCTGGTTGGCTTGCAGCCAAGATGTTGTTGGTCAGCGCTCCGGACTACCAGGGGCCGTTTCTGGTCAGACTTCAGCGCCTCGACACTCCGGGGCCGGTCGGGCTTGACGAGCACCCCGGATCAACCTCCCTGTTCACCCCCGCCGGCCCCACAGCCATCGGCACCGGCGGCTATCGCTTCGTGACCGGCGCGACCTGGGCGAAAACGCCAGGCTGCATCGCCTGGCAGGTCGACGGCCTGACCTTCAGCGACGTCATCGTCGCCAATCTCGTGTGTCGTCAACCGACATGCGCCCAGCCACCGTCACACCCATAGCTACTGCGGCGCAGCACGTCTCCCGTTACTCACCTGAAATCCGTCGGCACCAACGCTGTCATCGCCGCGCCCCGACGAGTTGCGCCATCGCCCGTTGAATCCGCACCCATGGAGAAACCGTCCCCGTCGTCGATCGACTATCGGACAGCGCAAGGCCTGAGACCCAGGTTCCGTCAGACCGGCGATCGGGACCAGATCCTTCGCGACTGGAATATTTACAGTAACGACCCGGCATGACCGGCGAGGCAACGCCACCGTCGGTCCTGACGGACCCAGGTCTGGGTCATCGGCATGCGGTATGACCGAGGTACTCCGCCTTGGTTGACCTCATCAGTGACAGTGGCAACTACGACCGCAGTGTCGTTCGATATGACCACGTCGACATCGGTCATCGTTTGCTGGCGCCACACCACGGCCCCGCCCGTGTTGTTGCCGATGTAAGTCCGCCGGTCAAAGCGCTGTCCGCTGTGCGAAGTCCACCGGAAATTCCGATGTAACAGTTCACGCAGGACGTCAGCGTCCGCCTGAGCGAGAGCCGCAGCCCTTCGCTGGACAGCTTCCAGGACTTCGAGTGTCTCTTCACCGTCCATGACGGTCATCATGCTCCACGGTCCGAGTGCGCGGCCGGCGCTGACCGCGGGACGGTAGATCGACCGGGGGTCGACGCGGGCTCGTCGATCGCACTGGGCAATGGCGACACCGTTCCGGTAGACGAATGCTGACTGGGACACTCGGTCAGTGATCGGACCGACGTCGAAACCCGCGTGACGACACCGGGCCCGGCGTCCCGTAAGACCTGTCCGCTTTGAAGCCCGGTGAAGGTAGCTCAACCGGTACAGTCCGATCATGGCCGCGATGCTCATCGGATACGCCCGCTGTTCCACCGACGACCAGGACCTGACCGCACAACGCGACGGCCTCACCGCACTCGGAGTGAAGGCCAAGCGCATCTACGTCGACCACGGCCTCACCGGCCGCAACCGAGACCGACCCGGCCTACGCGAGGCGCTCGCCGCCTGCCGCGCCGGCGACACCCTGGTCGTCACCAAACTCGACCGGCTGGCCCGATCACTGCCCGACGCCCGCGACATCGTGGAAGAACTCACCGCCGCCGAAGTGAAACTCAACATCGGCGGATCGGTCCACGACCCGAACGACCCGATCGGCCGGTTGCTGTTCAACGTCCTGGCCATGATCGCCGAATTCGAATCTGATCTCATCAGGTTGCGGACGAGGGAGGGCATGAAACTCGCCAAGGCAAAGGGCCGGCTTCGGGGAAAGGCACCCAAGCTCAGCGCTGCCCAGGAGACACACCTTGTCGGGCTGTACCGGGCCGGGAAACACACCACCGCCGAACTCGCCGAACTGTTCGGCGTCGCCCGGTCCACCATCTACCGCGCCGTCGAACGCGCCGGCGGCACCAAAGTCGACTGACCACCAGTCCTCGCCAGCCGATTGCGGCTGGTGACAGCACCGTTACCAACACCCCTACAAAGGCGAACAGTCGCGCCACGGGCGACGTCGCTCCGTCACCCGACAGCTCAGTTGGCCACACGGCTCAGCCAGTCCGCAAGCAACTCCGACAGGCCGTCGAGCACCAGATGGCCGCCTGACCGCGCGGCCCTCTCCGACCGTTCCTGATCGACAGCTCGCAACAACGCCGCCGCCGTATCCCGATCGATATGGAGGGTAAGGAATTCGGTTGGGTCGACTGGGGTGGCGAAGTCTGAGACGCCGCTGTCCTTGACGAAACTCTGAAGGTCTTCAGCCTGGCGCTGGCTGAGTCCCGGAACGTCTAGCGACCAGTACGGCTGGCCATCCGGCGATGGGATCATGGCGCGATCCAATTCAAGTCGTAGTCATAGGTTCCGAGGCGAGTGCCGCTGCGAAGATCTGCGACGCTGTTCGCCATCTTCCAGAGACCACCGGCGCAGATGCCGGCGGTGGCGGCGATGCACACGCCGGCGGCGGCGGCGGCACCGATGCCGATTTGGGTGATGCCGCGCCAGTGATCGGCGACGAAGCCGCCGGCGCCGTCACAGTCGCGGTTGCAGTTGCCGTCCCGGCATCGGACGCGGTCCCGGTTGCGGTGCTGGACGCAGATTCGGTCGCCGGGGTGGCGGCGCACCCGGCGATCAGCGCTACTACAGCCGCGGTCAGCGCCATTCGGAAGCGGATCAGTGATCGAGTGCGCACGGCGGTCTCCTCGGCTCTTGCTGGCCACCGTAGGACGCCTGGCAACCTCGCCGCAGGTTGCAGCCGCCGGTTGATCAATGTTCGGCTCCTTCTTGGGGCGCGGGGCGCTCAGTAAAGCGTCGTTGTTGATTCCGTCTCGCAGACCTGCACCCACGGTTGCGAGGGAAGACCGACAGCTGCGCTTCTGCGCCTCCGTTGGCGACGCGATGACGATCCCGGAGATCGGATCTGTCACCGGCAACACTGCCAGTTGTGACCGGTGGCCAGATCTTCGTCGATGAAACCAAGCAACGTGACTATCTACTCGTTGCGGGTGTGGTGCTGCCCGGCGACCTGGCCGCGACCCGCGCGGTGATGCGAGGCCTGGTGCTGGGCGGTCAGCGGCGGGTGCACATGGCGAAGGAAAGCGATCCGCGGCGGCGGTCGATCGCGGCGGCGATCTGCGAGACGGGGCCTGTCGTTAAGGATCGTGTCACCCGCCGCCACTCACATATGGCCCAGGGACGATGGCGGCGAGTCGGGCATCGGTGAACCTTGAGCGCCAATCGGTCTGAGATGTAGCGGCCCTGTTGACTTTCTTACCTGAGTTCAAGACTCTAGATTCATGAATCTTACTCGGTTGGTGGTACTGGGCCTGCTCATGGAGCACGGCCCCCGGCACGGGCATCAGTTGCGCCGCGATGTGCAGGTCACCCAGGCCGACCAGTGGGCCGGCATCGGCGCCGGTGCGCTGAATCGGGAGTTGCGGGAGCTGGAAAGGGCCGGTTTCATCAGTCCGGTCCGCACCGAGCAGATCGGCCGCCGGCCGCCGCGGACGATCTACGAGATCACCGATGAGGGGCGGGAGACGCTGAGCAATTTGCGGGACCAGGCCATCGGTCGATTCCTGCCGCCTACCGACCCGGTTTCGGTCGCTTTGATCTTTTGCGCGCCGGTGACCGATCAACGGATCTTCGCGGGTCTGCTGGCGCAACATCGCGAAGCCGTGGTCGACGAACTGAGCAGGTTGAGCAGGGAACGACAACGTGGCATCTCTGAGGGTTTCCTTGATTCTGTGAACTCGCCGTCCCAGGCCGCGGCGTTTCGGCGGACGGAGCTGCAGGTTGCGGCTGAGATGCAGTGGCACGCCGAGTGCGATCCACTTTTCGGCGTTTTACCGCGCGAATCGCCGCTGCTCGGGCAAAGCCGGTTCGACCGACAATTGGCGAGCGAGGAAATTTCTCATGACATCTGACGATGTGCAGCGCCGGCTACGGTTCAAGCTTCCGCCAGCCCTACGCTCGTCCGCTTTCACCCGCACCTGGATCGGCTCGATCGTCTCCTCGACCGGCACCCAGATGAACATCGTCGCTGCAGCCTGGGTGCTCTACCGGATGACCGGCTCCACCATTCCACTCGCGGTCCAGGGATTATGCTTCTCGATTCCGATTGCGATCCTGCCGCTGATCGCCGGCCCGTTGGTCGACCGGCTGGACCGCTTCACGGTGATCAAGGCCACCCTGATCTTGGAGGCCGGCACTGCCGGCTGCCTGGCGCTGCTGTCCGCGCTCGGAGCGCTGCACCCGATCGTCTTCTACGTCGCGGCCGCCCTGGACGCCAGCCGACTTGCGTTCACCATTCCGGCCCAGACGGCGATCACGCCGGTGCTGGTACCCGGCGAGCACCTGTTGTCGGCGCAGTCGCTGGGCATGACGGTGTGGTCGTCCTCGTCGCTGATCGGGCCGGCCGTAGGAGGGCTGTTGCTGGCCCAGACCGGGCCGTCGGTGGTGTTCGCGATCAACGCGCTGGCCACGCTCGTCGCCCTGGGTGCCATTTGGCCGCTGCGTACGGCGCAGTTCGACACTTCAGTGCCGTCGGTGCAGCGACTCACCGACGGCTTCCGCTATGTGCTGCGGCACCGCTGGGTGCTGGCCGTGCAACTGATTTTGGCCTGTACGAGTACCTTGGCCATCGCCGTCGAGACGTTGTTGCCGGCCCTGGTCGTCTCGCACTGGCATTCCTCCAGCGTCGACTACGGGTTGCTGCGAGCCGCTCCAGGAGTGGCCGCGCTGGCGACAGGCCTATCCATGTCGCTGATCAGCAAGGTGCCCAAGCGACCGCTTCCGCTGATCGGCGGTGGCCTGCTGGCGACCGCCGGCGGTGTGTGCGTGTTCACCCAGGCGGCAACGATCCAGCTGGCGTGGCTGTTACTAGCCATCACCGCGCTGGCTATCACTGTCACCCAGATCGTCACCAGCACTCATCTGCAACGACACATGCCTAAGCAGTTCCTGGGCGTTCTAGGCGGCCTGAACGCGATCAGCCAGAGCGGCGTACCAGGCATCGGCGCGGCGGTGACCGCCGGCGCTGCGAACACGATCGGCTCAAGCACCGCGATCCTCGCCGCTGTGGCCATCATGCTTCCGGTGAGCGCACTAGCGCTTGGATACCTGCATCGGTCAAGTCGTTACCAATCCGCGACAGCAGGGTAGGAAATACGCACGACTCGATGACGGGCAGTTATTTTGCCCCGGTCGAGCGTTACCGAGCCCTGGGCCATATGTGAGTGGCGGCGGGTGACACGATCCTTAACGACAGGCCAAGTCCTGCAAGGCGAGCACAGCGAGGCTGGCGGCCGGCGGACCCAGCGGGAACAACAGCAGCCTGGAAGAGGCGCAGAAGGGGCGCGGGTCCGGTCCGGTCGGCGCGGAGCGTCGGGCGGTTCGCGAGGGGGGTCCGGGGGGCCGGCGCGGCCCCCTGGGGGGGTTGCATACTCTAAATGTGGAGCGGGACAAGCTGCTGAAGCTGTGGTGGGTTCAGGCGGTGATCTTCGGGGTGCCGTTCGGCGTTGTGACGGGCCTGTTCGCCGCGCACCGGGGCCATGGTTCAGGCGTTGCCGACGGGCTGATCACCGGCAGCATCGGCGGTGTGTTGTTCGGGCTGGCGATGGGCTGGGTTACCCGCCGGCAGCAGGTCGCCCGGGAACAGCGCACCGCCGCCTTCACCGCCGGACTGACTGCTGAACGGCGAACGCTGGCAGTGCGGGCGAGTCGCCGCGGCCCAGTCCCTGATGACCCGGCGATCCGCGCGGCGGCGGCCGGCCTGACTGAGGATCGGCTCGAGCAGTCCATCAGTCAACGCAGTAAGAATCTCGCCATCTTCGCCGTCATCGGACTGCTCGAACTGGTGATGGCCCTGACGTCCTCACCTTGGTACTGGGTGGCAACGCTGATATTTACTGCGTTGTTCGTGGCGCAGCTGAGAGAGCCGCGGACCCTGCGCCGCCGGCTGGCATTGCTGAGCGCTGCCGGCTTGCACCAGTAGATGCAGCCAAGCCGCACCACCCGGTTTGGGCGTTGGTCTTTTGGGTGCGGTGATCAACGCCGGTACGGAGCCGTCCCACCAGGACGCCCCCGTCCAGGTCTGGCCAATGGCCAGTCGATTTTGTAGTTGCCTGCTCTGGCGTCACAAGGTGCCAGAGGTGTGCGTTGATTTCGTTCCCCCTGTTTGTACTGCGGGGGTTGTTTCAGCTGGCGTGGGCGATGAGGCGGCGGAGCTCGGCGACGCTGACCACCCGTCGGTCGTCGGTGATGTCGGCGAGTTGCTGTTCCACCCAGTCCCGGATCAGCGCGGTGACCTTGACGCCGCGGCCGGCGGCCAAGGCCCGGGCGGTGTTCAGAGTGGAGGCTGGTAGCCGGATGGTGATGCCGACCATCGGATCCTCGACGGTGCTGCTGTCTGGTTCCGCCGCTTCCAGGGCGCCGGACTGGTCGGTGGTGTCGTAGAGGTCCCGCACCGCGGCGAGCTCGTCACTGGTCATGGTCATTTTGTTCAGTTGCCCTTCCTGGGCGAATGTGCGTTTCTCGGTGTCGGTCATCGCCCTCGCGGTCACGATGCTCACCCCGCCATCGGCTGCGTCAGCGATCAGCAGATGCCGTCCGTCGGCGGTGGCAGGCGACACCAGCCGGGTGCCGCGCTCCGGCCGGGAGCGAGGTAGCGGGGGCCGGTCGTAGACGACTTCTTCGACCTCGTGCGGGGCGACTTGGTGCCGGGCGATGTGCGTTTGGCGCCGACTCGGTCCAGGACACCGACGGCAACACCACCCAAGTGTAACGCGAATCGTAATCGAGTATGGAGTGGTTGCTGGTTCGGGTTCAGTCGGGGGAGCAAAAAGAAATATGCAACTGGCCGATACCCTCGCCTGGTGGTGAACGACGAGCGCGATCTGCCGGGAGACCCAGACGGTGAAGGCCCCGCCGCAGGGCGACCTGAGCTGCCGCGCCGTCTCGTGTACGTGGGAGCGGCCGCGCTAGTTGCCGGCGGCTTGATCGAGTCGACAAGACGTGCGGTCCGTTCCACTGGGTCCGCCGTCAGGCGGTGGCTCCACCTCACCTGACACCAGGCCACCTGGGATGGCGCTCAAGGTCAGTGAGTCAGGCGGCGGTTGAGCGCTTGCAGCGCCTGGTCGAACGTCGGCAGGATGGTGTTGAGGTCGCGGGTGTAGATGCGGCCGGTGTCCAATTGCCGGGCCAGTTCGGTCAGCAGCGGCGCCCAGGCGTTCCCTGTCGGCGCAGACGGCACTGGCACCGGCGGTGCCGTCTGGGTTGGCCGTGATTGCGGTACGGGTCGCTGCACGGTGACGACCCGCTCGACGACCCGCTCCACTATGTCCACGGCTGATCGGCCGGACGCGGCGGCGCGGGTTTGTTCCCACGCTCGGTGCCGGCAGGAGGTGCCGCACCACTTCGGTACTCGACCCTTCGCCGGCACCGTCACGTCCGTGGTGCACCAGCTGCATGTCACCGTCGCCGGCCGAACCACTCGTCCCCGCACGCCCGACGTCACGCTGCTACCCGCTGCCGTCTCCGCTGTCGTCATCGGCCCCTCAAGATTTCGTTCGTCGTCTTCGCCATGGGCTGCTCGCAGATCCGCGGCCGAACTTTCCTGGCCAACCTATCGTGCCAACGACTACCCGACTTGCTACACACCTCGTGCACTGCGGCGAATTAATAGCGTTGTGATGAGAAACTGCGTCGATGAGCAGCGAAAATTTTGACTCGTCCGCCGGCT
>JAABUP010009565.1_pt1 | contig 11835 bp, 9 predicted proteins | sample 5559201 | NCBI WGS metagenome assembly JAABUP01 (sample SAMN10711887, study PRJNA513373) | rock metagenome | isolation source: Antarctica rocks | place: Antarctica | reverse complement strand
CCACCTATCAAGGCAGCGATGATTGTCTCCTGAGGCGTAAATACGACAGGTGTAGGCGAGAACAGGCGATCTGCAATTTCTCTTTTCGGACGGCCATCGTCTGAGCGTCCAGAAGCAGCGTCATGGCCTTTGCTCAACCACCAACGTTGTTTCTTTTCAATCTGAGCCAAGTTGCGGCAAGACTTGGAGAAGTCGAGCAAATTGTAAAGCTGTCCATACGATCCTCGGCATTTCAGTCTCTTTCGAGTCGGACGTTCAATGCGGATCTTTCTATTGTTAGATTTTGGTCCCCTCCCACGCCGCTGGAAATGGCCAAGCGTAGTCTTCCACAGTCAAAATTCAAATAACCAGAGATCCTCAATGCGATGCCGTGAAGAGACCTCTCCGCCCAGCCAGCTGCCTCTACTCCAACACCCTGGATTGTGGGAAAGATGCATTTTTCCACCGCCAACGCCGCGCTAAAACATATCCAAACTCTTCCTTGGAGATCCCATATAGCTCGATTTCATGCAGATCGAAGGTCTCCCGTGTCTGATGCTGGTGCTAACTCATATTGCATCTGTATACGCGAACTTCTCTCACGTCATGTCTTCTCTTTGATGCACATTCGATCCCCGTACCCGAGTACACGAGCAATCAACCCTGGCGGTTCAAAACGATGCCCAAACGTCTCTGACATGTGCAGTCTCGTTCGAAGGCAAAGACCGTCGTCTTTCCATACACTTCGGCAGGCCGTGTGTTCCATGCTTTTCCAGATTGACGGTTCTGGGTCTATTCCCATGAAGTTCATCTCACCCTTATTGAAGATGCTTGAATGCTCTTTCAGATGGGTGTTAATGGGAGCATCAGGCTTTTCCAGAAAACTCATGGGCACGGGGTCCTCTTTGTCGTCGGAACATCCTATACACAGGAAATTCCGAATGCTCCATTTGATCATGTTCGAATGGAGGAACATCGGCTTGTATTCCGTGGGGTTTGTGGGATCAGCTTGTAGCATTCCTATACCAACCGTAGTACCGTTGACAAAGAGTGTCCTGAGCTGATGCGGAACCAGGTAGTAATTCTCTTTCAGTGCGCGCAATGCTATCGGGAATGTGTCTTTGTCGCCCCAACCAGCCCAGCCTTGAGATATGAGAGTGTAGTAGTGTTGGGGTCCATAGTAATTGTAGTAAGCTGCCAAACATAGCGCCTAATTAGACCTGAGTCAGCAAAAGATTGACCAGTGTCTCGAAGTTAAGGCGTGTAATAAGAGTGAATATCCCACCTTCCAGTGTCTCCTTTTGTTCCACACCAGCTGTCCTGATTCCGCAGTTTGGTCTTGTCTCAATATCTCGGACGCATCATCGCTGAGGCCAACTTCAAAAGGAAGAAAAGGTGATCCGGAGTGTTTCCAGTAATCCGGCCATAAGATCACGCCAGTATCAGTGAATGCGGGGGCATCGAAAATGGAGTCAGGATTTTGGACTGGAACGTTGTCGGCATCAAGGAACAAAATTTGCTCAAAGGAAGAAAACAGTATCGAAGTGACCTTTAGCTGATAACCCGATTCCATTGCAGATGTATCCATGTAATCGCTAAGCCGTCGGCAGACCATCCCATCCTGAAGTATATCTTTGCACCATCCTGGCTTTTCCTCTTTTTTATCTTTCATCCAGATTTCGACTGGCAAAGTGCTGCCAATCTCGCGAAGCATGCCCATTCCTGTCGTGGCGAATGGTGAAAATCTGCCACCAGCCAATATCACAATCCCTCGTCCTTTGTAGAGGCCCTCGGGGTAAGCAGGAATGTTCTTGACGACCTCAATATGACTTCTTCGGGTTGCCTCGACATCAACTCTCTCGAGATGGGTGTGAGACTGGATGGCCTCTAGAGGAGGGAAGGTGGTCATGCTCTCGAACGTTGTCAGACCAAGATTCAAAGGCTGCGGCTTATTCTGGTCAAAACTGTTGTGCAGCGACTGCCACATCTTGCCCAATATCTTTTTATTAGGAGCCTTAGGGACAACCACCGATTGCGAGATCCGATCTCTATTCGAATTGCAAGATAGCAGGGTGGCTGGTGATAGAGAGAAGGTGAGGTTCATGGATTGCGAGCCACGGAGGATCAGATAGAGTAGAAAGGCCCAGCATGATATCACCACGACCTGCTGTCGAAGAGATCCTGAACGCTGGTCAGTCAAGCCAGCATGTCGAATACGGATAGAGAGATGCTCAAACCTTTGTGCCATCTTCTAAATTTGCGGGCGGTATTCCGGATGAAATGCGAGGCGTGCGCTGGAGTCGTTTCTTCCTCGAAGATAGTCATGACTGGCTTATCGCTGTAGCAATTGAGATGAGGGCTTGTGGGCTGCTTCCATGATATGGAGCTCGCGGAGCAGCTGAGTAGCGAGGAGCAATATCGGAGGCGCACGTCGATCAGAGAACGAGGCTTTCAGAGAGTGTTCTGATTGCTCGGTCGCCGCACCCTTTGCGCAGGTGCCTGATCAGACTAACCGGTCTTGGCGATGGACTTTATTCTCCCTTGGTGGAATTGATCTCTTCAATCTTGCGATGTCTAGAACTACTTGCTACGTTCGAACATTGACGATAGCCGTTACAATTTCCCCCTGGAATCACATGGCCAAGTTCCCCCTGAAGCCGCAGAGTCCACCTTGTCTTGTGTCTTCCACATGGAACGCCCCACAAGCCACATTCACAATGAGACGATAACGGGACTAAATTAGGAAGGTACGGCTGCCGCTATAACCCACCATGCATGAATTTCTACTCCCGGGACGTCTGCCCCCACGCGTCGGCAAGGCAACTTGTTCCTGAAGTTCCGACGAAGGAGTGAGATCCCTCTTGCGGTCCTGGACTTACAGCATACCCTATTATCATATTATTACTTATTGATTCAGGGGTTTTTGCCAGCGGCTACTAGCGTGCTCGGGGAATGCTTGGTCTACCCGCTGCCGCTGGCTCTAGCCCTGCGTCGATCATGTTGGCATCCCCCTCGAAGATCCATGTGCTCGTGTGCCATGAGGACGTTGTATCACGCTCGCTCCAAGAATTACCATGGATGCTTCCGTGTAACCATGCGCCCTATCTGCCTAATCTCCACTGAGTTGCGAACTCAAGGCTGTCACGTTTCTGGCCGCATGCAGGACCGATGAGAACCCCACTATGCCCGAGGATAGATCCCCACCACAAGAAACCGGCCGCGAACTTAGATCGCCTAGCAAACACAAATGGCGAGGAAAGCTGTTCTCGACCGAAGGAAGGTTTGGCAGAAATGCTGGAGATTTGGAAAGCGCCGACGATGATGTTGCCAATTTCCTCCAGACCGCTGCTCCAAATGGAAAAAAGAGACCTCAACCTGCCCATCTCGCGCCTCGCATTGATACCGCTGCAGCTCCCCGCTTTCCCGCGGCTACCGATATATCAGAGCCGGCAAAGATCGTCGACGTCTATCGAAGACCAAAACCTCGACAGAATAAGGGATTACATGTAACGTTCCACACGGCCGCTCCAGAGATCATAGGGGTGGGAGGAGATGAAGCGGAACTACCGTCCAAGGATGTGTCAAAATCCCTACAACATGCTGCTCAAGCAGGGGATTTGTGGGCCAGAGACCTGCCAACAAGGACCAATGATGGATCGGGTCGAGACCGTCGAGGATCCTCGCCAATCCCACCCGATGATCCCACTTTTCAGCCCAAGCCTTTGCAGAGAGCGCCAACCGGGCTCAGCGAGATATTCGATGAAAAGGCTTTAGATCATCGTGATCAGGACTTTGATACGAGCTCCATGAGCACATCTGTATCACCACCCAAGCGGAAACCCCTACCTCTACCACCTTATCAGATCCCAAATCAGCAGAATCACAACAAAAGCTCTGGTCCTGAAGATGCAGACCCAGACGTGTCTCCTTTGACTGATGACGAGTACGGTTCTGATGGAGATCATGCAGGTCATAGTGGAGGGCCGCCGGGTTACAGCATGTCCAGCTATCTTGGTATACCCTCAGCGGACACATTGGCTGGTAATTCCATCACTCCTCGCCCCTCGCCTCAAGCGTCCTACGAACACCGCGACGCTCAACCTCCTAGTTATGGCTTTCCCACCATGGCGCCCGAGGAACATACCGCGAAAACTCATGTGGACTCAGGAGCCTTATCGGGTTCTAAGGCCAAAGCGTTTTCGCTTCGCCAGGTCGCCAAGGGCCTCGGAGACGACTCATTAGATGAATTCGATGCACGTGTACGGCGCTTCAACGATATATTTCGACTAGGCGTTTCTACTCACACTGATTTAATGGGGGTGTCATTTGTGCAGTGGATAAGGTCTGCTTGCTGGTGGTTTTTGAAGGGCAGGCAGGGTGTGGAAGGGGAAGTTCGAAGTAATGCTGACAAACTCCCACATACTGGACCTTCTTCAACGTTGAAGCAAGCGTACGTCAATCTGGCAAAGGCTTGGTGGATAGTAAAGGAGATCACTCCAAATCATCCTGAGATTGCAAGATATGGCAAAGCGAGTATGAATTCTCTTTGTGCAATGATCAAAAGTTTTGGAGACCAGACTCTTGCAAAGCAAGCTGAGGTCCATGTCCATTTGGTGGCAAACATGCGAGCCTTGACAATGTCGATGAAGCGCAATGAAAAGCTTCCGCCACCGGATCTCGAGTTACAAAGGCTCGATCTTCATGTTTTACTTGAGCTTCCCAGATTACCATCAGATTCTGCTAGACTCTTGGTCAACAATTCCTTCGAGCGTCTTGATGGGAATACGCCAGATACTGCGGAACCATTCTTTCCAATCCCCATTGGTGACACTGAACGGCATTTTAACTTTGGTCGAATGTTTGTCGAAGTCTCAAGTTCTTCTGATAGCCCTGGACCAGACCTGCGTATACCGTGCATATTGTCTATGCTGCGCGATCGCAACGAGTGGGGTGTTCAGGCTACAATAGCAAGTCAAGACGGTCAGGTCAATCTCGTCATTGCAGATGAGACGTCTGGTGTATTGACATGGAGAAGCGTGAAATGGCAGATCCAGTCTCATGAGATGCTGCTCACAATACCAGACAGTTCTAAAGTCCGAATCAAAATACAGATCAAGTTTGCGGAGAAAGACTTCAAAACGCTATGGGGTATTTGCGACTACACGCAGAGAACCAAGAAGAACTTCGCGACCCGCAAAGACGAAGAGCTTATCTTTGAGCGTACCCTGCGAAGCTTTCAATGCGACGACGCCGCACACTTCCCAGCTGAATCCATTGCTGATTGCCGTTTACGCGTTTTTGAGAGGAAGAGCACAACATCCGAGCAATCCGCTCAGCGCACGACGCACAACGGCTATCGTTGTACAGTCATAACTCCACCACGTATCAAATCGTTGAGTGTAGTAAATTATGATTTAGGTAGAGAAAACCCTGTCCTTTTCCGCATTCATCGAGGCGACAAGGGCTCTAGACTGATCTTAAGGATTCTGCCGGCGTCTATAAGGATATCACTTTGTTTTGCCGAAACACAAGATATAGACACGTTCCGTCACCTGCTCAGTGGAACTTCAGCCACGAAGGAAGATCATTATTTCCTGTCGTTGCGGTTGGAAAGCCTAATTGTCACCGAGAACCAAACCAGTGAGGACCCTTTGAGCTGGAAAGATTCTTCTCGCGCCGTCAAGCTCCCCTGGAACAAGCTTCGAATATTGCGCACAAGACCACCCTCCCGTGGTCATGAACACTCGCCGACAGAATCGGAAAACTTCAGATTACTCGCTGACTCGAACTTTGGTACTCTTACTGATCGCATACACTTTTCGCCCGGCGAGCTCCAACTTGGTCTGAGCACCGATAACTTCAATGAAATGAAGCTCCTGCGACAACCACAGTCGGGCATGACTTGGTCCTTAGCGGACGAGAGGGTGTCGAAGGAGGAAATAAGTTCAATATGTATGTCACTGAAGAACATGCTGACTTCTACGACAAGACGGACGTACCACTTTTGCTCCTTGGAAGATTTGCATAGCTTCGAGACCGCGGTCACAGGGTTCTCAGTATTATTTGACGGACATGCAAGCAATTTCGCCATCTCCCGTCGTAGGACGGTCGTCCCTGTCCATAAAAAGTGGGAAGCCAACACAACGCGATTGCAAGTCCTGAAGCACGACAAAACAGTTCAGCTAGTAGCTTTCTTCAAAGACTTTAGTCATGGTACTTGCATCAATTTCGTGCTCAAGATTACCGATGTCTTCGAGGTCTTCAGCAAGGCCGGTTTGCTTTTCCTGCGTATTGTGGACGCCAAGTTCGCTTTACCTAAGGGGTCAAATGATGAGAGCAGGGATTTTGTTTGTCTCGACATGCCGGAGTATCCCAGCGAGCATGATGACATCACGATTGGGTTTGATAATGAAAATGGTACGCTGCGAGATGTTGTGGTTTCTTACCAAGCAATCCGCTGACAGGAGTATAGATAGAGATCTTTTTGCAAAGGCTTTACCTGCTCCGGTGAACGAAATGTCTAGAATGGCTTCTTTGCGAAGATAAAGCCAGAATCAAGATGGCGTTCGATACTTTTGGTGGTGATCTGGATCTGAGGTACGTTGAGAAGCGACAGACTGCGATATGCATAGCGTGGAGCTTTGAGAATACCCCGGTGTGAATTTGCAACACCACTGCCCTCGGAATCAATACCATCCAGTTTATACACTCTCCCAATTGACTTTTCGGGTATTCCTCGGCCGTAGGACCGCCGATATCGTCACCAAACTGACTCAAAGCCTTTTTGCGCCCCGCGAGATATCTACTATCAAAGCTATTGAAAATGATGTCTCAAATAGCTACTGGCATAGACGCTGTCATAAACGACGCTTCCCCTCTAAAATCTTCCGTCCCTCCTAAAAACCACCATCAATCAACCCTTGCCATCCATGCCGATGACGATCTGAATCGCACAACGGACGTCTCACCTGCCCTTCACGTCTCCACCACCTTTCGCTATGGGTCTAATCCAGACGATTTGATAACGGCCGCTGAGCTAGTTGTGAGTCCGCTTCTTGATTGCTCACGGCGTACTTTATCATGAATCTTCTTCAAAATAACATATATATAAAACTGACGCTTCTCACAGGAACCTCTTCCCATTGACGCCCACATCTATTCTCGCGACACCGCCCCGACCTCCACCCGCCTCGAAACCCTCCTCACCTCCGTCCTGCAAGCCCCCTGCCTAACCTACAGCAGTGGGCTCTCCGCCCTTCACGCCATTTACACGTATCTCAACCCCTCACGCGTCAGCATCGGTAACGGCTACCATGGCTCGCATGGCGTGCTCGGTCTCCACACGAAGCTCACAGGCGCGAAGATTCTTCCTTTAGAATGCAAAGACGAAGAAATACAAGAGGGAGATGTGGTGCATTTGGAGACACCGGTGAACCCTACAGGTGAAGCGTTTGAGATACGAAAGTATGCGGAGAAGGCACATCGGAGAGGGGCGTGGTTGCTGGTCGATGCCACCTTTGGTCCACCAGGGTTGCAGGATCCGTTTTTGTGGGGAGCGGACGTAGTGATGCACTCTGGGACCAAATACATAGGTGGACATAGCGACATGCTCTGCGGTGTTCTCGCGACAAAGAATGAGGATTGGATGAAGGGGCTGAAGGAGGAAAGGATCTATTTGGGTAGCGTGATGGGGAGTCTGGAGGGATGGCTGGGCGTGAGGAGTCTGAGAACGCTGGAAGTGAGGGTCTCGCGACAGAGCAGTAATTGCGAGCAGTTGGTTCGATGGCTGGATGGGTTGGCGAGGGAGAAGGGAGGATTCGGAGAAGTGGTCGAGAGGGTCCATCATGCTTCACTTCAGCATGGAGATATGGAATGGCTGAAGAAGCAAATGCCCAATGGATTTGGGCCAGTGTTCGCAGTCACAATGAAGGATGAGGCAATGGCAAGACGGCTGCCGAGTAAGCTGGAATTATTCCATCATGCTACGTCTCTTGGCGGCGTGGAGAGCTTGATCGAGTGGAGGGCTATGAGCGATAAGACGGTTGATAGAAGGCTGTTGAGGGTCAGCGTGGGCTTGGAGAATTGGGAAGATCTGAAGAATGATTTGCTGCAAGGTTTTAGGGGTTTGCTGGATGAGAAGAGCACAAAGCAGTAGTTATGGGCATGTGATACCAGGGTATGTCACCACGAGACTGCAAGTGTCCTTTTATTGGAAACACAGATAAGAAGAAAGCGGAAAGCTTCAGAGATATCGCGTCAAAGACTTTATGCTGATGTGCATGTATAGGTGACCAGAAGGGTTTGCCAGACTATACTGTCAGTGATTCATAATGTACCACGGCAGCCAGACAGTAAAACACTACAGATGCTTTAAAGAACATGCTGCCATCATAAAGTATAAGAGCTCTGTTACCAAGTGTGCACAATTCATTACTTTATGTTAGGCCGATCACCGGATCAAATGACCGACTCAAGGCTAAGGATGTCGAAGTGAATATCAACAAGACCCACAGTATTCGGTGTGATCCGGACCCGATCGAGAGTACCAACCCCCTCCAATCTTACGACGCGTTCCTTCGCGACTGAGAGATCCAAGTGCAGCGATATAAAAATATCAAACCTTACTCGGATATGGTGCACAGGGGGAACAAGTGAGAGACACCGAACTTGTTTGCCAGACGAACCATCACCCTTGTTGACGTAAAGGGACTTCTTTCGCTCCGGTTGCTTCTCATCCTCATTGACATAAAAGACTTCTCTCGATCTGATCCTCTTCTCTCATCCACTCATCCTTCTCCATCTTCGCTAGCATCCCCTACTTGCTTTGCAGCATCGCAACATCGACAGCACACCAGAGAGTATGTATGCCTCTAGAGTCTGGTCTTTGCATAGCTGCGCGGGCAGAGTGTCTTCGCATTTGAGTCCGTGCTTCAGCTGACTGAAGTCCTGATAGATATTCATCATTAGAAGAAGGCATTCTTAGGTGTGTTCTCAAGGCTTTGTGTCTGTCCATTTCGATGTTCGGTAGGCTGATGATCGTAGCTGGTCAGACATTCATCACTTGTATCAGCAGACATGGCATTCTTGGTACGTACTTCACAGCCTGTTGCCAGCGAGCTATCAAGGAGCTGACTTGTTCAACTTTAGCATGGATTGAAAGTGTGGCTCAAGAACCTGGTAAGTCACATGATAAGTTCAGGCCATAAATCGCAGTACGCTGACTAGAAATATCAGACGAAAAAGACCATCAAAAATCTAAAGAAGAAGGCGAAGAGCAAATTTACCAAAGAGAACATCGAGATTGTCGATCTTGCCACAGCTCCTAGCTATGCAGCATACCCCCCAGTCGTCACCAGTGCTCAAATCATCGGATATGTCAACGAGACCAGTGGCATCTTTCATTCTCGTGACATCGGCGTCCCCTTCACCCTCTTCGGCCTGAACTACCTCCTCTTCGGTGACACCTTTTGCCATGACAGCTACAACCAGTATGCTGGTCTCGTGAGCAACACAGTGGCTATCATTGACGACGAATCCCAGCCAGCGAGGAGCAGATACCTTACGACCGAGGCAAATGGAAGGGTCGAACCTTTCATCAACCTGACCGGAGATGAGCTTGCTATAGAGGAGAGAGACGATGACATGCGCGTTGCCCTGTGGGCTTTTGGTGGTGTAGTAGAGATGGAGGACGGGACTGGTCGCGTGTGGTTCTCAAAACAGTTGGCGCATAAGAACGGACTGATGGAATACATCGGAACGGGCCTCGCAAAAGTCACACCCAGGCTCAATGGACACCTCCGCGTACAACGATCCCCAGAAATGGTCTTCGGGCCCCATGACGCCAAAATTGGCACATTTTCAAGCATCAAGGTCGGAGATTATATTTACCTTTACGGAGACAGTGGGAACAACCAGATCCTCCTTTCCCGTGTCCTTGCCGATCCCGACAGAGAAGATATAATATATGACAAGTATTCCTACACTTACTGGAACGGCAGCAACTACGTGCTTGATCCAAAGGAGGCGAAGGTAGTCTTCCAGGGCTTGAGTCAAGGTTCGGTGGTCCGCACGAAGCTCTTCGGCCCTGGGAAGCCGTACCTGTTTGTCGGCGTTGGTGCGTGGGGATCGAGCAAGATCATGATGGGGGCATCGGCGAGCTTGGAGGGGCCATGGGACCTCAAAGAGGTCTACGCGACGGAGGGGATCAACATCAAGGACAAGTATAGGTACTGCATGTACCCCCATGTGTGGGCATCGGATGAGGAGAAGGCGGAGCTGGTTGTGTCTTGGTGTGAGCCGTATCCTGGAGGGGTGATCATGGCTAGGCTCCAGCTAGCGCCTGTCGTTGATACTGTTGAGGAGGGATGAGCAGCGTTGTTTTGGAGTGTCGTCGCATGAGGCAGGGGAGGTTGTTGGTTGGGCGAGCGTAATGACAGGATTAACGCTTTTCAGAATGGAATGGTGTTTACCCTTCCTCATCCAATCTCGCAGTCGTATTGAATGATGTCTCGTCGTCATGTAGGGAATTTAGACAGTGGTGCTTAGTGCAGAGGCCTTGCTAGGGGTCCCTATAAATAGGGGCTAGGATTGGGTTAGAAGTCTAGGGGCGACGGTAGGCTCCTCGGCTCCACCACCGAGGTGGTCTTTCGAATCTGTATGCTGCCCGCGTATTATGATAATCCCAAGGAGCGTTTCGTGAAAGCCACTGCTAAAAGCCAATCTGCCGCTTGAATAGAATACCCTAATCTGATCACAATCCTTCATCCTCATACTAGAATGGCGACATCTCAACGACCTGGACTTTTCAGCCTACCGCTCGAGCTCCGTCTCAAGATCTATGAGGAATTACTGTGTCCAAGGCCCGAAAAGCCCCTTCAGCTCTACCACGACAGGGAAGGCAGGCGAACTCCCATGAACCTCCACCCCTCGATCTTAGCCGCCAACAAACAATTTTACGATGAAGCTATCGCTCTACTATATGAACGTAATATCTTCGAGATCAGCCTCGCTACTCCCGTCGTACAACAGTGCACTATCCGTCAGTATCCCGACTCTCTCGATCCCCCAGATTTGCTAAGAAGGGATGCGACTTCTGGGTCTTCCTCGGAATCAGGGCTTAAGCCATCGCTTTTCCCACTTCTAGCAAAAAGGAGGAAGCAGATGCAGCCGCCCCGGCCCGGTTTTACAGATCCAGGGGTCATTCACCCAAAGTGTCTCCGACGAATGCGTCACATAAGGCTTTTGACCTCCCGCGGTGCGATCTGGGCTCAGAGCATGGCTGGGTACTTTCCCGCACCTACGGGGGAAGCGATACTAGAGATCCTAAGTCTGCTGCCATGCGAAGGGACTCCACATATACCCAAGGTTCTGGATTTCAGAGTGCTTCCGGATTGGCAGACAAAGCATGGGATCTTTGCGTTAGGGGATACGGATGCTAGGGATCACAAAGCGTTGGAAATAGCTCGGGAGCTCAGGAATGTCAAAAGGACGAGAACTGTTAATCTGGAAGAGAAGGCGAGGTCGGCGTCTACTGGCAAACTAGAGGCTATACAGATTGATGTCGAGCGATTTATCTCGAAGCGAACACGTATTCAATATGATATCATGCGGAATTGATCGAGGATATGTTCGCAGAATACATGTCCTCAGCCCGATCTTTCTATTGATTTGAATCTCCTATGACTCGCCCGAGATTTACTTTCTTATAATTCTTGGTCTGAACACCCCAAAGATTAGATGGTGATACTCGTAAATAGAGCTCACGATTTCAAGGATTGCACATCGACGTGCGGAATACAAACGAGAGTACAGATGAGATTGACGCAGCGATGAGAATCGCTAGATATCCCATCATCG
>JAABUP010009564.1_pt1 | contig 11835 bp, 6 predicted proteins | sample 5559201 | NCBI WGS metagenome assembly JAABUP01 (sample SAMN10711887, study PRJNA513373) | rock metagenome | isolation source: Antarctica rocks | place: Antarctica | reverse complement strand
TCAGCTTCGGTGTAGACTGATCGTAGGCTTCGGGATTCGTCTGACATGATGGAGGTGGCTTCGGTGGTGATCGTTGTTGTGCCTTCACTTCGTAGCTCACTGCAAAAGAATCGCATGTGATCGGTCAGCCACAAGCGCCAAACATGAGTGGCGTCTCGCTCGACTCGCGCTTCCTACATCGACATGACAACACTCGCTTGATACATGTACATGTACAAGTAGGCGACAGATCCTCGGCCCTGTACACACCGTAACAGCGACCACCTCACCTTGACCATCGCTTGACACACGACACGCGACGTACGAGGTCCAACATCTCGCTCGGCCGCATTAGATCTACAGCTGCAGGTGCATGTTTGTTTGAACAAGCAACCGCCAACCGCACGCACGGTTTGTTTTGACAGCTCGTCTTCTTCTCCGTTCACATTCACCCTCCCACTGTCCCCCGCCTCGTACCTGATCTAGTATATTCTTAGTGGTGGCGCATTGGCGCATCAACTGCTCTCCACGCTCTCGATATGGCGGCTGACGAAGATGTCCAATCCGAGATCGATGATCTTAGCGAAGATGAGGCATCGCATGCGCCCGCATCTCTCATGGAGCGACGTCGAGCCCAGAAAGCCCTCTTCGAGAACTGGCTCACCAGCGACGCCGCTCAGGTCGACCTGAAACCCAAGACCCGGGACCAGAAGCTGATCGAGGCCGACGACGAGGAGCTTTCGATTCACAACTTGATGTCCAAGCAAGGTGTGGAGATCATCAAAAACCCGCGCCAGTACCAGATTGAGCTGTTTGAAAGGGCCAAAAAGGAGAACAGCATTGCAGTACTGGACACCGGATCTGGAAAGACGCTGATCGCCGTCATGCTGCTGAGATGGATCATTGACCAGGAGCTCGAGAACCGCGCCCAGGGCATGGAGCACAAGATCAGCTTCTTCTTGGTGGCGAGCGTGACCTTGGTATACCAGCAATTCGCCGTACTAGAGAAGAACATCGACCACAAGGTGACCCGGGTTTGCGGAGCTGACGGCGTGGACAACTGGAACAAGACAAAGTGGACGAAGCTCTTCCTGGAAAACAAGGTGATCGTTGCCACTGCTGACGTGCTGCACCAATGCCTAGCGCACAGCTATATAACGATGAAGCAGATCAATCTTCTCATCTTCGACGAAGCACACCACGCCAAGAAGAATCACGCGTACGCGCGAATCATCAAAGACTTCTACCTCGAGGTGGAGGATGAGGGGAGCAGGCCTAGAGTCTTCGGTATGACAGCAAGTCCTGTCGACGCCAAGTCGGATGTCGAGCAGGCTGCAAACGATCTGGAGAGTCTGCTGCATTGTCGGATTGCGACCACCACAAACATGAGCCTGACCCAAGCGATCAAGAAGCCGGATGAGCAAGTTCTCAAGTATCCGCCACTGCCGCGCGAGGGCTTCGAAACAAGCCTGTTGAAAAGCATCAAAGCACGTTTCGGTACAGCCACCATGTTCGAGCCCGTCTTCGAGAAGTCGGTCGAGCTTTCGCGACAACTTGGACGTTGGTGTGCGGACAATTACCTGTTCCATGCACTCTCGGAGCGAAGACAGAAGCGGTATGAGTCCGAAGCAGACCGAACATATTACCATGACTCTTCCGCTAGCAATAACATTTCGCCACCCACTGTCGCCTCATCTAGCCTCACGATTGATGGGCAGGCTCATGGCACGAAAGAAGTGTCGCAGCTGGACCAGAAGCAAGCTCTCATAAAATCAGTGATAGATTTCGTCGAAAAGGAACAGGCCAAGCACGCCGTTCTGCAGCCGGTTGGCGATTTCAGCCCGAAGGTTCTCGAGCTCAAGAGATTCCTCGCCTACCAATTTGAAAGACCGTCGTCACACCGGTGCATCGTCTTCGTCCAAACACGGCATACTGCGAGACTACTCAACGCGGTTTTCAGACAAGAAGGGACGAAGTACATGCGTTGCGGCTTTCTGATTGGCTCAGGCAGTCCCGACATCGACGAGGATAGCTTCACTAATCGAACGCAAGTCATGACCCTCATCAAGTTCCGCAAAGGCGACATCAACTGTCTCTTTGCTACGTCAGTCGCTGAAGAGGGTCTGGATGTTCCCGACTGCAACTTGGTGATCCGGTTTGACATGTACAGCACGATGATCCAGTACGTTCAGTCTCGAGGCCGCGCTCGGCAACAGAACTCCAAGTTCATCCACATGATCGAGGCCGGCAATTCGATCCACCACGAGCTTCTCAATCAGGTGCGGTATCAGGAGCGAGAAATGCGGCGCTTCTGCGAGAAGCTCCCAGAAGATCGGAAGCTGGAAGGTAACGAGGATCACTTGGAGAATCTCATGGCGAAGGAGAAGGTCCTGCGAGTTTACACCGAGCCTTCCACGGGAGCCAAATTGACGTACGGCAATGCGCTCGTTTATCTGGCCAACTTCGTCTCAGCCATACCGACGGAGACCAACGAGAACCTACACCCGACATATTTCGTCAGTCATCAGGGTATGAAGTTCGTAGCGGAGGTGCTACTTCCTGGCAACGCGCCCTTGAGATCAGCGACTGGGCGGGTCTGCACCAAGCGTTCGCTAGCCAAACGATCTGCGGCATTTGAAGCCTGTATTGAGCTACGAAGGAGGCAGTACATGGACGAACATCTCCGACCGACATACCAGAAGAAGATCCCGGCCTTGCGGAACGCGTTGCTTGCGGTCGACATGAATCGGACGAATCAGTACCTGATGAGAACGAAGCCGTCTATCTGGGAGCAGACCAGAGGCACGCTACCGACCGAGCTGTACGCGACCATCGTTGACTTTTCAAACGGACTTGATCATCACCATCGGCCACTGCTGATGCTCACGAGAACGATGATGCCGCAACTCCCGGCTTTCCCGATCTTTCCCAACAATGGTCAGGCATCAAACGTGTGCTCCAGATCCTTCGCGAAACCCATCCAAATCGCACCGGACATTCTCGAGAAGATCACGGTATTCACCTTTCGCATATTCAAAGACATCTTCTCCAAGTCGTACGAGCAAAAAGGCGAGCAGCTGTCGTACTGGCTGGCTCCGGCGGCCATGCTTCACGAGCCGCTGATAGCCACTGAAGAGCAAGTCCCAAGCTCGAGCGCTCCTCCGAAACTCGACTTGGCGCTTCTCGAGGAGGTACAAGCCAACGAGGCTTACAGGTGGACATCAGAGATGGCACCGGAGACGCTCATCGGCAAATTCGTGGTGGACCCGTGGGATGGTGGCCGGAAATTCTACGTAACCGCTCTGCAGCCCGACTTGAAACCGCTTGACCCAGTGCCTGCGGACGTGGCGAGGCACAAATGGATGGGTAGCATTCTCAACTACTCCAACAGTCTCTTCAAGCAGGCTAGGGCCAGAAGGGAGGGTACGTGGGACCTCGAGCAACCCGTCGTTGAAGCCGTCAAAGTCCTCTTTCGGCGTAACATGCTGGCGAGAGCAGGTCCCAAAGAAGTCAATCTGAAGACCAGAGCGGTGCTATGCCTGGAGCCGCTTCGAATATCCGCATTGCCGCCGGCCATTGCTGAGTCGTGCTTTGTGTGGCCGGCCATAATCCACCGCTTTGAGTCTTACATGATTGCCATGGAAGCGTGTAGCATGGTTGGCGTCGACTGCTCGCCGCAGATGGCACTGGCTGCCCTGACGAAAGACTCGGACTGTAGTGGCGAGCACGATAACCTGGAGCCCACCAACTTTCAGAGCGGCATGGGCGACAATTACGAGCGACTGGAGTTCATTGGCGACACGTTCCTGAAGACTGCGACTACCATCTCAACTTTCATTCTCAATCCGAACGAGAGTGAGAACGAATTCCATGTGCGGCGCGCGTCCATGCTGTGTAACAAGAACCTCTATCATGTTGCACTCGAGCTGAAACTGCATGAGTACATTCGCAGCATGGCATTTTCCCGGCGTCTTTGGTACCCAGAAGGCTTGAACTTGCTGGAAGGGAAAGGGATCAATAAGCAAGAGGAGACTGCAGTCGTCAAGCATCCTCTTGGCGAGAAGACCATCGCCGACGTAAGCGAAGCTCTGATCGGCGCCGCGTACCTGACGCACGACCGACCGGGAGTACCGTGGCAGCCATCACACCACGAAGCCGCAGTGCGCGCGGTAACCAAATTCGTGAAGAACGACGATCACGCCATGATGCAATGGAGTGACTACAGTGCGTCGTACGAGAAGCCCACGTATCAGACGGGCGAGGTCTCCGCATCGCAACTGGACCTGGCCCAGAAGGTGGAGCTGGAGCATCCGTACCATTTCAAGTATCCGAAACTGCTCAGATCAGCCTTCATCCACCCATCGCAACCGTTCATGTACGAAAAGGTGCCTGATTACCAGCGCCTCGAGTTCCTCGGCGATGCCTTGCTGGATCAAGCCAGCATCACCTACCTCTTCCACCGCTTCCCGGACAAAGACCCGCAGTGGCTCACCGAGCACAAGATGGCAATGGTGTCCAACAAATTCCTCGGCGCCGTCTGCGTCGACATCGGCTTTTACAAACACCTAAGGCACAGCCACTCGGTCTTGCAACACCAGATCACCGAGTACGCCACCGAGCTGGAAGAAGCCAAAAAGGTCGCGGGCTCAGCGCGGGACTATTGGACCACCGTCTCCGACCCCCCCAAATGCCTACCAGACATCATCGAGGCCTTCATCGGCGCCATGTTCATCGACAGCGACTTCGACTACAGCGTCGTGCAGCGCTTCTTCGAGCAGCACGTCAAGTGGTACTTTGAGGACATGAGCATCTACGACGGCTTCGCCAACAACCACCCGTGCACGCATCTGCACCGCCTGCTGCAGACGGCGTACGGGTGCCAGGACTACCGGCTCATGGCCAAGGAGCTGCCGACGGTCGATCTGACGGAGAAGACGGACGTGGTGGCTGCGGTCATGGTGCACGATGAGATTGTGGCGTACAGCAAGGGGAAGTCGGCGAGGTATGCGAGGTTGAGGGCTGCGCAGCAGGCTATTGAGGCTATTGAGGCGTTTGCGCCGTTTGAGTTTCGGAGCCGGTTTGGGTGTCGGTGTAGTTCGAAGGAGGAGAGGGTGCAGGAGGGTGGGATGGAGGTCTTGGCTGCGGACTGCAATATTTGATGATGAGCGTTCGAGCAGGGTGTTGGGGGCTGGTGGCGCTGTCTGTGGAGGCTGAAGAAGACTGCTGTGGTAAGGCTGGCCTGCCTGTCATTACATGGGGTCAACAATCTTGACCTAATTTGATACCTTAGGGCCACAACGGCCGCGGGGCAATCGTGGTTGTATGCACGGTCCACATATGTGCCTGTCGGCTCGACTGCATTCGTCTCTTTCTCCTTGCAGAAGCAACTTTGCTGGTGTGTCTCGGTCCCGTATATGATGTCTTGATAAGGCCACCCGGTTCCTCATTCACAGCCGCACACGAGTGATGAGTGATGCCGATGATGTCTCAACCTGTAACCGAAATTCAAGGTGTCAGCAACAACGAGAAAGCTCCGTCTCCGTTCAACCTCACTTCACGGTACACACCACGCATGTAGGTGGAATTTGACCTGCACTCGCTATCTCTCCTCGCTCCAATCTCGATCCCCCTCCCCTTGAGGCTGATCACCTCCGCTTGATGACTTCACATTGATCCGCACACTCGGGAGATACAGATACCTCGTCAGCCGGGACCCGTCAACGCTAACCGCAGGACCTCGATCGCACGCGACGCGCTGTACCTGGATGCTGAGCGCAGGACGACGGAGCTACAAGAGCTCCAGACGACCATGACGGCCCCGTGAGTCCCACCTTCGGCTTCGCGTCACAGTCTAGAGCATTGGACGGCAGCATGCCTGCTCTGCGTCGTCGCACACTTACTGATATCGCGGAACAAAGGAGCTTCAAAGATGTGCTCAAGGCCCTGCAGACCCAGTTCTCCGCCGCCCGAATACCCGTCTCCCTTCCCACCCACACTCGGCGGATGCTACAGGGCTACGTGGACGAGCAGGATGCCGCCGTGAGCGAAGAGGAGTCGGGGCAAGCAAACAGACAGCTGAAGAATTTCTGGGAGAGACATGTGGGCGAGAACCCGGCGAAGGCTGGAGCTTTTGTTGGCGTGCTGAGAGAGTTGAGGCCGGCTATCCTACGCGAGAAGGATATCCTGGAGTGGTGGCATATGGTAGTCAAGCCGGTGATTACGGGCACGGGTTATCGCAAGGCAGCTCTGGACGATGCGATCGACTTCCTAGTGGGAGCCATGACGTTCGACGACGAGGATGACGAAGAGCGTGGCCGAGCGGAGCTATCAGACCGGCTGCTCAGTGACCTCCTGAAGACCTATGTAGCTCGGACCCGCGAGCTCTCGGAAGACGACCGCTTGATCGCGCCGAGCAACGAGCAAGTTGCGCAGCAAGTGGAGAGTGTTGTCGTTGCATTTGGCAGAAAGCAGCCGAAGAGACTGCTATACGCTGTGGACGACCTGATCCTCTCGGCCAGCACACGCTTGCAAGGCCTGACTCTCCTGAGCTCTTTCCTGCGCCATCAGACCCCGCACATCTACCTGGTCATCAACACCCCGCTAGTCCAGCACCTGCTGCAATGTCTGATGAACGACACCTCCACTACTGTCCTGTCGGTCGCGTTGACTTCAATGATCATGCTACTTCCTCACATTCCCGGCTCGCTGCCCGATCATCTGCCACGCTTGTTCCTGGTGTACAGTCGGCTACTGTGCTGGGAGAAGTTCAGCCCCTTGAGCACAGAATCGCAGAGAAGTCTTGTCACTGACGACAGAGTCTCGATCGCACCGGAGCACGACCACGGAGATGTTGGCATCGATCCGGCTTGGGAGAAGGTGCGACCGAAGGAGGGCATGGTTGAGAGCGCCACGCCAGAGCTGATGACTTACTTCACTTACCTGTATGGGCTATATCCATTAAACTTCACAAGCTACATTCGCAAGCCGCGACGCTTCCTGAAGGACAAGGAGTTCCCAGGCGCGGAAGACTTCGACCTCGACCAAGCTGTCATCCGCAGCCGTACCGTGCAGTTCCGGCAAGTCCATTTGATGCACCCCAACTTCTACAACCTCACCATCGAAGAAGAGCTGTCCGATCCAAAGTGGGCGAAGGCTGATCGCGCTGACGTCGTTGCTGAGTGTCACGCTCTCTGCGTCAAGGCACAGCCTGCGCTTGCCAGCCCTGGTCCACCACCAACGAGCAAGCTGCCTCGACTACCACATCTCCCGTCCCTGGCGAACATGAAGAACAGCCCGCAGCTTTCTCCTAGCACGAGTCTTGCGAGCTTCCGAACCGGGAATACTTGGCGAGACACACAATCAACCGCGCCGTCCGCGCGCGCTGGCGACGGCGATAGCCCAGTACTTGGACCGCATAGTGTGCAGTCTGATGATGAGCACGCCATACCGTCGTTACAGCCTCGTGGTGAAGGCACGAATCGCACTTCGCCATCGCTTGATGACTTTCCGCAACCTGGTGCTACGCTCCCGCTGCGAGCTGTGCGGGAGAAAGAAGACGTCCCTCAGACAAACCTCGCGTACTTGCAGCGTGACAACACACTTCTCCGTAACGAGCTCAACTTCGAGAAATGGCACAAGGCGCAGTACTCGGCACACATTGGTCTGCTGATGCAGAAGAACGTCAAGAATGCGACCGCCGAGGCTGAGTCACTGAACAATCTCAATGCCAACCGTGCACTGAAGAGGCAGCTGGAGCAGGTGCGCCATGCGCGTGACGCAACTATCAAAGACTCCACTCTCACACGCAAGCATACAAACAACCTCGAGGCAAACCTCACCGAACGCTTCGTACACCTCAAGAAGGAGCAAGAGACCTGGCGAGCCGATGCCGAGGAGCTGAAGCGCTTACGCAAGGAAATCAGCGAATACCGTGACCTCCTCGTCACCATCGAGCACCGGGAACTCCAGAAGTCGCACCACCTGGAAGTCGTGAAGCGCAAACTGGAGAATATGGAGGACGTGCAGAAGAAGCTCGAGGTGGCGCAGCGCAAGCTCCGCGAGTACGAGTACCGCGAGTTCGAGACGGAGAATGCGAAGCGCGAGGTGGAGGTTTTGGTGCATGAGAAGGAGTCGTTGCAGCTGAGGGTGCAGAGGCAGCAGCATGATCATGAACGTACTCGTCAGGCTTACGCGGAGAAGATTGCTGAGCTTGAGGCGCAGGTTGGTGGCTCTGAGCCGGGTAGGCGACGGGGTGTGCCTTCTGCGGTGGGTTCGGTGAGTCGAGACCTTGACCATAACCAGACACCGGCTAACGTATCATTCTTCGATGCAGGACACACAAATGGTAGTCCATCAAGCCATCGCCGACAGCCAAGCCAAGCTCAACCTGATGCGCAAGAAGCACACGGCGTTGATGGAGAAGTACACCGATCTAGAGATGGAGTACGACTCCGCGAAGGCGCAGCTCGACGCCATGCAAGGCATCAGAGGGCACAACGGGCATCACGGTCAAGTCTCTGATCTGGACGGAGAAGGATACAGTATGATGTCGCGCGACCAATCGACCACCGGCGCTCTGAGCTCGCGGGACGGTGCCTACGACACTGCATTGAGTGATCTGACGGCTTTTTCGGAGGCCGCGTATGTCACGAGCGCGAGCGATCCGTCCGGGAGGCGCTATGTGTCGAAGCTTGGTGGGGAGTTGCCGGTCTCGCTGCCTGCTAGTGAGGCTACGTTGCATAGTACGGCTGGCTTGTAAGTGATTTCGGCGCATGTGGAGAGCGATTCCCTTACCTAATAGCTCGGTCGATAAGCTGGAGCGCTCGCTAATAATTCACCCTCGTTGTAGGACCTGGAAGCCGCCCGTGAGCCGTCAAGACAGTATCGCATCGCGAGGTTCGAGTGTGCCACCCACTGTGTACAACCAGACTGCGCCGCTACAACATGGGGAGAGCAATCCGAGCGGTGGCAAGAGCCCGCTCAGCGATCACAGCAACGAAGTCGGGAAGAAGAAGGAGAAGATCACGCCTGATAGCCAGATGCGGGTCTATGGGAGAGGTAAGTCAGACACACGTCCCTACGTCCGCCTTTGCGTGTAATACTGATACAACAGACAGGCGGAGCGCAGAACATGAAGATGAAGTCCAAGGATAAAGACGGCGCGGACAAACCCGAGAAGGAGAAGAAAGGAGGTTTCAAGAGCCTGAAGAATCTCGTATAGCATGCGGATTCGATGGAGGCGACTGAGATCTCACCTCATCCTCTAGCTCTCGGGGCATCACGCGGCAGCGCCGAGAGTTCGAAATCGGGCTCGAAGCCTACGGATGTCATGAACGATGCTAAGTTCTTTGCGGCGATGGGAATGTGAGATGGTGTTCTATGGGGCTGATGGGAAGCAAGGAGATACCCCCTAGATGTGCTTGATGGGATGTTTACACACATATGAGAGCGAGACGAAGATGTGCGCACGGTTGTATCAACTAGTACCGAGCACGATGTATTGATAATATGACCTCAATGGTGATACTACGCTATCATCGTACACTCCCTCAGCCCTCAAAAGTCCGCCTCCAGCCCATCTCACGTCACCAAATCCGCAACCGCCTCCGGCCACTGCCCCCACACCAACGCCCTATCCCCCCAGCGCTGCGGATGCGGCGCCAAGAAACGCACCTTCTTCCTCGCCTCGTCCACGTCGGCAACGTACAAGTACCCCATAACCGCACTATCACGCACAGTGTACTCCTCGCTATTCGCCGGACAGAATTTAATCGCGATCGTCGACCCCATCATCGCGACGCTCGGCGCTACTTTCTCAAAAACCGCGTTTGCTGAGACTGTAGTGCTAGTTCCGGAGGGGTCGTAATCGTCTTCCTCCGCGGCTCCGAAGGATGTCTTCTCCACGGTGTCCGCTGAAGTAGGCTTGGCGCGGTAAACGGTCATATCGTCGAACCCGAGCATATGCGAATGCGGACTCAGCGACTCCCGCGCCGTGCCGAAGAAGTACTGACGAATCTGGCGCGTGCGGAGCTGCTTCATATATCCCGCATCGCGCTCGATAGCGCCGCCGGGTTTAGCGAGTTTCAGCACGGGGAGCGCTTCGTCGGGGGATTTGCCCGCGGCGTAGCGCCTGTGGAGGTCGTTGTAGAGGCGCTCGGAGCCGAGGGTGATGATGAGGGTGATGGAGAATTCGGAGACGAGGTGATGGAGGGCTTCGTTGCCGGTTTTGGGGTCGTTGAGGGTGCCGGGGGTGTCGATTAGGATGCCGCTTTGCTTTGCGGAGGGGTCTTCTTCGAGCTTGTTGATTGTGCCGAGGGCTATGCGGGTGAGGAGGGCTTTGTAGAGGGCTGGTCGGTCGGTGGGGGTGGAGTAGGGGTAGTGGTATATCAGGGGTGTTTTGACGGCGGTGATGGTGGGTCCTGAGATCGGGCTGATGCCGAATCCGTTCTCGACGTCCATCTGCGAGCCGACCGTGACGGCTGTTAAGCTAGACGGCGGTGCTAGTAGGCCTTCCCGGGGGTCCAGATTGACCACGGTGGGTGTCCGACCTGTCCTAACTGCCCATGCGGCTAGAGTCCGTGCGAGACTGCTCTTGCCGGTGTGGTCAGGACCAACAAGTAGCACTCGCGGACCGTCATTTGGTCGATCGTCTCTCGCAGTCTCGAGCATGCCGTGCAGGTTAAGCCATTCCACAGCGTACTCCGTTTCCTGCGCCGCATATTCACTCTCCGCCTCTCCCGTCAGCTCGAGCTGGCATCCTTGCCACGTGAAGACAGCGCCCTTGCATCTGGAAAGATTATAGGTCTGGCTATTGGCCAGCTCGGCTCCGAATAGCTCAGCATGGCCATGGAGAACCCGGATGGTATATTGCTGGCTAAAAGCGGCCTCGAAACGCCATTCCGCTTGTGGTGGTAAGTCTTCCCGCCGTGTTACCTGCTCACTTGGCGGCGGTACCGGACCACCATGGACCGGTGTGGGTGCTGAGTTCAAGCCGAGCCCTGGGAGTGAAAGGCCTGGCAAGGCCATTCCTGAGGAGAGTACTTCTAGCGATGTCTTAGCACCATTGAAGTCGGGTCCGTGTGATGGCGCAAGGCTTCCAAGCTTGAGAACAACGATGTAGGGCGGACACTCGGCCGACGGGTGGCGGACTGTCAAGCCCGCTAGACATACGACTCTCGAATCGCTCCACTGCGCAGTATCAAAGCCAGCTCAATGAGGCAGGCACGCAAGATCGTTCGGGTGTTAAATCGGTGGCGGCCGGAAATAAGAACAAGTAGCGCGACTTGGCCCCCAACTGCGGAGCCGCTCCACCTCACCTCGGTCGACAATAATGTCCAAGGTACATGTACATGTATGTGAGGTAGGAGAGAGATAGCTGTATCCACCCACTCCCTGGGCCTTTTACTGAACATAGTCGTATTTGTGACCGTATGTCATACTCATCACACTGCTAGATTCCAGTAGAATTGGTCCACGCAGCAGCCATGAGCCGGAGACTGGTGACACGCATCAGGCTACGCAACGAGGTCCTTTCACGGAACAACACCAAAGGCAATTCTCTTCTGGGAAGGTCACCTCGTCCAATATCACACATTCCATTCTGCTGCCCACAATACTCACAACGGTGCGGCTTCAGCATTGGGACTTCTCAACTTCAGTCGAGCACTACTAGCCTGGACAACAACAAGGATGGCCTACCACTATCAGGCATTACGGTCGTTTCACTAGAGCAAGCAATCGCAGGACCATTCTGCACGCGACAACTGGCAGATCTCGGCGCACGAGTAATAAAAGTCGAACGGCCTGGCCAGGGTGACTTCAACCGCCACCACGACCAAAGAGTCAAGGGCATGTGCT